>SL_8KL_010_SEDDRAFT_10003024_pt1 | contig 13985 bp, 10 predicted proteins | sample SodLakKL_010_SED_4_FD_11160 | JGI IMG/M metagenome (IMG submission 11160) | reverse complement strand
TCCGGATTTTTCCCTGTTTTGTGTCCCCTGATAATGATTTCATCCGGCTTTGAATGCACAACTTTCTCGAAGACGGTATTGTTTTTGTACTGAAGCGAGGAAACGACTGCTGTATGTGGGGCGCTTTTCCCCGGATATTCGGATATCAATGCCGCTGCCGCATTGGCTGTGAATATATGTACCGGGTCGATATCCGGAAGCGGTGCATCGGGTTTGGAACCCAACACCAGGCAATAACGAGTGTTCATCATGTTTCGGTTTTGTTTCGGTAGCCGTCAAGCATCGGGATCGCATTGCTGTGCACGACCCCTATCAGAACGGGTATCCTTGGGATGTTCAGCACCAGGGCGATGCCCAATCTGTGACTGCCTGTCTCTGAGAAGATGAGTTCACCGTCCGGACCTACATGGATCAGTATGCCGCTCTCCTCTCTGAACGCCGATGGTTTTAGTTCGGAAACCGTCCTCAGTCTCTTTTCCTTTTTTACCGTTTCGAAAATAGCATCAAACTGTTGATGCCGTTTTAAGATAAAGTCCCAGGTGTACTTGCGGGCATTGGTTTTGGTTGTCCTGTACTGTTCATAGTGCTCATAGGCGCCGGTTTCTTCCCAGCTTAGTTTGTCTCTGTATCGGAGCAGGCATTGTCTGATTTTCGGCAGATCCATGATCGAAAAGTAGTCTTCTGCTGTAAAAGGCCACTCCTTTATCACTCTGCCGGATGAATAAGGCCCCCAGCCTTTTTCCATCACCTTGTCGTGGGAAACGGCCAAGACCTTCTTTGGATCGATCCAAAGCTGTTCGGCATAAATGGGGGATTGCTTTCCATATATCCATTTGTTGTGGTAGTCCCGCAGATAGTTGAACGCCCTTAACTGCTGGGTTTTGATGTATGCTTTCCGGGCGAGGATATCGAAGTTACTGGATTTCGGATGTTTCAAATTTGCAAGATTGGTATTTAGCTGGACTTGAGGAGTGGTTACGCCTTCCGGATGCGACTTTTCCCTGCGCAGCCCATTCTGGAAAAGTGACCCCTCACTTCTTCTCAGGCAGCCAGTATTTATGGTGTTCCGTGCTGTGGATCTGCTTGATCTCCTCGCCCAGGATGGTTTCGGCATCCCTGAGGTCGGCGACAAACCGGTCGAAATCGCCATTGACCAGGTCCACGGCCACCTCGTCAAAGTGCGACCAGCTTACGTCGCCGAACTTAACGTGTTTTTCGATCATAAGCGCTCCGGCGGCAATGGCCATCATGCAGCACCGGCTGCCGATATCATGGCTCGAGTAGCCCGGGATGATGTTCGGGTGGTCCTTGGACAGGTTGTAGTAGTGCCGGACCACTCCGATCTGTGCGTCTTCGTTCTTGGTCGGATAGGCGGAAGTGCACTGCAGCAGGTAGATGTTCCTGATGTTCTTGAAGGTTTCCAGAACAAATTTCTCATACGCAGCGTCTGTATATCCCGTGGAGACCACGATATCCTTTTTGAAATCATTGGCTACGAGGCTCAGGAAGTCCTTGTGCTCTGAAATGGTGGAGGGCAGCTTGATGAGTTCGGGATCGAACTTCTGAATGAACTCATAGGAGGGCTTGTCCAGCACAGAGATAAACCAGCCGATACCCAGCCGCTTGCACAGGGAGTCTACGAACTCAAACTGTTCCTGGTTGAGCTCAATGCCATGGCGGTAGTCACGGAACGTCTTGCCGAAAGGCGATTTGTAGTAAGCCTTGAGTTTTTCCTCGGTATAAAAGGTTTCAACATCCCGTTTCTGCAGTTTCACATAATCGGCGCCGGCGTTTTTGGCCGCCACGATCATCGACTTGAGCCGGTCCATGTCGCCGAAGTGGTTGGTCGTGAGTTCGGCTGTGATCTTGACCTTGAAGGGTTTCTTCTCCTCTTTCCTGTCGGCGGCCGTCTTGACCTTGACGCCGTCGACCCGGGTGGCGAACACCTTGTTGAACGCTTCCACCGAATAGACACTGTAGGGTTTGTTCCCGACGTGGAATATGTTGACGGAAAGCTGTTCCTTGACGCCCATGAGCATGTCGAGAAGCTGCTCCTGGCTTTTGATGATCCGTTCCTGGTACTCCGGATCGTCGTGCTGGGCGGCTCCGGGAATCTGCTTGGTGAATCCGCCCGCGGTCGTGAAGTCAAACCCGAGCAGGTAGACATTCTTGGATTTCCCGAGTCCCCTGGCCAATTCGTTGGCCACGCGCAAGGCGGTGACGATAATCGCGTGTTCGATGTACAGGGTGTCGGAGAAAAAACGGTCCAGCAGAAATCCGGCGGAATCCGGGGTATAGGGGACGTATTCGGCCTGAATCTGGTCGGTTCCGGGTGGAAGAACCTTGTCCGAGATATACAGGTTGCATTTCGGGGGAGCCGCATCGAATATATCCAGGACCCAGCCGTGATGGAACACGGCGATGTCACCGGGATAGATCAGCTCCGAGTCGTTCGTATTGATGACGATGCAGTTATCCAGCAGTGACAGATCTACAGAATCAATGCTCGGACCCTTTCCTATGATGGCGATGTCACGATCGGTCTTGTCGCCGATGGCGTTGATCAGTTCCTTATGCATGACTATCCTCCGCTTTGGATTTTAATCTTGTATTTTTTTACCGGGAACAGCAATTCGCCCCTATAGGGCTTGCCGTCCACATAAGCCGGACAACCGTGCTCCAGGGCCAGGTTGAGTCCCGGCAGGACATCCCAGCAGTGCACGCCCCTGACGTTTTCAAAGCTGTCGTACGACCCGCGGACGGCGGAAAGCATGTTGTACATCGAACAGCCGATGATCCGGTACTCGTAGCCCTCGGGCAGGTGCAGCAGGTCGTCCTTCTTCAGTGATGATGAAAGTCCCCTGATGCGGGACTTGTACTTGCGCATTGGCATGCCGCTGATCTGAACATCATCAAGTTCAGGCAGGTAGATGCAGGATTCTTCATGTTTTCCGGCCGTGAAGATACAGATTCCAACACCCCATTCCTTCAGGCCGGATATGAAATTCTCTGTGCCGTCTATCGGGTCGAGGATCACATACGAGCCCTTTTCGTTCCATTCCTTCTGGTCATCCCGTGCAAGCTCTTCCGAGATCAGCTCATGCTCCGGAAGGTGCTCCCGGATATACCGGAAGACGATATCCTGAACCAGCAGATCGCCTTCGCTCACATAGCTGTCATCCTCTTTTTTGGTGATCTGGTCCCGCAGGTCCAGAATATCGGACAGATTATCCCTGATCTGGTTCACGATACTGCTGCAAATATCGTTTCTACTTTCGGACATGACAGATACTATTGATTATGTGGTGAAAAACTATCGGTTCTGTGAGAATGTACTGGTTCTCTGAAAATATACCTGTTCAATGGAAGACTGTCCGCTCCAAAGTCGATTTTTTATAATGGAATGTCTTCGCATTAGAAGGATGGCAGGGGAATGTTGTTTTCATCAATCCATTTTTCAGTTTTTTTGATGTCCTCCTGCGAATGTACATCGAAACAGCCGTCGGTTACGAACGGTTTGATCCTGTTTCCCATGCAATCCCAGGGCTTTTGACCTCCCGTACCTGCGACTGCTGATTTCCGCAAGGCCCAGATGGAATGGTCGAAAAAGTAGGCGACCGGCAGATCCTGCCGGTTTGCCGATACATTCCCATCCATTGGGACGAAAGGTTCCAGCAGCGATTCATCATTCATTGATTTCGCCCTGAATGGATGGTATTCGTTGTTCTCGTGGCATGGCACCACGGAGCTCAGGGTCTCATCGGCGAGGAGCGCTTCAATGCAGCTGTCGATGATATGTTCCGTGATGGTACCGACATTCGCATGTTGCACGACCACGACATCCACCGGTCCGTCCTGCTCCATGACAGACAGGGCGTGCCTGACCGAGTCGCAGCTTTGCGCGGTATCGGCGGCCAGCTCATCCGGCCGGCGGATGGCCTTATATCCGGCTGTCTCCGCGGTGGACAGGATTTTCTCGCAATCACTGCTGATGTAGTATCTTCCGATATGTCTGCTGCGCACGGCGGCGGCGGCGGCCCACAGCAGCAGCGGATACCCTTTGACCGGCAGGATGTTCTTGTCCTTGAGGCTGCTGCCCCCGCGTCCGATCATCAATGCTGCAATTTCCATACTCATTACGTGTTACAGATTCTCGAAGTTATTGTTTGCGGATACAATTGGCCAGGTCACACTGCACCATTCACCTGACAGGCACCGCCCTTGTTTTCAGGGGTTTCAGGGACATGATCATTCGCAACCCCCTTCTGTAGAGCTTGACAAAAAGGCTGTTATTCCGGGCCAGATAAAATCTCAGGGTTTTGCAGATAAACGGGGAATGCCTGAAGGCATAAGATGACCGGTACATATCGTACAATTTTCCCAGCTTTTCCAGGGAATCGTTTGTAATGGCAAAGACTTCCAGATAATAGAGATAGAACTGCCTGACAAAGGATGCGTACCTTTCCTTCTGGGCGGCCGTCATCTCCGATTCAATATTACTCATCAGCTCGAAACGCATTTCCATGCTCTCATAAAAGCTCTCATTGTTTGTTGCTTTCATACCAGTGCGGCTGTCGGCTCTGCGGATCAGCACATGAGGCGCATTATGCCTGAATTTCCGGTAGGCAGGACCTGAGAGCAGTACGCGCAGATGGAATTCGATGTCCTGCCACGATGAGGCCTGTTCATCGTATCGGAACTGCTTTGCAAAATCCGTTTTGAAAAAGCTGCTTGATGTCTGCCACCCGTTGGCTTGCAGAAAGTTAATGATATCATCCTCCCCCTTGAGATCATTCCAGTAGTGGGTGACCTGAAGCGGATCATCTTTGAAAATCCCGATTTGCGTCACAATGAAATCCAGTTCCGGATAGTCCCGGAACAGGCTGATCCGTTCTTCAAGACATTTTTCGGCAAGCAGGTCGTCCGAGTCGAGGAACATCAGATACTCACTGCCGGCCATGGAAACGCCTTCGTTACGGCAAGAGGGTGCCCCCTTGACATCCGACGTCCTTCTTTTCACGATGAACCGGTCATCACCGGCTGTCCGTTTCCTGGCCCGTTCAAATGAATCATCCGTGGAATGATCATCAATGATGATACACTCGAAATCTTTGTGAGATTGGCCTTTTATTGAATCCAGGGTCCCGCCAATCAGATCAGATCTGTTGTAGAGGGGGATTATGATACTTACGCGTGCACTGTTTTCCGCCATATCGGAAGCCCCATTTTTTTCATTGCATGGTTAACCTGGAACAGGTTTACCATGCGGTTGTTTTTTAAATCGCTTTTGATATTGAAGTCATCTGGCAGATCTTCCAACTCCGTCAGGTATTCGAGCAATCCGCTGGCGTGGCACTCCTGCTTCATTGATTTCCATTTGTCGGTTTGCCTGAGCCTGTTCCAGTCGATCCAGGGACCGTCAAACTGCCTTTTTTTATTCAATCTTCTCTGGACTTTTTTATTGAACCAGTACATGAATTCAATTGGGGCGTTGATCCACCAGGGAAAGTAGGGATAGTATCCCCTGGAATGCGGGATCCATTTTGAAGGCCTGTGATATTCCCTGAATGCCTTCTGGAACAGTTTGCGGTTGAGTTTCCAGGATGCCGGTACCGAAGCGGACAGCTTGACAATGGTACTAGCGGTAAAGGGCTCATAGGACCGGAACAGCCGGCGGTTAACATCAATATTCGGACTGGAGTATCCCATGGTTCGTGGCCAAAACTGAAACCATTCATGTATGGATTCGCTCCGGTACTTCTTCAGCATTTCCAGGAATTCCTGGCGGCGAACGTTGATTTCTTTCAGTATGCTGTTACTGAACACATTGCTGCGCATCGGTTTGCTTTGCGTTTCCCCCTTGAGCAAATTCTCCGGCATGAATGGATACTTTTTCAGGTAGTCCGGCTTCCTGGCATCGTAAGCCCTCAGAAAAGTTTCGCCAAGATATCCACCAAAAACCGCGTCGTAATCATCGAATCCGCACTCTTTATAAAAGCCCAGCGAATGGGCGTGAAGGCACTGTTTACCACTGCCTACCAGATCGGAAGCTTCCGGGAGAATGTCCAGGTAATGTGTAATTTCGCGTAATTTCACGGTCAGATTCACCCCGTGCATTCCTGCTGCTTTTCTTGCAATGCGTCCCTCCCGGTTCATGCTGTCAAGAAAGATGAACCCGTCCTTATTCAGACGATCCGGGAGCATCGCGGCCACTGTCCTGGAATCTTCGCCGCCGCTCAGAAAAAGGGCTGCGTGATCCATGCTCTCCGTCACCCGCCCGATGTAGTCACTAACTGCATTTCGCACTGTTTCGGCAGCCGCATCCAAACTATCGAAGTTTTCGGTTTCGTTCGGCGTCCAGTATGTCACCGGGTTCGGTTTTTGGACAGTGTCAAGGAATGGCTGGTAGATCTGAACCGCGGCGGGATGGCATTGCCGGATGTGCGTGTAAGTCGTGTACGGGAAGGTCACCACCCTGTTAAGGATGAAATCGACCAGGGAAGCTTTGTCAACGGCATCCTGTTGTCCTGCGGCTTTTGCAAGGGCATCCACGTGGGTGCCAATTGCCAATGTGTGCTCCCCGGCATATTCATAGACCGGGATGAAGAGCATCAGGTCGGTGATGCATCGGATTTTTCGGGCAGCCTTGTCCACGATCAGGACGGCAAACGGGCCGGACAGGTCCTCGTCCCACCGCATCTCTCCTCGCTGAAAGCGTTCAAATATCGCCATCGTCCCGGCTAAGGGATCATCGCCGGTGAGAAACAGGTTGTTGCGGAAGGTGAGTACCGGTCCCCCGATCATGACAAAAATCTGCGATTCGGTCTCATACGGTTCAAATCCCCGATAGAGGTTCCTGCTGACCGCAAGGCTGCCCCATTCGCCATGAAACTCCCGCACTTCAGGCGGATCGCTATGGTAGATGTCCCGGATATGGCCGGCCAGCGTCCCCTCCTGTTTTGCTTCTGCTGTGTACAGAAAATCACTCACGATAAAAAATGCTCAGGGATTCGTGCCGGGCTTGACGGGGCTGCATCAGGAAACATCCGCCAGTACCCGGAATTGTTCGTTGTGTTCGATGAGTTCGTCGTAGGTTCCCTCGGAGTGGATCTTTCCGTCCGTCATGAAATAGATCCGGTCGCATTTCATGACCGTGGTCAGGCGGTGGGCGATGGTGATGATGGTGCGATCGCCCTTGAGCTCCTCAATGGCCTGGATGATCTGTTTTTCGGTGATGTTGTCCAGGGCGGATGTGGCCTCGTCCATAACCAGCACCTGCGGGTCGTGGTACAGGGCGCGTGCAATGCCGATCCGCTGCCGCTGTCCGCCGGAAAGCCGGACCCCGCGTTCGCCAATAAGCGCATCGAGCCCGTCCGGAAGTCTGGTCACGAAATCCTCAAGCTGTGCCAGGCGCAGCGCCTTCCACACTTTTTCGTCATCGATTTCCTTTTCGGGGATGCCGAAAGCGATGTTGGAACGGAGGGATTCATCCGAGAGATAGATGAACTGGGGGATGTAGCCGATGTTCCGCTGCCAGGCGGACAGGTGTTCCTGGATGTTCTCCCCATCCACCAGGATCTCGCCGCGGACCGGATCCAGCAGACCCAGGAGCAGGTCGACCATGGTGGTCTTGCCGGCGCCGGACGGACCTGTGAAGGCGATCGACTGGCCTCTGGGGATGGTCAGGGTGACCCCCTTGAGGGCCATCTCCTCAGAACCGGGATAGCTGTAATGGACGTCGCGGACTTCAATGTTCTGCTGCATCTGCAGCCGTTCCTGCCGCTTTCGGTCCGCAAGAAACCGTTTGCGGTATTCGGCCAATTCCTTCATGTCGTCATAAAGCGGATCCACGACGACAATATTGTATCGCAGTGTCGTGATCGATTTGGTGATCTGCTGCAGGGCGGGCATCAGCCGTACGGTAGCCATCACAAACAGGGTCATCACGGGAATGATGGAAATGACGGGACGTCCCTGCAGCACCATGACCACGGCGATGAGCATGATTCCCCCGACCGCAATCGACTCCACGATGGGTTTCGGGATCTTGGACAGGAAAAATTTTCGGGTCAGCAGGATGGAGCTGCGATACGCCGCATACCGGAACTTCTCGATAAATTCGGCTTCGCGGTTGAGGACCCGCGCATCCTTGATGCCACCAACCCCCTGGTTGAGGGCCTTTATGAGGCCGCGCCGATGGACCTGCTCCTCCAGGCCGTAGCTTTTGAGCCGCTTTTGGGTGAATGCGAAGAACAATCCCACTGTTGTGCCGAGCAGGGTGAAAACAAGAATGGAAATGACGGGTTCCATGATCAGCAGGAAGGTAACAATGGTCACCGACATCAGGAGTTCTTTCCCCAGTATAAGGGAGGGCTTGATAACCTGCTGGATCATGAGCCTGACTTCCTGGTTGGTGTTGCGAAGCAGGTCCGCCGTGTTCCGCTGCAGGTGAAAGGTATAAGGCGCCTGCATATAGGAGCTCATGAGGCGGTGGGCTATCCGGTAGAACCGGCTGTAGGTATAGCGCGCCTCAATGTAGTAGAAAAAAGTGATATAGAAATTCTTGACCACGAAAATGGCTACCAGCACAACTCCACCCCACAGCAGCAGTTCACGTGATGTGGTGATGCCCAGCAGATTGAAGAGCCCTTCGGCCGGAGCAAATTCCAGGACTTTTTCCGGATTAGCTACGATGGAAACAAAAGCGGGGATCATGCCGATGCCGGCTACCTCAAGCAAGGCTGCAAGGATCATCATGCAGAACAGGATTGTCAGCTTGACTTTGTCGCCCTTAGGTAGCAGATAGAGTATTTTTTTGTAACTATCCAGCAAAATTTCGGGGTGTTAAGAATGGATGGTTCTGAATATGCAAGGCAGGAAGTGCTTCACTAATCAATAAAAAGCCGTTCGACCAGGAAGTATCCGCCAGCCAGGGAACCAAGCGTAGTGATACCGAAGAGTACATACTGCAAAGCGGTAGGACGGGTACGGACAAAGACCGTTATGTACTCCCCGTTTCTCAACGGATAATTGCGCATTCCTTCTGGAAACGGATCGCGCAGCCGGTAGACCCATCTGTCCAGTGTCTCTCTCTGCTCGTACTCATCGTAGCGGTGCAGATAGACCTCCACCTGAGGCCTGGTATAATAGCCAAAAATGTTGCGGTCCCCGCCCCGGCTGGTCCCCGCCCCGATACCCGGTCCGCCAGTGTAGGAAAGCATCTGGGTGACCGTCGTGCCGCGCGGCACCATGAAACGTCCGCGCTGGGTCACCGCTCCCCATACGTTTATGGTGTCGGCCAGTACTCCCGTGGGTGCCAGGCGCACGATATCAGAGCGGAACTGGGGCACCTCCTGCTGGATTTGGGCGTAGCTTTGCGAACTGATCAGGCCGATGAACATCAGGGTGACGGTGACGGCTTTCAGGGAAAAATGTCTCATGAATCAGTTGAAATTTGAGTTTGGGGTAAGTATGTGATTTGCGATCTCAGTGAGGGTCGACAAAAAAAACGGGGCACTGCAAATGCCCCGTTTCCGTGTATTTGTGTTATACAACGGCACTTTTTTTCTTTGTCGGCTGGTAGGACTCGTACACCTTGCTGTTGTAGCTGTACATTTTGTTGTAGGTGTAGTATCCGGAGGCGGACTTCGGGTTGAAATCCATCAGCACGGTACCGATTACCTTGGCGCGTATCCCCTTGAGATTTTCCAGCATCTGGTCGAACTCCGTTGTGGTCGTCTGGTTGAAACGGGCCAGTGTCAGCACGCCATCGGCCTGCTTGATTAGCGGGGCCGCATCGTTGATGAAACCGAAGGGCGGGGTGTCAATGAGCACATAGTCATAGGCTTTGGTGAGTTCTTTGAGCAGCTCACGCATTCTTTCGCTGTTTGCCGCCAGTCCCGGGCTGGACGGTTCAATGCCGGCCGGCAACAGATCCAGACCTTCGACCACGGTCGGGGAGATGACATCTTCAATTTTGCGACCCGAGAACAGGTGGTCGATCACGCCGGGACGTTTATCCTTGCCAAACAGGGTATGCTGCATGGGTCGGCGGAAGTCGCAATCCACCAGAAGCACCTTCCGGCCGCTGCCGCACATGGAGATGGCCAGGTTGGCGATACAGGTCGACTTGCCCTCCACCTTGCCCGGACTGGTCATCACAAGCATCTTGTAATCGACATCCGGGTTGTTGAAACGAATGTTGTTGAACAACCGGCGATACGCCTCGGAGATATTGGAAACGGGATCGAAAAAGGAGGTCAGCGACGTGGCCACCTTCTGTTCGCCGGTATCGAAGAACTGCTTACCTTTGAACTCTTTTTTGATGGTTGAGCGTATGTCCGGAATGACCGACATCAACGGCATGTCGTAATTCTTCATCGCGTCGATGCTGTCGATTTTCTTGTTGGTGACGACCACCAGCAGCACCAGTCCGGCAGAGAGTGCAAAACCCATGAAAACACCGGTGAGCAGGAAGTAGATATGATCCGGGTAAAAAGGTGTAGACGGCAGCCGGGCCTGGTCGAAAACGCGGCCGTTGCCGGTCGAAGACTGCTCGTAGAGGCGAAGCTCAACCTGCTTGGCGGCAATATCATTGTACATACGCTCGTGGAGCTGGCGCTGGCGTTCCAGGCGGACCAGGCGCGTCTGCTCTTCCGGCAGGCGGCTCAGATCCTCCTCGTATTTGGCAATTTCACTCCTCGCCCGCGAAATAAGCGCCTTTGATCGCTCCATATCGATCATCTGATCGGCAATGGAACGCCGCAGTTCAATCACGCGCTGGTTCACATTGCCCTGTTCGCCCACCAGGAATCCGGTGGTTCCTTCCAGGCTGCGACCGACAAGCTGATCGATCTCTTCGCGGTAGGCGGCAATATCCCGGTTGATCTCGCGCAGGCGCGGCTCGGAGTCCTCGTTGCCGCGAAGCGACGGATTCCGCTCCAGTGTGAGGATCCGTTCGATGGTCAGACTGGCGATGTTTTCCTGGAGCATCTGCACCCGCGGGCCCACGGCCTCCTTCAGGTGATCGGAGAAACCGGGACGGATCTCTTCGAGCTCGATCTCCAGGTTGGCGCGCCGTTTCTGGGCGGCGTCCATCTCAAGTTCCGTAGCTGCGATCTGATCTTCCAGTGTGTTGATGCGTCCGACCACACGCGTGGTGTGGGCATCCAGATTGATCCCCCCTTCCACACTTCGCATGAACTGTTCCACTTCGCGTTCGGCCTGGCGCAGCTGTTCGCCAACCTGTGCCATAAGCACGTTGTCCAGGAAATCAATGGTGGATCGTGTAGTTTCCCGGCTGGTTTCATAGGTATAGGCAACGAACTCATCCATTATGGTGTTGACGACCTCCATTGCTTCCTGCGGTTCGGGCGACTCATGCGACACTCTGATGATGCGCTGACCTTCGCGCGATCGTTCGTTGATCGTCCGCTGCCGCAGCAGAGACACCACCCGGTCGGGGGTCCGCCTGCTGCCGTCCTCGTTGAACTGTATCGGGAAGGCAATGCCGTTGTCCATTGTTTCTTTGGACATCAATCTTTCTGCCACCCTTTCATTGAACGAGCGGGAGTTGAGGATAAGCAGCTGGTCTTCCATGTTGCGGGACATTTCCACACCCAGGTTCCGTGCAAGCATGCCGCCAATCTGTCCGCCCTCCAGCGCACCGCCTGCCACTTCCTGGTGGATGATAAGCGATCCGGAGCTGCGGAACAGCTCGGTCTCCTGATCGGCATAGTACCACGCACCGGCACCGCCGGCAATGGCAAACAGAAGGATCAGCCATTTGAAGCGCAACAGACCGGCCATGGCCTTCTGATAGGTCAGCGACTTCTTCTCTTCATCTGCCTCCATGGGCATACTCATGATCTCTTCCCGGTCATAACCTTTCGTCGAGCCGTTGCCTGAGTGTTTTCTGTCTGATGAATGTTCGGAGTGGTTGTTATTGTAATCAGCCATAGATTCTGGATCTTTTACGTGATATCAGATGATAAATTTGTGGATTTGATAGTGATATCGTACAGGCAAGGCAGAAAATTGCATTCTACCGAATAAACAAGATACAAAATATTGCAGATGTATTGCAGATGGTTGATATGGATTGCCATTATTGATATTCAGTTTTCACTTGATTGAAGATTGCACACGGCCTTGAGATGCAGCTCCGCCTTGTAAGTCCCATTTCATCACTGACAGTGTGGCACGTTATTTGCTAACCGTGACACTCTTCATCACCAGGAACTGCTGCCAGGCCAGGCAAAGAGAAAAGGGTGCTTTTACCGATGTTGCTGGTGCAGCCTATCTCTTTTATAAGTCTGTAAATCTTCTCAGAAGACCCTCTTTCAGATCTTCATTATCAAACTATTACCGGACGGCGGAATATCCAATTTTTTAAGATTAAAAAATCTTAATGCACCTCCATCTAAAACGGCCCGTCTCCATCAATTTGGGGGGTTTACACCTTTTGATCCCGATTCTGGAGATTAGAATGTCTTAATTCGCTTTTTTGAGGCTGTTTATCGGGATTTTTCCATCTTTCAAATGAATGATGACCTGGAACAGATTCACCACATGTTTCCTGTGCAGCTTTGGATCTGAAACAAGTATACCGGCTGGTTCCCTGAAGAGCGACCGGAGCATGGCCTGTTCGCTTTCGCAGAGTTCGACCCATGCCTTCCATGCCGGTGTATTCATGGTGTTTTTCCAGTTTCCCCACGGCCCTTCGTGTGCTTTGGCCGGACTCGGTTTCAGAACTTTTTTTCTGATTCTCCATACCGAGAGCATGAACATGGGTATCGCGTTGATCCACCACGGATAATAGGGCAGGCTGCCCTCCTGGTGGATCAGCCATCTGCTTTTTTTCAGATAGGGGTGCATGGCTTTATGATAAAGCCGTTTCTTTTGTTTCCATTTTACCGGTACCGCTGCGGAAAGTTTGACAACGTCATTGCAGAGGAAGGGCTCATAGGTCCTGAACAGACGGCGGTTGGTACTCAGGTTTGGCAGCGCCACCCTGATGGAAGAAGGCCAGAATCGGGCCCATTCCGCATAATCCTCCGTCCGGAACTTCTGCACATATGATCTGTGCCGCTTCCTGCGGTTAGCCACTTCTTGCCGGATCGACTCGTTCAGATACCACCGGATATCCGGTTTTTCATCGGTTTTGTTTTTCCCTGCCGAAGCACCCGGGCCGGCTGGTTTTCCGGGGTCTTTTTTTTCGACCTGGTAATATCCTTTCAAAAAGACATCCGCCGAATATCCTCCAAATACAGCTGAATAGCGGTCCAGCCGGCACGTCTTATGGAACCCCAGTGTGTGGGCGTGTATATGCTGGCTGCCGCTCCCGATCAGGTCACTGGCCTCGTGCAGAATGTCAAGGTAGTGGGTTTTGGTTCGGTAATGCGGCTCGAATCGCAGTCCGTAGGCACTCGATGCTTTCGCGGCCAGCCGACCTTCCCTGTTCATTTGGTCGAGAAACACGTATCCGTCCCGTTTCAGGTTTTCAGGCAGCAGGCCGGCAATGACCCGTGAATCTTCACCGGCGCTTATGAATTGCGCCACTTCATCCATTCCCTCGGTTACCCGGTGGATGTAATTCAGGATTCCTACTCGAAGGTCCAGTGCGGCATCGCGGATACTCCTGTAACTTTCATATACATCCGGAAGCCAGTAGAATTCCGGCTCGTACGCAAAGACACCGTTTTGCTCAGCTTTTTTGTCCCGGGTTTCCGTGGCGCTGTCTTTCCGGATCCGTTCTGACAAATCCTGGTGAACAAAGCGATGGAGCGCTGCGGGATGCAGTTGTCGCAGCTTTTCGTAGGTTGTATACGGGAAGGTGACGGAATGGTTGATGATGAAATCAGCCAGTGAGACCGGGTCAAATTTCTGCTGTTGTCGTGCCGCCTTCGCAACAGTGTCCACATGCGTGCCCAGTGCCATCTCACCCTCCTCCAGGTACCGGTATACCGGGATGAACAGCATCAGGT
>SL_8KL_010_SEDDRAFT_10003020_pt1 | contig 13998 bp, 5 predicted proteins | sample SodLakKL_010_SED_4_FD_11160 | JGI IMG/M metagenome (IMG submission 11160) | reverse complement strand
TAAGATGGTTTACTAGCTACCAATCACCCATTGACTTCAAAACCACTTTATCAACATATCATCTTATCAATCGAATATGATCCAATAAAATTTTATAGATTCTCTAATATCTTTCAATATGATGCCATACATATCAGCAGGATACAAACAAAAATTCTAGTAGGTCTATCCTAGCTTCAATAATACTAATATTATTTTTTGAATAAAAAGTTCCAAAATGAGTTATACAGATATACAGATATTTTTTGCAACATCTATTTCGCGATAAGTTACTAGTACAATCATTTAATCATGTGATGAAGATAATGATTTATATAATTATGAAAAAAATAAGAAAGGGTTTTAAGTTTTAGACTTGTTTTTTATTCATCTAAGTCTAGTTCTTCATCGGCACTTATTGAGTCTTCTTCGAAATCGTTCTCTTCAAGAAGGTCATCTTCGATTGAGTCTTCTTCGAAATCGTTGTCTTCAATTGGTTCCTCTTCTACAGTATTTCCTTTAGAGGATTCTGTGCTTAGGTCTTTTTTGTTCATAGCTACAACAATCACGACCGCTAGAATTCCTAATACGATGCCGACAATTGCTAGATTTCTACCAGTCGTGATGTCATCGTCCTGCTCATCGTGTTCATCGTATATCTGAGCTAATTCTCCTTCAAGCATCTCTATTTCATCTTCCAAGTCCTCTATTCTATCTTCCATCGATGCAATCTCTGTTCGAGTCCCCTCTATATCCTGTCCAACGTCTTCTATCTCAGATTCTAAAGATGATATCTCTTCTTTTAAATCTGATATATCATCTTCTAAATCCGAAATATTATCATCTAGGCCTGACAAGTCTTTCTCTAGTCCTTGTAATTCTGTTCTTAGAACTGTTATATTGTCATCAATGTCTTCTATATCCTTTTCGATACCATCTATCGATTCCATAAGCTCAGGTATTTCAGGTAAATATAGTGCCTCGACCGTTCTTATTACTCTATCTCCCTCTTGATCTTCTCCGACTACTGTGAAATGATTCAGTCCCTCGTTCAGCGTTGTTTCATAAGAGAAAGTGCCATCAGCTAGTCCAACCTCTTCATCGTTGATCTCTACGTTCTCTACGTTCTCTACTTCCCCACTGATAACGATATCTTCTTCATATGTTAGTTCCTCTAAAGCATCAGTAGGTTCAGTGATGGTCAATCCCGGCTCAGGATCCTGAATGGTGAATCCGAGGGTTTCAGTATGTTGATTTCCAGCTGGATCTGTCGCTCTGATAGAAACTGTATGTTCGCCGTCATCGAGGTCCGTGAACTCGTGATATAGAGGATCTGGATCGATATCTTGTGCTTCAGTGGCTATCACTCTATCGTCTTCAGCAGCGCTGTAAACTACACTATCGGAGACATGAAGATCTTTCACTATGTGGTCATGGTGCTCATGCTGCCATATGAATTCGCCATCGTCTGCATCAGCGGCTATAACAGTGTCGTCCTCTGATCCTGTAAACACCATATCGTTCCAGACATGTAGAGCGTAGATAGTCCCTTCATGATGTTCATGGCTCCAAATGAATTCACCGTCTTCTGCATCAACAGCTATGACTTCACCGGGCTGTCCCCATCCACCGTCATCAGCGCTGTAAACTGTTCCTTCGTATTCGAACACGGGATAAACCATCGCTTCGTGGTGTTCATGCCGCCATATCTCTTCGCCATCTTCCACCTCTGAAGCTATAACTAGATCGTTGACGATAGAAGTACTATAAACGACACCTTCGGATACATGGACCGAAAATACAGGCATGCCCCCATGATGCTCATGCTGCCATATCTCTTCGCCATCTTCAGTCTCTGCAGCTATGACTCTTCCATCAGTCGATCCGCTGAAGACTACATCATCTTCTACATGGATGGAATTGACACCATCTCCATGAAGTGAATGTTCCCATATCATATCACCCGTATCTGCATCTGTGGCGACGACAGTTCCATCGAACGAGCCCGAATAGACAACGTCATCGGCCACATGTACGTCTTCGATACTGCCTGAATGATGATAACGTCTCCATAACTCTTCGCCGTTGACCGCATCGTAGGCAATCAACTCGCCAGGTTCTCCCGGCCCGATATCGGAACCGCTGTAAACCACACCGTCATACTCATAGACCGTCTCTGCGTCTCCTCCGTGGTTGTCGTGTTCCCAGATCATCTCTCCTGCCTCAGAAGGTAGTTCTGGGGCATCATAGTTAATCCAGCCTCTGTCATTCAATCTTACATCGTAATCCTTAATTCCCGAAGCTCCGTATTCACCGGCCCAACTGACTTTTATCTGATCGTCTTCGACGATCTCTCCAGCATTCGGTTCAGTTATATCAACAATTGGTGGTTCAGTATCGACTGTAAAGGTCACTTCTTCACTACCCTGATTACCTGCTTCATCGGTAGCTCTGATTTCTGCTGTATATGTGCCGTCCTCCAAATCATTAAATTCGTACCACGTTCTCATCCCTACATCAAGGAACTCTTGATGCTCTAGACTCCATATCTCATATGAGACTATATCCGTCGTTGCGTCATTTCCTGCCCATGATAAGGATATGCTATCTTCAGAGATCGCTGTTCCATCTTCAGGACTGTTTATGAATATTTCAGGTGGAGTTGTATCTACAGTTAACGAAACCGATTCTATCTGTTCGTTACCTAAATTATCGACCGCTTTAACTTCTATTAGATATTCACCATCTTCCACCTGTTCAAATTCATGACTTTCACCTTCGCCAACATCGAGCCATTCGTCTTCATTTAATCTGATCTCGTAATGAGAGATCCCACTTTGATCGTCCATTCCCTGCCATTCTACAGTTAATTGCTCACTTGATAATATTTCGCCGTCTTCAGGATGAAGTATATCTAATTCAGGTGCAGAATCATCTTCTAGTATCTCAAAGTATTCTTCACTGATGTTTTCATCGAACCTTCCTGCATCATCGACCACCATACCTTTCACCAAAGATTCATCACTGTATTCACTCGGGATCGTCCATCCGTACTCACCTGTATCTCCTAGATCTTTTTCTATAGTGGTCCATTCATCTCCACCGTCTGTGCTGTACCAGAGATCGATATACTCGATAGTTTCATCTCCCTCTTCAGTCTCCCAAAGGATATCCTGCGTTGTGGTTTCGAACCACTCTTCACCGCCGTCAGGTTGATCTATAGTTATCTCTGGATGATCGACATCAGGATCTCCGGGTTCTTGTTTCGCATCATCATTGTCTTCTTCCTGCTCGTATATATCCACAGCTCTGACAACGTACCACCAGTAAGTTCCATCGGTATCTCCCATATCTTCATCCACATACTCGTAACTATCTGATCCGTCAGCATTCACTTCGGCTATCGGTTCGTCCCATGGACCTTCTCTTTCTTCAGAACGGTAAATCCTATATTCGTCTATCAGATCTTCCTCTTCGTCAGGACTCTGATGCCACGTAACAAGATTATCCTGGTCTTCTTCACCGGTATACTCGATCATCACCCTTTCCGGTGATTCAGGAGGTTCGCCGACAATGGTGAATTCCTCACTGGTATTTTGATCGAATGTTCCAGTATCATCTACAACAGTCGCTCTTATCTGTGATTCTTCGCTGTGAGCGACCATATGAGGTATCTCCCATTGGTATTCTCCTGTATCGTCGATCTCTTCGGCTATATATTCCCAAGTTTCTCCGCCGTCTCTCGAGTATTCTAGGTCGATATGATCGATCGGATTTTCGACTTCTGTAGTTTCCCAATTTATCTCTTCCTGTGTCTCAGAATACCACTGTTCGTCATCTTCAGGACTCGTGATCGTGATATCAGGAGGTATCACTTCTCTCACCGCATTTTCGTTATCCTCTTCCATCTCATTGACACCGACCGCTCTGACAACGTACCACCAGGCAGTTCCATCTGGGACGCCTCTGTCAAGATCATAATATTCGTATTCTTTTGATCCGTCTGCGTTGACTTCACTGACATGAGTAGATTCATCCCATGGACCGGTTTCTTCTTCACTTCTGTATATGTTGTAATGATCTACCTCACCAGGATCATCTTCACTGGCACCCCAAGATATCAAGTTATCATCGTTTCCATCTCTGTCGATACTGAGGAGATTAACTTCTAACGCCCAGCTGTAATTTAAACCCTGATCGGGAAGCAGGTCCCATAGATCTCCGTCAAAGCTGATATATCCGGCATCTTCAACGTAAGGTTCTAGAACGCCTACTGGCTGGTAACCGTCTCCTGGGTCTTCTACCTCAAGAACGATCCAATAATGGTCTTCCTCAACCTTTAAAGGTTCTTCAAAGGATAAATCGGTCCATTCTTGATCTCCGTTTCCGGTCACTGTCTCGGTTTCTCCTATTTTCTCACCCGGCTCTTCGTCCCCGTCTTCGTATACTATGCCTTTGACTGCATCTGCAGATTCGGAATCAAAATAAGAGATCTCCGTCAGATGGCTTTCGGGTAATTCAGTTCTTATACCACCATACCAGGTTCCAGGTTGATTCAGTCCTACTTTGTTCTCTACGTCCGGCCTCCTTTCTTCTGGATGTTCCCAGGCACCTTCTTCTTCAACGTCACCATGGTTCACATCAAGGTTCTCTGGTGAGCTGGGAGGTTGTCCGATGATTTCGAAGAACTCTTCACTTGTATCCACAGTATGTCTGCCGGCTTGATCGACGACTCTACCCTGTATAAGGGCTTCTTCGCTCGGCCAGTTAGGTACGGTCCAATCAAAAGTACCATCGTCCTCCAACAATCCATCTATATCATACCAAGTGTCGCCAGCATCGAGGCTGTACCAAAGGTCTATGTAATCTATCGTTTCATCTCCTTCTTCAGTCGTCCATTCTATCTGTTCTTTCTCATGAGCATACCATGTTTCTTCGCTGTCTGGCTGATCGATGGTTATCTCTGGGTGGTCGACTTCAGGATCTCCGTTCTCCTGTCTTTCTTCTTCGTTCACTTCCTTGAGTCCGTTTGTGCCTACAGCTCTGACTACATACCACCAATAAGTATCGTCCTCATCACCGGCGAATGGGTCCTCGTAATGATATGTCTCTGAACCATCAGCTGGAACACTGTCGATGTAAGTATCTTCATCCCAGGGACCGTCTCTTTCTTCAGAACGGTGTATATCGTAATGACTCACTTCACCGATATCTTCGTCTGGGCTCGCGTACCATCTAAGTTGGTTATGAGCGTCTTCTTCTTCAAAAATACCTGTGATCTCTATATTGTCGATTCTCCATCCTTGGCCTATTCCGGGGAAAAGTTCGATTAGTTGTTCGACACCTGAATTCCATCGAAGATGGATAGTCTCGCCAGCGTACTCTGAAAGATCGAAAGAGACTGTCTCCCAATCGGATGTGCCGCCCCAGCCTTGTTCTCCCCCGAGTGGATTTCCAAAGTAACTCTCGATCTCTCCATCATATCCTTCTCTTGGGTGTATAATTTCGAAATCGCCGTCTTCACCTGTTGTTGAAATCCTAAGATTTCCTCCATCGTCTACCGATTGATCTCCAAAATCTCTCCAATGATCAAAAGACAACTCCAAGTCGTCGGCATCGTCGGGAAGCTCTATCTCGGGTGATGTTAATCTACTTTCCATCCCTTCCTCAGTCATCTTATTGAAATTCATGTCTCCCCAGTCCCATGAATTTTCACCGGTCGATGAACTGTGGTCTCTAATATCCCATTCACTAGCATTCTCATGAGATTTCCAGGTGGTATACCCTTTGTCCTCAGAGACATCATCTTCGAATATAGGGACGGTAGCCATATCTGTATGATCGATCAAAAGATTCTGAGGGGGTTCTGGAGGTATTCCTTCGATCTCTATGTCTTCTGATACATCTTCATGGAATCTACCTACTTCATCAACAACACGAGCTCTTACTTTGACTTCTTCGCTCGGCTTATTGACTACAGACCAGGTAAAACTATCTTGACCCGGATCGATATCTTCACCGATCAGATCCCATCTTTGTCCGTCATCTAAACTGTAGAAGAGATTGACACGGTCAAGAGGATCGTCTCCTTCAGACGAAGTCCATTCGATGAGTTCATCATCATGTCCCGTCCAAGTTTCGCCTCCTTCTGGATAGGTCAAGTCTAAACTCGGCGGGTCACCGATAGTCTCACTTTCTACTGCGTTGTAAGCAGTGAGTGCATAATCTTGGCTATTTTCGCCTATACCGACGGCGTCATCAGCGATATTTGATCCGTGAACTCTCACTGTGTATATGCCGTTCTCCAATTCTTCAGGTGGAATGTAAACGTTCTGAACGTTGTTTGTATCATCCCAGCCATCATCTAGTCTATCGAAATCTTCCATAGTGTCCTGATTGGGCTGTGTCCAGCCGTCCTCGAAGGCATTTCCTCGATAACTATGTCCTCCTGGGGATATGACTTCCAGATTGAGATCATTGATAAGTGAAGGATCGCCTCCGGTGTCTTCAGGAGCTTCTTTATCGGTCCAGCCTAGAGTTATCCTTAATGATTCATCTGGGTTATCATGATTGATCTCGTATTCATGGGTCTCTCCGCTGTTTTCAAATATATTTTCTTGGTCCTCAGTGAATATCTCTATCGGATCATCATGTGGATATTCCAACTTGGAAATATCTACCATACCCCAACCTTCATCTCTGTTCGGAATAGGGCCGGTATTTCCGTTTTCCTCATCGAGTGGTTCAGCAGTATTTATCAACAAGGAACGAACCATAGCAGGGCTTGGAGTCATCCCGTAGTTGTCTTCGTACCATTCTACTACAACTGAGGCGGCTCCAGCTACTATAGGATTTGAAGAGGAAGTACCTCCCATCCATCTGTACTGTTCTTCATTGGGTTCGTAATTACCTTCTCCCAAAGGTGTTTGAGTCGAGATTGTTAATTCAGCAGGAGCAACTACGTCTGGTTTTATTCTGTTGTCCGCGGTCCATCCTCTAGAACTGTAACCAACGACATTGTCTGGATTATTTCTATTGGGGCCTCCATAATCCGCTCCGTCGGGGATCCATGTTTCAGTCGCACCTACTGTTATCACGTTCTTTGCGTGACCAGGACTACCAGTGGTCTGCTCATTTGGTCCTGCGTTACCTGCAGAACTCGTTATGACCATGGGCTCGTTTTCTTCCGTATCTCTATCAGAATCTCTAACAGCCGCATCATAAGCACTATCTGATTCAAAATATTCTCCCATGGTGTCTGCTCCCCAAGAGTTCGAATGAACGTAGGTATCCGATCTCTGAGAAGGCTCTTCTACTACCTCGAAAGTATCTGCAGGGACCAAAGCTCCACCGGAATCATCGAATATCTTTGTACCGAAAAGATCGGACTCGTATGCTAATCCTTGAGCTAGATAATAGGGACCGGTCTCTTCCCCAGCATAGGTCTCTCCGGTTCCACGATATGTATCACCGGCGGCCAAACCTGCGGTATGAGTCCCGTGATAATGTCCATCCTGCCATTCGTCTTCAGATCCGAAACCGTATCCACCGATAACACGATCTGCTAGATCTGGATGACCACCATCACCTATTTCACCGTCTCCTAAACCGGTATCAGCGATAGCGATAGTGACATCTTCGCCGGTATAGCCTATCTGATTTATGTAAGCTCCGTAATCACCATGTTTTCTATATGGGTCTGAATGATCACCGTCTTCATCATCCATATTCCATAATCCACCGCCGACGATCTGTGAGTCAATTTCAGAATGAAGTTCGGGTTCCGTATATTCTCTAAGATAGTATACTTCAGGCATCCTGGCAATCTCTTTCAGAATCTCCTCTGAATCGACTTCAGTTATCATCCTAGCATCGCCGTCAGGTAATTGGGCTGATCTTATAGAAGAAGACAATCTATCGATCTTTTCTAAAGAACCTTTTTCAAGAGAATCGGTCATCCCTATCTCTACCATACCTGATTCAAGCCCGGATTGTAGTTTGAATTCTGGATGATAGGGCTCGACTCGATCGACGTATCCAAGATCGGAGATTTCTTCCGCTGTTTCGGGAGTCATCTGAACTCTGTACGCATAATTCGGAACGTAATTCATCACATCGACTCCTTTTTCCTCTATCTCTTGCCGCCATTCTGTGTTGATAGGACCGACCATGTCTATCAAGTACAGACCTTGTGTTTCTGGTTCATAACCGTCGATCCTCATGTCCTCGCTTATTTCAAGAGTGTCTTTTCCAGTATCCAACTGTCTACCATTCACGAACAATTCATTTCGATGTTCCAGACGTTCGACCTCGCGCTCGTTCTCAAGTATTCGAAGCTCTTTTTCATCTATTCTCAATAACACGTTACCTCCGTAGCTATCTATCACTTCGCCGAACTTTTCCAGCTCTTCTATCTCAACTGGATCATCAACTGCTGTCATCACAACAGTCTGTCTTTTCTCAGTCGTCCCATCGTTTTCCTGTATCTCTAGATCACCGAATACTGCAGCGCCGGGTACAACAGTGCCTAAGACCAGTACCATTGCAATCACTAAAACAGACATCCTATTTTTTACCAATCTTTCCATAAATATTCCTCTTATTGTTGCTCCCGTTTTGACTCTAATACATATAAAACTCACTCCGACATGTCGAAAATCTCGCTTCGAATTATTTCATGATCGATAGAAATAGCTTTATAACCTGATATATGATGGTGGTTTTGAGATGGTCCCTACAAAAGGAAGAGAGAAGATTTTACTCCATTTGGAGGCACAAAAGGATTTCAAGGAGATAGAAGAGCATGGAGAAGCACCCTATGGTATGTGTCAGAAAGGTATAGCGAAAGCAATAGATCTTTCGAGAAATAGAACTAGTGAGATAATAAGAGATTTGATCGCTGAAGGCCTGGTAAAAGAAAACATCCATAGAGTCGTCGGTTTGGATCGAAGAAGAAAAGTATATTCCTTGAGTCCTACGGGTCATAAAAATGCTAAAGAACTGAGAAATAGGATCGAGAACGAGAAGGTCAAAATAATAACTGACGCTTCCGAATCTGAGATCAAACTTAAACAGGTGGATTCTTATATAAGCTCACGAGAGCCGTTGCTAGTAGCTCTCAACAAGTTAGACGAAGAAGGGAAGGTAGATCTAACCGAAGATGAAGTAACTGAAGATGAGATCTTTGCTGGAAGAAAAGAAGAGATGAAATTCCTTCAGGATAAACTCGAATATGTAAAAGAAGAGGTAAGCGAAACAATTCTGGTTAAAGGAAACGCTGGTATAGGGAAGACCAGGTTGATAAAAGAATTAGAAAAGAAAGCTCTAGCTGGTGGGTTTGAGTTCTTCACTGGAAAGGGACTATATGAAAGGTCTGAACCATATCTTCCCTACAAAATCGCTTTTGAGAGGTTAAAAAACACGGAGAAGATATATCCTCTCCCTTTTGAGGGAAGAGATGAAAAATTTCATGAGCTGTCTGGAAGAGAAATCAAAGACGAAAGGAAATATACTATATTCTCCGACATGGCCGATAATATCCAAGCATTGAGTGAGGATCGACCTTTGGTCCTTTTCATAGATGATCTGCAGTGGGTTGATAGAGTATCTCTCATGCTATTTCATCATCTCGCCGAGCGATTGAATGATGATCCTGTACTTCTGATAGGGGCTTACAGGCCTGAAGATGTTGATGATAACGACTTCTTGAAAGAGATGCTGCAAAGGATGAACAGGGAACATCTTTATGAGGAGATAGAACTAGGGAAGCTCAAATGGGAAGATACTAAGGAGATCATACGAGGTCAAATAGGCAGAGCTGATATACCGGAAGATTTTGTGGGTATGATTCATAACAATGCCGAAGGAAACCCACTCTTCTTGAAAGAGATGATCAAACAGATGTTAGAAGAAGGTATACTCGATCCTAAAAAAAATAAATTCCCCTCAAAAACTGAAGAGATGAAGCTCCCGAAGGTAGTAACTGACATCATCGAGAGAAGGATAAAAAGATTGGATAATGAAAATCTAAAGATCTTGAGAATAGGCAGTGTCATCGGTGAGAACATATCTTTTCAACTGCTCAATTCTTTGAGTGAAATGGATTCTTTCGACTTGCTCGAATATATAGATGTTTTGACCGGACTAGAGATATGGGATGAAGGATCCGATCAGGATACGTTTTCATTCTCTCATGGATTGATCCATACAGCGGTTTATGAAAACATCCCGAAAAACATGAGAAAAAATCTACACAAAAAGGTTGCAGAAGTTTTGAAAGAAGTATACGAAAAAGATTTAGAGGAATACTACTCAGATATTGGATATCATTTCAAGCAGGCCGGTGAGTATGCAAAAGGAGCTCAATATTATCTCAAAGCCGGAAAACGAGCAGAACAAGTTTATGCCCATGAAGACGCACTGAAGATGTATGAGGAATCTCTCGAACTTTCAAGAGAGAGCGGTGAAAATGAGATCGAAATTCTAGAAAAGCTCGGAGACGTAAATAAAACGATAGGAAATTACGATAAAAGTTTTAGATATTTTGAAATGATTCCCAAAGAAGAGATCGATCTGCAACATCAACAAAAGATCTACAGGAAAATGGCCGATGTGTTGGAGAGAGAAGGTGAGTTCAGAAGCGCTTTACAAACTTTAGAGAAAGGACTGTCGGATGATTTCGATAAAAGTCTGGAGACCTGTAGACTCCTATGTAAAAAAGGAAATGCTGAGATGAGGCAGGGCGAATACGAAACGGCTGAAAGAGATTTCCTTGACGCTATAGAGATCGCTGAAGAGATGGAAAAAGATAAAGAGTTGGCCAAGATACACACCGGTCTAGGTAATGTTTACCTCTACAGAGGATCTTACAACAAAGCTATAGATCATCTAGAGAAATCCTTAAGGATGTGGAGAGAAAAAGGTGATTTAGACGGTGAAGCCGGCACACTCAATAGTCTAGGTATAGTTCACTTGAATAAAGGCGATCTTGAGACTTCATTAGATTATTACTCGAAGAGCTTGGATATCAGAGAAAAGATGGGGGACAAAAGAGATATACATTCCACTCTCAATAATATAGGGACGATCTATTTAAAAAAAGGTGAGATGGAGAAGGCTAAAGAGCATTATGAAAGGAGTTTGAATATATGGGAAGAGATAGGAGATAAGCAAGGGATAGCGATTTCACTAATAAATCTTGGAGAATATCATCTGAGAAAAGGAGAACTTGAAAAGGCCTTGAAAAGACAGCAAGAAAGTCTAGATATTAGCAAAAAAATAAATTTCAAAAAAGGTGAAGCCGCTAGTTTGAGTAATCTTGGAAAGATTTACCTTCGTAAAGGAGACAATAAGGAAGCAAAAAAAGCCTATACGGAAAGTTTAGAGATATGTGATGATATAGGATACAGATCCCTGATAGCTAACCCAATGAGAGGTTTGGCCGAGGTGATCTTTTTGGAAGGAAACTTCAAAAAAGCATTGAACAAGGCTTGTGAAGCTATAGAGGTCTCGTCGGATATAGGCAATAAAATTGAAGAGGGTATCGGTCATCGTATATTGGGTAGGATATACCTAGAAAAGGGCGAGCTAGATAAGTCTAAAGAGGCATTCGAAAAGGGTAAAAAGATATTAGAAGGGGTCGAAGATAAAAAAGAATTAGCAGAACTTTTGTATCATTATGCTTTTCTGTTAGAAGAGATGGGGGAGCACTCCAAAAAAATAGAATGCCTAAATATAGCGAGAAGTATCTTCAAAGATATGGGGATGAACTACTGGATCGACAGGTGTGAACAAGTATTCGATTCATGAATTTATAGTTAGTAGTAAGTTTGGTATTTATGATCAATTCAGAGGTGAACATGATCCAATAAAATTTTATAGATTTTCTAATATCTTTCAATATGATGCCATACATATCAGCGGGGATTCTGTCCTGTTTGGATTCGTGGTGATGAAATGGGCCTACGAACTATCCAGGTTCGGTGAGCAGATCGATGCTATAGGTTCCAAAAGAAAATGGTCTGAAGTTGAGCCGGCTGATTGGAAAGTGGGATGACTAAGATTATTGGGATAAGTTTGATGATCGTGAGTATTGCATCGGTCATCATAACCATATCATGGTAGATATACATATCATGGTAGAGAAATGATGACTAGTGAATTTGGTATTGATACAATACATCAAGAGGCACTGAAGAAAAGTGCTCCCATTCAGTCGCATTTTTTGATGTAAAAGTGCTCCCGACGGGATTCGAACCCGTGTCTTTGGCTCGAGAGGCCAAGATGGTTGGCCGGACTACACTACGGGAGCAAGATGTGAACGTAGTGAGCATTTTGCGACTTAGTGGAAGAATTTCCGCCCGAGGAGCAAAATATGAAAGCAGCGGATTTTTTACGAATTGGGCAATCGCTCCGTTTAGAGAGCAATTCATACACCGATTTTTCCTATATAATTATTTCCTCCCTTCACGGGAGAGGCTGACTCAATGATACTACGAAAAAATTATAAAGGGGTACCTTCTAAACACCTTTAGAATTCGCATGGAGGTGAACTCGTATGGAAGGAACAGTAAAGTTCTTCAATGATATGAAGAACTACGGTTTCATAGAACCCGACGAAGGTGACGAAGACCTCTTCGTTCACCGTAGTGGCATGGAATGCAACTCTCTCACCGAAGGTGACAGGGTTGAGTTCGAGTCCGAAGAAGGGGAAAAAGGACCTAGAGCTATCAACGTCAAAAAGATAGATTAGATCGATCGTTTTTTTCAGGATCGATAAAATTCTTTAGGAGTTCATAACTCCCTCAATTTTACTTCTTATAAATCTTTATATCTTTCATCATATTTCTGATCTCATCACATCTTTTTTCTAACTTTTCAGTAGCATCTACAGCCTCTGAAAGGGTCATCGCGATCACCACATTATCATCTTCATCTTTTTCTATCACTATCTTGTTGACATTCATAATATTTACCTCATCAGTATCAATTACAATATATGTTTGAAGATCTGCTTAAAGTTTACTACCATTCAATCTCTGGGAAAACAGATCACCTTGTGTTCAGAGGCTAGATCGAACGTCACCTCAGTTCCAAGATCATATTTTTCGGTATGGTGCTTTAGAGCTCTTACAGTATCACCTGAAGGGAGTTTTATCTTATACAGATAATGCATACCTTGGAATATCCTGTCAACAATCTCTCCAACTCCTCCTTCTTCAGGCTCGATATCTATGAAATCTGGTCTGACCATAACTTCAACAGGTGTATCAAAATCGAATCTTCCGTGATAAAGTAGATCGCCAATCTCCGTATCTACAGTATCTTTTCCATTTATAGCGCCGTGGATGAAATCTGCGGTCCCTATAAAATCAGCGACAAAGGGATCATCAGGATAATGAAATATATCTTCAGGACCGTCGATCTGCAGCACTTCTCCTTCGTTCATCACTCCGACTCTGTCGCCCATGAAGAGAGCCTCGTTTTGATCGTGGGTAACGAAGATGACACTCGCTTCGGCATTTTTTAGTATATCTCTGACTTCAGAACGGATCCGAGTTCTCAGATCAGCATCGAGATTGGAAAACGGCTCGTCTAGAAGTAATATCTTTGGATCGGGAGCAAGTGCGCGTGCTAAAGCGACCCTTTGTTGTTCACCACCTGACAGCTCGTGAGGCATCTTTGACGCGTGATCTTCGAGTCCTATCAGGGTCAGCATCTCTGCTACTCTTTTCTCTCGCTGAATACCCTCCAAAGAGAGACCATAAGCGATGTTTTCTGAAACATCTAGGTGAGGGAATAAAGCGTAATTCTGAAACACTATGCCCACATCTCGTTTTTCTGGTGGTACGAACTTCTTTTCACCAACCACAGGTTCATCACCGATGAATATCTCGCCCTCCTCAGGCACTTCGAATCCAGCAATGAGTCTCAATAAAGTTGTCTTTCCACAACCGCTAGGACCTACCAGCGCTAGAATATCTCCTCTCTCTAAATCGAACTCGACGCCTTTTACAGCGA
>SL_8KL_010_SEDDRAFT_10003019_pt1 | contig 14003 bp, 7 predicted proteins | sample SodLakKL_010_SED_4_FD_11160 | JGI IMG/M metagenome (IMG submission 11160) | reverse complement strand
AATATGAAGCCTTCAGAATAATGTCCTTGAGGTACTAAACAACAAACATTTTAATCCCGAGACCTAGATTATTGTAGGAAGCATGAAATATAAGCACCCCCAAGTCATAATCGCATCTTTGATGATATTTTCCTTACTTGCAGTTGTTGTTTTTTCTGGCGAAATCACAGGATTGTTCATAGCTGAACCAGATCAGACTGCAGTCCTTGATTACTCAGAAGAGGGTGAAGGTTATACAAACCAAAGAAGCTTTGATCTCGATCTTGAGGAGAAGGTATTCAGGTATGAGCAAAAGCAGTTCAACGATTCGAGTAGGTACGCCGTACACGAGTGGACGGAAGAGGAGAACAAAACAGTATGGATAAACCTCCCTAGAAACAGCACTATAGTTAATTCTTCAATCAAAGCCGTTGGACAGATGTTTTTAAACAGAACTGAGGTTGATTCAGGTCAGCATCTACATGAGGTCTCCATAGGTAACGTTTCAGAAACCCAGTCCAATGAGATAGCAGTTTCTTCATACGATATTGACAATATTTATCTGCTTGACAATGAGATGAATAGACTCTGGGACAAAAACATGGGCGTAGAAGATGCTTATACCGTCGATATAGGCAGGGTTTCAGAGGACGGTGATGAAGTTATTTTGGTGGGTACAGATGATGAAATAAGTGCCCTTGATGGCGATGGTGAGGAGCTATGGAACAGCTCAACGGGAACTATAAGAAGTCTTTCGACTGGTAATATTTTAGGTAACACCGAAGAGGAAGTCTTTGGCGTTGGACCGAATATTCATACAATACTGGGTTACGATTCCGAGTTGATTTTTAACGAAACCTTAGACAAGGAAGCCTATTCTGCCGACGTCGGTGTATTTGATTCTGGAGAGGAAAAGGATGAAATGGTAGTTGGCTTTGAGGATGGTGACATAGAGGCTTACAGGTACGATGAGAATTCAGGGGAGCTTGAAGAAGTGTGTAGTTTTTCCGCGGATAATGACGAGAATATAAGAGGTGTTTCTTTCCTTAACGTTACCGATAGCTCTGAAAACAAGATAGCAGCCACGGATCAGGCAGGAAAAGTCTATCTTCTGGACTCAGATTGCCAGGAGGAGGGAGTCTTTGATTCAATGGATTACGAAGGAAGGGACCTTGATACCGGAAACCTCGCTAGCCATCTTTCGGGTGAGGAAGTACTTGTGGGATCTTATGATGGTGATGATGGAAGGGGGAGGGCTTACGTGTTTGGTTCAGAATTAGAGCTACTGAACAGCTTTGAACTGGACGAGAGATCCCGTGGTGTCAGTATAGGTAATGTTACATCCATGGCTCCTGGTGGGTCAAACGTGAAAGAGGGACTGGTTACAACTATGGGGGGAAGTCTTTATGAGCTTGACTACGACGCCTTTCCTACGAACCTGACACTTCAGATCGGAGGAAATCTAACCTGGGACTACATGGAAGGTGAAGAGGTTGACGATGGAAGGTTCAGGGAAAGCAAGGTTATAAACGATACCAATACTAATATTTCTGATGCCTTTCAAGAATACATAGACGAAGAGGAAAAAGGTGATTACGTTGAAATTCCTGCTACGGCCATTCTTTTCACGAGCGATTATCGGGGAAGGCTTAATATAACAAACCTGAACGTAACCTATGACTACGACGCGTCTCCGAATATATACGAAGAAACCGTCGACTACTGGTCCAGGACCCGGGACATTACTGCAAATGAGAGCATAGTAAACCAGTCCATCAATATAAGCTTTACAGATCCTGCAGTGGATATCAACATAAGCAGTATTTCAGTTCCCTCTGATGCTTCTGAGTGTGGCTTCACCGACAAGGAATACTATGTCGAAGATGAATACTGTATTGTCGATGAGTTCGTAGTTGACAGTTCCGATGCCCATGAACCTGTATACCTATGGCATGATGATCTCGATGCCTCATACCCGGCCATGGTCACAAAAACGGGCTTCAAGGAAACCGAGGAAGTCAATAACTATACCTTACACAGGGATGTGGAAATAACAGACGAAACAGGAGAAACGGATCAGGATTTCAAAAATATAACTGCGAACGTATCTGTTGAGAACGACAGTATAGTTGAAAACCATTTCCTTGAAGTAGAATGGGATGGTGAATGGCATGATATAACTCCAGAGGAGGCAAGCGACTGCAAGGAAGAACCTGAATACAGTGAAGTTACAGTTGAGGACGATGAATTTTACGTATGTAAGCAAATCGACGATGAAGATGAGGATATTTTCAAATGGAAACAACCCGAGTTAACTTCTTCTACAAGCTACAGGGCAGGTGGTTATACAGAGCATGAGCCTGTCCTTGAGGACAAGGAGGTAGTCCCAGAGGAGGATATATGGGGCGAGGACTTCGACTTTAATGTCAATGTCTCTGACGAGGACGGCGAGATGGTAAATGTAACTCTTTGGGTGGACGTTAATAAAACAGGTTGGGAAGAAACCGAGACCCAGGTACTTGATTCAAGTCCTGAAAAAGAAGAGCTGACCTTTACAGTTGGATCTGACAGGGACTGGTCAGGTGAAAATAGATTTCTCTTTGAGTATGTGAACTACAACGAAGACGGAGATGAATACTACGAGCTTAACAGCTCCGTTGAGGAAGGTCCCTTGGCCCTCAAGCACGAGGTAACTGTAAGCGAAGTCCACGGCAATGAAACTTCTGTTAACAGGACAAAGGATGGAACAGAAGAAGCTTACTTCGAGGTTTTAGTAGAGAACGAGACAGGAGAGTATGTTGAAGGTGCAAATGTTTCTTTCTGGGTTACAGAAGAAGATGATGTCTGGGATCAAGGCTATGAAACCTTTACCAACTCTTCAGGATACGCTAACTACACCTTCTCTCCCGATGGAAACTACTCTGTAGGCAATCAGTCCTGGGAGGCAGGAGTTTTCGATGACGATCATTACAAGGACACGAATGTCACCGAGGAGCTCAGAGTCGGGGTACACGGCCTTTTAACTACTCGTCTCTTGAAGCCCGAAGACGAAGATGTGCTTTTGAGAAACACGGAGTCAGAACTTATTGCAGGTCTTGAGGATCAGTACGGTAACAAAACCGGAGAGGAGTACGACTGTACCTTCAAATACGATGAAGATATCGGAAGCGATGAATTTGTTGAAGGAGAATGTAACTATACGTGGGTGCCCGACTGTGATGTTGAGAGAGGTGAACACGACCTCACGGTTAGTGTTGAAGGCGAGGAGGACTTCTACACAGTTTTAGAGGAACAAGATTCTATCGATATCGAGGTCTGGGACGTGCTTGACGTTAATGTGACTGAACCTTCTTCTGGTTCTGTAAAGTACAAAAACGAAACTATAGATCTTGGTTATGAAGTCGAAGATAGCTGCGGTGAAGTAACGGAGAACTATGACGTTGACTGGAGTCTGGTATGGAAAGATGGAATTAAGCTCGAGGTGACGGAGAAATCAGGTATAAACAGGACTGATGAACCTTTCAAGGTAAATGGAACCTGGCTTGAGGACTTCGGAATTGATCTCAATAACTGGAAGATAAACGATACGAGAGTTGTTTCAGGTGGCGAAGAGGTTGAAATGGAAGTCAGGCCCTGGGTAAGTGAGGATAAGGAAGAGCTTGACTACGAAAAGGAGTATATGGACAGCTACAGCGATATTGTTTTCCTTGTTGATGTGGAAGCTGGAGAGTCAGAGGACTATTGGATAATCTGGAACGAAACAAACCCACAGCCCCAGGATACTATTAGTTACATAGAGAACGGAGGATTCGAAGGCGGTGACCTCTCCGCCTGGGAATACACAGAAGGTACCCCTGGAGGTGATGACTATGACGACTTCGTTTTTATCGAAAATAAAAGTAAAGTAGGAAACTACTCGGCACATATTTTCGGTTACGATGGGACCAGCTACCTAAATACTACAATGCTAAGGGAAACAGGTTCGGAATATTTGACTATGAAGTACAAGGCCTGGGGAACCTTTGAAGATGAAGACAGAGAAGTAAAGATACATGTAGGCGATGGAGTATGTGAACTGAACCTTAATTACGATCGTCTTGATGAAGAGGAGGCTGAATGGGATGTTTTAACTTGCCAGGACGAGTCCTTTGAACAGGCAGACGAAGTTTCGCTTCAGGTGACCTATGAAGGTACTGGAGGCTACGGAACTGAAGCACCTCATCTTCTGGTTGACTATATATGCATATCTGATTCAGAAGGCGAGTGCTTAAACCGGCAGACTGGCGCTCCTACTGAGAAGGAAGTGGAGTTCAGGGACAATATAGATGGGGACGAGGAATGGGAGCCTGATGACGATGTAAGCGTTGGTGATAGGAGATTGTATTCAAAGGTCGAAGGCGACTACTACAAACCAGACTTTACTACAAGGAACTTCGACCTGTTCGGATGGTCCAACGTCAGCGAGGTAAACCTCACTTCCGATTACTGCACCTACAGGGACATGTGGGTTTGTGGTGAAGATGCTGAGGTTAGGTTTGACTGCAATGTAGTTGATATGCAAAGTGGATCAGGCGTAGGGGGCTATAACTTTAGCCTCTATAATGATACAGACGATGAGAGTTATCTGAAAGGTACTAATACAACCCTCGAAGGAGGCTGGGGATACAAGTGGTTCGATACCTCTTCACATGGTGAATACACGCTTACCTGTGGTATAGATGACGAGCCATCGGTCTTCTATAACGCGAGTTCAGAGGACGAAGAGACATTGACGTTCAGCGTTGAGTCAGGTGATACCGACGGAGTTTTATTGCAGGATCCACGTCATGAAACAGCAGAGAACGTGACAAGGCTTGACAACGAGACGTTTGATGTAAACCTCACCGTAAAGAGCGAAGGTGGGATGATGCTTAATCCTGAGTTGGTTGTAGACACAGAAGACGGTATATACTACGAGGAAGTATACTGTCCACCTCTGGATGATGGTGAAGTTTGCGAAAGGACGATGGAGGTTAATGTTACACAGGAGGCTGAGCCCGGAACAGCTGATCTGATTGTAGATTTAGAGTGGTCAAATTCGGACGGAACCGAAGACAGCACTGAAAACAGCACAGAAATAGAGATAGAGGAGAACACTGAGCTAAAAATAGTCGAAGATGAAATCAATGATTCTGTTTCGGCAGGTTTTGAAGGAAGCCTGACTAACTTCACCGTAGAAGCTTTCGGTAACACGGATGTAGAAGGAGTTACCTTGAATATGACAGATGTAAGTGATGAGGAACTGTACGAGTTGACTTCTTTGGAAGGGGACCTGGGTGATATAGAGAAGGGTGAGAACGTTACAGAAGAGATAAATGCAACGATTCCGATGGACATAGATCCAGGAGTTTATACTGCTCAAATTCAGGCAAACGCTACAAATTCAACTTGCTCGCCCGATGACAAATGTTTGGATACATCCTTGTTCAACCTTACAGTGGATATCCCGGACTGGTACAGCGAGTCGGACTTTTTGAACAAGACTATAGGAACCGGCGATGTTAACGGGACTATAGGAGAAATTGAAGTCTTTAACAACCTGGATGAAAACCATTCCTTTGAGGTTGAAGTTTCTGGAAACGGAACCGAAGGCGATACCGATTACATTACAGTTTCAAATAAAACCTTCGAGGTAGGAAACCAGAGTTCTGAGACCTTGCAGGTACTTCATCGAAGATATGAAGACAACTACGAAAACGGTACTTATTTTGCCCATGTAAAACTGTCGCCTGAAGGGGATATAGTTCCTGATCACGTAAACTTTACAGCTACGCTTGATGTTGTTGACCTTACTGTCGACGTTCTGGAACCTAATTACGTTGATTACAGCGGCCCGCTTGATCCAGGTGAAGAGATTGATGTTTCTGCCAACGTAACAAGGTTCGATGAGGTAGTTGAAGAGGACGTTGATTTTGATATCTGGATAGGCGGAGAGGAATGCCCGATAACAGATATAAGTGGATATATAGATTTGGCGGGTGGCTGGGTCATGGAATGTGAGGTGCCTGAGATACCAGAAAATCCTATAAGGAACGATATAAGGGTTGCTGCAACCCACGAGGACGTAACAAGCTACGGAGAAAACGAAGAAGCTGTCATATACCATGATGTTGTTCCGCCGCAGTTCTCCGAGGTTTACGTTGATCCTGTTCACAAGGACGAAGTACTGTGATAGGGNTTACAAGGAAATCGAGGTAGATATAACCGACAATACGGACGTAGATGAGGCTTGGATGGACATCGAAACCCCTGAAGATAATATCACACTGTTTGACTACGTAAGGGATGGGGATAGTTTTACCTTTACCCTGGACTCATCGGATTTTGATGATTTGGATGGTGAAGAGTTCCCCGTCGGCGACTACGAGATTAACGTTTCTGCTAACGACACCGGACAGATCGAGGATCCTGATTATGATATCGGTGGAGGTCTTGTAAACAGTACAAGGGGATGGTTTGATGTCTATGAAACGGTGGATATTTCCGGTGAGCTGACAAGACCAACAGGAGAGTATGTACCAGGCGACTTCACCTTTTACAGAACCGGTGAAGGGAGGGATTTCTGGCCACATCCTATACACGAGTTCACTGTCGACGGAGAAGATCCAACGTTTGAATGGGAAACACATAGGAGAAAGTACGACATAAAGGCAGAGGTTTTCGGACAGGAGGTGACCTTCGAGGCATTCGACACCGATGAGTCTGCTATGGTTGAGGACGAGGAGCCTGAGGAGATATCTGATCCATTCAGGTTTGATTATATACCAAATTCCAGTTCCTACGATGGTGCTCTGAGGGTACTTTCCAGGCAGTTCCAGAACCCCATATTTGGATTTGTAGTAAATCAAAAGGAAAATCTAACCTTCTCCGGTAAAAATATAACAATGGACTTCTCTGGCAAGGATCTTGGAGGTGTTGAAAACAGAAACAATCTCCGGGTGCTTAAATGTGAAGAGTGGAACTACAGTAACAGGCATTGCAATGAAACCCTTGACGAAGGTCATTACTTCGAGGAATTCGAGCCCGATACGGAAGAAAATACTATCAGCTTCTTTGATGATGAGATGGGCAGTGCTTATGTCCTTGCTGAGGCCTGTATATCCGAGGGCGAGCTTATAGACTGTGCAGGTTACACACCTGACGATCCTGTCGATACAGGAAACGGTGATGATGGCCCTGGACCCGTCGATGAGGAGGATCCTTTCCCGTTCGATGTCGATTCTAATATAGAAAATGTCGATGTTTTCCCAGGCGACGAGAGAAGCTTCTGGATAATGATTACAAACAACCTTGATGATGAACTTTCTGTTGAGATGGAGGCTACCGATGATCTTTCAGAATGGGTTGAGTTCGAGGAGGATTTAGTTGAACTCGATCCTACTAGTTCAAGAACTCTGGGTTTTGATTTAGAGTTACCAACTTATGCTGATCCAGGAGAGCATTCCGGTGATATTCGTCTGGCTGGAAGAGATGAGGAGAGAACAATGCCTATGGAAGTGAATGTACTTGAAGAGATAGAAGACGATCTGAGTTTGGATCTAGGCCTCTTGGACGACGAGGTCGAGAGAGGTGACAACGTAACTTTCCGTGTAGAGTTAAATACCGATAGTGCAAATGAATTGGATGTAGAGGCTACATATACTGCCAGAGGACCTGAGAATCAGACATTGATCGAAACTGAGGAAAATATAGCCTTTACAGGAAGTTATTCGGGCTTTAGAGAGATGGAGATACCCGAAGATGCAGAAGCTGGAAGATACGAACTTGTGGTATGGGCCGAAATCGATGAGGGAGCTGTAAGAGATATGGAGACTTTCCATGTTCTTGAGACGTTCTGGGCAACTACTGCTGGTCAGTTGTTGCTCTTCCTCGGAGTTCCGATAGCAGTCCTTGGAATCGTAATAAGTGGTGTGCACCTGAAGGGTAAGTACGAGGCATGGAAAGAGGCTAAGGAGGAGGAGAAGAGGTACCTTTTCCCGGTCGACGACAACGCAATTCCTCAGAAAAGCGAGGACTCATTCTGGATAGGCAAGCTTGCGGGAAGCGATAAAAACGCATACTACAACCCTGACGATCTTAAGACGCATGCGCTTGTCGCTGGAGCTACAGGTGCAGGAAAGTCCGTTGGGGCTTCAGTCTTTGCCGAGGAGGCATTGGACCAGGATATACCCGTCGTTGTGTTCGATCCGACGGCGCAGTGGACAGGCTTCGTAAACCGTTGTGAGGACGACGAGCTTATGAAATACTACAGCAAGTTCAATATGGATAAAAGGAAAAGGAAGAGCTATCCGGGAATGATACACAAGATGGACGATCCTGAAAAGGATATAGACTTTAAGAGCCTTACAAATGAGGGAGAAATAACCGTTTTCACGCTCAACGACCTCTCAACAGAGGAGTTTGACCAGGCTGTAAGGAACATTATAGACTCTATGTTCGATATAAACTGGGAGGAGAGCGAAGACTTGAAGCTTGTCGTTGTGTTCGACGAAGTGCATAGGTTGCTGGAGAAATACGGTGGTAAAGGTGGTTATGAAGCCCTTGAAAGAGCCTGTAGAGAGTTCAGGAAGTGGGGTATAGGCCTCATAATGTGTTCTCAGGTTCTCGCGGACTTCAAGCAGGCTATCGAAGGTAACGTTCTTACGGACGTACAGTTCAATACCAAGGCCATCAAGGATATAAGGAAGGCGAAGGACAAGTACGGTGAGAAGTACGCCAAAAGGATAACTAGACAAGGTATAGGAGTCTGCATGATGCAGCACGCCCAGTACAACGACGGTGATCCATGGTTCGTTAGGTTCAGACCGACATGGCACAATCCACATAAACTTAAGGAAGAGGAGCTGGAGAAATACGAAGATTTCGCCGAAAAGCTTGATGAGCTTGAGGAGAGAATTGATGAGATGGAAGATAAAGATGAGGATGTATTCGATCTGAGAACCTCGTTGAGAATGGCGAAGAACAAACTGAAGACTGGAAACTTCAGAATGACCGAAATTTACATAAACTCTCTTGAGGAAAAGATACAATAGGTGACTGAATGGCAGAAGAGGACGACATCGAGGAGCTTGTTGAAGACGACCTTGGCGACGATGAAAACGTTATAAGCAAGGACGAGTTCCAGGAGCTGGAAGAAGAGGAGGGCGATGGTCCGGTTGTTGATGAGGAGGAAGAACTGCAGGAGGATGAGCTGGGCGAAGGAGCAAGCAAGTTAGAAGAGATTACTATGAGAGTAGACAAGTTAGAGGCTCAGCTTGAGATGGTCCAGGACGAGAAATCAGGCTTACAGAACCAAATACAGGAGCTTTCCGGTCAGATAGGTGAACTGAGATCAGGTCTTATGGACAAAGAAGAGGACATCGATGATATAGAGAAGGACTTCGATAGGATAAGGGAGATATTCAAGGAGATGGAACCCGAGCAATTCGAGAAGAAACTGGAGAAAAAAGAGGAAGAGATCTCAAAGAACGAGGCTAAGCTGGAAGAGTTTGAAGAGAAGTTTAGTGTGTTGAAGGATAGAATAAATGAAGTGGACGAAAAGCTGAGCGGTATAAAGGATATAGATAATATAGTCGACCTCTCCGATAAGTTGAACAAGAAGCTGGAGGAAATTGAGGACGATAAGAACTACGTTGATAGGAAGGCTTCAAAGATAGAGAACCTTTTCTCGGAGATATCTGAAAAGACCAGTGAGTTTGAAAACTATAAAGGTAAGATTGATTCAAACAAAGAAACTATAACGGATCTGATGAAGACTGTGGATAGGATTGATGTAAAGATCGAGGACATGGTTTCCGAAGATGATCTGGAAAAGGCAAAGGATGTCTTGAAGGAGGAACTGACCGAGGTTAAGTCCGAGCTTGAGGACAAGTTGTTTGACATTAGCGATCTTATTGAAAAGCTGTTGACAGATGTTGAGGAAGAGGACCTCAAGGAAGTAGTTACAGGGTACGAAGAAGCAAGAAAGGTTGCAGAGGAACTGAACGATGAAACAGAAAAGCTAAAAAAGAGGCAGGAGATGCTGGTTGAGCTTCTTAGAGTTATGAGTGGTAAGGAATGAATTTTGGAGATATACTTGACAGAATAGGAAGCAGAGGTATGGAATTAGACGAATTTGAGGAGGAGATAGAGGACTTAAAGAGAGTTTGGAGCGATGTCAACCTTGTTCATATTTTAGAGAGATTGGACGACCTCGAGGATCAAACAAGTGGTATTGATACGCAGAGGTCTAGAAAAGTCAGGGACCGACAAGGCGTTGAGCGAAAGAGTTCTGTGAGAAATAAACGAAAATCTAAGGGGCCTAGTTTTAAGAGTAGGAAAAAGAAGTCAGTTTCCAAAGAAGAAAAGGATAAATCCGATGGCTTCGAACAGAAAAAAGAAGACCTTGTTACTACTGAAAAGGAGGTTAGTTCTTCCTTTGAGAGTATAAAGAAAAGTCTTGAGAGCATAGCGAATGATAGCAGGGAGACTCAGAAAAAAAGTTCAGGAGGAGAAATCTCCAGCGAGATGGAGCAATGGATAGAAGAGAATTTAAGCAAGGGATTTGGACCTCGGGAGCTTAAGAAGTCCCTGAAGAAAAATGGAAAGGATCCTTCTTTGGTTGATAAGTACCTTAAGAATCAGTGAAGTCGATTACTCCTAAGGATGAATTATTTATACACTGATAATCTAGTTTACTTGTTGGTAAGCATTTGCTATGTTTTTGAGTACTGAAGGACAGGCCTCCATGGAGTACCTGATGATAATGGTCATAGCTATGCTGATTCTTGTTCCCCTTGTTTCTGTCGTATACTCACAGACGGCGAGGTCGAGAGATGAAATGGGCCGTTCTGCTCTGCAGGACTCCTTACAAGGTCTGGCAGACGCTGCGGACTTGGTTCAAGCTCAAGGACATCCTGCAAAGATCACCAGAAGCTTGCACTTACCTTCTGGGGTTTCACAGACCAATGTAACTGATAACCATTTCATTGTTACTGTGGAAGGTTCAGCGGGGCCCACGGATTACACCGTTGAAAGCTCTGCAAACCTTACAGGTGAGCTTCCTATATCTTCCGGTTCATATCAGGTTAGTCTGAAGATGGAAGAGGAAGGTGTCGTAAATGTCACATACTGAAAAAGGTCAGGTCTCGATGGAGTTCATGGCCTATTTCGGAATACTTTTGTTTATCTTCGTTGCTTTCGGCCCGATTATATTTAACCAGACCGTAGAGATAAGGAAGATGTCTGCAGATATAGAGGCCTCGAGGGTAGCTAACCTCATCGAGAGGGAGATCAACAGTGCAGTAAGATTTGGCGAAGGCTACAGCAGGAACTTCACGGTTCCACACGAAGTCGCAAGGCANGAATACAATATGACTGTTCGAAGNGGTTCACATGGAAAGATTCTCACTGTTGAGTGGAACGAAGGNGTTGAAAACAGACAGCTTATAGTCTCNGACGTTGAGGGCAGCCCCGCACCAGGCGAAAACCTTATAGAGAACTCCGACGGCTCGATAATATTTGGTGATTCGTCANAATGAAAAAAGCCTCTAAAGGACAGGTATTTTCCGCGGACTTCCTTGTGGGAGTTATAGTAGTTCTCTTTATTCTGACAACTGTCCAGGTATACCACTCAAGGGTCATCGACGATATAAATGAAGAGGAGAGATTGATCTTCCAGGAGGCACTTGCCTCCCGTACGGACACACTTTTACTTTTTGAAGGTGAGCCTGAAAACTGGGACAGTGAAAGCGTCAAGGTACTTGGCTTTTCAACAGGCACACCGAACGAACTCAACGAGACGAAACTCGAAGAGTACTTTTCTATGGAAGATGAAGAAGCAGAAGATCTTCTGGGATTCTACGGCCGTGAGTTCTTTCTTTCAGTGGAAAATGAGGAAGGTGAGGTCCTAACTTCTGGGGATGTGGAATTCTCCAGAGGTGACAGAAACTGGGAGCATGCAGAAGATATCTATACAGTCGAAAGAAAAGTTTCTCTAGGAAACAGAAAAGGGAACGCTAATCTGAGGCTGGTAGTATGGTAGTTGTTTTCAGAGGTTCGGATAAAGGAATATTCTTCAGTCTAGACGCTGTTCTGGCTCTCACTGCAGCCTTTGTGATCGTGGGAAGTTTAGGAGTTTATTATACTGCAGCTCCGGAGCTTGAGTACAGAGATAAGCATGCAGAAGCGGAGGATCTGATGTCTTACCTTTCAAATACTGAAGCCGGAGAAGTTGATGGCATTGAGGAATACGTGAATGAAACGGACGGAGAAACAGTTCTTGAATTGATAGGTTCATACTGGGCCTCCGGTAACAGGTCTGAAACGGAGGATATAATTAACACCGTCCTGGAAAACAAAACGGATAGGTGCTGGGAGATGCAGTTTTCGGATGAAAGCATAGGGTCTGGTTGTGAGGACGGTGATACTGTTTCGGTAGCCAGTAGAATAGCTTCTGGATACGAGGCCGAGAAGGAGCCCGAGGGTTATATAGCCAGAGGTCATCTCACAGACGCTGAATCGCGACTCGAGAACTCTTACGCCTTCTTCGGAGGTTACGTAGGCGACGGTAACATCACCACAAATATAACCCTCGAGGAAAAGGACGTGATTCAAAACGTCACTATGGAGGTGGATGCAGGAGGAAACTTTACACTGTTCATAAACGACGAGGAGTCAGGGCATTACGTGCCGGAAGAAGGAATCTTGAGAGCAGATAAATGGAATATAGACGAGGAGCATTGGGACAACTTTCAGGAGGGTGAAAACAGACTCCAATTCAACTTCACCGGCGACAACGAGTCAATATCAGGTGGGTTTATCCGTGTAAACTACAACCTTACGGATGTATACTACACACGCACGGAACCAGGTGTCGAAAAGTATAGTTTTCCTGGTATAGAAGGTATAATAAACCTTTACGACGGCTTGGAGATACCTGGGCCGGTGGAAAGCTTAGAAGGTTATCTGAAATATGACTCCTCCGCTGATCTCTTCCTAAACCTCGGGAACGTGACGGTATACGAGACGGGTGATGATCCTGAAATAACGAACCAAAAAATGGAAAACAAGCTAGATGAAGGAGGCATGGACTACGAAGCCATAGGAGGTGAGACTGTTCCTCTGCGTTTGGGTGTCAAAGACCTCAGAGACCTTCCTGGAATAGACGCTGATCCTGACGCTGTCGCGACAACGGACGTTTCTGGTAACATGGACGCGAGATTGCATGAGTCCGAATATCATGATAAATGGGAGGCTGCCGAGGATGCAACAGAGCTTTTCCTTGACATATTTGAGAACGCGACGAAGGCTCGTGCAGGCCTAACTGCCTTTAACGATGAGATATATTCGTACTATCCTCTTACCAATGATACAGAAGAACTGAGAAACGAACTTGGTGAATGGGATACAGGCGGTCCGACTTGTATAGGCTGCGGTATACTTAAGTCGACTACTTCTCTTATGACAAGAGAATATCCGCCACATAGAGATCTCAAGACCGTTCTGGAAAACGGCAGTACATGGAGTTTTTCTACGGAACACGAGGAAGGCTGGGAGGAACCCGGCTTCGACGACTCGGAATGGAGCAGGCAAAGCGCTCCACTCGGCCCTGGTCAAGGAATGGATGAGTCCGATGACTACTATTTCAGGACCTCCTTTGACTACCTTCCAATAGAGTACAGGAAACCTTTTCTTTCACTTCTCTCAGGAGGCGAGGTAGATGTCTATATCAATGGCGAGAAGGTCCACAGCTCCTGGGACGTAGGTGAAGGTAAATACTGGGATGAAATAAGAGGTAGATGGGATCAGACAACCGGTTTGTGGCACCCCACTGGGAACAGAAAAATCACAGGCGAGGTTTCCTGGTATTTCGGCATAGAGGAAGACTACCATTACAGAACAAATGAAAAGGAGAACGGAACTCTTGTCTCACCATGGCTGGAAAATCCAGACGACGGCGAGCTTACATTCAGTCACTGGCTTGACAAGGGAAGTGATCATACTGC
>SL_8KL_010_SEDDRAFT_10003018_pt1 | contig 14004 bp, 9 predicted proteins | sample SodLakKL_010_SED_4_FD_11160 | JGI IMG/M metagenome (IMG submission 11160) | reverse complement strand
TGGTTGAGATTAAACACGACGGCGACTGGGAAACCAGGGTGGGTAGCACACAGCCCATGCCACTAAAAATTGCCACGCGTTTCACACCCGAAGACCTGCAAGCATTTTATGGAACCCACACCTTGTCATCGGTTAAATTTCATATGGTAGAGGATGGGTTCACTGACCTGGAAGTGAAAATATGGGAAGGCAGCACCGAGGAAGGTCCCCAGCATGAAATATATTCATCCATACTGACCAGTGATCAGTATAAGATCAGAGACTGGACCGTGTATCCCCTGACGGAGAATATTGCCTTAAAGCCCGGCAATGACTACTGGCTTGGTTTGTACCTGTATTCCTATGGCGAAGGTACCCCCTTAACAGTCGACCCAGGCCCTATGGTTCCCGGAAAAGGAGGATGGATATACCTTGAAGGGCAATGGGTCGAACATGCACATATTGGTATAGATCGCAACTGGGTGTTGCGCGCTTTACTGGAGCCCATTAACACAGTAGATTGGCTGCACCTTGAGGCGGATTCGGGCAATGTTTTACCGGGCCATCAGGATAAAGTCATGTTGAATTATAACACCAGCAACCTGTTTCCAGGTACATATCATGCCAACATAATGGTGTCACATAATGCCACGGGAAGGGATAAGGTTATTCCGGTAACCCTGGATGTATTGACCCAGACGTTCGATGTTGAATTTGTTGTTCGTGACCAGCAGGGAATGGATATTACCAATGCCAAGCTGACATTTGATGGTGTTGGCATGACTCCCGGTAACTTTACCATAAGCAATGTGGCGAAAGGGGTTTATCCATACCGTTTGGACAAAGAGGGATATATCTCTACGGAAGGCATGATTAAACTCGATAGTGAGGATTTGATCCTGTATTGCACGCTTGTGGAAGAAGGCAGCTTGATTGGTGAACTTGAAATTACCATCGTTGATCATGTAGAAGCGGTTCTTGAAGAAGCGTATGTCCAGGTAGATCACCTTGGTGGAAATATAACCGGTGCATCTGGTACCGTCGTTTTTCCGATCACTCCGGGTGTCTATGAATATTCAGTTACCAAGAAAGGGTACGTGCCCCATACAGGCTCAATCCTTATGGAAGACCTAGACCATTCAATTCAGGTAGAGTTGCATCCTGTAGAACACCATGTAAATGCAGATGTCTTTCCAATGGATGGAGGCACAATTGAAGGCGCCGGGGTATACCATTATGGTGATACCGCTACTCTTGAAGCGGTATCTGCACCAGGGTATTTTTTCAGGTACTGGAAAAAGGATGGATATGTATATCCCGAACCTCAGCTATCCTTTAATGTCATTGAGGATGGTTTCGTTAAGGCAATATTTGAGCCAAAGATCCATGCCGTGTATGTTGTTGTTGGCGGGCAAGGGCAGGTCCTGCCTTCCACCGGTTCTATTGGATCGTCAGGAAGGTTGTTGTTAGACCATGGGAAGCAATTGACGTTGGACTTTGTTCCCGACCAGGGGCACTATATCGAAGATATTATTCTGGACGGGGAGAGTATTGGTGCGCTGGAGCACTATACCTTTGAGGAGATTATTGAGGATCATGTTATAGAGATCGTTTTTCACATTCAGTCGTTCCTTATTCATGTTATTGAAGGGAGTAATGGAACCATTTTTCCATACAATGCAACCATTGGTCCCGATGGGACAATTCAGGTCGATTATGGTGGACATCAAAGTTTTGTCTTTTATACAGACGATGGGTATATAGTTGAGGATATCATCATAGATGGGCATAGCCAGGGCCCGTTGCCGGGATACACTTTTGTAGATGTTGTAAGCGACCACACCCTGGAAGCTGTATTTACACCTGATACACCTACATCAACCTGGGAAGGGCAACCCGAAGAAGAACTTATAGTATATCCAAATCCGGCATCAAATATGGTTACTGTAGCATCCGGGAGAGAAATTCAACGATTATTTGTTACAGACATTATGGGCAGAAAGTATATTTCTCTTCAACCCAGGGAGAAAAAGATACAATGGGATAGTGCATCATTGCCTGAGGGTCAGTATGTAATCCATGTATGCTTTGGCACAGAGCGATCAACAGTTCCGTTGTTAATATCCAGATAATAATCATCTGTTTTTGCTATACGCAACCCCTGAATTTAAACGCTATACTTTTCGGCTCTCCGAAGTCACCAAAGCCCTCCCTTCCCGGAGGGCTTTGGTATTTTCAGCTTTCCCCGGTGAATTTAAATGGGCAATAATGATTAAAAGCAAAAAAAAATTGAAGTCTGTTGAAAAATAGTGTTCAATGTAAAATATTATTCATAATTTTGTTACCCATTCATTCATCCATTTATTGGCTGTTTGCATTATAAAGAAGAGGGAAGAGAACAGGCTCGATGAACCTCTGGCAACCTTCAGATCGCGTGAAAAGGTGCCAATACCTGCCGGAAGCAATCGGAATGATAATTAAAACCCTGACCAATGTTCACCTGTGTATTTGTTTTGTCTAAAGCCTATGGCCATATTTTAAGGTCTGTAGTTTATTTCCTCTGCCTATGCCGGATGCCCAGGCCGGCATTTCCTAAGTAAGCCCGGCCCAGACCTCCCGTTTTTCCCGAAACAACTTTTGTTTTTTAAGGAGTGCTCTATGCATNCACAAGCCGCATAAATGACGGCTTAAAATAANCATGAACAAAACCTACTCCTTTTTAGCGTTGGGACATCCACTGTGTTTTGTGGCTCATGCCTCCAGGGTTTAGCGGCTTTGCGTGGACTCGTCAAGGCAGCATATTCACCCAAAAGAAATGAAGGACATCAAGTTGTTTTTAATGTGTTCCCTGTCTTATTGCGTACACAATTCAGAAATGAAAACGTGCGAAAAAATATTCATGAGCAAAACCTTTTACCATGATCAAATCAGTCGATGAGATAAACCAAAAGATAAAAAAGAAAGAGGCGGTAATATTGACAGCGGGAGAGTTCAAAGAGCTGGCCGGGAAAAAGAGCCCCGATGAGCTCAGCAGGAAGGTTGACGTGGTCACCACGGCCACCTTCGGGCCAATGTGCTCTTCTGGTGCCTTTATTAATTTTGGTCATTCCTCCCCCCCGATGCGTTACGAAAAAGTAAGCCTCAACGGGGTGGCTGCCTATGGGGGCATAGCGGCAGCTGATGCATACATCGGGGCCACGGAAGAGAACCCTGCAAGCATTGAATATGGCGGGGCACATGTTATTGAGGACCTTATAGCAGGCAAAACAGTAAAGCTGACGGCAAGCGCCAAAGGAACGGACTGTTACCCCCGTAAAGAAACCGTGGCAGAAGTCCGTCTTGAAGATGTAAATGAGGCCTTTATGTTTAATTCCCGTAATGCATACCAGAACTATGCAGCTGCTACCAACAGTTCAGCCCGGACAATGTACACCTATATGGGTACCCTGCTGCCTGGCAATGGCAACGTTACCTATTCCACCTCGGGCGAGTTAAGCCCGCTTCTTAATGACCCCCAACTGAAATCAATCGGGATCGGAACGGGTATCTTCATTGGCGGGGCACACGGGTATATAGCATGGAACGGCACACAACACTTTACCGGCAAGGAGAGGAACAGCAAAGGTATACCGCTGGGGCCTGCTGCTACTATTAGTGTTATAGGCAACCTAAAAAAGATGAACACAAACTTTATCCGTGCTGCCTATTATGAAAAATATGGCACAACACTCTTTGTAGGTATTGGGATCCCCTTTCCGGTAACCAGTGCTGAGGTAGCAAAAAACCTCTCCGTAAGGAACATGGACATTGAAACCGTTTTGCAGGATTACGGGCAACCGGACAGACCGGTGGCAGGCAAGTTCAATTATGCCCAACTGATGTCGGGAGAGATTGAGCTTGCGGGCAGAGCTTTTCAGACGGCTCCCTTGTCAAGCATCAGTAAGGCCAGGGAGATCTGCAATATACTCAAGGAGAGGATTGCTGATGGCGAATTCCTTTTGTCGGAACCAGTTTCACCGCTGGCGCAAAACAAAAAAATGAACAAACTTAAAATGGTGTAGATATGAAAAACACATATTATCTGATGTTTCAGCCAAGGATCACCAATGAACCTGTCATAAGCAACCTGATCAGGCAAACCACTTTGGAGGTAAACATTCTGAGGGCGGGCATTGATGCCCACAAAGGAGGGTTTATGGTGGTGGAGCTGTCTGGCATGCATGATTCTGTTGAACAGGGCATCAGGTTTTTAAGACAGAGGCAGGTGGAAGTGGACAGGATATCGTTTCGGATAGCGCATGATGCCGATAGTTGTGTGCATTGCGGTGCCTGTACCGCGGTATGTTTTTCTGGTGCACTGGCAATGAACGGTGACAGCCATCTTAAGTTCAGCCCTGATAAATGCATTGCCTGCGGCCTTTGCCTCAAGGCATGCCCGATGAAGCTTTTCTCGTCAAGATTTTAACAACATGTACCAGGAAAGAAAGTACCGTAAGTACCGGAACAGTGAAAGGTTTACCTACTTCAGTGTGATCGTGAAGGAAAGTGACCTGCTTGTCGGCATATCCCCCAGGCACTACAATGCGGAGCTGCTTTGGCTGGTGAGGGAAGAGATAAAACGCTTAAGGCGGGAGACCGAGGGCTACGCCATGCAGAACCCGGGATTTATAAACTCCCATGTGCCGGTTGATGCAGGCAGGGATGCCCCTGCAACTTTACAGGAGATGATTTCAGCAGCTGTCGCTGCCAATGTGGGTCCGATGGCTTCAGTTGCTGGCATGGTATCGCAGGGGGTGGCTGGGCTGCTGAAGGGGCTTTATCCGGACACTGAATATGTTATTGAGAATGGAGGGGACATCGCATGCCTTTTCAGGAGCAGGCTTACCGTGGGACTGGAGACCGCCAGCAGCAGGATAACAGGTAGCATTGGTGTTTCCATTGGCAGCGACCTGTCACCATGCGGGATATGCTCCTCTTCCGGAACCTTCGGACACTCCTTCAGCTATGGTAGGGCCGACTCGGTTAGCGTGATATGCCGATCACCCGTAGTGGCAGATGCATGGGCAACATCACTGTGCAACAGGATATCAGCTCCGGATGACCTGGGACAACTAGCCGCCCTGGTGAAGTCAAAAAGAGAGATACTTGCCTGTGTGGCAATAGCTGGTGATAAGATAATGAAATACGGGGATATTGAACTGGTAAAGCTGTAAACACTAAGGCACTGATAACAGAGGCAAAAAAACCAAAAACTCTAAATGGCAGCAAAATGAGCAATGACATCAATGAAATACTCAGCAAACGTATCATGGTGCTTGACGGTGCCATGGGAACTATGCTGCAGAAACAGCGCCTTGGCGAGGATGACTNCAGGGGGCATCTGTTTAAACACCACGATAAGCCCCTCAAAGGCTGCAATGAAGTGCTGAACCTTAGCCGTGAAGACCTTATTGCAAATATTCATGCATCTTATCTTGAGGCCGGGGCCGACATAATAGAGACCAATACCTTTGGGGCAACATCCTTGTCTTTGGATGGCTACGGCCTTCAGGATCATGCATACAGTATCAGCAGAAAGGGTGCGGAGATTGCACGGAAGTGCGCCGATAGGTTCTCAGCAAGCGGAGTGAGGCGTTTTGTTGCCGGCAGCATGGGCCCCGGCAGTAAATCGCTTTCCATACCAGATAAGGTTGACTGTCCTGCAAGCCGTGCAATCAGCTTTGATACGATGAAAAAGGCATATGCTCAACAGACTGCTGCCCTTATTGACGGTGATTGTGACCTGTTACTTATGGAGACGGTATTTGATACCCTGAATGCCAAGGCATGCCTTTTTGCAATCAGGGAAGTGTTTGAGCAAAAGGCCGTTAAGCTGCCCGTCATGATCTCTTTGAGCATCAATGATGCCTCGGGAAGGATACTGTCGGGCCAGGACATGGATGCCTTTATGGTATCTGTTGAGCACTTTCCCTTTCTGGCAGTTGGTATAAACTGTGCTATGGGTGCTTCTGAGATAAGACCCTTTCTGGCAGATCTGGCCGGGAAGGCTCCAATTTATGTTTCTGTTCACCCCAATGCAGGCATGCCTGACGAAGAGGGCGGATACAATGAAAGCCCCACCCAGATGGCAGAGATCATAGGGGAGTATGCAAAAGAGGAGTTTGTCAATATCATTGGGGGCTGCTGCGGCACCACACCTGAACATATCAAGCAAATTAAAGAGGCGGTTGACGGGAAACGTCCAAGGCAGCCGAAGCAGGCTGAGCTTAAGACAAGCCTGAGCGGGTTGGAGGCATTGGTGGTCAAGAGCGAAAACAATTTTGTAAACATCGGGGAAAGAACCAATGTGGCTGGATCGAGACGTTTTGCGCGTCTTATAAGGGATAAGGACTATGATGCTGCCTTGTCTGTTGCAAGGCAGCAGGTTGAAAACGGCGCACAAATTATTGACATCAATCTTGACGACGGCCTTTTGGATGCAAGGGACGAGATGGAGAACTTCCTCAGGCTACTAGGTTCAGAGCCTGACATAGCAAGGGTTCCCTTCATGCCAGACTCCTCAGGATGGGATGTCATTGAAGGCGCCCTTAAAAACATCCAAGGGAAGGCCCTGGTAAACTCCATAAGCCTGGGTGAGGGCGAAACAATATTCATCCACAAGGCAAAACGGATCAGGACGTATGGTGCTGCGATGGTGGTAATGGCATTCGATGAAAAGGGGCAGGCGACGGATTATGATAGGAAGATAATCATTTGTAAAAGAGCCTATGACCTGCTGGTAAAAGAAGCTGGTATACCTCCCGGCGATATTGTTTTCGACTGTAATATCCTGACGATAGGCACAGGCATGGAGGAGCACTCGAATTATGCAAAAGACTTTATCGCTGCTGTGAGGTGGATAAAGCTGAACCTTCCCGGGGTAAAGACCAGTGGTGGAATAAGCAACCTCTCCTTTGCCTTTAGGGGCAACACCCCCCTCAGGGAGGCCCTGCACTCGGTATTCCTTTACCATGCCATTCATGCGGGACTTGATATGGGCATCGTCAACGCAGGGACATTGCCTCTTTATGATAAGATAGACCCTGGACTGAGGGAAAGGTGTGAGGACTTGATATTTAACAGGAGGAGGGATGCCACGGAGAGGCTGATGGAGCTTGGTGCTGGCTTTTTGAGTGAAAAGGCTGGTAAAACAGCGAAGAGCGAAGCAGTAGTTTATGTTCCGGCGGCTAAAAGGCTTGAAGATGCACTCGTAAGGGGTGTGGCAGATGGTATTGAGGCAGAGTTGACGGCATGCCTTAATGAGATGCCAAGGGCACTGGAGATAATAGAGGGACCACTAATGAGTGGGATGAACAAGGTCGGGGAACTGTTCAGGCAGGGCAAGATGTTTTTGCCACAGGTAATTAAATCTGCAAGGGTAATGAAAAGGGCCGTTGCGTTTCTCTACCCCCTTTTGAGTAGCCAGAGACCAGGTAACGGGAAACGTACCTACTCGGGAACGGTATTACTCGCAACGGTAAAGGGGGATGTACACGATATAGGTAAGAACATAGTCTCACTTGTTTTGTCTTGCAACAACTTTAGGATCATCGACCTGGGAATAATGGTCGACCGGGAAAAGATAATTGCTGAAGCGGTCAGGCAAAATGCCGATATCATTGGTCTGAGTGGCCTTATAAGCCCGTCGCTGGAGGAGATGGCAGCCGTGGCCGCCGGCATGGAGAAACAGCGCCTCAAAATACCTCTGCTGATCGGGGGGGCAACGACAAGTGAGACCCACACAGCACTTAAGATCGACACCCTCTATTCCGGCCCGGTGATACATGTAAAGGATGCCTCAGAGGCCGTTTTCCTATCGGCACAGCTTATCGATAAAGAGAGCAGGGAAAGGGTGTACTCTGCCTACAAAGCCAAATATCAAAAGATACGTAGCATCCAGAAAGAAAGAAAAGCAAGGGGGAGGCCCTTGCCGTTATCCATTGCGCGAAAAAACCGCTTTCTCTGGGAGGCAGTAGCTGAAAGTAAAGTAAAGCCGCCTTTCACAGGTATAAGGGAGGTAAGGCCCGGTATCGGTTACCTGAAGGAGTATATAGACTGGAAGGCATTTTACAGGCAGTGGAGGGTATACAAAACCCAGGGTGGTAAGGAAAATAACAGGGTTGCAGAAAAGGAGTCTGAAAGGCTGAGGAATGACGCCTTGGAGCTGCTCGGTCTTGTAGAAAAAGAAAAGTTGTTGGACATTAGGGGTGAGTATGGCTTTTTCAGGGCATGGTCGGAGAATGAAGATGTGGTGGTGTTGCTGCCCGGCGGAGACACCAGGCGGCTTCATTTCCTGAGGGATTGTGCTCCCAGGCCGGAAGGTATTCACAACCTCTGCTTCGCTGACTTTATTGCTCCTGAAAATGCCTGTTTCAGTGATTATATAGGCCTGTTTGCTGTAAGCGCAGGGTTCGGGGCTGATGAGGCAGAGAAGGCTTTTATGGCCCGCAATGATGACTATTCCGCACTATTACTGAGGACACTTGCCGACAGGCTGGCAGAGACATTTGCTGAATGCCTGCATGGCATGATTAACATGGGGATACGCCCTGCACCCGGATACCCGGCATGCCCGGATCATTCTGAGAAGGCTACCATTTTTTCTCTGCTTGACGCAGAAAAACGAAGCGGCGTGCAGCTTACAGAGGCTTACCTGATTAAACCAGCCGCATCGGTTTGCGGCTATTACTTTTTGCATCCGCAGGCCAGATACTTCAGCATAGGCGCAATCGGTCAGGATCAACTTATAAGCTATGCAGAAGCCAAAAACAGAAGCATTGAAGAAATACAATCATTACTGTCACACACCTTAAACCAGGAAAGATGATTATTGCTGAACGATTAAGGCAAACAAAAAAGACGCTGTTTTCATTTGAACTCCTTCCTCCTCTTAAAGGGAAAAACATCCAGGAGATTTATGATGCCGTAACCCCGCTGATGGCATTTGATCCTACATATATAAACGTTACCTACCACAGGGAGGAAGTGATGTACAAAAAGCGTCCCGACGGCTTTTTGGAAGAAAGAACTGTGCGTAAGCGGCCGGGAACAGTGGGTATTTCTGCGGCGATCATGCACAAGTACAACGTGGAGGTGGTTCCCCATATCATCTGTTCGGGGTTCAATCGCCAGGAAACCGAGGATGCACTTATAGACCTGCACTTTCTGGGGATACACAACATACTGGTGCTCAGGGGTGACCCCGACAAGACGCTCAAGGCCTTTGTCCCTGACGAGGGTGGGCACCGCTATGCAAGCGAGCTGATAGAACAGGTAAACAACCTTAACCAGGGGAATTACCTGGAAGAGGATCTTACCGACCCCACCCCCACAAAGTTCTCAATGGGCGTTGCCGGCTACCCTGAAAAGCATCCTGAGTCGCCCAATTTCGACACCGACATCAAAGTGCTGAAAAATAAGATAGCAAGCGGGGGAGAGTATATAGTAACCCAGATGTTCTTTGACAACAGGCACTATTTCAAGTTTGTGGAAAAGTGCAGGGACGAAGGCATTACTGTGCCAATAATTCCAGGGATTAAACCGATAAGCTTAAAGCGGCATCTTAACATCTTACCAAAAAACTTCTATATTGATATCCCCGTGGAACTCTCATCAGAGGCAGAAAAGTGCCGGGACAACAAGGAAGTGGCAAAAGTTGGTGTGGAGTGGGCAATAATGCAGGCACGTGAACTAAAACAAGCTATGGTACCCAGCATACATTTTTACACTATGGGACGGTCAGCAAATATTGTAAACATAGCCAGGGAAGTATACTAAGTTAAAATATTCACTTTTTTCTTCTGTCTTGCTGTTTAGGGTGTTGAATTATAAACTAAACAGAATCAATCCTTGTGTTCAAAAGCTTCATAGTGTGTTGTTTGCAAATCAAACAAGCCTATGTGTAAATGACCCTATACAAACAGGAAAGACAGGATTGTTGCTCACTTATGTATTGTTTCCTCTGCTAATTCCCGAACCCATGAAAAAGTAATTGACTAAACGGAAGTACAACCATAAATAAAGTACAAATTATTTTTGTGGCATCGTTTTCGTTCACTATTAGGTTGTTTTTGATGGCAAACTTTATAAGACCAACTACACTCTTTGATTTTGTTTTAATAAATATATTACGCCGGTGCGACTCCACTGTCCGTTCGCTGATAAAAAGACGTTCAGCTATTTCCTCATTTGAAAGCTCTCGTCCCAGTAAAGTTAAGACTTCATGTTCGCGTTTCGATAATTCCACGTTCATTTCACCGGAAGGATCCTCGGATACTTTAATGCCCTCAAGTAGAATATCCTGTATCTCCTTGCTAAGGAATTTTCCTTTCTCAAAAACAATTCGGATAGCATCTGCCACTACTCCCAGAGTGGTCCGTTTAATGATATACCCTGATGCACCGGCAGAAATCATTTTTTGTACCATGGCAAAATCGTCGTGCATTGAAAGTGCAAGAACCTGGACTTCAGGATACATACGCTTTATTTTCCTGGTTACGTCTATGCCTGACATGCCCGGCATATTAATATCGATCAGGGCAACATCAATTTTTTCATTTTGGAGAATGTCCTGTGCTTCTTCCCAGTCATTGGCTCCTCCAGAAAAAACAATATCCTTTTCTTCTTCAACCAATGAATTTAATCCATTAATAATCAACTGGTGGTCATCTACCACCATAATTTTAATTGTTCTTGTTTTCATGGCCATTATAATTTAGTGGGATGAATATCTGAAAGATACTTCCCCGGTTTTCCCTTGAGTCCATATAAAAATTTCCGTTCAGGTTTTCAATGCGATTGCACAGATGCTTCAATCCGGAACCATTGCCATCGCCCAGTTCTGTCGCAGGGAATCCCTTCCCGTTGTCCTCAACCACTATTGAAGCCTGTACTGCATCACTGATCACTTGTACAAATAATTCGCTTGCGCTCGAATGTTTCAACGCATTGTTTACAAGCTCCTGTACAGCTCTATAAATAGTATTCTGCGTTACATTATCCCGGACGTGGTAAAGATCCATAGTTTCCATGCGTACGTGTATCTGCTTGCTTTTGTTGATCTGATTCGCCAAGGTCTTCAATGCCTGGCCCAACCCTTTTTCAGAAAGAACTGCCGGGGCAAGGTTGTGTGAAATATTGCGAACCTCTTTGAAAGCATAATCCACAATGTCAACAGCAGATGAAAGCAACTCTGTTCGTTTGTTACCACTTAAATCTTCGCGTTTTTGCAGTACATCGATATTCATTCTTACAACAGAAAGCATCTGACCAATCCCATCATGTAATTCCTGACCTATACGTTTTCTTTCCTGAAGCTCTGCCTCAATGGCAGCACGTGACAGGTTTTCTTTATTTTTTACAATGGCCTTCTGAAGTTTGGTATTTTGAACATGTCTGTAGTTGTAATAGAAAAAATAAATTACCGTTGAGCCAAGAGCAAACATTGCCACCACCATTAAGAGGAATGTGTTTTTCCGCCTTATTTCCAGATCTTTACCTTCCAGCTGCAAGCGCTGTATCTCCTTTTCCTTGCTTAGCTGGTCAATTTCCCGGAGATTTTCTTTTAATGCCTGTTGTAATTCGAGATCATATACCTGATTTAGCTGGGAGTGATTGATTGATTCGTTTCTAATATGATTGGCCAGTCTAAAATGCTCCAATGCTTCTTTATGGTTGTGTGTTCGTTCATAAATATCTGCTTTGACCTCATGCACCTGGTAAATGAGTTTATCACTCTCGATCACTTTGGCACTATCAAGGGCTTCTCTCATCAGTTCAAGTGCCTTTGGATACTTGCTCTGTTGTATCTTTTCCTTTGCCAGACCAATCTGGGCGCGTATGATACCATGGGAATATCCAAGCGATTGGCTAATCAATAAGCTCTTGGTAAAACTTTCTCTTGCTCTTGCATATATTCCCTTGGCAAGGAATATCCTGCCTTGTGATTCCAAGGATATGCTTTTCCCATAAAAATCATTAACTCTGCTTTTATATTCAATGGATCTATCAGTAAAGTACAATGCAGAATCGGGCTGCTCTGAAGCCAATAACAGTAATCCTTTATTCGTAAGAACCGCCCCAAGTCCACGTATATCATTGTTTTCCCTGAACGCTCTGTATGCCATCTGATAATTCGTTCTTGATCGCTCAAAGTCACCCAGTCCCGCATACAATAGCCCTATATTATTACGAATATTTCCAAGGGTATGTTGAATATCTGCTTTGTCAAAATAGTCAAGAGCACGGAAAAAATAATCCAGTGCATCCTTGTTATTGCCAATATTCCAATGTGTAAGACCAATATTATTGGAAGATGATCCCATTTCCTGATAATCATTTAGGGCAACAGCTGCAGTGTAGGCACGGTAGTAGTAATAAAGAGCACTGTCGTATTCCGATTGCACATCGTATATAATACCAAGCATATTCAAGGAACGTATATTCCATATGCTTTCAGGGCAATCTGCACCAAGTCGCCGCATTGTAGATACTAATTCTTTGGCGGTATCTGGACGGGAGTAGATCAGGGAGTGGGCTTTACTGTATAAAGCGTCAATAGTAATTTTGGTATCTTCCTGAGAAGTATCTGCCATTTCAACAGGATGTATAACGCTGGCCATCAATCCCTCTCCAAACATAAACAGTATAATCCATGTAACTATCATATCATTCGCAATGTTTTATTACTTTTATGAAACCAAAAAGTTTAGTCATGAGAAAAAATGGTAAATGACAGTTTTTCGCGTACAAAATACTTTATAGCACATCATATTGGTTTGCCTACACACATATATCCAATTCTAAGCCAAAAGCCATATATGTCTGTTTTTTAGTATTTTATTCATTAAAAACAAATCAAATCCAGACCCAACATGTCCGGTTGCGGATACAGATGTTCGTAATTGAACACAGGTGTTTCTGCTAGCTCTAAACAGATCGTATAGGGCACAAGTCAAATACATTTATGCCGTGAAAAAACATTGTCTTTTGCTATGGCAAGATTATAACCAAAATATGCTATACAATGATCTTGCTATTCAAAGTTATCGTCGCACAAAATATGAAATTGTTCATAGAAATACATGCTTTCAAGGAAAAACCCGTGCTGGCACTTATTAAATTTTCATTTGATTTTCAGATGTGGCACGGATTAATTAGTTCGCAAAATATACCGTACTTTGTAAATGAAAACCAGCCTTAATAATGAAGATCGGGATACATTTTCTCTTAGTGCTATTCTTATTTCTTTTTCTGCCCAACAAGGGAGATTCAGCATTCTATATGTTTGGAAATAAGACACCTCTGCCTGTATCATCAAATATAAAAAAGGTGCACCATAATGACTCTACGGCAAGTAAACACATCCCCATAGAATTTTGCGATACCCTTTCAGCAAGTGCAAAAAGAGATCAACCTTTTATGGACGCACCCCTGCCAAATAAATCTCCCATAAAAGACACCCTGACCATTGAACAAACTCCTTCTGTTTTTGTCGGCCCCAGCGGTCAGATCTACATTATCTATTCAAGAGATTCTTTGTATTACTTTAAATAGTTTTTTACAACCCGCAGGCGTCTTGGCTGCATACGCAAACTTCCAAGAGGAGGGTGATTCGGATATTATTTATGGTGACGGTGTTGCAGATATCGATGGCAACGAATATGTCACTGTGATCATCGACATTGTCGGCAACGTGTATCAAACAGTGATGATTAGAGATCAAAATAATTGTTGAGCCATAAATGCGATTGCAAAGGGCTTAAACAGAGGTTCACAAATGGCATATTATTTATTCTGCCGAAGGAGGAACCTGATCAGATACGCCCAGGCAGTCATATACCTCTTTGAGGCCTTCTTCTGTCTCAGAGAGAATGACCAGCCTGTCTCCGGCTATCAGTAACGTGTTTCCGTTTGGTGTGATGTATTTGTCGCCGCGCTTGATCATGGCGATGATGGCATGTGGCGGAAAGTGCAGTTCAACGATTT
>SL_8KL_010_SEDDRAFT_10003011_pt1 | contig 14017 bp, 15 predicted proteins | sample SodLakKL_010_SED_4_FD_11160 | JGI IMG/M metagenome (IMG submission 11160) | reverse complement strand
AACGAGGTGTTAACATGGTAGAATTGAGACCGTTCAAAGGTATTCAATACAACAAAGAAAAGATCGACGATATGGATAAAGTCATCACTCAGCCTTATGACAAGATATCAGACGAGGTACAGCAGAGATATTACCAAGAGCATGAATATAATTACTGTAAGCTAATACTTCCTAAAGAGGATAACAGATATGAGATGGCTTCTAAAAGATTACAACAGTGGATGGAGGAGAACATTTTAAAGAAAGAGGAAGAACCTGGAATATATGTGTATTATCAGGATTACGAAGTTCTGGGTGAAAAATTCACCAGGAAAGGATTCGTTTCAGCGGTAAAACTGCATCCATTTGAAGAAGAAGTCGTCCTCCCACACGAAGAGACACATAAAGGACCGAAGATCGACAGGTTGAACATGTTGAGGGCAACAGAAAAAAATCTAGAAGCTGGATTCATGTTATACAGTGATGAGGAACAGACATCTATAGATATATTCGACGAGATCAGCCAGGATGAACCTCTCTATGAAGGAACAGACGACCTTGGAGTTCACAGCAGAGTTTGGAAGATCGAAGATGAAGAAAAAATAAAAAAAGTTCAAGAAGTACTAAAAGATGAACAAGTAGTCATCGCCGACGGTCACCATAGATACGAGACCGCAGTAACGTACAGAGACGAGATGAGGGAGAAAAATCCGGACTATCAAGAAAATGAAGGCTTCAATTGGAGGATGACCTATATGGTGCCGGTAGAAGATCCCGGCCTTAATGTGCTACCTGGTCATAGATTACTTTTGAAAGAAAAAGTCGAGCGGGAGCACATAGATGAATTACAGGAATATTTCGATGTGAAGGAACTTTCAGAGGGTGATGAAGAAAGCTTCTTGAAAGAAAATGATGATACCTCTTCCTTTGTTCTTTACGACGAGGATAGGATTTTGGGACTTCGACTGAAAAGTCAAGATAAGATCGAAAAGTTCATGTCCGATGAATATTCAAGAGATTACAAGAACCTTGACGTCGTAGTCCTAAGAGATGTGATCTTCGAAGGCATCATGGGGCTAGAAGACCTACATATCGATGAAGATATCTCTTATGAGAGATGGGCCGAAGATTCTATGGAAAAAGTGAAAGATGGTGAAGCAACGGTTGCCTTCTTGGTGAACGCTACTAAACCAGAAGAAGTCCTGAACGTAGCCAAAAATGGGGAAAGGATGCCACAAAAGTCTACAGACTTCTACCCAAAGATCAATTCCGGGTTCATGATGATGGACATCCAGCCAGGAGAAACACTCTGACTACGTTCTTCCTAAAAACTGGACAAAACCCTTTTCATCTTCCTGTATTTTCCCTCAACTGAATCGAGAAGTAAGGCTAACGAAACTAATAGCCTTCTATCTACATCTGGATCCAAATCTTTTTCGATCTTGAGTCTATACTCATCTCTGAATATCGTTAGGCGCTGTTTACAATATCCCACCTTTGCTCCATTTTGGTGAATCTTATACCGGTAGGGGAGCCTCTTTCCAATACCTTTGGAGCGTACGACGTTCTTTAAAATTGAGTCTTCGGCTGCTCGACCTATCAATTCCTTTTCATCATCCAAAATGTTCCAGCCGCTGAGAACTACGGACTCGGGTGATCTTCTCTTCAAAAATCCGATGACTTTCTCATTCTTTTTATCTATAACTTTGAATAAACCTCTAAAATCTGCGATATTTTCTTGTTTTATCCTGAACAGCTCTTCGTTCTTTCCCTCACCATCGTATATATTCAATTCACCTTTGATCTTCAGTGTCTGCTCTTCACAAAAACCGACTTTTTTTCTAGACCCATCCTTTATATGATATCGACCACCCATGGACAAAAATTTTTTCTCGATCGTGTATTCATCCCCATCAAACGATGTGTTCGATGATATATCCGAGACTGTCTTATCTTCTGTCAAATCAGACCACCGTTAGTATTTAAAAGATGATTACTTATAAATCTTCTCCGAATTCCCGGGCCAGTTCTCTCATCCTTTCAGCACTTTCGTGATATCCAGCCTCTTCGGTCCTCTCTATCTGATAGATCAATCTTTCCTTTCCACCAGCTGTATTATCGGCATGACAGACGATCTTCTCTTCTTTTGATTCGGGTAAATAATCCCTTGAAGGTAGACCCTCTCTTTTGGCTTCTTCTCTAGTGATACCTCCACCTATATGTCTTTCTACTATCTTGGCGAGTTCTTCTTCCCATCCCTCCTCTCTGATCAAACGGGCTCCTTCAACACCATGATCTACACCATGGGTAACTGTCCGTCCAACGTCATGTAAAAGCGCTCCAGCGATGATCAATTTCAGATCACCCCCATAGTTCTGCTGTAGATCCAAAGCTCTATCTAAGACAGACATCGTATGGCTCATGAGATCATCGTCTAAGCCTCTTTCTCTCGCAAATCTAAAGCATTCGTCAGCCGATGGGATCTTGGATCGATCTATGACTCTTTTATCTCTTTCCGAAGGAAGCACACTGATCTCCCCTCCATGCAGAGATGGAACGGTCCTATTGTTGTATCGGTCAAGAAAAACAGCTAAAGATGCTACCTCAGAATGTGGTTGTGAACCAATAGCGACATTATGGTCTACGATATCATAGACCTCACGGGGGACCTTCTTAGATCCTACTATGATCAGCGGATTTTTCAATTCATTTTCTTCAAAAAAATCATCGACATCTTTACCGTACATCGTCAGATGTACAGTATCTCCATTCCAATCTTCTATCAGGTTCTTCCATTCATTCTCTTGGAGGATGTCGAAGTCCCCTCCAAATCGACAAGATACATCTTCAAGTGTTTCTTTTATATCGCTGTCTATCTCAGGCATGAACATCTCTTTGAGACCGAAGGCCCTAGCTGTCAAACCAACATGGGTTGTCATCCTTCTGTCTCGTTCTGGTCGATGTCCTAATCTCAATACCGATGCCAATCATCTCACCATGGGCCGTCATCATCTTTTCTTTCGAGTTCTTTGTGGTTATCGAAATTAACTTCTACTGTTCCTTCGTCTTCAAAGGTCTCTTCCTCTACTTCGTCCTCACCGAAATCTTCCTCAAAATCACTCTCGAACTCATCTTCGAATTCATCTTCTTCGGCTTCTAAATCTTCTTTAAAAGTACCTGTTACTTCTCCACCATATAGTGGGATCAGAACCCCTTCAGTCAGTGGTAGAGATGAGGCGAAGCCCAAAAGACCGCTTGGTAGAATATAACCAAGAGATAAAATATCTATGTAGTATCCTGCATGAAATATTATCCATCCGAATATAGCGATAGCGATCCCAGTCAATAGCCATCCTAAAACGTCCGGCACTAAAGTCATGTCTGGGAGACGGAAGAAGAACGGAGCTAAAAAACAGACTAAGAGAGATAAGAGAGAAAATAAGACGACGTTAGGATGATCTCCGTAAATAGGGATCACGGCATATACGAAAAATATCAAAGTGATTATCAAAGCCACACCGGAGATCAAAGCTTGAACTCCTTCTGATACGTCAGAAAATAAATTTTCGATATCCTCTAGATCCATATATATGCACTCCTTTATATCTCCTCTATCCTATGGCCTTTATAATTCAATTTAACAGATCTTTTTACAAGTGCTTTTAGGGTGGTTCCACTAGTTTCGATCTTTTTGCTGATATCATTGGCAAAAGTTTCGCCTTCTTTTACGGATTCTAAAATCTGTTCTTCTAGCTCTTCAAATTCATCATCATCCAGCATCGCAGCGTAGAGTACATCGCTTATCTCTTCGATAGGCACGGAAGCGTCTATATGAACATCTGAATAGTAAGTGTGGTATGCCTTTTTCGTTTCTCTACCAGTGTGCTGCCATCTAGTTTCAACTAAGTCCATATTGTCGAATATCTGTAAGGTTTTGATGCCTTCGTCACCGTACTTATCTTCGATGTCTTCTTCTGTCTGCCACCCCTCTGCTAGATCAGTGTAGACATTCTTCTTAACGTTAGTACTAACCGCTCTAAGGATGGGGACTAATTCCGTCACATCTTTTATGACTTTAACTCGACTCATAGTGACTCTAACTCCCTATTACACGATAAAATTTAATATTTTCCTATAAGATATGTTTTTTCACTCCTAAGATATCTACTTCTTTCCCCAGTTTTCTCCTAGCTCTTTTTATAAAAGTAGGGATGCTTTCCACGTCCTTAACTTCTTTTTTCAAAAATTTCATCATCTGTTTCCTGTATTCTTCATCGTACTTTATAGCATTAGACTCACATGCCTTTTTGATCTTGTAGCAGAGTTTACCTCCGGTCGAATCCCAGTCGGTGAGGATGATGACTTTATCATGCTTCCTTCTTAACCCTTCGATTATCCTAAATATAGTTTCGTCTTTTTTTATCTTCACCATCTTACGGTCTATACCAAGTTCTTTGAGTGCTTCTACGTCCTTCCTCCCCTCCACGATGATAGGGATGTCCTTATCTTCTCTCTTGAGTTTTTCTAATACGTCTAATATGCCTTCCAATTCCTCTTCCAATCTCATCATTCACCACACTCCATCATCTCCATCACCCTTTTCATAAACTCACCTTCACTCAGACCCGATAGATAGAGTCTTTTATTTTTATCGGTCCTTCCTTTTGCTATCCTAACACCACTGCTCGGAATATCGAAAGTTTCAGAGAAATAATCCTTCAGGGCCCTGTTCGCCTTCCCATCTTCTGCTCGCTCTACAACGGATATCTCTAACTGATTTCTCCAAGGATTTATACCGGTTATCGTTGTCCTCCTAGAACCCGGTGAAACACGCATGTCAACGTATATACCACCTGCAGAGATCTCGATACAATCACTCAATTCATCATCTTTCATGTTCGCCAACCTAAGATAGGTGAATTATAAGATTAAAATCCTTTCATCCAACGGATTGTATGTTGTTCTCATATTCAACAGAGCAGATATCCTGCTCTTTGAGACCTGTGATTATGGACATCAATTTGATCTTATCTTTACACTCGTTATCGATCCTTGCTCCCACGATGACACCGGCTCTAGAATCGAGTTTAGATGTCATCATACCGACTATATCGTTCATCTTTTTGACAGAAAGACTGTTAGAACCTCCAGTCAAGTGTATCAGAGCTTTTTTTGCCCCTCGATAATCTGCATCTAAGAAGGGATTTCCTTCCGCATCTTTTACTACTTTCTCAGGCTCCTTACTGTGCGCTTCACCAGTCATCAGTGTAGAATAGCCACCGCCACCTAAAACTGATCTTAGATCATTAAAATCAAGATTTATCAAAGATTGTTTGGTCATGGTCTCTGTAACCCCTTTAACCAGATTTGAGATAACAGAATCCATCAATCCAAAACCCTGATCTAACGGTATATCAGGACTGACTTCGAGCAACCTATCATTATCGAGTATGATGGTTGAATTTGCATAATTTTCTATTTTTTGTACTCCCCTCCAAGCTAAGCTCTTCCTGTTACCCTCTACGGAAAACGGAAGGGTCACTATATCTATCACCATCGCGCCGCTCCTCCTCGCTATCTCAGTGATCACAGGAGCAGCACCAGTACCAGTACCTCCTCCTAGACCGGTCGTCAAGAAAACGAGATCAGCATCAGAGAACAATTTTTTGAACCCACCGCTGGCAGATTCAGCACATTCTTTACCTACGTTGGGATCACCACCAGCCCCCCTACCCCGATTGTACGAACGACCAATCAACATCTTTTTGTCGGCCGTCTTGTGTTCAAGATGTTCCTTATCCGTGTTCACCGCTATAGTTTGAGCACCATGAACACCCATCCTGCTCAATCTATCGACGCTGTTGTTACCTCCACCTCCAACTCCAACTACGTATATGTTAAGTTCGGAAGATTCTGATCCATTTTGAAGGCGTCTCTTTCCTCTCATTTTAAACTGACCCGGTATTTTTATCTTCGAGGAGAAGGATGAAAAGTCATACGATTCAATCTCTCTGTTCCATATCTCTCTGATATTCTTTGATCTTTTCTCTCACATATTCTCTAACTGCGGTCCTTATCGCATCATCTACATCCACTGAATCACCCTTTTCTACAAGATTTTCTATCTCACCTACTTTCTGTTTGGGAAGATCGACTGTGACCTTTGAGATATGATCGGGAGCGTTTTTATTTTTGATGAACTCCTTTATCGAGGCCCTTATCGCTTCAGAGAGAGATGAAAATGATCCTTCCTCTACCAGTTCGTTCAATTCATCTGCCATATCCTCAGGGATTCTGACAGTTATACGCTTTGTGTCCGACACTTTTCTCCACCTTGATTAATATAGTCCGACGAATAAACCTTATTCGTCAGACATATACATAAACAACAACTATACTTATAAATATTTCGGAATATGTCTTATATTTTTTAGATGATATAGGAAAAATATGATCTCAGATGATATCGGTTAGAACTTTTTAGGAAAAAACAAAGAAAAAGAAAGTTTGATAGGTCCTATGATTCGTATATCCAGTCTTCTACTAAACGGCTATATTCCTGGAATTCTCCACCATCAAAGAAAATATCGAGTTCTCTCTCAGCGCTCTTTTTGGAATCAGCTGCGTGCACGATGTTTCTAGCTATATCTATACCGTAATCTCCACGTATGGTGCCCTGGTTAGCGTCTTTGGGATCAGTAGCTCCGACCATATCTCTGACGAGAGAGATAGCAGAATCACCCTTTACGGCCATGGCAACAACAGGACCTGAAGTTATGTAGTCTATAAGAGGTTCGTAGAATCCCTTTCCCTCATGTTCGGCATAATGTTCTTCCGCCATCGATCTGTCTATCTGTATCATCTTAAGGGCGACTATACGAAGACCCCTATCTTCAAGACGAGAGATGACTTCACCTACAAGTCCTCTTTGGACACCGTCAGGTTTTACCATCAAAAATGTTGTCTGCATGATCACACCTTTTCAATAGGGGCTATAATCATTCACTGCCTTCTTCCTCTTCAGTCCCTTTCTTCTTGTAAGTCTCGATAGCCTTGTCCTGTGCATATCTTTGTGTCCACCTTGTATCCCTGGACTTTCTCTTTAGCTGAAGTTGATTCTTCCTACATTTGTTTGAGCAGAAATGCAGTACTTTACCCGTATTTTTGATATGTTGTTTACCGGTACCTGGCTCTATAGCCTCACCACAGAATGAGCACTCTCTTCTTTCAGGCATATCATCTCACTCCTATCTCTTTGGCTTCTCTAGCCGTTTCTCTGAGCATCAGGGTATCGCCCTTTTGTACGGGACCCATCACGTTCCTCGTGATGATCCTTCCTTCATCTTCACCCTTGAGAACTCTAACCTTCACTTGGGTTGCTTCACCCGTCATACCGGTTCGGCCGACGATTTCGACAACTTCTCCGGGAATACTATCTTCTGAAGCCATTTTGAAACTCCTCTTAAATTATCTATCCTTGATTCGATTATTTCAAATCTTCGAGTTCCTCTCTAAGGTCCTCGACCATCTGTTCGCCGTCACCAGGATCGACTATAGCTACTGAAGCCGAAGGTGCGTCTATACCAGCGGCGGCACCAAGTTCATCTTTAGAGTGAACATAAGAATAAGAAACATCCTTCTCTTCACAAAGCATAGGCAGATGAGCCAATATCTCAGGAGGATTTACATCTTCCGCCAAGACAGTAAGAACTGCCTCTCCTCTCTCAACATACTTTGTAACTTCGTTCGTGCCTTTTCTTACATCTCCTGTGTCTCTAGCTATCTCTACCGCTTCATACGTCTTATCCACTAATTCATCCGGAACCTCAAAGTTCACATACACTTTATCTGTCATATCATTTACACCTCATTTCGGACAGAAAACTGTCCACACATTTCATCGGCTTGAAGTGTACCCTCTTACTAAGGTATAGTATAAAAAACTTTTTGCGAGGATCGTTTCACTTGAGGTCTATCCCTGGTTTTCCCGGTTCAGCTCTTTTCGCCTTATCGGAATCGACACTTTCAGCTTCTATCGATTCTACCTCCGCATCGAATTCTTTTCTCAAACGATCCTTTATCTGTTGAAGGGTAGACACTTCGAATTCATGATTCACGTACCTATCCATGATCTTGCCGGGATTCTTCACGGCTTTCTGTGCTATCTCACTCAACTCTTTCTTGTGGTCCGGGAATTGACCAGCGAGTTCACCCATGATAGCTCCCATATCGGGTCTTTCCATCTCATCCAATTTATCCTGTATAAGATCGAACGCTTTAAATTTCCATTCATCAGCGACGATCAGCTGTATCGAACTGGGGGTCTTCTCGGTTATATTCTTGATATGGATTATGTCTTCTCTCAGACTGCGGTACAGGTCTTCTCCTCTCTCAGCTTTTTCGTCTATCAGTGACTCGTCACTCTCTGGCCAACCGGAGAGATTTATCATTTGGTCGTTACCTAGTCTATGCCACATCTCTTCGCTTATATGAGGACTGAATGGATAAAGCATCCTGATGTAGTTTTCCAGACCTCTGTAGAAGATTTTGGGTTTCTCTAGCGTTTCTTCGCTCTCCTCTCGATATTTCAAGAGTTCATCGAAATATCTTTCCATCTTCTTCAATCCGTCGCTGATCTTGAAGTTCTTTATATCTTCAGCGATCTCATCAGCGATCCTCTGCGTTCTAGATAATATGTACCTATCCCTGAGACTGCATTCCGCTAGATCTACATCTTTTTCAGAGACTTCATCGATCTCCCGAGTGGTCTCCCAGACCTTTTTCAAGAATTCGAACTTTGACACTACACCTTCGTCACTCCATTCTACCTCTCTTCTTGGATCGGCAGCTGAAAGTATGAAGTATCTAGCGGTATCTGCGCCGTAATCTCTTATTATATTGGTAGGATCCACAACGTTCCCTTTAGATTTAGACATCTTCTCTCCATCCAAAAGCACCATCCCCTGGGTCAGCAATCTCTCGAAAGGTTCGTCCATTTCACACATACCCATGTCTCTAAGCACTTTGACGAAGAACCTGGAGTACATCAGATGAAGTATCGCGTGCTCTATACCGCCGATGTACTGATCGACAGGCATCCATCTTTCTACATCTTCTTCATCGAAGGGTGCTTCTGCAGAATCTGGTGAACAATACCTCAGGTAATACCAAGATGAATCTACGAAGGTGTCCATGGTGTCGGTTTCTCTTTCAGCTTCACCGCCGCATTCCGGACATTCGGTCTTCAAAAACCCCTCATCCTGTTCAAGAGGATTACCGGCCACGTCTATGTCGATATCCGTAGGAAGTTCGACCGGTAGGTCTTCTTCAGGAACCGGCACCATACCGCAGTCCTGGCAGTATACAACGGGTATAGGCGCTCCCCAGTACCTCTGTCTGGAGATCAACCAATCTTTCAGCCTGTAGTTCACCTCTCTGGTCGCTCTACCTTCATCTTTAAGATCGTCTATTATCTCCTCTCTCGCCTTTTCGGATCTCAATCCATTATAATCTTTAGAATTGATGAGAACTCCTTCGCCTTCGTAAGCTTTTTCCAGTTCTTCTATATCTTCATTTTCAGGCTCTATGACCGGTCTTATGGGGAGTTCGTGTTCCTGTGCGAATTCGAAATCTCTCTGATCGTGAGCAGGTACTGCCATGATAGCTCCGGTACCATAGGTCTCCAAAACGAAATCTGCGATATATATAGGGATCTCTTCACCGTTCACAGGATTTATCGCTTTCTTTCCCGTGTAGATGCCCTCTTTACCTTTCTGTTCTCTCACACTGGTTTTCAATCTCTTAGCTCTTTTCACGAATCGCTTTATCTCTTCGTCTTTTTCAGCGACCTCCTCAGAAATATCGTGTTCCGGAGCCAATACCATGAAAGTAGATCCGAAAAGAGTGTCAGGTCTGGTAGTATAAACGGGTATATCTTCTCCATCTTCGGTTTGGAATATTATCTCAGCTCCTTCGCTCCTCCCTATCCAGTCCTTCTGCATCTTCTTTACTTTCTCAGGCCAGTTCTCCAATTGCTCTAGATCTTCAAGAAGTTCATCCGCATATTCGGTTATATTGAAGAACCACTGATCGAGGTCCTTTTTTTCGACCAAAGATTCACATCTCCAGCATCGTCCTGCTTCTACCTGTTCGTTCGCTAAAACTGTCTCGCACTCTGAACAATAATTCACTTCAGCTTCCTTTTTATAAGCTAGATCCCTCTCCAGGAATTTGAGGAAGAACCACTGGTCCCATCTATAATATTCCTTCCAGTGCGAGGCGACTTCTCTATCCCAATCGTATGACAGTCCTAGAGAAGCCATCTGTTCTTTCATATCTTCTATACATTTTTGGGTCCACTCTTCAGGACTGACATCGTTATCGATAGCGGCGTTCTCCGTGGGCAGACCGAAGGAATCCCATCCCATCGGATATAGGACATCGTAACCCTGCATCCTTCTGAATCTAGCGACGGAATCACCGATAGAGTAGTTCCTCATATGGCCCATGTGAAGAGTACCGGAAGGATATGGATACATCTCCAATAGGTAATAATTCGGTCTATCCGAATCCTTATCGGGTCTGAAAATACCCGCCTCTTTCCAGCGTGCTCTCCACTTCTCTTCTGCATTTTTCAGTGTGTCTAGGAACGATGCCATGATTTTTGGAGTTGAGAGGTGGTATTTTAATATTATACCCGAAAAGGTAGTCATCCTAGGTACTACACAAAAAAATTATAGGTAGAATCAGAATAAGAGGACGTATGAACGGCTGGTGGAACAGGTTAGCTAGAGTAGATCTAACCGAAAGTAAGGTCAACTACGAAAGTATCGGTGAAAAGATACTCAAAGACTTCATCGGTGGTAGAGGTCTCGGCGCTAGATTATTGGTCGATGAGATAGTACCCGATTTTGATCCTTTAGAAGATAACGTTCTTATCTTCGCCTCAGGACCTCTTACCGGGACTTCAGTTCCCACTTCCGGTAGATTCTCTGTCTCTTCAAAATCACCTTTGACCGGGACTATAGCGGATTCCAATGTTGGTGGCTCGATTGGGAAGGAATTCAAAAGGAGCGGTTTCGACGCGATGATCATAGAAGGAAAAGCTGAGGAACCCGTAAAATTAGAGATCGATGAGGGAGATATAGAGATCATAGAGACCGATCTTTGGGGTGAAGAGACCGGAGAATGTCTCGATAAACTGGACGGAGAAAGTGCAGTGATCGGACCGGCGGGAGAGAACGAAGTCTTGTATTCCTCCATAGTCACTGACGGTTTTCGTGTGTTCGGGAGAGGTGGTATGGGTGCGGTCATGGGAAGCAAAAATCTGAAAGCTGTCTCTGTAAAAGGATCGAAAGATGTCCCGGTGCATGATGAAGAATTGCTGAAAAAACACGTCAAAAAGGCAGTATCAAAGATCTCATCATCTCCGGTCACGTCAAGAGGACTAAAAAAATTTGGAACCCCGATACTGGTCAATCTTCTTACCTGGCTGGGTATGTTCTCCAAGAAAAATTTTCAGGAGTCCGCTGAGGAGAACGAGGCTGAAGAGATATCCGGAGAAAGGATGAAAGACGAGATAGTTGAGCAGCACGAAGGCTGCTACGCATGCCCGATAAGGTGCGGGTTGAAGACTGAGACAGAAGAGAAGAAAGGTAAAGGTCCAGAATACGAGAGTGTCTGGGCGCTCGGTTCGAATATAGATAACTTCGAGCTTGAAGATGTCACAGAGTTGAATTACCGATGCAACGAATTGGGACTGGATACTATATCTACAGGCGGAACTCTCGCCTGCGCGATGGAGATGGCTGAGAAAGGAGTTTGGTCTAAACTAGAAGGTTTTGATGAGGACGCGGAAGAACTGATAGAGAAGATAGCTTGTGAAGAAGGGGTCGGTGAGGAACTCGCTAGAGGTTCTAAAAGACTGTGTGAAAAGTATGGATGCGATCTTTCCATGACTGTCAAAGGTATGGAACTCCCGGCTTACGATCCTAGGGGAGCCGCGGGACAGGCGCTTTCATTCGCTACTTCCAATCGAGGGGGTTGTCATCTTAGAGGTTACATGATCGGTGAAGAGATATTCGGAGTACCTAAACTGTTCGATAGATTCAAGACCAGCGGTAAATCACAGCTCGTAAAAAGATCACAAGAGAGGAACGCCTATATCGATTCTCTTATCGTCTGCAAGTTCTCAGCTTTCGCTCTAGATGAGAACTTTTACTCTCGCTTCATCCAGGACGTGACCGGTTTGGAATACACTGTCAGTGATCTACATCGAGTCGGAGAGCGCATATATAACCTAGAGAGAGAATTCAACGTCAAAGCGGGTTTCGATAGAAAAGATGACCACCTACCGAAGAGATTCCATGAGCCTCTAGAGAAAGGAGGCTCCGCAGATAACGTATTTGACATCTCTTCGATGCTGGATGAGTACTACGAGATGATGGGGTGGAACGAGGAAGGCAAGCCGAGAGAAGAAAAATTAAAAGAACTGAAAATATCTGGTCTTCTTTAAAAACTCTCAATCAAAAAAACCTTCGATGAATTCTACAACATTTTTCCCCAATACTTCATGATTATAGCCGCCTTCTAAAACAGCGAATCTTCTACCATTACAAGATTTCTTAGAGAAATTTTTCAACATCTCTCCCAACCTTCGGTAATCATCCGTCATCAGTTCACCTCCCCAATCATCGACATGAAGATCGAAACCTGCAGAAACACCGAGTATGTCATATTTACCTGAACTAGCTAGATGTGCCTGCACTTCTTCTAAATATCCTTTCCTATCAGCAGATCTAGGATTGACTATCTTTATCTCGTGGTCATCATCAAGACAATTTATGTTGCCGTCTCCGGTATGAAGGTCAAAATCCATCACGAAGGCGCTGTCGATCTTTCCAGAAGCCTTAAGATTATCGATAGCTATGGCCATATTATTGAAGTAACAAAAACCCCAATTAGAGTCCGGAGATGCATGATGTCCCGGCGGTCTGATCACTGCGAAAGTCGGAGACCCATCATAAGCAAATTCAGCCGCTGTTAAAGCTCCTCCAGCTGAGAGACTCGCCATCTCGTATAGTTTTGCACTCCTCTGTTTTATGCTTTGAACATGTTCTGGGGAATGCACGAGTTCTATCTCTTCTCTCTCGGCGGTTTTTGGTCTACAGAAATCGATATTTGGTTTGTCTTCCAACTCATCCAATATGCACTGTATTCTGCCACTTTCGGCAGCTGGATCTGAAGAATAATCGTGATCGGTAAAGTATGGGTGGTAGATGACTTTCATCTTTTTATAACATAACTGGACAATTTAGATATAATAATTTTGCCTTTAGACTCGACTATTCATAAACTCATTTCCCATAATCTGAAGTTTTATTACCGATATCCTTAAATCTGTTAAGACCGAGCGATATGCATCTATCCTTGCGAGGCCTGATTGACTAGCCAATAGAGGAAACCTTTCTGAAAATCATCATACTACAGATGCGATCTTACTATGACTCCTTGTTCTTTTTACTTTTATCGATCACTATCGAAATTATGACAGATGTCAGAAGAACACTGAGCAGAAATCCAGGCGTCTCTTCTTCCTCTTCCTCTTCGAAGACTGCAGTGATCTCCTTATCTTCATCCATAACTATGGTTATCTCGTCACCGGTTTCGTCAGTATCTATCCATCCGACGAATTCCAATCCTTCGTCTGGCTCAGCAGTTATAGTGACTTCCTCACCCTTGACAAATATGATATTCTGTCCATTACTAAATTCCTCCCCATCTACTTCAACTGTACCTTCTCCATCGATATTTATCGTAAGTTCTATTGTTGACCAATCCAAGAACGGATATCCATCGTTTACTTGCTGACGACCATCTATGTTCCAGACGTCTTCATCACCTTCGTCATCGTTTGGATCGCCTAAAAAGTCCCAAGGCTCATCTAGACCTTCAGTTGTAGTGTTAGTGAATGTTTCTATATCTTTCATCTCCTCTGTAGTTTTACCTGTTCCTCCATCGCTCTCTTCGATCCCTGAAG
>SL_8KL_010_SEDDRAFT_10003008_pt1 | contig 14021 bp, 10 predicted proteins | sample SodLakKL_010_SED_4_FD_11160 | JGI IMG/M metagenome (IMG submission 11160) | reverse complement strand
ACGAAATCCAACCGGGAAACCATCTTTTACCTGGACAGCCCGAGGAATAATAATTTTGCTGTAACAAGCTTTCGGCCATCCGGCAGAACCCCGAAAGGAATTGTTCAGATAATACCCGGGATGGCTGAGCATGCCGGGCGCTACCGCGAATTTGCCAATTTTCTGACAAAAAACGGTTATGCCGTCTATGCAGGGGATCATCCCGGACAGGGGAAAACAGCAGGCAGCCCGGAAATGGCAGGCCGGATCACTGGCCGGCAAAGCTGGCAGGTGATGCTGGAAAATATCAGAACGTTATACACCCACATCCGGAAATCACAGCCCGAGATCCCTGTATTTATTTTGGGGCACAGTATGGGGTCTGTACTGGCAAGGAATTTCACTGCCATGTACCCCATTTATATTCAGGGCCTCTTACTCTCCGGCAGTTTTCATCTTCGCCGCATACCCCTGCAGATATTCCTTGCCTTTATCAACATAAAAATTCTTTTTGAGGGTGCGCACAAAAAGAGCCGGTGGCTAAACAGAGTTTTCTACGGCAACTTCAACCGGCATTTCAGCCATTCCCCCACCCGATTTGAATGGATCTCCTCCGACCGGAAGGAGGCAGATGCCTACGAGAAGGATCCATACTGTGGCTTCGATTATTCCAACGGGTTTTACAGGCATCTGCTGAAAGGGGTCATCGCCACAAGAAAAGCTGAAAGCCTGCTGACATACAGAAAAACCCTGCCCATACTGGTCATGAGCGGACAGGAGGATCCTGTGGGTCACTTTGGAAAAGACGCCGTGATCATCCATAAAGAATTTTATAAGCAACACTTTCAGAACCTTTCTCTGAAAATTTTTCCGGGGCGCCACGAATTGCTTCACGAGAAAAACAAGCAGGAAATATTTGCCTACCTTCTTAACTGGCTGGACCATAACCTTGATGTAAAGTAAATGGAGGGAAGCCCCTTTAAAACAGAACTGATTCTCATGCCCGGAAAATCAGCAAGGGGATGGTGCTCTGGTGGATCAGCTTTTTGGCCAGATCAGGATGGAACAGGCGCGAAATAAGGCCGCGTTTCCTGTTGGTCATGGAAAACAGGTCAATCTTATGCTCCCCGGCAAAAGCAGCCACCTCCTTCAGGTTGTCATCCCCTTCAAGCAAATGACAGCGAACTTCGATGTTCCGGTGCACCTTTCTGAAATAATCTTTCATGTTTTGCATTTTTACCTCATCCCAGGTCTTATCCGCATCTTTTGAGAAGTGGATGCAGTGTACCTTTACTTTAAAGGCAGACAACAAGGATAACAGCCTTCGTATGGCCACAAAATCAGAATCATCAAACTCGGTGGCGTAAGCAATATTCTTCACTTCCCTGGAAGCATCATAGGTGGATTTGTCTGGAATCGCCAGCACGGGCACCTTGGTCCGGTCCAACACCCGGTATACCACACTTCCGATAATGTCGCTCTGCTTTTCTCCCTTCCCTTTTGTACCCAGCACTATAATGCCGGGTTTATAATCCCTTGCCATCCGGGCAATCTCATCCTCGGTGATTCCTTCGCGCAGCGAGTACCCGACTTTTACCTGATCCATCTTCCTGTCGGCAGCCTCTTTCCTTATCCCATTGACAAATTCCATCAGGCTTTTCCTGGCATTGCTTTCAATCTCCCGCAGGTTAATATCCATGTCCACCTGTATACTGTATGCATCCGTAATGGGGACAAGGTCTACGATCGGAGCGTAATACACATGGAGAATTTTTACATCCGCTTTCAGTTTCTGCGCCAGGTTCAATGCGTACCGGCAGGCATTGCGCGAATATTCGGAAAAATCAACCGGGACAAGTATGCGCCTGATCGCCCTGGGGTTTTTTCGTTCGGCCTGTTCCTGTTCAAACTTCCAGTCATTCATCAGCCGCAGAGCTTTCTCCACATCTTCTTCTTTGATTTGGATCTTAACGCCGTCAGATCCGGCTCCGCTGATGAGGTGAACATTGCTCAGGTAACACTCAATGCCGGCAGCTTCGAGTCGTGCTTTCAAAACTTCTGCAGCGGTATAATGATCTGTTGCGAGGGTGACGAGTTGATCTTCCATAGCCTTTGTTTTGCTCCCGTTAGACTCTTTATTAATATGTAGGGTAAATATACGAAAACAGGCGCAGTTCTGCAAACGGCCAGTATCACATCTGAAGCAACCGCCTCACAATCACCCTGCAACAGCTTTACGTCCCAAAACAGCAGCTACCGCAAGGAATACCCCAAGCATGATCCCCAATAGGGCTGCAAACAACACCCGGTGTTCCGGAGGCAGCAAAAAAGTTATGGTATGGGCAGGTATCCAGAATAACGGAATGGTTTTTTTATACACAAAACCCCACTGAACCCGCCAGTTGATTCCCTGCATGATCTCCCCCATGGGCAGTTTCCGCAGAAGTGCTTTAAGTGATCCTCCGTTTTGCTCAATATGTGTGTCGGTTATTTTATGAAACGTCATCATGACCGGGGCATAGAACAAATTCATAAACACGCTGATTGAAAATGCCACCAGTAATTTTTCCGGGGAAAACCCGGCAGAAACCAGTGTTCCCGGAGCGTCAGGCATACCAAGAAACGTTAGAAACACAGGAGTTCCCGTCGAAAAAATCATAAAAGCTGCCTGAATGGTCAGTCCGATCAGGCCCCATACGACCGCCCTGGGCAGCAATCCAAAGCCCGGCTGATTATATTGCCCTGTTTTTATCCTTAGGCCGATGACCTCTCCGATGGGAGCAAGAATCGCAAATTTCAGAAAAGCCATCAACATGGGGAGCTGGATGTTCGCCTGCATATAAAAAGCGGCAACCCGGTCAAAAAAAATGAAAGGGGCGAAAAGTGCCACTACCCCCAGCAAAAAGTATAAGTCTTTAATTTTCATGCTTTGTACAATATTAAACACAAATAGATTATTGCACATTGTTTCATATGTAAAACAATGGCATGGTTCTTGGGCAAAAATAACAACAAAGCCGGAATTGACCATTGTTGCAAGGAAATAAATCATCCGGCAGGTTTTTGAAGCCATTTCTGATTAATAAAAAACACCCCGTTCATCTGTCAATTAAGCAACTTCAGCGAACCAGGGAACCTGTTGGGATAAAAGAGAATCATAGCGTGTAACTGAATAATAATTAATTGTAGTTTTATCGCCACCCGGGCTAAAACAGATTCGCACACAAAACGAGCACTTATTGTTTTCAGCCGGCGTGTTTAACTAAATGCAATCATGAATAAATTTTTACTCCTCACCTCTTTGTGTGTAAGCTTGATGTTTTTTTCCCCGGACAACGCGACCGGGGTGAATGGCAATGCGGCGGTAGAGCCAACCGGCAAAATTCCTGCAATCGAGGCAATCCGACACTTACAGGAAAAACATGAAACACTCATATTTTACCGGACCCGATGGCTTGAAGACCAATATGTGGATGACAATATTCTTATAATGCCGCTTGAAAGGGCCCTTTTAGTGATCGGTGAAACCGCGGGCCTTTCTCATGTATTCATGGAAGACCATATTGTGTTTCTTCCCGGGCCGGGAACCGCCGGGCAAAAACCGTCCGGTGAAGATGATGATGTACTGATCGTCGGGACTGCCGAAGAGTACGGGCGCCATACCAGGGCCACACTTTCCGGGAGGGTTGTTTGTGGCACTTCAGGAGAAGCACTGATCGGGGCAGTGATCTATGACCCCGTCTCTGAAGCAGGCGCATCAACCAATGTGGAAGGCAGGTTCGAAATAGGCCTTCCCACAGGAAACCACAGGTTGCGTGTCTCTTATGTCGGGTATCAAACCGGGCATCAAGAGATCAGGCTTTACAGTGACGGCAACGCCGATTTTCAGTTATTCGAAAGCACTGTCCAACTTGATGAAGTAACGGTTACTGCCCGCAGTGCCAGGGAAAACATTGAACGCACCCAGATGAGTGTGATCACCATGGACAGTCAAACCATAGAAGGGCTGCAGGGCACTTTCGGGGAAAGAGACATTGTTCGCAGCATTACCCTGCTTCCCGGGGTGCAGTCAGTCGGGGAATTTGGCACCGGATTCAATGTCAGGGGTGGCGATGCAGACCAGAACCTCATCCTGATAGAGAATGTTCCGCTATTTAACACCTCTCATTTACTGGGGCTGATCTCCGTTGTCAATGCAGACGTAATATCAGATGTAACCCTTATCAAGGCAGGGATTCCCCCACGCTACGGGGAAAGAGCGTCTTCTGTGATGGACATCAGGCTGAAAAACAGTCTGGACACAGAAGGGACCAGCATACATGGGGGGATTGGGCTGCTTAACAGCCGTTTACTGCTCGAAACCCCCATTGTTGAAGACAGAGTAAGCATATACATTGGAGGCAGGACCTCCTATTCAGATTTTCTGCTTGACTACACCAATGATGAAGATCTGGTCAACAGCACCGCCCGCTTTCACGACGTAACAGGCACGCTGAACATTGCCCTGAGCCCCAATAACCGGCTGACATTGTTCGGCTATCAGAGTTTTGACCGATTCGGATTTGGAAAAGAAACGACACATGAATACACCAACCTGCTTGCTTCCGCCCGGTTGAACACTTCCTTCAGCAGCAGGTTATCCTCATCACTGGTCGCGGGGTTCAGTGACTACCGGTACGGGATATATGAGGAAAGTGAGGTAAGATCACATCTGGATTACAGGATGAATTCAGGGATCAATTATCAGACAGCCAAATATGTCATGTCATTCATCCCTGACAACCACCACCGCTTTGAAGCAGGAATCCAGGCAGTCCGATACGAAATCGAACCCGGGAAATTGCGCCCGTTTGGAGAAGATTCACGCGTCACCCCCAACCTGATGGAACGCGAACAAGGACTGGAGTTATCCGGTTTTATAGGGGACGAATTCAGGTGGTCTGACAATATAAGCGTTGAAGCAGGAGTGCGATACACGCATTATTTTCAGCGCGGTCCGGGTAGGGTTTACCAGTACCTCGAAAATGCGCCGAGACGGATCGAAAACATCACAGACACTATCAACTATGCAAGCGGTGATGTAATCGCAGATTACGGAGGATTGGAACCCCGGCTCGGATTCAGGTTCAGCAACAGGGAGAACAGCTCATGGAAACTGAGCTACAACCGTAACAACCAGTACATTAACCTGATATCAAACACCTCCATCATGGCTCCGGCCGATATCTGGAAGCTCAGTGATACCCACATCAGCCCGCTGAAAAGCGACCAGTTTGCGCTGGGTTACTTTCACAACTTCCTGGGTAACACACTGGAGACGTCACTGGAAGTGTACTATAAAAAACTGGTGACATCATTGAATACAGAAGTGGAGCGCAGGTGGTGATGAATGAACTCCTGGAAACAGACATACTGCAGGCCAAAGGATACAGCTACGGAGCCGAGTTATATGTCCGCAAGCAAAGCGGTTTTTTAACCGGTTGGGCAAGTTACACCTACTCTTCTTCCATGCGAAGGACCACAGAAAGTGAAACGGAAAACCAGATCAATGGGAACGTCTACTTCCCCTCCAACTATGACCGGCCGCACAACCTGAATATCAATGCCTCGTACCAGCTAACCCGGAGGCTCAGGCTTGCGGCAACCTTTTCTTACAGTACGGGCCGTCCGATCACCCTTCCGGAACACATATTCTGGCATGGGAGTGATGTGATGATCCGTTTTTCTGACAGGAACAAATATCGCCTGCCCGACTTTCACCGTCTCGATGTAACCCTCCATATCGGGAAACGCCTGAGGCGTGACAACCGCGGCGGCAGCTGGTCAATATCGGTGATGAATCTTTACGGCAGAAAAAACCCTTATTCCGTTTTCTATAAAAGAACGCACGGAAGGCTCGACCCCGTTGATTCATTCAACCTATATCAATTATATATTCTGGGAAGACCACTTCCAACCATTACGTATAATTTTACAATTTAACAGGCAAGAGGACGCAAATACCAATAAATATGGACAGGCATAACAACAAACAACTTCTCAGGCTGGCTGCCCTGGTTATTATTTTGGGATTAGCAGGGTGCCAGGATGTATATATACCCGAGCTGAATGTAGAAAACAACCACCTCGTAGTGGACGGATTGATAACCGATCAACCCGGCCCCCATGTCGTTAACCTGGGTTATACAGGTATATATGGAGAGCTTCGGCACCGGCGGGCGGCCACCGGTGCCACCGTATTCATTTCCGACTCCGGTGGCCGGGAAATCCAGTTACAGGAATTTTATGCCGGTCAATACATGACACCGGTGGGTTTCAGCGCTGAGGTGGGAGAAAGCTACGTGCTCCACATCCGCCTGCCAGACGGGGAAGAGTATCGCTCATCCCCCCAGGAAGTCAGGCCGCCGGTCAAGCTTGAAAACATTGAGGCAAGAGTCGGCAGTGACTTCCAATACTTTGATTCCAATATATCAGACCGTTTATATCAGCGGGAGTTTATCGGAAAACATGTGTATATTGAAACAACACCTCAAAAAGAAGCGCCCCCCCTTTTTCGCTTCAATACCAGGCTGCTGCTGCAGTATGCCTTCTCAGGCAATGGTGGTGGTCAGGGGCCCCCGCCTATGAACTACTGCTGGGAATACAGGGATATCACCAAGGTGGTCAGGCGTGAAGTTTCCCGGCCTGAATCCAACCGGATCCGTACTGCCTTCATTCCCCGCAGCCCGGAAGAGATGCGACACTACAATTTCCCCCCACGCACGTACATGAGTCCCAAGGTCATTATGATGGAATTGTACGCGTTGAACAAGGAAAGTCACAACTATTACCTGAACAAATACAACCAGCTGAGCGATGAGGGGCACATTTTTGACCCCATTGCCGCCCAGTTACCCAGTAACATTGAATCTGTAGGAGATCCGGACAATCAGGCATTCGGTCTGTTTGAAGCCTCTGCTGTCTCCAAAAGAGGATTTCGTATCATCATGAATTACCGGGAAAATACCGCCGCCATATATCCCTGGAGCACAACAGCGCATATTTCCACCAGTGGTTGCCTTGTAGAAGAAAGGCCACCCTTCTGGATTTCTTTGCCAGGCATACCATAAACGACGTTTCCCTACCAACTTTTAAATTCTCTGAATTTTGAAAACCATCGTTTTACTATTAACAGGATTCATTGTTTTCCAGGCTTTGCCTCAACAGGCAAACGGCCAGATTGTACCAAAAGACCACACAATACCCGAGGGCTTGTTTATCCATACGGACCGGGAGTTATTGGTTGCCGGAGAATATCTTCTTTTCAGCCTCTCCCTTTTTAATGACAATGGAAGGATGGGCGATAAACAGCAGGAAATAAGCCGTTATGCCTATCTGGTCTTAAGAAATGAGCACGAAATGATAGACCACCAAAGGGTGAAGCTTGAAAACGGATCTGCCCACGGCGGATTCTACCTGGAAGACACCTTATCTACGGGTTATTATGAGATTTCAGGTTTTACCAACTGGATGCGAAACCAGGCTTCCGGGACTTTTTTCCGGAAACACATATTTGTGGCCAATCGTTTTGATGAAGAGTTAACCTTTTCTGCAGGGAACCCGGAAGAAATAAAGAACCGCACCATTGATGATGGACAGCCACGAGAGACCGCATCCCCGGAAAAAAAATTCCGGCTTAACATCAGCGACAGTATATTTCCCCGGCGAACCAGGGGATACGTAAATATTGAAGCCGACATGCAGGGCGATCACCAGGGCCGGCTTACGGTTTCCATCGCACCTGAAGGTTCATACCTGGAACACAATCCAACACTTGCCGCCTATTTGTCAGCCACAGCAAAACACTTTAAGGCACATGATCCAACGGCGGAGCCTTTCCCCTATTTTATGGAAACCAAAGGAATGGTGATCAGCGGGCAGGTAACCGATGAAAACGGACAGGCTGTTCCGGGAAGCAGGGTAACACTCAGTAAGCAAGACACCCTTGTAAACCTGAAGTACGCCGATACATGCGACGGCGGTCTATTCCACTTCTTACTGGATCCTTATTATGATGCCAGTCGCCTGTTCTTCTCCATCGTACATGAAGGAGAAAATACCGGGGAAACCATTCATCTCTTTGAAAAAGCTGAGGTTGATTTCCCTTTTGCAATGCCTGGAGGCATCCCAAGCCAGGAACAACTGGATTTACTGGTTAAAACCCAGGACGTCGTGAGCATACAGAAAGCCTATGGCCTCAACCACCATGACATAGTAAAGGATAAAGATAAAGAAGTCTTCCCTTCCCTGGTTTATTCAAGGGCAAATGACATTTTTTACCCTGAAGAATATGTTCCCCTTAATGATGTTTACGAGATCACCCGCGAGCTCATCTTGTCCTGGCGGATCAGGGGCAGAGGGGAAGAGGCGACTCATATCATGACAGACGCCACCCTCAGGCAACGCATGAATGACACACCGGTATTTTTTGCCGACGGAGTTATTACAGACAATATTCTTCCATACCTTGAACTTGGTTCAGAAGACCTGCTGAAAATAGAGGCGCATGACTTCCACTGGCAATACGGCAACATGTACTTCCCGGGAATCATCAGCATTTTTACCAAAGATCCTCAATTCCATTTTGACCAGATAAGAGAGAACTACGTCGGTTTGTTGACCGATAACCCCGCTGTAGCACTTCGATTTGCCCCGCCGGAATACAACAAAACAACACCACAAATAAACCATGAAAAGCCGGATGCCAGGCAAGTGCTGTTATGGGAACCTGACATCCGGATCGAAGGCGGGCAGACAGTCAGCCTGCCTTTCTATACCAGTGACCTTAACGGACGTTTCGTCGTTACCCTGCAAGGAATAACAGAACGGGGAGAGCCTGTTTTTCAACAACAAATCATTGAAGTACAATAAATATGCGCGCTGAAATGACCAGATTGACCTTTACCATACTCATTGCTTTTGCATCCCTGGCTCCCCTGAAAGATGCTTTTTCACAAACAATCAGGGACAGTAACAACAATGCCTTTTCCCCGAGACTTTCCGGAGAAGTGGTGAATTACAATGTTCCCACCAAAGGAAGCCAGTACCTGTTCCAGGATTGGTTGCCTGCCCGGGTGCTTTTTCAATCCGGTGAAAGTGTAGAGGTCGCTTCTCTTCGTTACAACGGGTATCACAACACCGTGGTCTGGAGGCATCCCAAAACCCATAGGCATATCCGCCTGGATGACTTGCTAATCAAAGAATTTAGCCTGAACCACCCTGCAAGAACAGCCAGATTTGTGCGATTTCAGGCACCCGGAGCCACTGAAACAATATTGGCAGAGTGCCTTTTTGATGAAAACATCAGATTGCTTGCCCTGAGGAATATTGAGCAAACAGACCAGGTGGTTGAATCTTACGTGGGGACCATGGTTTCAGTCCCGGTTCTGGAACCCAGGCCGGAATATTATGTGGTCAGTGCCGCAGGTGAAGTCACCAGGATAAGCAGACTGAACAGGCGTAACCTTGAGCGTGCTTTCCCGGGAAACGAACGAGATATCAGACGGTTGCTCAGGCAACACAACCTTCGCATCCGGAATGAAGCCGAATTGCTTGAGGCCGTAACCCTGATCGACGACATGCTGGGCCAGGAAGGCCGTTAAGAAAACAATGAATTAACCCAGGTTTATTTATTTGACAATCCGAATCCGTGCATCTACCGCCACAACGCGTTCTTCATTCCCCAGCATGGGATTCAGGTCCATTTCATAGATCTCAGGAGCCGCCTCCACAAGGGCGGACAAGCGAACCAACACCTCGGCAAAACCTTCAATGTCTATACCTTCCTGACCGCGCACACCTTCGAGGATATCACGGCTTTTCAGGCTGTCGATCATTGCCAGGGCTCCGTCAATGTTCAGGGGTGCCAGGCGGGTTGCCACATCTTTCAGCACTTCAATAAAAATACCACCCATGCCGCACAATATCATATGCCCGTAGTTTTCTTCCAGTTTCACACCGGCAAATAGCTCGGTACCTGAAAGCATCGGCTGAAGCAGCACACCTGTGGCATCTGTGATCTGCATCATCCGGTCAAATTCCCTGACAACCGATTCTTCATCCTTAATGTTCAGTGTTACACCTCCCACATCGGATTTGTGCACAGGACCAACCACTTTCATCACCAGGGGGTACCCAAGCCGGCCGGCAGCCCGGACGGCTTTTTCAGGGGTATCCGCAATCACCTCTGCTGCCCTGACTATGCCGGCCGCGTCCAGCATATCCTGCACATGCCTCGGAGAGAGGTAGGCGTCTCCATCCGTTGTCTGGTCAATGATCCGGCGGATTTTCATCCTGTCAACTTTAGTCTCTGCAGAAGTTACATTGGAAGGCGAAGGTGTATTATAAACGCGGCCCAGGGCCCTGCCAAGTGTTACTTCATCCGGGAAATTCACATGACCTTTTGCAATGAAAGCTTCCACCTCCTCTTTAGCAGTGAGAATACTGGGCAATACGGGATATATCGGTTTTTTACAGGTACGGATTTTCTCATCCAGGACATCATATACGTTGAATACAGGAAATAGGCCGGGAGTTCCGAAAATGACCACCACCCCGTCAACATCCCTAAAATGCTTATCGGTATAATCCAGTATTATGCCCAGCTGCTCTGCTGTTCCCGTTGCCAGGAAGTCAATGGGGTTGGACACAGAAGAACCCGGATGCAGATGCGTGAGCAACTCCTGGCTGGCCGGGGAATCAAGCGAAGGAACTTCAAGCCCCCCCTCCGACAATGCATCTGTGAGCATTACCGCTGGTCCGCCGGCATGGGTCACAATAGCCAGTCTTTTACCTTTCAGTTGCGGGCACATGAACACCGATGCCACCGAGATCAGGTCTTCCCGGCCATAGCAACGGACAATCCCGGCACGACGGAATAAGGCCTCCACCGCTTCGTCCGGGCTGGCCAGTGCACCTGTATGGGAAGAAGCTGCCCTGCTGCCGGCTTCAGAACTTCCTGCCTTCACAGCGGCAATCCTGCAGCCTTTCCGTATCAGGGAAGCGGCATGATGCAACAGCATCTGAGGTTTGGAAATATCTTCAATGTACAATAACTTGATGCGTGAACTGTTTTCCGGATCAAAAGATTCATCCCAGTACTTAACCACCTCTTCCACCCCCATTTGGGCACTGTTCCCGACAGAAAACACGTTGGCAAAAGATAGTCCTTTAGGTATGCCGGCCTCCATGATAAAGCAGGCCGTGGCACCCGATCCTGATACAAAATCACACCCATGCGGGTCAAGTTTCGGGATCGGGTAAGTAAATACGCTATGGTGATTCGGGGTCAACACCCCGGTACAGTTTGGTCCGATAAGGGTTCCGCTCACACCGTTGACAATGTTGACCAATTTCTTCTCAAGGACTGCCCCATCTTCACTTTCCTCTCCAAAGCCTGCCGATAACACAATAAAAGCACGGGTGTTTTTCTGACTCGCGAGCACTTCAGCAGTGTCAGGCACAAAGCGCGCGGCAATGGCAATAATGGCAAGGTCCACATCGGGCAGGTCAGCCACATCACTATAACTCCTGATTCCCTGAACCTCACTCTCCTTCAGGTTTGTCACGTAAAGATCACCGGCAAAATTGCCATCGATCAGGTTTTTCAGGACCTTCCCCCCGGGCTTGGTCACATCATTGGACCCCCCGATTACTACAATGCTTTTCGGATTGATTAACTGTTCGGTGATCATAAATTATGAGTTTTTCAAAGTTTTTATATCAAAAATTAGGATGTGAAATATCCGGGGCTAAAGTACGAAAAATTGTGCAGGCTATCTTGCCCCGGCCTGCGCCTTTTAGGCTATACTGTTATAAAAATTTATAAATTTGGCCTACAATAATTACCAGGCAGATGACCAAAAAAGAACGGTTTGATTTTGTCCTTGATTATTTTTCCACTCACCAGCCGGCAGCCGGGACAGAACTGCACTATACAGACCCTTACCAGCTGCTGGTAGCTGTAATCTTATCTGCGCAATGCACCGACAAGCGGGTGAACCAGATCACCCCCCCTTTTTTTCAGCGATTCCCGGAAGCCGCATCACTGGCCGAAGCATCTCATGAGGAAGTCTACAGTCTGATCCGCAGCTGTTCCTATCCCAACAACAAAAGCAAAAACCTGATCGGCATGGCCCAAAAGCTCACCACTGAATTCAACGGGGTCATTCCGGATGAGGTCAGTGAGCTTGTGAAACTCCCGGGGGTGGGCAGAAAAACAGCCAATGTCATCGCTTCGGTGGTATATCAGAAGCCGGCACTGGCCGTAGACACCCATGTATTCCGTGTGGCTGACCGTATCGGCCTGACGACAAGGGCTAAAACTCCACTGGAAGCCGAAAAACAATTACTGAAACACATCCCCGAAAACCTGGTCGCCATCGCCCACCACTGGCTCATTTTGCATGGACGCTATATTTGCCAGGCAAGGAAACCAAAATGCGAACAATGCCCTTTGACCCCTGCCTGCAGGTATTTCAACAGCAAAAAGAAAAAGGAAAGCTGAACAAAGAGGATGGACGGTTGTTTCTGCAATACACAACATTTCAACCACTTGCATCTAAAACAGATCGATCATGACAAAACTTAAAGAAGGTGAAAAGGCTCCTGATTTCCAAGGGATTGACCAGGACGGAAATTCCGTTTCCCTGAATGATTTTAAAGGCCATAAACTGGTGCTGTATTTTTACCCGAAAGACAGCACGCCGGGATGTACCTCACAGGCCTGCAATTTGCGCGACAATTATGATTACCTGCTTAAGAAGACAGCGAAAAGTCCCACAAGAAATTCATCGAAAAGCATGAATTGCCATTTCCATTGATCGCCGACACCGAAAAAGAGATCATCAAAACCTATGACGTCTGGGCCCCGAAGAAATTCATGGGCAAAGAATTCCTGGGAATCGTCCGTACCACTTTTGTGATTGATGAAGAAGGAATAATCGAAGAGATTATTGGCAAAGTCAAGACAAAAGACCACACCCATCAGATCATCAAGACCTGAAAAAAACAGTATATTTGCTCATAATCAAACTGTTTAACAAAAAACCAAACAACAGACCAATATGAGCGAAGTACTGAGTAAGCTGGAACCCAAACTTTTGTGGAAATATTTTGAAGCCATTTGCGGCATTCCGCATCCTTCCAAGAAGGAGGCCGCCATCATTGATTATGTAAAGGGAGTCGGAGAAAATCTGGGACTTGAGACCATTGTCGATCATGTGGGCAATGTGGTCATTCGCAAACACGCCACCCCTGGCATGGAAGACCGTAAAATGATCACCCTGCAGGCCCACCTCGACATGGTGCCGCAAAAAAATAACGACACCACCCACGATTTTGAGAAAGATCCTATTTCCCCGTACATCGACGGAGAATGGGTGAAGGCGAAAGGTACCACCCTCGGAGCCGATAACGGAATTGGGGTGGCTGCCGCCCTGGCTGCCCTCGAAAGCAACGAGCTGAAGCACGGTCCCCTCGAAGTTTTGCTTACCGTGGATGAGGAAACAGGAATGACCGGTGCGTTTGCATTGAAACCAGACCTGCTGAAAGGGGATATTCTCCTGAACCTGGACTCCGAAGATGAAGGGGAACTCTACATAGGATGTGCCGGTGGCATTGATACCAACGCTTTTTTTGATTATACTGAAGAACCGGTACCTGGCGGTCACGTTGCTTTCAAGGCAGAAGTCAAAGGATTGCGCGGCGGCCATTCCGGACTGGACATTAGCCTGGGAAGAGGTAACGCCATCAAGCTGCTCAACCGCCTTCTGTGGAAGGCAAACCGGGAGCTGGGGCTGAGACTGGCCTCTGTTGACGGCGGCAGCCTGAGGAATGCGATCCCCAGGGAAGCCGAAGCGTTGATCACCATCCCTGAGGAACACAAAGAGAAGTTTAGGGAGTTGGCTGAGTCCCTGCATAAGAACATTGTGAACGAATTAAGCAGCGTGGATCCGGACGTATCATTGGAGGTCAGTTCCGCTGAAATGCCTGGAAAAGTTATG
>SL_8KL_010_SEDDRAFT_10003006_pt1 | contig 14029 bp, 9 predicted proteins | sample SodLakKL_010_SED_4_FD_11160 | JGI IMG/M metagenome (IMG submission 11160) | reverse complement strand
TTTTAGAGGGGCTTCACTGCCAACGGCGCGGTATCCCCGCTTGTGCAATCCTGCCCCGCTGGTATCGATAGTCAGGGTAGCTACATCTTTTAGAAGGGAAATTTCAACGGGGTAAAGCGGACCTTTTTCTTCAAACCAATCTGTGCGGTAACGCTTCTTCATACTTTCGACTATTGCCTTTTTAACAATGGCCTGGCTGTCAGAGATGCTGAACAGGGTGGATTGAACGGATTTCCCGTCTACAGGGAACTCAGCGTCTTTGGGCAGCAGATCAGCCCAGGGCAGAGCTTTTGTTTTTTCAAATAGTTCATCAAAAGTTACTGCCTTAAATTCGCCGACTTTCAGGCGGACCCGGTCAGCGGTGCGCAGCCAGAGATTAGCCCGGCAAATAGCTTTCTCATCAGCAATAAAAGTTACTTTTCCGTTTTCGACAGCAACATTTTCATAACCAAGCTCTTTTACTTCCTGGGCGACAATAGCTTCAAGGCCGAAGGTCGCTGTAGCAATTAGTTCTATTCTGGACATATTATCTCTCCTATCAGAGATGGCAATTATGCCACAATAATATAATAGTACCGGAAAAACAGCGGAAATTCAAGTGATGGTTAGGCTTCTGATCAGAGTAATAGGCAGGTGGCCGTTAATATGGACGGATCGGTAAGGAATGCCCTTAGTTTAGCTGTTTTTCAGCCAGGCTCCTGAATTTTTCGATATCCTCTTTGATTACCTGCAGAGAGCTGTCCCAGAATCCTCGGGATTTTAAATCAATATCGATCATTTTAGCGACTTCTGCAATTTTATTCTGGCCGGTAGCGCGTAATAGCTTGTTATAATCGGCCACAAAGCTCTTTCCCCTCTCCAAATAAAGGGCGTAAACCCCCAGGCCAAACAATAAACCAAAAGCATAGGGGAAGTTGTAATAATTGCTGCCAGCCATGTAATAGTGAGGTTTGTTCAACCAGGCATAGGGGTGGAGGTAGTCCTGGTTTAATGCCTCACCGTAAGCTTCCTGCTGGGCTTTGAGCATCAAGTCTTTTAATTCTTGAACACTCAAGGAGGCCAGATTCCGCTGCTTAAAAAGATTGTTTTCGAAAATATAGCGGCTGTAGATATCTACAATAACTTGCCCGGCCTGGCTGATCCTGCTTTCGAGGATAGCAAAAGTTTGTTCAGGATCAGCTTCTTTTAGGGCGGCGCTGGTTACTATGGTTTCGCTGAAAATTGAAGCAGTTTCAGCAAGAGGCATAGGATAACCTGAATTTAAAATGCTTTCTTCGTTCAAACAGTGTCCATGATAAGCATGGCCAAGCTCATGAGCCAGGGTGATCATATCATTGAAACTGCCCGTGAAATTACTAAGGATCCTGCTTTCGCCGATCGGATTAATATTCGCGCAGAAAGCTCCGCCTCTTTTCCCTTCCCGGGGTTCGGTGTCTATCCATTTTTCGGTAAAAGCCCGCTGGTAGAGCTCAGCCATCTCCGGACTGAAACCTTTGATATTCTTAATAATAAAATCTTGAGCTTCTTCCAGGGAGAACTCCATCTCCACTTCTCCCATTGGCGCAAATATATCAAAAAAGGGCAGGCCTTCTCCCTGGTTCAGCAGCCGTGCTTTAGTTTTATAATATGCCCTGAAAATGGGCAAAAAATCCCGCATCGCTTCGAGCATTGTTTCCAAGGTTTCTTGGTCCATCCGGGATTTTTGGAGGGTCTCTTCAAGGGGATGGCCAAAACCGCGTCTGTTTGTGATGGTGAGGACTTCACCCTTGATCCCATTCAGGGCAGCCGCCACCGGTTCTTCAATTTCGGTGTAGGCATTTAATTCAGCCTCATAGCCATTTCGCCGGGTTTGGGGATCTTTTTTGAAAGCCAGGTTCCTGACTTCCGGTAAGGGAAGGGTTTTTATCTCGCCTTCTATCTCTACATCTAACATCAGGGTAGAGGTTAATTTTTGCTGGAGTTTGGTCCAGGCTGAAGAGCCGGTTCGTTTAAGTTCTGCGATAATGGTTTCTTCTTTTTCGGAGAGCAGATATTTGCTTTGTTCAACTAACTCCTCCATGAAAAAAAGGTGTTTTTCTAATAGTGCGGAGCCCTTTATTAAGCCCGGCAAATCATCCAGATTACCCAGCCATTTCTGGAACTTGACACTTGGACTGGTCAGGCGGGTGCCTTCTTTTTCAAGTTCTTCAATGATTTTTAAACCTTCTTCATTGCGGGCATCCACACTGACCCTCAGGTGGGCGAAGGTGAGCAGCTTATTGTAAACATTATAAAAGTCAATGAGCTTATTTATAAAGCTTTCTGCTGCCTTAGGATTGCTGCCGGCTTCGGTTGGCTCCCATTTTTCAAGTGAATCGAGCAGTAGGGAGAGTTTTTCCCTGTCGTCCCCGAAATTCGGATCAGCAAAATCCCGGTAAAGGTTGGTCAGATCCCAGTGTTTACTCATTCTTATTAAACTCCTTTCGGGCTTATTGCTGCAAATATTTTTAAACCCGGCCCTGTTTAAGCTCGTGAACAGAAAAAATACGGGCTGCTACTCAAGCTCTTGAAGCAGCTCTTCCAGGGCTCTTTCAAGTTTCTTGTCATCCTCTTTCCTGCGCTTTTCTATCTCATCATGGAATTGCCTGACCACCATTTCACTCATTTCGCCGGTAACGTTGATTTCCCGATCTTCTTGAAATGCTTTCAGGGCATCGGCAGTGGCCTGATCATAATCACCGGTAATTTCGTGATCATAGTGCCCTGTTTCTTCGAGGATCATCTGCAGAGTTTCCACTTCTTCTCCATCGTCCCCTTGAACCAGGCTGGTNCTGATTGGTTTCATGGCAAGTTCAGCGATGGCAGGGGGATCNACTTCTAGATCCGGAGAGAGGCCTTTTTCGTCAATAACTCTTTCTGAAGGAGTTTTGTATTGAGCCACAGTGTAACTTAGAGCGCCCCCTGAGCTCAGTTCNCGNACNTTTTGCACAGAAGCCTTCCCAAAAGTTTTTGTTCCAATAATAGTTCCACTTTCTGTATCCTGAAGTGCCCCGGCTAAAACCTCNGAAGCGCTTGCGCTTGATTCGTTAACCAGCGCTACCAGGGGAATTCCCAGTGCTGCACTGTTAGAGGACATTGTTTCGAGCGTTCCATCGCGATCGGCGATGTGAGTGATCGGCCCTTCAGGAACCAGGAGGTCAGCAATATCGACTGCTGCATCTAACAGGCCACCCGGATTATTCCTTAAGTCGATAACCAGGCCTTCCATACCATCCTGCTTCATTTCCTCAAGCGCATCTTTAAACTCCTGGCCCGAAGTCTGGCCGAAGCTATTTAGTTTGAGGTAGCCAATATTGTTATCAAGCATTTCATATTCCACTGTATCGATCTCGATTTTCTCCCTGGTAATTTCAAATTCCAATTCTTCATCCACACCCGGCCGGTTTACCTTGAAGGAAAGATCAGTGCCGGGCTCACCGCGCATCAGGCTGACTGCCATGTTTAAATCTTCTCCGACCAGGTTTTCCCCATCTACTGATATAATCCGGTCACCCGAGCTGAGACCTATTTCTTCAGCAGGAGTGCCTGAAATCGGCGCCATCACGGTTACGTAATCATTATCGGTGAAAACTTCGATGCCTATGCCTCCATAAGTTCCTTCTGCCTGAATCATAAAGTTCTCATAGTCTTCAGGGGTCATATAGCTGGCCTGGGGATCGTCTAATTCCTCGAGCAAACCTTCTATAGTCCCTTCTAAAAGTTTTTCCCGGTCTACTTCGTCGATATGTTCAGCCTCGAGGATTGCAATGACTTCATTGATTCGCTCCGATTGTTGGGCAGTTTCCGGTGCAGGATCCTTTTCTGCAGGTTCTAGCATTAAAGTGCTGGCTGCAAAGAATGTTATTATATTAGTTGTCAGTACAATAATAACAACCAGGATTATTTTTTTGGCATTCATTCTTCATCCCTCATTTCTGGTTATATGGCCATGTTGTTAACAAAAAGGCAAGCTTATTCAGCTTGCCACAGTATTTATATAGCAATGCAATTTTATCAGCAATAATTTGTTTAATCAACTCTGCTCTTTGTGCTTGTTTACATGTGAAACATGCCGTAACTGCAGCTGGGGCAGGTTACACTTAAGCGATCTTCGGCGCTTCCTTTACGGAGTTTTTCCAGGTCTTGTTTTTCCTGGTGCTCTTTTTTGCTGCAGTTTAGGCAAAGAGTATGACCGCACTCCTGACATTCTGACCATGACTCATTTGCTTCTCCTGTATGGCCGCATGAACTGCATTTTACCTCAGCCATTATCATTCTCCTTTCGAATTGGTTGTTTTGGCAGTCTGAGTGTTTGCTTGCTTGCTTCTTCTATTATTGTAGCGGATTTAGTCAAATAATAAAACAACTAATCCTTGTTCATATTTTAATTAATAAGGCAACTTGTATATGCTCTTGCTCCTTAAAAATTGGATAGGATGCCGATTTTATGATACAATTTTGAAAGAGTAGAGTAGTAAAACTTATCAAAGTTTTGCTTTAATTCAGGAGGCCGGACCAGTGATGTATAATAAGTTTAAGATTATGCCCAGGGACGCCCTGCCAGCTTCAGACCCGGATATTGATAAGATATTAAGTGAAGAGGAAAACCGTCAGCAGGAATCATTAAACATGATTGCGTCTGAAAACCTGGTCAGTAAGGCGGTTCTTGAAGCTCAGGGTTCGGTTTTAACTAATAAGTATGCGGAAGGTTATCCGGCCGCCCGCTATTATGGAGGGTGTGCCTGGGTTGACCGTGCCGAAAGACTGGCCTGTGAAAGGGCAAAAGAAGTCTTTAAGGCCGGTCATGCCAATGTACAGCCTCACTCCGGCGCTTCGGCCAACCTGGCTGTTTTTTTTGCGCTCCTTGATCCCGGAGAGCGTATTTTGGGTATGGACCTCGGCCATGGAGGTCATCTCACCCATGGCAGTAAAGTTAATATCTCCGGTAGTTATTATCATTCTTTCAGCTACGGTGTAGACCAGGGCAGCAGTTTGCTAGATTTAGATCAAGTCAGGGAAAAAGCGCAGGAAGTTATGCCAAAGTTGATTATCGCCGGGGCCAGTTCATACCCGCGCCTTATAGATTTTAAGGGCTTTAAGGATCTAGCCGAGGAGGTCGGCGCTTATCTTTTAGTGGATATGGCCCACACGGCAGGATTTGTTGCGGCCGGTCTACATCCTAATCCTGTTCATTTTTCAGATCTAGTCACCGCTACCACCCATAAAACATTTCGCGGCCCGCGGGGAGGCCTGATTCTAGGTCAGGAAAAGTATGCCTCGGTAATTGACAAGGCAGTATTCCCTGGTCTGCAGGGAGGGCCTTTAATGCATATCATTGCTGCCAAGGCGGTTGCTTTAAAAGAAGCCCAACAACCCTCCTACATCAAGTATCAAAAATCTGTTCTTGAAAACGCCAGGGCTCTTGCCAGGGCGATGACTGAACTTGATTTTGATTTGATAACCGGCGGTACTGATACTCACCAGGTCCTGATCGATTTGCGTACTAAGTTTGTTTCAGGCCTGGAAGCAGAAAAAGCGCTCGAACAAGTCAATATCTCTGTAAACAAGAATGCAATTCCCTATGATCCAAGGGGGCCCCATGATCCAAGCGGCATCAGGCTGGGCACTCCCACCCTGACTTCACGCGGCATGAATACGCAGCAGATGCCTGAAATTGCCTTATTGATTGAGGAAACCCTGGTATCGCGGGATAATCCTGAGGGGCTGGGGAAAATCAAGCAGCGGGTCATTAACTTATGCCGGGAGTTTCCTGTTTATAGTCATTGAAAAGGGCGGATCGGAAAATACCGTTAACCCGTTAAATTAAGAAAATTATCGCATATGCCATAAAACAGCAGAAAGTTATTCTTCATCAAATAGCGCAGTATGAGAGCAAACAGCAATTAACTACTTACTTTTCACAAAGGCCACAGCTGAGATAGCTGATCTTTTTACAGTAAAAGCAAAATGAACATCTGTTTACAGGGTGCATTCTAGATGAAGATAGTTGTGCCCATTTCTTGATAGGAGGGGAAAACAGTGAAAATGGGGAAAAAGATCCTGGTTACCGGATCAATGGGGCAAATCGGTACAGAGTTAGTCAGATATCTTCGCAAAATATACGGTTCGGAAAGTGTTATCGCCTCAGGCAGAAGGATCAAGGAAGATAGCAGCATCGCAGAAGAAGGGCCATTCGAACTGCTCGATGTAACTGATCCGGGGCAGATCGCAGCTGTGATCAATAATAAAAGGGTTGATACAATTTATCATCTCGCCTCAATCCTTTCAGCGAAAGGAGAAAAAGATCCCCAGATGCTCTGGGAGATCAACATGAACGGCTTACTCAACGTTTTTGAAGCGGCCAGACCTCAGGGTTGCTCGATATTTTTCCCCAGTTCAGTTGCTGTGTTTGGTCCGGGCTCTCCGAAAGATAAAACTCCCCAGGATACAATAACCAGGCCGACCACCGTATATGGCATTGCAAAAGTAACCGGGGAAATGCTTTGCGATTACTATCACTTAAAATATGGCCTGGACATTCGCAGTATGAGGTATCCTGGGATAATATCCAATGCTGCCCTGCCCGGTGGAGGGACCACTGATTACGCCGTAGAGATTTTTTATGATGCATTAAGAGAGGGAAAACACAATTGCCCTCTGCAAGAAAATACCCAACTTGACTTTATTTATATGCCTGATGCCCTGGAAGGCGCTGTAAAATTAATGGAAGCGGATCCGTCAAAGCTTAAGCATCGCAATGCTTTTAATGTTACGGCCTTCAGCATAACTCCCAAGCAGCTTTATCTAGAAGTACAGAAACATATCCCTGAATTTACAATTACTTACGAGGTTGATCCAGTCAAGCAGGCTATTGCGGACAGCTGGCCAAATTCACTTGACGATTCAGCAGCCCGCACTGAGTGGGATTGGAATCCTCAGTATGGCTTTGAAATGATGACAACAGATATGCTAAATGTCCTCACAGCAAAATTATCATAATTCCTGTCTGGTGAAAGCCGAGCATTCATTGACCAAAATAAAAAGTAGAAAAAAATTAACGGTTTGATCATATGAAAATTCTCATAAAAGAATTAGGAGGGAACAGAAATGTCCAAAAGACTAATAGCAGATATTCGAGAACAGCTTGAAAAGAATAAGCAGGAGGGGCTCTACAAAAACGAGCGGGTTATAGTCAGCCCCCAGGAAGCGGAGATTGAGGTGTCTTCCGGGGAAAGGGTGCTCAACTTTTGTGCCAATAACTACCTCGGCCTGTCTAACCATCCTGACATAATTGAAACAGCCCGGAAAACTATGGACCGCTGGGGGTACGGGCTTTCTTCGGTGCGCTTTATTTGCGGCACTATGGAGATCCACAAGGAACTCGAAAGAAAAATGTCTGAATTTCTTACTGTTGAAGACACCCTCCTCTATGCTGCTTGCTTTGATGCCAACAGCGGTGTTTTCGAGCCATTGCTCGGAGAGGAGAGCGTTATTATCTCTGATCAGTTAAACCATGCCTCAGTTATTGACGGCATCAGGTTGTGTAAAGCTAAGCGTTTTCGGTACACTCATTCCGACATGGCTGAACTGGAAAAATGCCTGCAGGACAGCCAGTCAGCAAAGCACCGTATTATCGCTACCGATGGGGTCTTTTCCATGGACGGCGACCTTGCTAAGTTGCCGGAGATCTGTGCCCTGGCCGAGCAGTACGATGCTTTGGTCCTGGTGGATGACAGCCATGCTACCGGTTATATCGGCAAAACAGGACGCGGCACCCCTGAATACTTTGGTTTAGAAGGAAAGATAGATTTGATCACCACCACTTTTGGCAAGGCGCTGGGTGGAGCGATGGGCGGCTGTACAGCAGGCCGCAAAGAGATCATCGAGATGCTTCGTCAAACTTCAAGGCCCTATCTCTTTTCTAATTCACTGGCTCCCTCCATCGTCGGAGGCACTTTGAAAGCGTTAGAAATCCTTACTGAATCAACTGACCTGCAGGATAAAGTGATGGAGAACGCTAAATACTTTCGTGAAAAGATGAGCGAAGCAGGCTTTACTCTTGTCCCGGGCGAAACAGCGATCGTGCCGGTCATGCTTTATGATGAACCAAAGGCAATGGAAGTGGCCGATCTAATGCTCAAGGAAGGCATTTACGTGATCGGTTTTGTCTATCCGGTTGTGCCCAGGGGCCAGGCCCGGATCCGGGTCCAGCTTTCTGCCGCCCATGAACGAGAGCAGATTGATCAGGCTGTCTCAGCCTTTATTAAGGTCGGCAAAAAACTTGAAGTAATCTAGCACTACAGCGCAACATCAAAACAACTTGATTCTAAATAACACCTGCGCTGAGCTGTAAAATAATATATTTTCATAAGTTGTAATACGGCTTCCCGGTATGTTACTGTTTAATCAATGAGAGGGGAGTTTAGTATGGTCGTCAATATAATTAAAAAAACCTGTCTGTTAGTTGCTTTAGCCATGATTGTATCCGTTTTCATTTTAGGTTGTTCGGCGGAATATGAATTGAAGTTAGCAGCCGATCCTGAAGATGCAGGCGCGGTCAGTGGAAGCGGCACTTATGCTGAAGGCGAAAAAGTTGCCATCAAGGCAAAAACTGAAGAGGGATACACTTTTGACCGTTGGAAAGTAAAGGGAACAGATCTAGAGTATAGCGATAAAGAAATGGAACTGAAAGTAGAGGAAGAAAAAGAGCTGGTTGCTGAGTTTTCAAGAAAAACCCCTACAATCAATCTTGAATGCGATATCGAAGAAGATACCCTTATCGGTGGAGGCACTTATGAGTATGGTGAAACGGTGGAAATTGAAGCAAGGGAAATAGAAGGATATCGATTCAAGAAGTGGCTGGAAGATGATGAAGTCGTCAGTGAAGATAAAACTTATCAATTTGCCGCCGTTGAAAACCGTACACTGACTGCGGTAAGAGAACTGGAGACTGCGGTAAGAGAACTGGACCTGGATTTAGAAAGGCTGGTTCTAAAAGATGATCTCAAGGGATATTTATTGCCGATTAGAGAAAATGGTAAATATGGCTTGATCGATACAGAAGGAGAGAAGGTAGTTCGGGTCAGTGAGCTTAATTGTGCCCTTAGTGCTTTTGGTTCATTCTGGGATCATCCAGGAGTAAAGCCGTACCAGGTAGGAGAAACCGATCCCTTAATTTTAACTATTGATATCGATGGCAATCGTAAGCAGGTTGCTTTTAATGAAAAGGGCCAAGTAATTACCACTTTACTCAGAGAATATGTAGCGGCGCCGCAGTTACATTACAACAACTATGGCCTGATCGTTGTTGAAGGCGGAAGGTACGGCTTCATTGATTTTGAGCAAAATCCGCTTTTAGAATTAAAGTATGAAGAAGTATCATTTATTATTCCATTTATTCAAGAGCGCGATCTGTTAAAGATAAAACAGGACGGCCTTTTAGGTCTGGCAGACAGTGCAAGCGGGGACATAGTTATTGAACCGCAGTACGAGGATTTGGAAAGCACGGGCCGGGCGGAATACGAGGTTTTAAAGGGAAAAATGAACGACCAGGTTTACCTGCTCAATCTGAGCGGTGAAATAATCAAGAAGCTTGATATCGATGAATATGGCCTTTTCAATAAGGGGGTTTGTCCGGTTAAAAAAGATGGCAGCTGGGGATTAATTGATTTTAAGGGTGAACTTCTGGTGGAGCCAGTGTTTGATAATGTTGAAGTCTCTACCGGCCGTATGTCTCCTGATGCTGCCGCTGCCCGTTTTGAAGATAACTCCCGCACCGGTTACCTGGATTCGGATGGGGAAGTGTTGTTTGAAGGGGAGATTGAAGAAACCATCGGTAATTATTTTATTTTTACCGAAAAAGGAAAAGCAGGCATTAAATCGATCGAAGGGGAAGTTATTAAAGAACCGGCCTTTGACAATTATAGTAAATCGCGACCTCCCGGTACAGGTGACCCAACCGCCGGTCATGTGGCAGAAGATTACACGTTATTTAAAAAAGATGGCCTCTGGGGAGTTTTTGCCGGGGGTGAATTTTTAAACGACTTCAAATTTGAAGAAATCGGCGGTTACTGGGGTTACTGGGATTTACCAATGGAATTTAATGATGTGCCGCAAATTGTGGTTAAAGAAAAAGGCCTCGAAGGGGAAGGTTTGTATGATTTAAGTAGGGGCGAATACATTATAACCCCTGGAAAATATGGCGGTTACTTAAAAAACCCTGGAGGATTTGGCACTTACAGGGGGCCCGAGGATGACGAAGGATTCGGCTATCTCAAGCAGAATAGGGTTTTAATTAAAAAAGATGGCAAATTCGGTTTTGTTGACCGGGATGGCCGGGAGGTAATCGAAATACAGTATGACTTGGCAACTGCTTTTGAAAATGAGGCGGCCGGAGTTATTAAAGATGAGAAACTTAGTTTTATTAACCGGGAGGGCAATCAATTGGTGGAACCGGTAGGGGTGGACTATGATGAGGATTCATGGTTTCAACTTGATTACCTGGAAGGGCCGAATGTTTACGAATTCCGCTACGAAGGCGTAAATTACAGCTATTTTGACCACGACGGCTGGATCCGGAAGCCGTAGTAATTGCATCAAAAACCACAGCAAAAGGTGGGCTGTGTGGAAAGAAGCCTGAAGATAAACACGGATAATATTTTGATGATCAAACCAAGATGTCAAATCTTTGGCGTGATCGTTATTTTACAGCTCAGCGCAGATGCTATTTAGAATCAAGTTGTTTTGATGTTGCGCTGTAGTGCTAGAAAGGAATCAACTAATGAGCTATGATTTTGATCCGCTTTATCATCCCTATCCGTCTCGCAGATCGGTGGTTTTTTCACAGAAAGGCATGGTAGCAACTTCACAGCCTTTAGCAGCGCAGGCCGGTTTGGAAGCAATCAAAAAAGGGGGTAATGCTGTTGATGCGGCAGTGTCTGCGGCAGCCTGCCTGACGGTAACCGAGCCTACTTCCAACGGCATCGGGGGCGATGCTTTTGCCCTGGTCTGGACCGGCGGATATCTGTATGCCCTCAATGCCAGCGGACCTGCTCCGAAAATGATCTCTGCCGATGCGGTCAAAGAAATGGGTTATAGCCAGATGCCTAATTTGGGGTGGTTGCCGGTAACTGTGCCCGGAGCCCCGGCAGGATGGGCAGAGCTTTCCAAGAATTGGGGCAAAATGTCTTTAAAAGAAGTCTTTGCGCCAGCCATTGAATATGCCCGTTTCGGTTTTCCGGTTTCTCCGGTCACTGCCCAGCTGTGGGGCAGAGCTGTGCAAAAATATAAAGAGGGCCGGGGGGAAGAATTTCAGGAGTGGTTTAACACTTTTGCGCCGGAAGGAAGCGCTCCCAGGGCGGGCCAGGTAATAAACTTTCCCGCTCATGCTTCGACCCTGCTTTCTATCGCTGAAAGTGAGGGCAGCTCTTTTTACCGAGGTGAAATTGCTGAAAAAATCGATTCCTTTTCCCGTCAATATGGCGGCTTTTTAAGAGGTGAAGATCTGCAAAATTACCGGCCCCGCTGGGTTGAACCGGTAAGCACTGAATACCGGGGCTTCCGGATATGGGAAACCCCTCCCAACAGCCAGGGTCTGGTAGCTTTAATGGCTCTGAATATTATAAAAGAACTGCAGCTGCATGGGCGGGGGGATGAAGAATCCCTCCATCTTCAAATTGAAGCAATCAAACTGGCTTTTGCTGATGGTTTTAAATATGTAACCGATCCTGAAAAAATGACCCGGTCGGTTGAAGAACTGTTGAGCGAAAGCCATACCAGGATGAGAAGTTCCCTGGTTAATCAGTGTGCTGCTTCTCCGGCCCGGAGTCATAACCCTGGTGGTGGGACGGTCTACCTCGCTACAGCTGACGGAGAAGGCAACATGGTTTCATACATTCAAAGCAACTATGAGGGTTTTGGTTCGGGTCTTGTAGTCCCGGGAACCGGGATCGCTTTGCAAAACAGAGGTAAAGAATTTTCGCTGGATCAAAATCATTCAAATTACCTGGAGCCGGGTAAAAAAACCTATCACACCATTATTCCCGGTTTTTTGACCAGGGGTGATCATCCTGTGGGTGCCTTCGGGGTTATGGGCGGTTATATGCAGCCCCAGGGCCATCTCCAGATGGTCATCAATATGGTCAGGCGCGGGTTAAATCCCCAGGCTGCCCTGGATGCACCGAGGTGGAAATGGGTGAACGATAAAACCGTGGAATTAGACCCCTCTTTCCCGCTGCCCCTTGCTCGCAACCTGGCCGACCGGGGCCACAATATAAGCTATTCATACGACCTGTCAGGTTTTGGCCGAGGGCAGATTATTTTACGAAATCCGCAAAATGGTGTGCTTTGTGGAGCAACAGAACCCCGGGCTGACGGCGCTGTTGCTGCCTGGTAGCCAGCAAATAGTTGCTTGCGGTAAGAAAGTGCAGTAATTATAAAAGCTTTTGGCACTTAATACCCACTAAAAAATCAAACCTCTTAAACAATAAAAGAAGCAGGGGTCAGGACTTATGCTTTGCTGTGTTCGGTAATGCCTTATATAACTGATCTCGAAACAATAATAGAATTGCAGTGCTTTATTCTGATGAAATCTGGGTATACCGCTTACAAATGTATTCAGCCGGTGACCAGAACTGAGAAAACCTTAGCGCTATTTTAAAACAACATTGCCCTGATCTAGCTGAGCGCTATGAAGAAATTGCTATTTCAAGTGAGCATCCTTACTGGGACGGCAGCAAGAATGTTTTAGAAAAAATCAAAAAAATAGAAAAAAGGTAATCAATAAATTATTAGGTTAAGGTGAGGGTCAAGTTTGTTAATCCCCGTTCCGGCGCAGAGTATTGAAATGGTGAGATTTGCGAAATTATCCAGACAGAAGGATATGATCCTTCCCTTGAGGTGATTCCAGATTCAAGACAGAAAACGCTGTATTTCTACCGTGTAGCCATCCGGATCCCGGAGGAAAAAATGATAAATATTAAAGCGGGGGTTGTTCTTTGGTTCTTCCTCTATAGAAATGCCTTTTTCAAGAAGGCTTTTGTACCAGTAGTCCACGTCCGGCGTTAAAAAGGTAATGATAGGGCTTTTGTCCCGGCAGATCACCTCCTGATGGGTGCAAAAACCAATCATGCCTCCACCGGGGACCTTGTAGATCCGGCATAAACCCTGGTCTTTATAAAGCTCAAGACCTAATTTTTCCCGGTAAAAATTGTCGGTTTTTCCCATGTCTGTTATGCCGAAAAATATGATGGAGCCTTCCCACTTCACAGCCATCCCTCCCATAACAATAATTCAGATTGGTCCTATTTCGCTTTCTTCACTAAAATACTGCAATAAACGATACTTTCATCCCAACCATATCCTCCAAATTAACCCTGCCCGGCCTTTCCAGGTCTAGAAAGCGAAACAGGTTTATTCCATCCCGGGCAAAAATAACGCACCCTAAGGCCAGGTTTAAGAGAGCATCTTTAATTCTGCTTCTCCAAAGCTTCGCTTAGTCTGGCAATTGCTTTTTTAATATCTTTATTAAAATGAAATCTGATTACTTTACGACCTGCATCCAGTAAAGCCTGCCGATCCCCCAGGACCTGGGCATTTTTTAGGGTGTTAAAACTGATTGATGAACGATTACTGCCGGGCTGATCAGGTATGGGCAGATCTTCTGCTGCTTCGGCTGTTAACTGAATAAATAAGCCGTTCCCGGCATCCCCCTTGTGAAGTTGACCGGTTGAATGCAGAAAACGGGGGCCATAGCCGACAGTAGAAGCCATGCGGTATGAGGTTTGAAGCTTATCACGCAGTCCCTGCAGGGCTTGATCAGTTTCAGGGTCGGGTGGAAGGTAGGCTTGAATAGCTATGTAGCTCCGGCCTTTACCTTCGTTTTCACCTGGTTTTGCCTGCTTTAAAAAATCCCGCCAGAGCTGCTGTAAATTATCAGCCCTGTGTCCGGAATAAGCTTTAATTCCCTTAACTTCCAGATCGGGGTTTAAAGAAGGTAGCTTTCCTTTATCCT
>SL_8KL_010_SEDDRAFT_10003004_pt1 | contig 14031 bp, 13 predicted proteins | sample SodLakKL_010_SED_4_FD_11160 | JGI IMG/M metagenome (IMG submission 11160) | reverse complement strand
GACGGTCAGCCCCAGATGGCTTCAGGTGCACTTCCCAAAGAAACCCTGGAGAAAGCCATCAAGGACGTGTTGGCTGTTGAGGCGTAATCATTGAAATACCTACGCTATGGAAGCTGAAAATTTGGTAAAACAGTCCAATCCGGGGCAGGAAAAAAAGAATTTCCTGCCCCGGCATTTGTCCCGGGGTAAATACCTCCTCTTCATCGGGGTGTTTGCCTTTGTCGGGGCAGCCGGAGGTTATCTGTATTATGCCCTTATCGGTTGCAATACCGGTTCCTGCGCCATAACCTCCAACCCTTATATGAGTATCGCCTGGGGAGGGCTGCTGGGATACCTGCTGCCCGATTTCTTCGTGAAGGAAAAGAAATAACGGGCATTCGCCTTATTTCGGGGCTTTTCTGATCAGGTATATTCCGAGTAAGCCGAACAGGATGTTGGGAATCCAGACGGCCATCATGGGATGAAGGTTCCCCTGGGTTGCAAAAGTGGTGGTAACCTGCATAAACAGGATAAATGTGAAGCTCAGGGCAATTCCTGCGCCCAGGTGCAATCCTATACCGCCCCTGACTTTCTGGCTGGAAAGCGCAACCCCGATCAGGGTAAGTACAAGTGTGGAAAACGGGAAAGCCATCCGGCGGTGACGCTCCACTTCGTAAAAGCTGACGGCCTCGGATCCTTTTAGCCTTTCGTTGGCGATAAATTCGTTCAACTCCCTGAAATTCATGGTTTCCATGTCTTTGATGTTGTGGATGAAGTCACGGGGTGTAAGGGGAAGTACGGTGTCAAGCGTCCTTCCGAAGCTGAGTTCCTCTTTCAGGCCGTGTATTTCCCGGATGTTGTAATTTTCAATATGCCATTTGTCTTCCTCCTCGTTGTACCTGGCCAGGTCTGCAAACATTTTATACTGAAGTTCTCCCTGCTCAATTCTTTCCAGCGAGAAATGATAACCCGTTTGTGTCCTTTCGTTGAAAGATTCCAGGTAAATGAAAATACCCGGACGGATTTGCATATGAATGTGGCGGCCGGCCGACAGATCCGGCGACCGGACATATACATACTCAAATTCCAGCCTTTTCTCATTGGCTGCAGGGATCATTACGTTGGAGAGATACACCGAAACCAGGGCCAGTAACATGGCCGATATCATGTACGGTACCAGCATACGCCGGAAACTGACCCCTGAGCTCAGAATGGCAATGATTTCCGTGTTGAAAGCCATCCTGGAAGTGAAAAAAACCACCGCTATGAAAGTGAACAGGGGGCTGAACAGGTTGACAAAATAAGGTATAAAATTGACGTAATAAACAAAGACGATGTCGTAAAAGGGGGCCTGGTTTTCAATGAAGTTGTCAATCTTCTCCGAAAGGTCGAAGATGACCACAATGAGAATAATCAGTGTGATGGAATAGACAAAGGTTCCCAGGAACTTTTGGATGATATAGATGTCCAGTTTTTTCAGCATGCCTGTCCGGGCCCTGTTGGCTTTGTTTTACTCAGGTTTTTTATGTGAGAACGGGGGCAAATATACCCTATATTTTACAATCTCTGTGCCAAACTAACGGTGACAGACTGTCTCCATTTTTCAAAATTATTGTGGAAGATATGCTTCCTTGCTTCTTCCAAAAGCCAGGTATAAAACCTTAGATTATGCAGGGTAGCGATAATGGGACCGAGCATCTCTCCGGCCACAAAAAGGTGACGAAGGTAGGCTTTGGTGTACCTGCTGTCTACGAATGCATCCCCATCGGGATCAATGAAGGAGAAGTCGTGCTGCCATTTTTTGTTGCGGATGTTGATGATCCCCTCGCGGGTGAAGAGCATTCCGTTTCGTGCATTGCGTGTGGGCATTACACAGTCGAACATGTCGACCCCCAATGCGATACATTCTATAATGTTTTGCGGGGTGCCTACCCCCATCAGGTAACGGGGCTTGTCTCCGGGCAATATGTCACAGACCAGCTCAGTCATTTCATACATTATTTCTGCAGGCTCACCTACAGAAAGCCCTCCGATGGCATTTCCCTCCCTGTTGCAATCCCTGACAAAAGATGCCGATTCCCTGCGCAGGTCTTTATACGTGCTTCCCTGCACAATGGGGAAAAGGCTTTGTGAATAATCGTACACCGGCTGCGCATTGTCAAAGTGGGCGCAGCATCGTTTCAGCCAGTCGTGGGTGAGGTGCATGGATTTTTTTGCATAGTTGTAGTCGCAGGGATAGGGTGTGCACTCATCAAACGCCATGATAATGTCTGCCCCGATCATTCGCTGAATATCCATCACCTTTTCAGGGGTAAAAGTATGCCTTGAGCCATCAATGTGAGACTGAAACTGCACCCCTTCACGGCTGATCTTTCTGCGGTCTGTCAGGGAATATACCTGGTACCCCCCGCTGTCGGTGAGCACTGGTTTTTCCCAGGACATAAAACGGTGTATTCCACCTGCCTCATGCAGCACCTCCAGCCCGGGCCGGAGGTAGAGATGGTAGGTGTTGCCAAGGATGATATCCGGGCGGACTTCATTTTCCAGGTCCTTATGATGAATTGCCTTGACAGTGGCAGCCGTGCCAACAGGCATGAATGCCGGGGTCTTTATATCTCCGTGATCTGTGGAAAGAACCCCTGCTCTTGCTTTGCTGCCTTTGTCACGCGCCGAAATGCCAAACTTCATGGGGGGGGTGCTATTTTTTGTCAAAGTTTGTCAAAGATAGAAACTATTCCCTTAGATTGTGGTAATTTTGTCTCCCTGTAAATCTCCGAATACACTATGGATTCAATACCGGGAATGATTCAGGGAGCCGACCTGCCCTGGGAGTGGTTGTTATTTTCATTATTTGCCATGGTAACCGTGATTCACCTCTGGTGGCACTGGTATTATTTTCGGCGTATTGCCTTTGCTGATCCGGGCAGTCATCCTGAAAGCATTGCTGTAACTCCTGTTTCTGTGGTGCTTACTGCCCGCAATGAATATGACCATCTCAGTCGTCATTTGCCGTTGCTGCTCGAACAGGATCATCCCGAATTTGAGGTGGTTGTGGTGAATGATGCTTCCAATGATGGTACAGATCAGTTATTGCGCGAGATGCAGAGAAATTATGCCCACCTGAAGGTGGTCAATCTTAACAGCAGCGTCAGTTTCATGCAAGGGAAAAAACTCCCGCTGTCGGTGGGTATCCGCTCTGCAGAGCATGAATTGGTAATTCTGACAGAGGCTGCTTCCTACCCTGCAGATAAGGCCTGGGTAAGCCGGATGGCTGCTCAGCTCGGGGAAAATAAGGAAATTGTACTCGGCTACGGGGCCTTTGGGGAAAAACCGGGGTTATTGAATAAGCTGATCAGACTGGACACCCTGACCACAGCGCTTAATTACATGGGAATGGCTGCAGCAGGGCGCCCCTTCATGGGGTCAGGCAGGAATCTCGCGTATACACGTTCGTTGTTTTACCGGCTAAAGGGTTTTACCTCCCATTATAAAATAGCAGCAGGTGATGATGATCTTTTTATCAATTGTGCTGCCACGAAAGACAATACCGTTGTTGAATCGCATCCGGCCTCCCATACCATCTCAGTGCCGGATACGACTTTTGCCCGGTGGCTTCGTACAAAAAAGCAATGGCTGAGCAGCCGCAAGTATTATAAAAAACGTGACAGGCGTATGCTGAGTTTTTATAAGTGGGCTCAGCTGTTGTTTTATCCGTTGTTTGCCGGCAGTATGATTGTTTCGGGTCTTTCCACCGCCGGCTTCCTGGTGCTGGGTGTTTTCCTGTTGCGCATGACAAGTTATCTGGTTATCGTGCGGGCGGGCGCAAAAACACTCAGGGAAGACAAAATTTGCTTATTTTCGCTACCGGGTGAATTGATGCTGATGGGGTGTTCATTGCTTTTATCCCTGTCTCCGGTTTGGATGAAAAAGAATAAATGGAAGTAGAAAGGCAACATACCGAGAAAGCCAGGCGTGATTTGAAACTTGTGCGCAACGCAGCCCACAAAGGGTGTCAGCAGTCTTTTGCCGAACTGATGCGGATTTACCGGGATACAATTTATTACATGTTGCTGAAAATGACCGGGAATGTCCAGGATGCAGAAGACCTGACCATCGAAACTTTCGGCAAGGCTTTTGTGAATATTCAACAGTATAACGAACAATATGCATTCAGCACATGGTTGTTTAAAATTGCATCCAATAATTGTGTGGACTTTATCAGGAAAAAGAAAAAAAATGTGCTGAACCTGGAAGCCAATGAAGAGCTGGATGACCCTGATGATAAATTCAACTTTGTGGTGGAGATGATCAACCCGGAAGAACGATTCATCAAAAGCCAGAAGGTGGAACTGATCAGACAGGTTGTTGAAACCCTGAAGCCCAGGTACCGGACACTGATTGTGATGCGTTATTTTGACGAACGTACTTACGAAGAGATTGCTGAAGAACTGGATTTGCCGCTGGGAACTGTAAAAGCCCAGCTGTTCAGGGCCAGGGAGTTTCTTTACCGTTCCCTGAAAAACATGAAAGAAAAGTTATATTGACCCATAAATCCCATACCCATGCGCGCTTTAATATTTCGTTTTTTCGTTGCGGGTCTTTTTCTCATTGCAGGAAAAACCGCATTTGCACAAGTTGATTATCATATGCACGACACCATTGAGGATGTCAAGGTGGAATACCGCTGGCAGCGGGAACGTTTTTTCGGAAGTGATCCGAATGCGGTCCTGAATATGCGTCTCACCAATCTGTCTGATGACTATTTGGTTTTCTCATTTGTGCCTGCCTACTACCGTGACGGGGTTATTATGTACGAAACCCCTGAGTTTACTGCATGCCTGGCTCCGGGTGAAACCATCAGGGGTGGCCGTGCCGGACTTCGTTTTGTGGCGGACGGAATTACCATGTCGATGGTTGAGCAGGAGTGGTTTTCCTGGGACATTCCGTTTATAAGTGCAGAGGCCGTCGAAAACTGTGATGATCATCAGGATGACTGAGTTCCGGTCTCTGTAATTCTTTAACCTGACAAATGATTAAGTGTATATGTCTGTATCTGGTTTTCAACAAGCAATACTGCAGGGAATTCCTGATGAACTTCCCGGTCCGAAACCTTATGATCCTTCGGTGAATCATGCTCCACGCCGCAAAGAGATCCTCGCGGCATCTGAGAAGCGCCTGGCGGTAAAAAATGCCCTCCGTTACTTTCCGGAAAAATTCCATGCCACACTGGCTGAGGAATTTGCAGAGGAACTGGAAACCTACGGCCGGATTTATATGTACCGTTTCCGGCCGGATTATCCCATCCATGCCAGGCGCATTGATGATTTTCCCCATCGTTCGCGTCAGGCTGCTTCCATCATGCTGATGCTGAGCAATAACCTGGATTATGCGGTGGCCCAGCACCCCCATGAGCTGATCACCTACGGTGGCAATGGGGCGGTATTTCAGAACTGGGCCCAGTACCTGCTTACAATGCAATACCTGGCGGAGATGACGGATGAGCAAACCCTGGTATTGTACAGTGGACATCCGCTGGGGCTATTCCCGTCGCACCCCGAAGCACCGCGTGCTGTGGTGACCAACGGGATGATGATCCCCAATTATTCCTCCCCGGATGACTGGGAGCGATTCAATGCCCTGGGAGTCACACAATACGGACAAATGACAGCCGGATCCTTTATGTATATCGGGCCGCAGGGCATTGTTCATGGCACCACCATTACGGTGTTGAATGCCGGCAGAATGGTATCCGCCGAAGGAGAAGGTCTTGCTGGAAAGGTGTTTGTGACAAGCGGCCTGGGCGGAATGTCAGGAGCCCAGCCAAAAGCAGCGGTGATTGCCGGGGCCATTGGCGTGGTGGCAGAGATCAACCCCAGGGCCACGGAAGTGCGTCATTCGCAAGGATGGGTAGACGAGGTATTCGAAGACCTTGACGCGCTGATATCACGAATACGCGAGGCCAGGACCAGGAAGGAAGCCGTATCGCTGGCCTACCAGGGTAATGTGGTGGATCTGTGGGAAAAACTTGCAGATTCAGACCTGGAAATTGAGCTTGGGTCGGATCAGACATCCCTGCATAATCCTTACGCCGGGGGATACTATCCGGCAGGTATGGGTTTTGAGGAGGCCAATGAAATGATGGCATATAATCCTGAGCTTTTCAAAGAGAAGGTAAGGGCTTCTCTGATTCGTCAGGTGAAAGCCATTAATAAACTGGCAGAAAGAGGGATGTATTTCTGGGACTATGGCAATGCCTTTTTGCTGGAAGCCGGCCGCGCGGGTGCAGATGTGTTTAAAGATGACCGGTCATTCAGGTTTTCATCGTATGTGCAGGATATTATGGGTCCAATGTGTTTTGACTACGGCTTCGGGCCGTTCAGATGGGTCTGTGCTTCTTCCGATCCGGACGACCTGCGTGCCACCGACCACATTGCCGCAGGTGAGATCCGGGAGATGATGCAACAGGCCCCTGAAGAGATAAAACAGCAGCTTGCAGACAACCTCCGCTGGATCGAGCAGGCAGAGGAGAACAAACTGGTTGTCGGCTCCCAGGCCCGTATCCTTTATGCCGATGCTGAAGGACGGATACGCATCGCAAAGGCTTTCAACAAAGCCATACGGGAAGGCAGGCTCAATGGGCTTGTAATCCTGGGACGAGACCACCATGACGTAAGTGGTACTGACAGCCCTTACCGTGAAACCTCCAATATCTATGACGGTTCACAGTTCACTGCTGATATGGCTGTTCACAATGTGATCGGAGACAGTTTCCGGGGAGCCACCTGGGTCTCTCTCCACAATGGCGGAGGTGTTGGCTGGGGCGAAGTGATCAACGGCGGATTCGGCTTGTTGCTGGATGGCAGTGAAGCCGCTGATCGCAGGCTGGAAAACATGTTATTCTGGGATGTGAATAATGGGATTGCCCGTCGCAGCTGGGCGCGGAACAAAGAAGCTGTTTTTGCCATCAGGCGGGCCATGGAATCTGAACCAAGGCTGAAAGTAACCATACCCAATGTGCCTGGTGATGATTTGCTGGACGGTCTGTTTCGTGAATAATCAATCACGATTGCCCGGACAGGTTTACTGCCGGGGCAGGGTCTCATCCTGTGGTATTTCTTCCTCTTCCGGGGTGTCTTCTTCCGGTAATGGAGCTTCCATCATATCATCCATGGGAAGCAGTTGTTCCTCTTCTGTTTCCATGACGCTGAGCCGGTTGAGCATCATCTCATGTATCAGATCCATCTCCCTTCTGTCGAGCAGGTAGCATTCCAGGGCAGCTTCAAATTGCTCAGGTTCAACCCCGTGGCGGTCAAACAATCCGGCGTAATAATATTTTGACGAATCCCTGACTCCCCTTTGTACATGCTGATATTCAACCAGGAAGGCTTCCAGCAGGTACATGTCACTGAGAACATCCACCATGGTTTCCCTGGGCAGCAGTTTGTCGCAGTCGTCCCGGCCCGGGGCCCTGAAAAAATTGCATGAGGAAGACATCAGCATGAAGGCTATCAGGCCATATGCAGCTATGAGTCTAAAGTGTCCGGTTATACGAGTCATATCCTGTGTTTTCTGCTGATACCTGCAGAGGTGGCGGGCTCTATCGTGAGAATTGCAAAGCCTCTCCCTTCACCTCATCATGGATCGTGCCATTATCATAAACGAGATGACCATTCACAAAAGTATATTTGACGGTTGCTTTCAGTTTCTTACCTTCCAGCGGCGACCATTTGCATTTATACAGGATGTTTTCTTTGTTTACGGTGAATGATGCACCCGGGTCAATGGCCACAAGATCGGCGGCATATCCCTCCCTGATGAAACCCCTGTTGGCCACGTTAAAGCAAATGGCGGGATTGTGACACATAAGGGTCGCAATTTTTTCAAGCGGGATCTGTTCCCTTTCCGCCAGGGTGATCATTGCTGGCAATGCATGCTGAACCATGGGTCCGCCCGAAGGGCACTTCAGGTAGCTGTTGCTTTTTTCCTCCAGGGTATGGGGCGCATGGTCTGTGGCGATCACATCGATATAACCCTTCCTGACTCCATCAATAAGGGCCATCCTGTCTTCATTGAATTTTATGGCCGGATTCCATTTGATCATGCCTCCTTTGTCTGCATAATCTTCTGCCGAGAACCAAAGATGGTGTACGCATACCTCTGCAGTGATCCGTTTTTCTGCAAGGGGCGTAATGTTCTCAAGCATTCTGAGTTCACCGGCAGTGCTCAGATGCAGCAGGTGGAGCCTTGTTCCGTATTTTTCTGCCAGTGAAACAGCCAGCCGGGAAGACCGCTCACATGCCTGGTGGTTCCTTATTCGCGGGTGCATTGCCATGGGGATCTCATCACCATAGATTGCCTTTGCCGCCGCCAGTTGTTTTTTAATGGTTTCCTCGTCCTCACAATGAACCGCAACGGGAAGTTTTACATCACGAAATATGTTGTTCAGTGCGCCGGGGTCATCCACCAGCATATTCCCGGTTGAGGATCCCATAAATATTTTGATTCCGCAAACCCGCTTCGGGTCAGCAGCCATGAGCTCCGATTTGTTGGTATTGGTGGCCCCCATATAAAACGAGTAGTTGGCCAGGCTTTTCTCCTGTCCAAGCCTGAACTTTTCTTCCAGTAATTCCCGGGTGATGGTCTGCGGATTTGTATTGGGCATTTCCATGAAGCTGGTAATTCCGCCCGCCACGGCCGCGCGTGACTCGGACGCGATGTCTCCCTTATGCGTCAGTCCCGGCTCCCTGAAATGAACCTGGTCATCAATGACTCCCGGAAATAAAAGCATTCCTTCAAGATCAACCGACCGGCCCGTTTCCTCGTTGAATCTTCCCTGGTGCCCCCCCGGATAAATTTTCTCAATCGCTTTATTGTTGATTACCAGGTCTCCGCGAAAGGTGCGCCCTTCATTGATGATCTGTGCATTTTTCAGTAACAGTGGTGTGCCCGGCATAATTGATTGTTTTGTGAAGTAAAAAATTATGAACGGTAATGAAAGCGGTGGGTCAGGAAGGTTTTCGGTACCTTTTCGGGTTCAGAATACTCCTCCATCTGAGCTTGATCACGCCCAAAACGGCCTCCTGAAAAATGCCGGTGCTCATTTTGGATTCTCCTTCCGTTCGGTCGGTAAATACGATAGATACCTCCGTTATTTTAAATCCCATTTTCCAGGCCGTGAACTTCATCTCTATCTGGAATGCATAACCGGTGAACCTGACCCTGTCCAGGTCAATGGCTTCCAGTACTTCCCGCCTGTAACACTTAAAGCCGGCCGTGGTGTCGTGTACGGGCATTCCGGTGATCATCCTGACGTAAATGGATGCAAAATAGGACATCAGCACCCTGCCCATAGGCCAGTTTACCACATTCACCCCGTCAATGTAGCGGGATCCGATCGCCAGGTCATAACCGTTCTCTGCACATTCCCGGTAAAGCCGAACCAGATCCTCGGGGTTGTGGGAAAGGTCTGCATCCATTTCAAAAACAAACCGGTAATCCCTTTTGAGTGCCCACTTAAACCCGTGTATGTAGGCGGTTCCGAGCCCGAGCTTCCCTTTTCTTGATTCCATAAAAAGTTTACCCGGATATTTTTCCATGAGCTGACTGACCAGTCCGGCAGTGCCGTCCGGTGAGCTGTCATCTACGATCAGCACATGGAAGTCTTTAGGAAGGGAGAATACAATTTGCAGAACCTTCTCAATGTTTTCCCGTTCGTTGTAAGTGGGAACTATAACTAGACTGTCGCTTACTTCTGCCATTTTTTGACGGTACGTCCGGGGTTTACAGACTGGATTGTATGCGATACAATTCGTGTTCCCCGGCAAATCCAATCCAAAAGTACATTTTTTGCCCAACATATGGTCACTATCCATTCGATTTTATTGTTTATTTGCTGTAGTTTATGGTTATTTTTGCCGGTATGGAAACACCGGTGATTTATTTTGACAATGCTGCCACCACACAGCCTGACCAGGGTGTGCTGAACGAGGTCATTGCCTGTATGAGAGAAGAATACGGCAATCCGTCATCTGTGCACGCATTGGGCCGGAGGGCCCGGGTCAGGATCGAAGAATCCCGCCGCACCATTGCGCGCCTGCTGAATGTGTCTCCTGCCGAGATTTTCTTTACATCCGGGGGGACGGAAGCGAACAATGCCATATTGTGGGGCTGCTGCCTGGGGCTGGGCTATTCGGATGTGATCACCAGCCCCGTTGAACATCCTGCTGTGCTGAACCCTTTGGTCTGCCTGGCAGAAAAGGGAATACGGGTACACCACCTGCGGGTTGATCAAGCAGGACACGTTGACCTGGGTCACCTGGAAGAATTGCTTGCCGAATATCCGCGTTCACTGGTCAGCCTGATGCATGCCAACAACGAGATCGGCAACCTGCTGCCGGTGAATTCTGTGGCTTCATTGTGTGCCGGTGCCGGTGCACTGTTTCATTCAGATACAGTCCAAACGATCGGAAAGTTGGACATGGACATGCAAAAACTGGAAATGGATTTTGCCGTAGGAAGTGCCCACAAATTTTATGGATTGAAGGGAGCCGGCTTCATGTACGTGCGCTCCGGCAAATTTTTTCCCCCATATTTGCTGGGAGGGGGGCAGGAGCGCAATATGCGGGCCGGTACCGAAAACATCTATGGCATCGCAGGTATGGCGCGGGCCCTTGAACTGGCACAACAGCGAATGGAAGAAGATCAGCACCATTGTAAGTTGCTGAAAGAAGCCTGTGTTAATCTGCTTCGCAAAGAGATCCCCGATGTTCACTTTAACGGGGATTCGGATGGGGGTTCACTGCACACCATTCTGAATGTTTCCTTGCCGGCCTCAGTGGATGCTGAAATGCTGCTGCCCAGCCTGGATATTGAGGGCATTTGCGTGTCTTCGGGGAGTGCCTGCAGTTCCGGAAGCAGTCAACGATCGCACGTGCTGAGTACGCTGGGTGCCGATGAAACAATGCCCTCATTGCGCATATCATTCGGAAGGTACAACACCATGGAGGAGGTGCACAAACTGGTGCAGGTTTTGGCAAAGATCGCCCTTTCCTGAAAATATTGCCACAGAAGTGCAACTTTTTGGGTAAAATGCGTATTTTTGGATGACACCGAAAAAAATGCCTGATTATGGCTGATCATACTGCACCAAAATACGGAAGCGGGGCGGCAGGAAAAAGAAAGCGCATCAAATACCGGCAGATGGGCTTCAAACTGACCGACGGGCAAAAAAAGGCCCTGGAGCATTATTGCAAGGTGCACAAGGTAACCCCGATCCGTTTTATCAAAAGTCTTGTCAATAATCATGTGGCCCGTTATCGCCCGGGTGACCCGCCGCCCTCTTATGTGACGGAAAACCAGCTTGACCTGTTTGAAGAGGAAGAGATGCGGGATTAGTTAAAATCCACGATGGTGATCCCGGCGCCTCCCCGGTCGGGATGTTCATCCCTGTAACGGTTTACCTGCGGCACAGTGGCCAGGAACTTTCGGATTGCCGGTCGAAGCACGCCGTCACCCTTGCCGTGAATGATCCGGATCTGCGGCATGCCAAGCAGAAACGCATCGTCAATATGGTTCTGAAGCATTTTCAGCGCGTCTTCTGAATTTTTTCCCCGCAGGTCAATGTCGGGATTGAATTTGGTGGCCTTTTCGTGGATGTCGAATGATAACCTGTTGTGTCCTTTTATTGATTTCCTTACGGTAGCCCCTTTTCTGAGTTTTACCAGATCCGGTAGTGATGTTCTCAGTTTGATGCTTCCAAACACCACAAGGGCCTGCTTGCCCGAAATTTCGGCCACTTCGCCCTGGCTTTGCTGTCCTTTGATCCTGACCACATCCCCGACCTTTACTGGAGTCGGATCGGTTTCGTCAGTTTCAGGAAGGGGTTTCTGCTTTTTTTTGGATTTTTTGGAAGCGGGCGGCGGCAGTGCTTCAAGGTCTTTTTTATGTTCCCTGCTGAACTTTTCCAGTTTACTCCGGGCATCCCTTGTTTTCTCTTTTTCTGCCCCGGCTTCCTTGATCTCACGAATGGTGTTTTCAATCATCCTGTTGCTTCCTGCCAGAATATCTTTTGCCTCTTTGCGGGCTTCCCTCAGTATCTCGGTTTTGCGCGCTTCAACCTCTCCATGGAGCTTCTCATATTTATCAATGAGTTCCGACAAAAAATCATCTGCCTGCCGCAGCTGCCTTTCTTTGCTATCCAGCTCTTCTTTTTTTACTTCAAGGTTTTGCAATTGCACATCAAAGTCCAGATCCTGTTGCCCGGCAAGGGCTGAGGCATTGTCCAGAATATATGCGGGAAGCCCGATGCTTTTTGCAATTTCAAATGCAAAGCTTGACCCCGGTGTGCCGGTCTTCAGCTTATACAGCGGCCTGATCTTTTCCGTATCGAACAGCATGGATCCGTTGACCATGCCCTCATGTTTCCCGGCCATAAGTTTCAGGTTGGCATAATGGGTGGTGATGACCCCCATGGCCTTAATGGCGTTGAGCTGTGTCAGAATCGACTCTGCGATTGCACCACCGATACGCGGCTCAGTGCCCGCTCCGAACTCATCGATCAGAAACAGTGTTCTTTCATCGCTGTGATTCAGAAAGTACTTCATGTTTACCAGGTGGGAGCTGTAGGTGCTCAGGTCATTTTCCAGCGACTGCTCATCTCCGATATCAATCAGCAGCTGCCGGAATATGCCGGCAGTGGACTGGTCGTCCATCGGTACGAGCAATCCGCATTGCAGCATGTACTGAAGCAGGCCGCAGGTTTTCAGGCAAACCGATTTGCCTCCTGCATTTGGCCCTGATATGATCAGTATTCGCTGATCGCGGGTCAGGTCGACCGTCAGGGGTACAACCTCTTTTTTTTGTTTTTTGTAAGAAAGAAACAAAAGGGGATGCCTTGCATTGATCCACTGCAGCCGGGCCTCATCAGAGATCTTTGGCTTCATGGCCTCCATGTCAAGGGCCAGGTAAGATTTTGCCCGAATGAGATCCATTTGCCCCAGCATATGGTAGGCCTTCCTCAGCTCCGGGATCATGGGGCGGATGTGGTCTGCAAAACCCTTCAGCAGGCGGACAATCTCCTGTCTTTCGTCTGCCTCCAGCTCACGAACCTGGTTGTTCATTTCGAACACCTCTTCGGGTTCCACAAAGGCTGTTTGTCCGGTGGCCGAATGATCGTGGATGAACCCCCGGAGTTTACGTTTGTAAGCTACCGGTACCGGAATTACCTGCCGGTTGTTGCGCAGGGCAAGTTCTTCGTCCTTTCTGATCCAGCCTTGCTGTTTGCCTTCATTCAAAATCCGTTGTATCTGCCTGTTTGCCCTGACATACAGCTCATTTTTCTGTTTCCTGATAGCAGCAAGGGCCGGAGACGCATTGTTGCGTACGTTGGCCTTTTCGTCAATGAGCCGGTTAATGGTTTCCGGAAGCTTGCCGTCTATGCTGAACCCCTCCCTGAGTTCTGAGAGCCGGGGGTATTTGGGCAGGTCACTGTCATTGGTGCGGGAAAGAAAGCTGATGATTGCCAGTATGGTTTCCAGGGAAAGTTTCAGCTCCAGCAATACTTCCGGTTCGGCAAAGGTATCTTCCAGCCGCAGCCTGTCAAATATTTCGTCAGGGTCGTAGTAGTTGGCACCGGGGAATTGTTCCCCTGCAAGAAGAATCTGCCGGAATTCCTCAGCCTGGCAAAGCAGCCGTTCAATGCTGTCCTTGTCGGTAAGAAAAGCGATTTCAGCAGCCTGCTTCCTGCCCAGGCTACTGAAACAATGCTTGTCTATCATCTCCCGGATGCGGTCAAAGCCAGTCTTTTCTTCAAAATTTTCCGGATAGGTCAACCCCATAACAATGTTTCGTGTTTTTCGCAAAATTACATAAACCCCCTGATTATTCGGGGTTACACAATGATTATTCAGGCCGGCACAAAAAAACCTGTTTGCCTAATGACAAACAGGTCGGAGAATGTAGCGGGGACGGGAGTTGAACCCGTGACCTTCGGGTTATGAATCCGACGCTCTAACCACCTGAGCTACCCCGCCGGTTAAAGGTGGTGCAAAATTA
>SL_8KL_010_SEDDRAFT_10003001_pt1 | contig 14036 bp, 12 predicted proteins | sample SodLakKL_010_SED_4_FD_11160 | JGI IMG/M metagenome (IMG submission 11160) | reverse complement strand
TTCCGGGCATTGTTGTGCAGGATGATCCTGCAAACCTGATTTATCCCATGCCCATTGACGCTGATGGGCGCAACGAAGTTTTTGTCGGAAGGATCAGGCGTGATATTTCCGTGGAAAGAGGATTAAACATGTGGGTAGTTTCGGACAACCTGCGCAAGGGAGCGGCAACCAATTCCATCCAAATTGCGGAACTGCTGGCATAGGTGGTTTAAAATAAAAGCAACATAAAAGCAACAGCAGGTGGGCAAATATATTTTGCTTGATAAAAAAACAAATAATGAATAGTAGTTGTGAGGTTTTAATAAGTAATTATATTTGATAAAGATAGAGGAGGAAAGGATTTGAGTATAATAATCCAAAAATTCGGCGGCACCTCAGTGGGAACTCCCGAACTTCGCAGCCAGGTAATAGAAAGAATTAAGGAGACTTTGCAGGAAGGATGCCAACCGGTGGTGGTTGTGTCTGCCATGGGGCGAAAAGGCGACCCTTATGCCACCGATACCCTGAAAGCACTGGCGGAGGACATTTATCCGGACGTTTCACTGCGGGAAGTTGACCTGGTTATGTCATGTGGAGAAATTCTTTCGGCTGTGGTTTTATCTTCTATGCTAAACGCGGAGGGAATTAAGGCTTCCGCCCTTACCGGCGCTCAAGCCGGCATGGTTACTGACGGGAATTATGCCAATGCCCAGGTGGTAGATTGCTGCCCTGATCATTTATGCAGTTTTATTGATGATAAGGTGGTGCCGGTAGTGGCAGGTTTTCAGGGATCCACGCCCGAGGGAGAAATAAATACCATGGGCAGGGGCGGTAGCGATACCACTGCCGTGATTTTGGGAGCGGCCCTTGATGCCGAGCGGGTAGATATATTTACGGATGTCAGCGGAGTTGCTACGGCGGATCCCCGCATTCTGGAGGAGGCTCGCATTATTGATCGCATTAATTACAGCGAAGTCAGCCAATTAGCTTATGAAGGGGCTCGGGTTATTCATCCCACGGCCATAGAGGTGGCCATGAAAAACAATGTTACATTGGCAGTGCGGAATTTAACCGATAGTGGACCGGGAACAATTATTTCGGAGGAATCGGATATATGCGGAAAAGATTACGGGGTTAATCCACGGCAGGTAGTTACCGGCATTGCCCATATCAGTGACCTGGCGCAGTTTATGGTGGATTTTGCTGAGCCGGATGCGCATCTGGAGTTGGAATTGTTTGAAAAGCTGGGAGAAGCGGGGGTTAGTATTGACCTTATCGGAGTTTTCCCCAACCTGAAGGTTTTCTCGGTGAAACAAGATGTGATTAAGCGGACGGAGAGGGTTTTGCAAAATTTAAGCCTGGATTACCGCATCCAAAAAGACTGCGCCAAAGTATCTGTGGTGGGGGTGGGTATGCGTAACATCCCCGGGGTGATGGCCCAGGTGGTAAAAGCTTTGCAGCAGCATAGTATTGAGATTCTGCAAACGGGAGATTCCAATATTACTATATGTATACTGGTGAGAGAGGAAGACCTGGGGAAAGCCATTAGAACTCTTCATGAGCATTTCCAGCCCGGGAAAAAAGAGGATAGCAAGGTGTGATAAGGAGTGATTATAAAAAAATTATGAGGCTGGAACCCGTGGAATGGATAAGCAGTCCCTGTTGCCTCAAAATAAAAGATAATGTTAACGGGGATTCGTTGCCTCAAAAAAATAGTACTTGAAATAGGGTTTGTTGCTTCAAAAAGAGATTTACGTATAGGATGTGTATATAGTGTAAAATTATTGTAGGGATTTAGCAGATAAACATTTCAAATCTATAAAAAGAGGAACCTCGCCCACTTTAAATAAAATCCAGGAGGAGAAAAGTGTTTGATTGAGGTTCCTCTTATTAATTCTTCGCTTAGTAAAAGAAAAGTCCTGCTTGTGCTTGATTTTCTTTACAAAATGATTTAACATATTATACAACAATAGAAAAATGGCTTTGTCAGCCGATTTAATATTTTTTGAACCGTAAATGAAACAATTTGATATGAACACAGGCGATGAAGGGGAGAAGTAGCGCCGGTTCTTGATTGCAGAGAGCCGGGGGGAGCTGCGACCCGGTATTAAGACAGCGTGAAATACACCCCCGAGCAGCGGCCCGAAACCTTGATTGAAGGGAGTAGGCGCCGACGGGATCTTCCGCCGTTAAAAGGAAGGGGGGTATAAAAGAGAATAAATATTTTCTCTGAGTACCCTTAGATGAGAGGGGCCTTGGCCCAAAGAGGGTGGTACCGCGGATATAAGCTTCCGTCCCGCAAAGGGATGGAGGCTTTTTTTTAGTGTGAGCTTTTTTATTTTGTATTTTGATGGATTAAACAAAGGTAAAGGGGGTATTTTTAAAATGATTGTAGTCATGAAACCTGATACTACCGAAGAAGATATTGCGGAAATATCGGAAAGACTGGAAAAACAGGGCTACAGTATTCACCGTTCTACCGGTGAGAACAGAACTATTTTAGGGGTGTTGGGGCAACCCCGGGAAGGTATAGCCGAACATCTGGAGGCTATTCCCGGTGTAGAAAAGGTAATTCCTATATCAAAACCGTTCAAGCTGGCTTGCCGGGATTTTCATCCCCGGGATTCGATTGTTCCTCTGGGTGACAGCGGACTTACAATTGGTGGGGAAGAAATAGTAATAATGGCCGGCCCCTGCGCGGTGGAAGGAAGAGATAATTTGCTGGAAATTGCCCGTATCGTGGGGAAAGAAGGGGCACAAGTGCTGCGGGGAGGCGCTTTTAAGCCGCGCACTTCTCCCTACACTTTTCAGGGAATGCAAAAGGAAGGGTTGAAAATTTTGAATGAGGTGCGGGAAGCCACCGGCCTTCTCATTATTACTGAAGTTGTGGATCCCTTTAATGTGGGTGTTTTAGAAGAAAATGTGGATATTTTGCAGGTAGGGACCAGGAATATGCAGAATTTTTATCTTCTACAGGAGTTGGGTAAAATAAATAAACCGGTACTGCTTAAAAGGGGAATGTCTGCTACAATTGAAGAGTGGTTGATGGCAGCGGAGTATATAATGAGTAATGGCAACAAGAATGTAATTTTGTGTGAGCGCGGGATCCGGACATTTGAGACCTATACTCGTAATACGCTTGATCTCAGTGCTGTTCCGGTTTTAAAAGAGTTGAGTCACCTGCCGGTAGTAGTAGATCCCAGTCACGGGACGGGGCGCCGGCAAACGGTTCCTGCCATGAGTAAAGCGGCTATTGCCGCCGGAGCGGACGGTTTACTGGTGGAAGTTCACCAGCGTCCGGAAGAGGCCTTTTCTGATGGCCATCAATCTCTTGCCCCGGATAATTTTTCTGGAATGATGAAAGAGTTGAAAGAGGTGGCTGCCTGTGTGGGAAGAAAATTATAACTTTCAAATATTTAATCGGGTGGCTTTACTGGGGACCGGCCTTATGGGTGGTTCTTTGGGAATGGCGTTGCGGGAACGGGGCGTGGCCGGAGAAGTGGTGGGCTATGATCGGGATAGCCGGGTTTCACAGCTAGCCCGGGAAAAAGGTGCCATTGACTGGTTTGTGGATAGCCCTGCAGCGGCTGTAGAGGGGGCAGATCTGGTGGTGTTGGCTGTGCCGGTTCGCTTTAGCAGCGAAATCTTAAAGGGGTGTGCTTCGTATTTGGCACCGGGAACAATAGTAACAGATGTGGGTAGCACCAAGCATAATATTCTTGAGGAGCTTGCGGAGCACATTCCGGCTGAAGTCATACTTGTGGGTGGACACCCCATGACCGGATCTGATGAGTCGGGTATTGGGGCGGCGGATCCTACCTTGTGGGAAAATGCGATTTATGTGTTAACGCCGCACAAAAATGTGCCCACCAAGCAGGTGGAGATTCTGCAACAGATGGTTTATGGTATCGGGGCGCAGCCTTTAATTCTTTCGCCGGAAGATCACGATCACCTGGTAGCGCTGGTAAGTCACCTGCCTCATCTGATAGCGGTAGCGCTTGTTAGCCTTGCAGCAGGCGATGAAAAAGAGGATCTGGTAAAATTGCTGGCGGCAGGCGGATTTCGCGATACTACGCGGGTGGCTATGGGGAATACTGAAATTTGGCGTGACATATGTATTACTAACCGGCAGGCTATCGATCATTTTTTGGGCCTTTATATGGAGGAGTTGGAAAATTTCCGTTTAATTATAAAAGAAGGAAAAGAAAGTGACCTGGAGCAAAAGCTGGCGGAGGCCAGGGATTTTCGGCACGCGGTTCCACATAAAAGCAGGGGTATCCTCCCGGAACTTTTTGATGTAGTGGTGTTAGTAAAAGATGCCCCGGGAGCCATTGGGAAGATAGCTACCCTTTTGGGGGAAAAGGAGCTTAATATTGCCGAGGTGGAGATACTGCATGTGCGGGAAGAAGAGGGCGGCTCCATCCGGTTTGGATTTAGCAGTCAAGATCAGCGTGACAGTGCTCTGGAGGTTTTAAAAAACGAAGGCTACCGCGCCCACCGACGCCAGTAAGGTACCGCAGGGGACGGTTCCTTTTGACACCTTTTGGTAATTTTTGGGTGTGTCAGTGGGGACGGGGCAATTTTGTCACATTTTTGCTTTCATTTTGGGGTAAAGCGGAGAGGCTAGCCAGGTTTTTGGCGCTAAAAGGAACGGCTTTCTTTGGTAAATAGGAGACAGAGTAATTAATTATGCCTCAGTTCAAGTAATTAACGGCAAGAAAAAAGGTGCCAAAAGGAACCGTCCCCTTTTGCACCTGCACCGTTGGGATGTGTGACAAAAATGCCCCGTCCCCACTGTCACATTTTTTGATATACTTAGAAGGCAAATAAAATTGTTGTGGGGGTTATGGGGTGGTGAAGTGAATGGGAGATGAGATTAATGTGAGTCGTCCCCGCCGCTTTTGCGGTGAGGTTACGGTTCCCGGGGATAAATCAATTTCTCACCGGTCGGTGTTAATTGGTTCCCTGGCAAAGGGGAAAACGGAGATAACCAATTTTCTGCGGGGGGAAGATTGTATTTCCACCATAAGTTGTATGCGTTTACTGGGGGTGGAGATTGAGGATAGCGGAACTGTGGTTAGCATTGAAGGGAAAGGTTTGTATTTTAAGGAGCCTTCTGAGACGCTGGATGCCGGAAACTCCGGCACTACAGCTCGCCTTATCTTAGGGGCGCTGGCTGCCCAGCCTTTTTCCACAACGTTGACCGGGGATGATTCGCTCCGCAACCGTCCCATGCTTCGCGTGGTAAATCCCCTGAGGCATATGGGGGCCGAAATTAAGGGGAAAGATGGAGATGACAGGCTCCCCCTCCATATCAAGGGGAGGGAGTTAATTCCCCTTGAATACGAATTGCCGGTGCCCAGCGCTCAAGTTAAGTCTGCTGTATTGCTGGCCGGCCTGTATGCCCGCGGGAAAACCGTGGTGAAAGAATCCCGGCCTTCCCGCGATCACACGGAACGCATGTTAGAGTTATGCGGCGCGGAATTAGAATGGAACAACCGCATAAAAGCATTAAAAGGGCCGGCTCAACTTAGCGGCTTCCGGGTTAGAGTTCCCGGTGATATTTCCTCGGCGGCTTACATGATGGTGGCGGCAGCTGTGATACCGGGCGCAGAAGTGATTTTAAGGGATGTGGGCTTGAATCCGACCCGCGTGGGTATTCTTGATGTTTTAGAGGAAATGGGCGCAAATTTGGAGGTTTTGAACCGGCGGGAATTCGGCAACGAACCGGTAGGGGATATCAGGGTGATGGGCAAAGAAAGCTTGAAGGCGGTGACCCTGGAGGAAGATATTATACCCCGCCTTATCGATGAAATCCCGGTAATAGCCGTGGCGGCTCTCATGGCTGAAGGGACCACGGAAATAAAGGGCGCCGGGGAATTGCGGAAAAAAGAGTCGGACCGTATTCAGCTGCTCACCCGTGAACTCTCTCGGCTGGGGGCATGTATTGAAGAACGGGAAGATGGATTGAAGATAGAGGGGAACAAGCCTTTAAAGGGCAGTGAATGTTTCAGTCACGGCGATCATCGCCTGGCCATGGCTTTAACTGTGGCAGGACTGGTGGCCGCAGGCAAAACAAAGGTAAAAGGAACAAGTTGTGCGGGTATTTCGTATCCCGCGTTTGAGCAAGACTTGCGACGGTTAATTGGGAACGCTGTGTGTTAACTTGTTAACTTAATTGGGAACGCTGTAACTGGGAACGCTGTGTGTTAACTTGTGTGTTAACTTGTTAACTTATTTTGTTGCTTGGAAGTGGGTGAAGAGTGCGACAGAGGATTAGGCAAAATTGACATTTTCAAGAAGAACGTGGTAGAATTCATTCGTGTTAATGTGGCCTTAAGAGTAAGGAAAGGGGCTTTTTCATCTTGTTGAGAGTTTTTGATTCAGACCGGTTTAAAAAAGATTTTTCTGCAAGCTTTTCCTGGCAGGATTACGCCGCAGAATTGGAAAAGGTGCGGGAAATAATAGAGGCAGTGAGAGCCAATGGTGATAGGGCTTTGCGGGAATATATTTCGCGCTTTGACGGGGCTGATCTCAACAGTCTCACAGTAAGTGAGGATGAGGAAAGGGAAGCAGCCCAAAGTGTTGACCCCGAGTTGAAGCAGGCCATTGCCCATGCCCTGGAAAATATTAAGCACTATCATTCCATGCAGATGCCTCAGGCGTTCTGGTCAAAGGGTGAAGGGACTGTAGTGGGCCAGTTTTACCGCCCCCTGGAAAAGGCGGGCATATATGTGCCCGGGGGAACTGCGGCCTATCCTTCTTCCGTGCTTATGACAACGGTCCCCGCAGTAGTGGCGGGGGTGAGGGATATTTATATATGCACGCCTCCTGCATCGGATGGAACGGTGAATCCGGTAACCCTATATGCAGCCCGGCAAGCCGGGGCGAAAAAGATTTTCAAGGTAGGCGGGGCCCAGGCAGTAGCCGCTTTAGCTTATGGAACCGAAACTGTTCCCCGCGTGGATAAAATTGTGGGGCCGGGTAATATTTATGTAACCCTGGCGAAAAAGGAAGTTTTTGGGGAGGTGGGTATTGATATGCTTGCCGGCCCCAGTGAAATTATGATTGTGGCTGATGATGATAGTTATGCGGATTATGTTGCCGCCGACCTTCTGTCACAGGCAGAGCATGATCCGTCATCAAAGGTATACCTGGTAACGCCGAGCCGGGACTTTGCCCGTAAAGTGGAGGGTGAACTGGAAAAACAACTTCCCCGCCTTTCCCGCAGGGATATAGCAGAACGATCCCTGCGCGAACAAGGGGGTATTATCGTAAGCTCCGGCATTGATGAGGTATGGGAAATTGTTAATTTAGTGGCTCCGGAGCACCTGGAGGTGCACTTGAATGATCCCTGGAGCTACCTGGAAAAAATTAATAACGCCGGTAGTGTATTTTTTGGGCCTTCTTCTCCGGAAGCACTGGGAGATTATTGGGCTGGCGCCAACCATGTTTTGCCCACGGGGAGGGCGGCTCGTTATTCATCTCCCCTGGGGGTGCATGACTTTATAAAATATTCCCAGGCTATGTCATATTCCCCGGAAGCTCTTCATGAAGCGGCGCCGGGCATTAATTCCCTCGCAATGGCTGAAGGGCTTGATGCCCATGCCCTTTCGGTCCAAATAAGGAGGAATGGATAATGAGTAGAAAAGCAAATGTAAATAGGAAAACTAAGGAAACCACCGTTGATTTGCAGGTTAACCTGGACGGGAAAGGCGAATCAAAGCTGGAAGTAGGGGTGCCGTTCCTTGAACATATGCTGGAGTTGTGGGCACGGCACAGTTTTTTTGACCTGGAAGTCAGTGCCCGGGGAGACTTACATGTGGAGCCGCATCACCTGGTAGAGGATATTGGTTTGTGCCTGGGCAGGGCTATTAAAGAGGCCCTTGGGGATAAAAAAGGTATCAAGCGCTACGGCTCCTGTATTTTACCCATGGATGACGCCCTCGTTTTAGTGGCCTTAGATTTTTCCGGGCGCCCTTACCTGAATTATGATCTGTCATTACAGCCCGGCAAAGTAGGAGATTTTGATGTGGAACTAATCGAAGAGTTCTGGCGAGCGGCGGTTAATGAGGCACAGATGAACCTGCACTTAAAATATCTTGCCGGGATTAACCGCCACCATATAACAGAGGCTGTATTTAAGGGAACAGGGAAAGCCATGGGGGAGGCTGCTGATTACTTTGAGGGACTGGAAGATGTGCTGTCCACGAAAGGGACTATTACATAGAGGTGAGTTAATTTGTTGATTTTACCCGCTATTGATCTGCGCCGGGGATGCTGTGTGCGCCTTTTTCGCGGCAATCCCGAACAAGAAACCGTTTACAGCCAGGAACCTGCACAGGTGGCCCGCCAATGGGAGGAACTGGGGGCAAAATACTTGCACATCGTTGATCTTGACGGGGCTTTTTCCGGCAAAACTGCTAACGGCACTGCAGTGGAGCGGATAGCTTCTACCATCAATATACCTTTTCAACTCGGCGGGGGCATGCGCTCCCGCAAGGCGGTAGAAGAAGCTTTTCAGTTGGGAGTTTCTAAAGTTATTTTGGGGACGATGGCTGTGGAAAATCCGGAACTTCTCCAAGAACTGTTAGAAGAACACGGCGAAAGGGTTATAGTGGGAATTGACGCGCGAAATGGCAAAGTAGCCATCGGTGGTTGGAAGGAAGATACGGTTTTGGATGTAGAAGAATTGGCTCAACGCCTGGAAAGGTTAGGAGTCAAAGAGATTGTCTATACGGATATTAACCGGGATGGCACCCTTAGAGGGCCTAATCTGGAAGCCATAAAAAAAGTGGCGCAGGGCACGAACCTTTCTCTCATAGCTTCGGGAGGGGTTTCCCGCGTAGAAGATGTAATTGCACTCAAAGAATTACAGCAAAATTATAGAATTAAGGGTGTTATTATCGGAAAAGCGCTTTATACAGGCCAGGTGACGTTGCCGGAAGCGCTGGCTGTTGCCGGTGCAAATGACAATAAGGGGTGATGGAATGGGTAAAAGGGTAATTCCCTGCCTGGATGTAAAAGACGGCAAGGTAGTAAAAGGAAAAGCCTTTGAGAATTTACAAAAAGCCGGCGACCCGGTGAAATTGGCCCGCTTTTATGAATATGAAGGCGCCGATGAACTGGTGTTTCTGGATATTTCTGCCTCCGAGGAAGGACGGCAAACTGTGATAGAACTGGTTTCACGTGTTGCCGAAGAAATAAACATCCCTCTTTGTGTGGGGGGAGGCATAAATTCACCGGAGCTTATGGAAGATCTTTTCCAGGCGGGAGCAGATAAAGTTTCCGTTAATACGCCTGCTATAAAAAGGCCGGCTTTTATTGAAGAAGCGGCTTCTTCCTTTGGTAAAAGAATAGTAGTAGCCATTGATGCCAGGTGGAATCCCGATTTGAACGACTGGGAAGTTTATACCCACGGAGGTAAAAAGCCTACCGGGCTAAAGGCGATAGAATGGGCGCGGGAAGTGGAAAGCAGGGGAGCTGCCGAAATATTGCTAACTTCTATTGATCGGGATGGATTAAAAGATGGATACGATCTGGAGTTAACGGGTGCTGTTTGCAGGGAAGTATCACTGCCGGTGATAGCTTCCGGCGGAGCCGGAACCCTGGAACATTTTGCCGATGTATTGGAAAAAGCAGGGGCAGATGCGGTTCTGGCGGCTTCAGTTTTTCATCACCGCCGTTTTACCATTAAAGAAGTTAAGGATTATTTGCAAAAACGTGATATTGAGGTGTTTCGCAATGGATGACATGGAAAAAAACAGCCAGATGATTGATCAGTTAAAATACAACGCAGATGGCTTAATTCCGGCCATTATCCAGGATATAAATACCGGTGATGTCTTGATGATGGCTTATATGAACCGTGATTCTCTGCAAAAAACCATGGAAACAGGGCATACATGGTTCTGGAGCCGTAGTCGACAGTGCTACTGGCAGAAAGGCGAGTCTTCCGGGCATGTGCAAAATGTAAAATCTATTTTTTACGATTGTGATGCCGACACTCTTCTCATCAAAGTAGAGCAAAAGGGGATGGCTTGCCACACCGGTCACTATACTTGCTTTTTTAACCCTCTGCTTGAGCAGAGCACGGAAAACGGGAAGCAGGCCGGTGCATCTACTATTCTCTCGGAGCTCACGGAAGTAATTAGGGAACGTAAAGAGAAGCGCCCCGAAGATTCCTATGTGGCATCTCTGTTGGGCGGTGAGAGAAAAGAAGTAGCCCGAAAAGTGGGGGAGGAAGCAATGGAGGTTGTTCTTGCTTTTGAAGAGAATAGCAACTCGGAAATTATCAAAGAATCGGCTGATTTGCTGTTTCATCTTATGGTGATGCTGGAATCCCAAGAAATAAACTTTAACCGGGTTTTGGGAGAGCTGGCTGCCAGGCGTGCCGGTGATAAAAACTCATGATAGACTACCACTTGCACACATACCTCTGCTGCCATGCCCGGGGGACCTTGGAAGAGTACGTGCAATGCGCCCGGCAAAACGGATTGCGGGAAGTCGGGTTTGCCGATCATTTTCCGTTGGGGTTAATGGACTTTACCCCGAAAACACAGGTGACCATGGAAGCTTCCGAGTTAGATGGCTACATGCAGATGGTGCGGCAAACTGCGCAGGCGGCAGAAGGGATTGCGGTAAAAACAGGCGTTGAGGTGGATTACATCCCCGGAAAAACAGATTTGGCTAAATCTCAACTGGAGCTCTACCCGTTTGATTATGTAATGGGTTCAATCCACTTTATGGATGATTGGGATTTTACCCACCCCTACTACTCCGGAGAGTTTGAAGATTGCTCGCTGGAGGAGGTATATGCCCGCTATTTTTCCCTGGTGCGGGATGCTTGTTACAGCGGCCTTTTTGATATTATCGGGCACATTGACGTGGTGAAGAAATTCGGTTACCGGTTGGAAAAAAAATTGGTAATGCCTTTTTACGAGGAGATAGCCGGGCTCCTGCATAAAAAAGATATCTGTTTGGAGGTTAATACGGCGGGTCTGGATGCTCCGGTGAATGAGCTTTATCCGTCTCAAGAGATGTTAAATATATGCGCCCGCCACGGTGTAAGGATGGTTTTGGGTTCGGATGCCCATTCCCCGGAACAGGTAGGGCGCCATTTTTCCCGGGCAATGGATGCATTAAGGGAAGCCGGTGTTAAGGAGATAACCTGTTTTGAAGGTAGAAAGGGATATTCCGTTCCCCTGGAGGGAGTTTAAAATGCAGCAGCTTTTCAGGCATTGCATGATTACGCAAAAAGGATGGTTTCAGCTGTTATTTCACTCCCAGGGCATATATCGCCTATTTTTACCGGGTGAAGAAGGGGAAAAGGCTGTATTGCCTTACCCGGCAGGATTTTTCCCCTGGCCGGAATTGGAAGAAGATCTGGTGCATTACTTTAACGGAGGGGAAATAATCCGGGAATATCCCCTGGATTTAAGCGCTTATACATGGTTTCAACAGCGAGTTTTGCAGGTGGTGCGGCGCATAGGCTACGGAGAAGTGCTTTCATACGGGGAAGTAGCTGACCGGGCCGGTTTCCCGGGGGCCGGCAGGGCGGTGGGGAATGTTCTTGCAGCCAACCGCTTTCCCCTGTTAATTCCGTGCCATCGCGTAATCAGGACTGATGGAAGCATGGGTGGTTTTAGCGCCGGTGAAAGCTGGAAGGAAAGTTTGCTGGGCATGGAGCGAAAAATTTCTTAAATTACCGTTTACATGGTGAGTTTATGATTATTTATAATCTTTGATTTCACGCGTAAATAAGAAAGGAAGGTCGGAAAGATGCGCTATCTCAGCGGCGGAGAATCCCATGGGCTTTGCCTGACGGCCATAATAGAAGGTGTCCCGGCAGGCCTTAACCTTGATGCGGAATATATTAATACGCAATTAAAACGACGGCAGCAGGGTTATGGGCGCGGGGGACGTATGCAAATTGAAAGTGACCGGGTGGAGTTTATTTCGGGTTTAAGGTTTAATGAGACCATAGGGAGTCCTCTTACTTTGCAAATTAAAAACCGGGATGCGGAAAACTGGCGGGAAACTATGGCTCCCGAGGGAGAAAAACCCGCCCGGGTAGAACCGGTTACTTCTCCTCGCCCGGGTCATGCAGATTATGCCGGCGGGGTTAAATACGGGCGAAAAGATTTACGTGATGTGCTGGAGAGGTCGAGCGCCCGGGAAACAGCCATAAGGGTAGCTGTGGGAAGCGTGGCTCGCCGCATTTTGGAAAAAATGGACATCCATGTTTTCAGCCACGTAGTTTCCATAGGCGGCATAGGAGATGAAACCGGCAAAGATAATGAAGGCGGTCAAATGCGGGTAACTGAGCCGCAGGTGTATGCAAAGATAGAATCGTCACCCTTGCGTTGTGCTGATGCGGAAAAAGAAAAGGAAATGATAGGGGCAATAGACCGGGCTAAGGAAGAAGGGGATACCCTGGGCGGAGTATTTGAAATTATAGTTACCGGGGTTCCGCCGGGCCTGGGGAGCCACGTGCAAGCAGATAGAAAATTGGACGGGCGTTTGGCAGGCGGTTTGATGAGCTTGCAGGGCATCAAAGGTGTGGAGATAGGGTTGGGCTGCCGGGCAGCCGCCGAGCGGGGCAGCAAGGTGCATGATCCTTTTTACTACACTGATTCCGGTGAAGTTGCCCGTTCTACAAACCGGGCAGGCGGCATAGAGGGAGGGATTTCCAACGGCGAACCCCTGGTGGTGAGGGCAGCCATGAAGCCCATTCCCACCCTGGCTACCCCCCTGCCCAGCGTTGATCTGGCCACCGGTGAAAAATCAGATGCTGCTGTAGAGCGCGCAGATGTTTGCGCGGTTCCGGCTGCATCAGTGGTGGGGGAAGCAATTGTGGCCTGGGAATTAGCCGTGGCCTTCCGGGAGAAAATAGCGGGCGACACCCTGGAAGAAATGAAAACTTTTTACCGCGCCTACCGGGATTTGATGAGACATTAAAAAAAGGCAAGGGGACGGTTCTTTTGCCTTTTGGTGATGTAAGGCAAAAGAACCGTCCCCTTGCCTTTCAGGCAAAAGAACCGTCCCCTTGCCTTTCTTGCCTTGGTCCCCTTGCCTTGCAGAGGAGATGTGATTAAAATGGACATGGTGGAAATAAGCCCCGGCGGGCAAAGTTATCCCGTTTTTATCGGAAGGGGCAGTTTGCCTCGGCTGGGGGAAAAATTGGCGCAACTGCATACGGGTAAAAAGGTATTGCTGGTTTCGGATACTATGGTTTACCCCCTTTATGGCGATATAGCCCGGCAATCACTGGAAGATACCGGGTTTGAAGTTTTTCCCCGGCAAATAAAGGCAGGAGAAGAAAGTAAAAACCTGGATGAGGCGAAGAAATTATATGATCGTGCCCTGGAAGCGGAGTTAGACCGCCGTTCCCCCATTGTGGCACTCGGGGGCGGTGTGGTGGGAGATTTAGCCGGGTTTGTGGCCGCTACTTACCTGCGGGGAGTGCCGTTTGTGCAGGTGCCCACAACACTTTTAGCCCAGGTAGACAGCAGTGTGGGAGGAAAAGTAGGGGTTAACCACCCCCGCGGCAAGAATCTTATCGGTGCCTTTTATCAACCTCAACTGGTAGTTATCGATCCGGAGACACTGGATAGCCTGACGGAAAGGGAGTTTAGAGCCGGTGTGGCGGAAGTGATTAAGTATGGTTTTTTGGGAAACCGGGATTTTTTTCACTGGCTGGAGGAAAATTTGCCTAAGTTGTTAAAACGGGACGAGGAAAGCTTGTTATGGGCTGTTACCACTGCCGTAAAAGATAAAGCCGGGGTGGTAGAAGCCGATGAAAAAGAAAAAGGGCAGAGGCGTATTTTAAACCTGGGGCACACCTTTGGCCATGCCCTGGAATCTGCCACGGGCTATAATTATTACTTGCATGGGGAAGCGGTACTTGCCGGCATGGAGATGGCTGTTTCTCTGGCGGTAAAACTGGGGGTTATTGAGCCGGCCCCGGCATCTCGGAGCAGGGAGCTTTTATATTTAACCGGCATAAAACCCCCTCCGGAATGGTTGACGACGAAGGATGTTATGGTTAGACTGAC
>SL_8KL_010_SEDDRAFT_10002999_pt1 | contig 14040 bp, 14 predicted proteins | sample SodLakKL_010_SED_4_FD_11160 | JGI IMG/M metagenome (IMG submission 11160) | reverse complement strand
ATATTGGGCCTGAGGAGCTGTCTTTAGATAATTTAGAGGAAAGAATTAGAAAATTTAATACTAAAGAGGTTATTATTGCAACAGATCCCAGCGCTGAAGGTGATGCTACTGCTCTATATTTGCAGAAGAAGTTAGCAGACCTGGATGTTAAATTGTCGAGACTTGCCCAGGGATTACCTGCCGGTGGAGATCTTGAATATGCTGATGAAGTAACCCTTTCCAGGTCTCTGGCCGGACGCCAGGAGATCCAATAAAATTTGACCCTATTCTGATTTATCTCAGAATAGGGATTTTATTTTTTATGTATAAAAATCTAGTTATTTATCTGGTAAAGCGTAAAAGCTATAATTGAGTTGGAATAAATAATATTTTTAAGCCGGTATAGATTGATCGGTGCTGGTGTTAGACTGGTGTTNCCCCGGAGCAGACCCGGAGGATTCCCGCAGCATTCCCGGAGGAATCCCGGAGGATTGCCGGAGAAGAATTGGTTATGAATTGAAGTTANCTAATAGAAAAGTAGAATTAAGCAAGTAAAAAATAGAAATCTCGGCTGGTTTAAAACCTGGCCGAGATTTTTTATTTGCTTATTATATTTTAATTAACTTATAATCTCTGGTACCCAGGCTTAATTCTTCGGCATATTCGATCTGTCTTAGGCCGCCATCAGTTGAGTTATGAATTAATTTAAATTTGTTTTCGCCTTCAGCATTTCCAGCCTCAGCAGGTATGGCAGTTCCAGATAGGGCCTCTGCTTCAATGGTAAGGTCCAGTGATGCCTGCTCCAGGGCAACTGGGTCTTTGCTGGCCAGGATGCCCTGATCTCTGATTAACGGCTGATCGCTCCAGGGGGAGCAGTCACAGTCCGGGGTAACATTGTTGACAAAATTGACATAACCGGCTTTATTATCAATAGTTTTAAGAACGCCGGCAGTAAATTCGACCTGACGTTCCTGGACTTCCATACTGCCACTCTCCCATTCAATTGAGATGGCTTCAGTCGGGCAGGTGACGACACATTCGCCACAGCCGATACATTTTTCTTCTATGATAAAACTAGCATCATCATTGATTTCAATGGCATCTTCTGGGCAGTAGAGCATACATTCTTTACATTTAATACAGTGTTCTTCTGTGATGGAAGGCTTTACAGTTGAATGCATCATCTGCTTGCCACTGCGGCTGCCAAGACCCATTCCGATATTTTTAAAGGTGCCACCAAAACCTGTCAGGCCATGGCCTTTAAAGTGGGCCAGGCTGATCATACCGTCGGCATTGCAAATTTCACTGCCGATTTTAACGTAATCGAAATGTTTTAGGCCAACTTCGATTTCAAGATATGATTTTCCGTTAATACCATCTGCGATAATTATTGGGGCGCCAACAGTACTATAGCCAAAACCATTTCTATGGGCTGTATGTAGGTGATCGACACTATTGGCTCTTTCGCCGACATAGAGAGTATTGGCATCGGTTAGGAAGGGTTTGCCGCCGGCTTCCTTGATAGCCTTGACAATTCTTCTGGTGTAGATAGGTCTGATAAAGGCTGTATTTCCGATCTCACCGAAATGCTGTTTGATTCCGATTAGTTCATCTTCTTCGATTAAATTATCGAAACCTGCTCTTTTAAATAATTTATATAATTTTTCAATCATGCTCTGATTTTTCTTGCTGGCTCTGGTTGATGCGTAAAAGACCTTTGAACTCATAATATTAGTGATACCTCCTGTATATTTTTATGATTATTAATTTCTTATATTTTAAGATTATTGTTTCTGGCCTTTTCTTTACTTCTATATAAGTTGGGAATATCCTTTATTTGCCTGAGATACATTTAATTATTATACAGAGTGATCTGGCACTATCATAATCGCTGATTATCTTGACAGTAGTCGAAAAATCTGTTAAACTAAATCAAATATTATGTTGCGGCTAGAATAAAATTTTAGATGTCAAAAATGACTAGAACAGATTTTCAAGGCGAAAAATTTTAGGAGGTTTAATTAATGTACTCACGAGAAGAAAAAATTCTTGGTGAAGCCCTGACTTTTGATGATATTCTTTTAGTGCCATCTTACTCAGAGGTTGTTCCTGCTGCTGTTTCAACAGATTCAGATTTGACTGATAATATAAGTTTAAAGATTCCGATTTTAAGTGCTGCCATGGATACAGTTACTAATTCTGATATGGCAATAGCTATGGCCAGAGAAGGTGGGTTGGGGATTGTTCATAAGAATATGACTGCTGATGATCAGGCTGCAGAGATTGATCGGGTGAAACGTTCAGAGAGTGGAGTTATTATTGACCCTTTCTATTTAGGGCCTGACGATATGATTATAGAAGCAGAGAATCTGATGTCTCGATTTAGAATCTCAGGGGTTCCGATTGTAGATGAGGATAAGAAGCTGGTTGGAATTTTGACCAACCGGGATTTGAGGTTTATCGAGGATTATGACCGGCCTATTTCTGAGGTTATGACTTCTGAAGATTTAGTTACTGGACCAATAGATGCGACTTTAGAGACGGCTAAAAAGTTATTGCAGGAGCATAAGATAGAGAAGCTGCCACTGGTTGATGATGATAATGTTTTAATGGGTCTAATAACGATTAAGGATATTGAGAAGGCGAAGAAATATCCTGATGCGACTAAAGATAAGAATGGCAGGCTCCAGGTCGGGGCTGCTGTTGGTGTCGGGGACTCTGAGTATGCCCGGGTTGAGAAGCTAATAGATGCTGAGGTTGATTTGATTGTGATAGATACTGCCCATGGTCATTCTGCCGGGGTTATAGAGATGGTTAAGCGGGTTAAGAGCAATTACCCAGAGGTTGATCTAATGGCAGGGAATGTGGCTACCTCAGAGGCTACTGAGGCTTTATTTGCCGCAGGTGCAGATGTTGTTAAGGTCGGTATCGGTCCAGGTTCTATCTGTACAACTAGAGTTGTTGCCGGTGTCGGTGTGCCTCAGATTTCAGCTGTTATGAATGCAGCCAGTATTGCCCATAAATATGATAAGACGATAATTGCTGATGGTGGTATTAAGTATTCCGGTGATATTGTTAAGGCGATCGCTGCTGGAGCAGATGCAGTGATGGTTGGGAGTATCCTGGCAGGGACTGAGGAGAGTCCTGGTCAGAAAGAGATTTATAAAGGCAGGAGCTTTAAAGTTTATCGTGGTATGGGTTCAATTGAAGCCATGAAAAAAGGTAGTAAGGATAGATATTTCCAGGCTGAGGCTGAAGCTGAGAAACTTGTTCCTGAAGGGGTTGAAGGCAGGGTGCCATTTAAAGGACCTTTATCTGATACGCTTTATCAGTTGGCCGGTGGACTCCGTTCAGGTATGGGTTATTGTGGCGTTAAAGATATTGATAGCTTAAAGCATGAAGGTAAATTTATTAAAATTACAGCGGCTGGCTTAAAAGAGAGCCATCCTCATGATGTGAATATTACAAGAGAGGCCCCAAATTACAGTCTTGATTAGATTGTGTTCTATTTAACTGTAAATAATCAGTTGTAGAGTTAAGCTATAAGATAGTGTGATAAGTATTCTAATGATAAGTATTCTAATGTATAATGTATATTGTTTGAGGGGGTTATCTTTAGTGGAAGAGAAAGAAACAGAAAAAAATGTGAAAGAAGTTGTGATTATTGGAGCTGGGCCAGCCGGGTTAACGGCTGCAATTTATTCAGGTAGGGCAGGTCATAAGCCTGTTGTTATCGGAGGAGAGCAGCCTGGCGGTCAGATTATTAATAGCAGTACTCTGGATAATTTTCCAGGGTTCCCAGAGGGAATATCTGGACCTGATTTTGGCTATAAAATGATCGAACAGGCTGGCAGATTTGAGGTTGACCTTGATTTTGATATTGTTGATGAAGTTGATTTATTAAAAAGGCCTTATAGGATTGATACGACTTTAGAGTCTTATTATGCAAAGACTATTATAATTGCTACTGGAGCAAAGCCAAGACAGCTAGGACTGCCGAATGAAAATCAATTGATTGGCAGCGGTGTTTCATATTGTGCAACCTGTGACGGGGCACTTTACAAAGATAAGGTTGTTGCTGTTGTAGGTGGTGGCGATGTTGCTTTAGAAGAAGCTGATTTTCTAACGAGATTTGCTAATAAGGTATATCTAATTCATCGCCGTGATGAATTTAGAGGTTCTGAGATTTTAGCAAGAAAGGTTAGAGAAAATCCTGATATAGAATGTTTGTGCAGCAATGAGGTCGAAGAATTAATGGAAGATAAAAGCGGACTTTCTGGAATTAGAGTCTTTAATAAGAAAAAAGGGGAGTCAGAAGTTTTAGATGATGTTGATGGCATCTTTATCGCTATCGGTTATATCCCGAATAATAGTTTATTTAAAGAAAAATTAGATTTAAATGATGCAGGTTATATTATTACAAATGATAAACAGGAGACTAATCTTCCAGGTGTTTATGCAGCCGGAGATATTCAGGATCAGAGGTATCAACAGGTTGTTACTGCTGCAGCCAGTGGGGCCAAAGCAGCTATGGAATTAGATGTATATTTGAACGATTATAATTAAGATTTATCAGGGTGCCAGGCGGCACCCTTTTTTTGTTTTTATTATTGTGGTATCATTAATTTAATAACTGTTTTTGAGAGGGGTATATTAATCGATGGCAGGATTATTTATAACACTTGAAGGTCTTGAGGGGTCAGGTAAGACTACCCAGCAGAAATATATTGTCGATGATTTAAAAGAAAAGGGCTTTGATGTCTTGCTGACCAGGGAACCTGGGGCCACAAGGCTTGGCAGGGAAATTAGGCAGCTTCTACTTGACCCAGACTGGAGTGAGATGACTCCAAGGGCAGAGATTCTTTTGTTTGCTGCTGATAGGGCTCAGCATGTTGAAGAGATTGTTAAGCCTGCTTTAAATGCTGGGAAAATCGTTATCTCTGATAGATATTTTGATTCTAATCTTGCCTATCAGGGTTATGGTCGAGGTTTAGATATTGATTTAGTCAGAAAAATTAATCTCTGGGCAGTCGATTATCTCAAACCGGATTTGACTATCTTTTTAGACCTGCCAGTAGAAGTTGGACTGGCCAGGGCCAGAGCTCAAACAGTTGATAAATTAGGTGATAGATTGGAACGTGAGGAGCTTAATTTTTATCAGCAGATTCGAGCTGGATATTTAGAACTTGCTAAAGAGTCAGAAAGATTTAGGGTTATAGATGCTAATAGGTCGATAGAAAAGGTTAAAACTGATATTCTGCAGGAAATTAAGGAGATGATATAAGATGACAGAAGAATCTCCAAAGATGAAGATGGTTGTTGCTATTGTCAATGATAGTGATGCTGCCAGTCTGCAGAGCAATTTGAATAAAGCCCGTTTTCAGACGACGAAACTCAGTAGCAGTGGAGGCTTTCTAAGAGAAGGTAATACTACATTTTTAATTGGTACAGAAGCTAAATACTTAGATGAGTTAATTGAGATTTTACAAGATAATTGCCAGCATAGAGATAAAACTGTACCTTCAATGTCGCCGGTAGCCAATACTTTAGAAGACCATTATTCATTTCCAATGCATGTTGAGGTCGGTGGGGCAACAGTATTTGTTGTAGATGTAGAAGAATTTTATAAAATTTAGAGGTGAAATGAATGGCATTTGCCGATATACCAGACCAGAAGAAAGCTAAAAGGTTAATCAGAAATCAGCTTAATACTGAGCGCTTAAGTCATGCCTATCTCTTTTTAGGGCCGGAGGGAGTTGGCCAGAAAGAATTGGCTAAAACACTGGCTAAGACTTATTTCTGCGAGAATATGGATGAAGATAGCTGTGAAGAATGTACCCAGTGCATTAAGGTTAAGCATTCCAATCATCCAGATTTTGACCTGTTAGAAGCTGAAGAAAATAAAGATCAGATCGGGATTGATTTGATTAGAGACCTGCAGAAGAGGATCGCTTATAGACCCTATGAGGCTGGTCATCGGTTCTTTATAATCTCAGGAGCCGATAAGATGACGGAGCAGGCGGCTAATTCCTTGCTAAAGACTTTAGAAGAGCCTCCAGGTTATGCAACGCTGATCTTAATAGCAGAAGATGAGAGCAAAGTTTTACCGACGATTCTTTCTCGCTGCCAGCAAGTCAGGTTTGAATATTTATCAGATGAGATTTTAATAAGTTATTTTAAGCAGCAGGGTGTAAAAGAAGAAAATTTAAAGCTTATGGTCCGTCTTGCTAAAGGTAGTTTAATGCAGGCAGAAAAAATTATTGATAATAGAGAAATTTTTCAAAAAAGAAATCAGGTTTTTCAATTTTTAGTTGATTTAGCAGATAAATCAAGGGTTGAAGTTTTTAGAGAAGTTGATAAGTGGAAAGAATGGTATGAAGAGGGCTTGCCTCTTTTTGATTTGCTTATAGACTGGTATAGGGATATAATAATAGTTGGAGATGTAAAAACTGGACAGATTAATAATAGTGATTATTTAAGTTCTATTGAATCTATAAAAGATAAATACTCAAAGTCTGAGCTTATAAAGGAGTTAGAATTTATCCGAGAAATTACTGCAAGTATAAATGCAAATGTGAAAATTGAATTGGCTCTCCAGTATTTATTATTAAAGTTGCGAACTAAGAGGTGTAAATATGAAGAAAGTAGTAGGAGTAACATTTCGTCCGGCAGGTAAAGTATATTACTTTGACCCAAAGAATTTTGAATTAGAGAAGAATGATTATGTTATAGTCGAAACTTCAAGAGGGATAGAATTTGGAATGGTAGTCGCTGTTCCTAAAAAAGTTGAAGAAGAGGAACTGGTATCTCCATTGAAGCCGGTTATAAGAGAGGCTACAATAGAAGACAAGGTTCAATATGATGAGAATAAAGAGTTAGAGCGTGAGGCCTTTAAAATATGTCTTGATAAGATTGAAGACCATAGTCTCCCAATGAAATTAGTAGATGTTGAATATACATTTGATCATAATAAGATTATCTTTTATTTTACAGCTGATGGTAGAGTTGATTTTAGAGAACTGGTTAAAGATTTAGCCAGAGTCTTTAAGACAAGGATAGAACTGAGACAGATTGGTGTCAGAGATGAAGCCAAGCATTTAGGTGGCTTAGGGCCATGTGGGATGCCTACCTGCTGCACAAGGTGGCTTAGGGAGTTTAAACCTATCTCGATTAAGATGGCTAAAAAGCAGGATCTTTCATTAAACCCATCGAAAATTTCCGGACTCTGTGGTCGACTTATGTGCTGTCTAAGATATGAAGCTGATTCATATAGGCAGATGAAAAAAGAGATGCCATCTTATGGCGAGCAAGTTGAATTAGAAACCGGGACAAAAGGTAAAGTTGTTGATAGAAATCTAATTAAGAAGACAGTTAAGGTATCTATAGATGGTGAATCGATTGAAGTTGATGTCGATGATCTTGAAGATTATGATCTTGATAAATAGGGGGTTTATGAGATGGATAAAGAAATTTTAAGCACCCTGGCTTATTTTCAGGAAGAGATAGAAGAACTCTCACAGAAATTTCAGAAGCTTAAGGATATAACTTATAAATTATATAAAGAGAATGAAGAGCTGGAAAAAGAGAATAATGATTTGAAAAGACTTTTATTTAAGCAGAATAATAAAGAAAAAGAAGAAGATATAACCCCCAAACAGAGAGCATATAGTAATTTGGCGCATTTATATCAGGAAAATTACCATATCTGTCATCTCAGTTTTGGAGAAAAGCGCCATGGAGATTGTTTATTCTGCCTCCAGCTATTAGAAAATCAGATGGAGGAGGGTAGGGCTATATGAGAGGGAAATTATATATCTGCCCCACCCCAATAGGAAATTTAGAAGATATAACTTATAGAACTATCAGGATCTTAAAAGAGGTTGATCTGATTGCCTGTGAGGATACAAGAAGAACTGGCAGGCTCCTTAAGCATTTTGAGATAGATAATGATTTAATCAGTTATCATGAGCATAATGAAAAGATGCGAACTGAGGAGATTATTGATAAGTTAAAGATGAATCAGGATATTGCTTTGGTCAGTGATGCAGGTATGCCAGGGCTATCTGACCCTGGCGAAATCTTGATTAAAGCAGTTGTTAATGAGGGGATTGAAGTAATTCCTTTACCTGGTCCATCAGCAGCAGTGCCAGCTTTAGTAGCTTCAGGTTTTGCCACTGATAGATTTGTTTTTGAAGGCTTTCTGCCGAGGAAGGGTCAGGAGAGAAAAGATAGACTTGCCAGTATAAACTTAGATGAGAGAACTACAATTATTTATGAATCGCCCTATCGGATAAAGGAGACTATTTCTGATCTTGCTGAAATTATGGCTGACAGAGAGATTGCTCTAATTAGAGAAATTAGCAAGATGCATGAAGAGAAGATTTATGGAACTGCTTCAGATATTAAGGAAAAGATTGCTGACAGGGAGATAAAAGGTGAGATTGTAATAGTTATTTCAGGCAATGAAGCAATTTCTGAAGAAGAAAAAGTTACTGAGCTTTCAATACTGGAACATCTTGAATTATTAATAGAAAATGGTTATACTAAGAAAAAAGCGATTAAAGAAGTATCTAAAATCAGAGGGATTCCAAAGAGTCAGGTTTACAAGGAAGCTATTGCAATAGACGCTAGGCCTGAATTTAGAGATTGAAATTAGAAGAAAGAGGGGAAACTTATGGCTGAAAAAACTTTTTATGTGACTACACCAATTTATTATCCAAGTGATCGTTTACATATTGGACATGCTTATACAACTGTTGCTGCAGATGCTATCGCAAGATATAAGGAATTAAGAGGTTATGATACCATGTTCCTGACAGGTTCTGATGAGCATGGACAGAAGATTGAACGTAAGGCAGATGAGGCTGGCAAAGAGCCTCAGAATTATGTTGATGAGATTGTTGCTACTTTTATAGATCTCTGGGATAGATTAGGAATTGATTATGACCAATTTATCAGAACTACAGATAATAATCATGAAGAGGTAGTCCAGGAGATATTTAAACAGCTTTATGAACAGGAAGATATATATTTAGGCAAATATGAAGGCTGGTATTGTACTCCCTGTGAGACATTCTGGCTTGACAGGCAGTTAGAAGGTGACGAGAAGGTTTGTCCTGACTGTAATCGTCCTCTTGAATGGGTTGAAGAAGAAAGCTATTTCTTTAAGATGAGTAAATATGCTGATAGATTGCTTAAGCATATTAAAGATAACCCTAAGTTTATTCAGCCCGAATCAAGGCGGAATGAGATGATTAGTTTTATTGAAAGTGGTCTTGATGATTTAAGTGTTTCCAGGACGACTTTTGACTGGGGGATTGAGGTTCCTGTAGATACAGACCATGTTATCTATGTCTGGATCGATGCTTTAAGTAATTATATAACAGCGATGGGTTATAAAAGGGATGAGGCCAAGTTTAATAAATACTGGCCGGCAGATATTCATATAGTAGGTAAAGATATCCTGAGGTTTCATACAATTATCTGGCCGATTATCTTAATGGCACTAGATCTTCCTCTGCCAGATCAAGTCTTTGGACATGGGTGGTTGTTAAGTGATACTGGCAAAATGTCTAAATCAAGGGGAAATGTTGTTGATCCTATTGAACTGATTAATGATTTTGGCCGGGATTCTATTAGATATTATCTTTTAAGAGAGGTTTCTTTTGGCACTGATGGAATTTACTCAACTGAAGCTTTAATTCAGAGAATTAATTCAGATCTGGCCAATGATTTAGGTAATCTTCTTCACAGGTCTTTATCNATGGTTGAAAAATATTTTTCAGGCAAGATACCAGAGCCATCTGAAGAGACAGAATATGATAGCAGTCTCAAAGAAGTTGGAGCTGAGACTGTTGAGAAGGCTGCAGAAGAAATAGAAGAGCTCAGATATACCAGAGCTTTAGAAGAAATCTGGCAGTTTGTTAGAAGAGCTAATAAGTATATTGATCAGACTGAACCCTGGATTTTAGCTAGAGAAGAGGAAAATCGTGAGAGGTTAGGAACAGTACTTTATAACTTATTAGAGTCTTTAAGAATGATTGGAATTTTATTGAAGTCGTTTTTAGTCGACACTCCTGGAGAAATAGGAAAACAGTTAGGTATTCAAGCAGAGGTTAAAAATGCTAATTGGGATGATTTAGCCTGGGGAGGATTGCCAGCTGGCAGAACTGTAGAAAAGGGAGACCCGATTTTTCCAAGAATTGATCTTGAAGAATATTATGAGGAAAAAGAAGAGTTGACTGATGTTGATGATAAGCAGGAGGAAGAAAAAGTGGAAGAGGAAGGTCTTATTAGTTTTGGCGAGTTCCAGGAAGTTGATTTAAGAATTGCAACTATAATTGCAGCTGAGAAAATTGAAGATAGCAACAAATTATTAAAATTACAGGTTGATTTAGGTGATGAGAGAAGACAGATTGTGGCTGGTATAGCAAATTATTATCAACCAGAAGATTTAATTGATAAGCAGATTATAATGGTTGCTAATTTAGAACCGGCTAAAATATTTGGTGTTGAATCTCAAGGGATGTTATTGGCTGCTAGAGATGAAGAGAATGAGGAATTAACAATAATTAGTCCTGCTAAATCAATAAAAACAGGCAGTTCTGTGAGTTAATAAAAAAATATAGGCTTAAAACCGATTTATTTACTAAAATATCGGTTTAGGCCTTGTTTTTTCCCACAATTTGTGAAATAATATGCTATATAAATACTTTTTAAGGGGTGAGGAGAATGAAAGATAGAGAATCAATTCCGAAGGCCACGATAGAAAGGCTCCCATTATATTACAGATGTCTTGATAAATTGGCTAATTTTGAAGATGTCGATGTTGTATCTTCAAAAGATTTAGGAGGAAGATTAGGTATACCTCCAACTCAGGTAAGAAAAGATTTATCTTATTATGGTGAGTTTGGAAGAAGAGGAGTAGGTTATGATGTTTTTGATCTAAAAAGGTCTGTAGGAAAAATTTTAGGAGTAGATGAGACCTGGACAACAATTTTAGTAGGGGCAGGAAATCTTGGAAGAGCTCTTGTAGATTATAAGGGTTTTGAAAAGATGGGTATGAAATTAGTAGGTGTTTTTGATGCTGAACAATCAATGGTAGGAAATAAAATTGGTGGTATTGAAGTTTTAGAAACAAGTAAGATGGAGAAGGTTGTGGAAGATAACGATGTAAAATTAGGAATAATAACAGTGCCAACGGATGCAGCCCAGGAAGTCGCTGATAATATGATTGAGGCAGGGATAGAAGCTATCTGGAATTTTGCTCCAACTCGCCTTCATGTTCCTGAAGATGTAACTGTTAGAAATGAAGATCTTGCTATTGGGATTGTAAGTTTAATTTATCATTTAAGCTGGAAAAAGAAAGATGAAGAAAAAGAAAATAATTAAAATATAAATTGCCAGCCTTTTTAATTGACAGGGCTGGCAATACTTATTTTAAATTTTTCTGATAGAATGATAGCTTGATTTTATCTAAATTAAATTTTCGAGGATTAAAGATAAACTCAGTATTTCCCAGGAATAAATAGCCATTATTTTTTAGGTTTTTTGTAAATTTTTCTGTTAGGATATCTTTCTGTTCTTTAGTTAAATAGATAAAAAAATTACGGCTCAGAATCAGATTCCAACCTGAAGAATATCTATCATTAATTAAGTCTTTCTTTTCAAATTTTACTGAGTTTCTAATTTTTCTTGAAAGCTGATAAAGATTTTTTTCATCTGATAAAGGATTAAAATATTTATACATTAATTTATCGGGTACATTTTTTAAGGAACTTGAGCTATAATAGGCTTCCTTTGCTTTTTTCAGGATATCTTTATCCAGATCACTGGCTAGAATTTCATATTCATTATTTTTTAAACCTAACTCATTTAAAATAATTGCAACTGTATAGGGTTCAGAGCCATTTGAACAGGGAGCACTCCATATTTTTATCTTATCATTGTTCTTATTAATTAGATCAGGTAAGATTTCATTTTCAAGATATTTAAAGCTTTTAGGATTTCTAAAGAATTCAGAGGTATTAATTGTAAAGTTTTTTAGATAAGCATCTTTAAAGGAATTGTCTTTTTTAAGTTTGTCTATACATTTTTTATAATCTTCAATATTATGTCTTCGCATTAAACTATCAGTTCTTCGTTGTACTCTTTTTAATTTATAACCATCAAAATTTATTTTTAGTAAGTAAGCTGCTTCGTTTTTAAAACTTTCAAAATCCAAGTTTAATTCATCTCCTTTTCAATTAATTTTATTAAATATACTAATATATGTTGAATAATTGCCAGGACACCTGGAATGTTTTCTAGAAAATAAGTTTTTATTTACCTTGAGAGTTTTAGGATCACCTGATGATCAGCCAACAGCTAAAATAAAAATATTTATTTTAATTTTTTCAGTATTTATTGAAACTTTTATTTTCTCTTAAAGCTTATCTGTGATATCATTTATGTTAAGGGGTATAGAACTTGATGGTTTAATAATAAAGCTGAAAACATTTATTTTAGTTTTTCATAACTTTATATATATTTATTCTTTTAATAACGTTAAAATCCTGCAATAAATATGAGGTGATTAATTTGGCAATGAAAATGGCAGTACTTGCTAGCGGTAGCTCTGGCAATTCTATTTATTTATCAACAAAAAATACAGCAATCTTAATTGATGCTGGTTTATCTGGAAAAGAGATGGAAAGAAGAATGGAAAGTATTGAATTAAATCCTGAAGATATTTCAGCAATATTAGTTACTCATGAACATGGAGATCATATAAAAGGTGCTGGAGTATTATCAAGGAGATATAACATACCTATTTATGCTTCTGCTGGAACCTGGAAGGCAGCAAATAAGAAACTTGGGAAAATCGATGAAAATCTTGTAAGAAGAACAGAAGAACATTGGCAATTAGGTGATTTTGAGATTAAGAGTTTTTCTATCCCCCATGATGCGGCAGAACCAGTTGGCTATGTAGTTGGCGATGGAGAAGTTAATTTTGGGCTTGCTACTGATATTGGTTATATAACAGATGAACTCTATGATCATCTTAAAGATTTAGATTGCATGCTTTTAGAAGCAAATCATGATATTGACTTATTGCGAGAAGGTTCATATCCAGGCATGTTAAAGAGAAGGATTCGAGGCAATGAAGGTCATTTATCAAATGATGAGACGGCCGAATTATTGCCTGAGCTTTTAAAGACAAATAAGAAATCATCATGTCCAGTTATTCTTCTTTCTCATTTGAGTGCAGAAAATAATAGGCCAGAATTAGCTTATTTAACAGTTAAGAATTCAGTCTGTTCAGCAGGTTATAAAATTGGAAAGGATTTAATATTAAAATGTGCTCCTAGAGATGAAGCTAGTGAAATATTCAATATAGACACTGCTGAAATAATAAAAGGAGTGACAGGTTCAGCATGATGACGATTAATATTGTTGCAGTCGGAAAGATCAAGGAGGATTATATTAATAGGGGAATAGCAGAGTTTAGTAAGCGATTATCAAAATACTGTAATTTGAATATAATTGAAGTTGACCATGAAAATATTCCAAAAAACTCGTCAGGGCAGGCAGATATGGTTAAAAGCAAAGAAGGCAAAAGAATACTTGCTAGAATTCCAGATGATTCGTATAAGATAGTTCTTGATGTTAAAGGCAAACCGATGACATCTCAAGGCTTGGCCAGTTCAATTAAAAATTTACAGGTTCAGGGGCGAAGCGAGATTACATTTATTATAGGAGGCTCATTAGGTTTATCAGAAAAAGTGCTTAATGCTGCTGATTATCAACTTTCCTTGTCACATATGACCTTTACTCATCAAATGATCAGGTTGATTCTTCTAGAACAGGTCTATAGAGCTTTTAAAATTATTGCCGGAGAACCTTATCATAAATAGCATAATGTTAGTTATTAACAGATATCCAGGATTGGATTACTTATAATGAAATAGTAAATAAAATTAATTAAAATCATTAGTGAAAGAAGGAGAGATAGTTTATGGAAATTCATGCAGATTGGGTTGGTGGATTGGGTTTTAATTCAAAAGGTGGCTCAGGCCATGA
>SL_8KL_010_SEDDRAFT_10002994_pt1 | contig 14053 bp, 12 predicted proteins | sample SodLakKL_010_SED_4_FD_11160 | JGI IMG/M metagenome (IMG submission 11160) | reverse complement strand
GGACCACGGCCAAACGCTCCGCGAGGCCGTTTGCCGATATGACCTGGCGAACAATCTCCCGCCATGTCATATCGGGGGGCGGGGATGAAAAAAGCGCCTTCCAGGTCCGATTGAACCGCGCCATGTGCTCTTCCAGGTAATCCGGATGCCCCCGGTCCGCCCGGATCGTTTCGAAAAACCCGTACCCGTAGCGAACGCCCTTTTCCCCCGCCCCGAACCGGACGTCTCCGGCGGGCACCAGCACCCCGTTAAACCATGCCATGGCCGGCGGCGCTTCCGGCGGAAAATCCTTTTTATCGAACATACCCATGATGGAGCGTCCCTTGTGAAGGGTCTCCTCGTACTCGTCGGCCGGGTCGGAGTCGTAGACCACGCCGCCGCCCACGGAAAAACAGATCCGGCCTCCTGTCCGATCGCCGGTGATGGTGGCGGTCCGGATGGCGATGGACAGATCCATGGTGTCGTTAAATCCGATGTAGCCGATCGAGCCCGTGTAGATATGGCGCATGCAGGGCTCGAGCTCATCGATGATTTCCATGGCCCGGATCCGCGGGCAGCCCGTTATCGAACCACCGGGAAAGGCTGCCAAAAGCAGATCGACACTGTCTTTGTCCTGCCCGAGCGTCCCCTCCACCACCGAAACCAGGTGAAAGACGTTTTTGTAGGATTCCAGGCGCCGGTGTTCGGATACNCGCACGCTGCCGCCCTCACAAACGCGCCCGAGATCGTTTCGCATCAAATCGACGATCATGGACAACTCCGCGTCGTCCTTNGCGCTTGCCAGCAGCGCTTCCGCNTTTTCACGGTCCGCTTCGGGCGNCGCCCCGCGCGGCCGTGTGCCCTTGATGGGCCGGGTTTCCACGCGCCGCCCGGAGCGGAGAAGAAACCGCTCCGGGGAGGTGGATACGACCTGGTGATCGCCCGCGTTCACGTAGGCATAAAACGGGGCGGGGGCCGTTTCGAACAGCTCCCGGAACATGGCGAAAGCGGATCCGTAAAACGCCCCTTCGAAGCGCTGGGAAAGGTTTGCCTGGTAAATATGGCCGGAGACGATGTATTTTTTGATACGCTCCACCGCGGCCATGTAGGTCTGCCTGGAAAACGAGGAGAAAAAACCGTTTTCGTCGCCGGCAAAAGACGGCGCGGTCTCGGCCGGAAAGGATGCGGGCGGCCCTTGCAGGCGGTCGAAAAAAAACCGGCGCACCGCCCCGGGTTCGGGATCGGCGGCCGGGCCCCGGTTTTCTCCGGTTTTCGGGGAAAATTGTTCCGGCGGCTTCCAGGAAGCCAGGTGCAAAAGCCGGCTTCCGGTCCGCCGGTCTTCCACCAGTATCGCTGACGGGGCGGCAAGCATGAGCAGGGGAAGGTGAAAAACGTCCATGACGGTTTTCGGAAGCCGTTCGATATAATCCTTGAGATCATAGGAGAGATACCCGAAAAGCCCGGAAGAAACCGGAGAGCCCGTATCATTTATCGGCGTTGCGGCGGCAGACGTGGAGCGATAGTGCCGCAGAATGCGGCGAAGCAGCTCCAGGGGGTCGCCCTCCAGGTCGGCGGATACGTTTTTCCCGGGAAAGAACAGCCGGTTTAGCGGGCCAAAGCTCCGGAAAATCATCCACGGACGCACGGCCAGGATATGGTGGCGGGCGCAGTCGTGGTCTGAACCGCTTGCCAGCACCACGGTCCCCTNCAGATCGGCAAACCGGGATGCGATTTCCATGAAGGAAAGCCCGGCCGCACCATGGCCTGTTTCCGGAAGCGTTTCCGTGTGCACTGCCGCGAGGGTGCCAAGAATGCGTTCGGGATCTTTTATTCCGGTCATTTCGAACACACCATNTCCCGCGCNNGGATGGCATCNNCCGCCGGGNCGGGGATGCGGTCTTTTTCCGNATGCGGANCCCGTTGCCGGCCNCNNGCNATGCGCAAGGGGCCTTCCCGGAGAAAATTTTCCACAAGACAAAATCCCTGCGCNGTCATAAAGCTTTCCGGGTGGAACTGCACGCCGAACAGGCGCAGCTCGGGATGCCANAAACCCATAATNACGCCGTCTTCGGATCGGGCATTCACCNNGAGGCCTGTTCCGCAGGGATCCGAGGCAAGCGAGTGGTATCGCGCAGCCGTGAAGGGGGCGTCAAGGCCTGCAAACACACCCGTGTTGTCATGAAAGACCCGGGATGTTTTGCCGTGAACCGGAACCGGGGCGCGCACGGTTTTTCCCCCGAACGCGGCGTTGATGCTCTGCATTCCGAGACAGACGCCCAGCAGGGGTATCCTTCCGGCAGCGCGCCTTACAAGTTCCACCGATATGCCCGCGTTATCCGGGTCTTTCGGGCCCGGGCTCACAAGGATGTAATCGAAGCCCCCGACCAGGGCATCCTGCACGGTTATCCGGTCTGAACGGTACACCCGGATGTCCAGGTCATAGCCCATGAACATCTGAACCAGGTTATGGGTAAAGGAATCATAATTGTCGATGACGAGCAGGCGCGGTTTCACTGACACCCCTTATTCTCCCGTATTTTCACCGCAATCGATCAAAACGGATCATCGCCATAGGATGTGCTGACGAAGGAAGCGCATCGTTTAAGCACCGGCGCAACAAATTTCGCTTGAGAATGCGGTTAACGATGCGCTTCCTTCGTCAGCACATCCTATGTCAGTGGCCGTCAAAGACGACCGTGCAAAAAAAAACGCCTCCCCTGAGTCTGGGTGGCGTTTGCCTGTTTCATAACTCTTTTATTGATGAACTGCTCAAATTGTTACATATTCATCATATAACAAAAACACGGGGTTTTCAAGAGAGAAACTATTGGACGACCGGTAATGCGCCGGTTTTATCGAAATACAAATTCAGGGAGTATGTAAACTGGGTTTTACAAACCGGAAAATATTGCCTATTGTATATTGGTCTGATATTCAACCGGCTGCAAACGACGGACCGGGGGTCCCCGCGGGGGGTCCTGCAGGCGGACCGGTGGATGGTAAAGCGCCGGCCGGAATGATACCAGGAATAAACGGGGGATATCCGATTTGACGACATCGGCGGACAAGCTGCACGATCTGCTGGACCAGTTTTCCGGGGCGGATCATGTACTCATCCTGATCAATGCGGATCCGGATGCCATCGCCAGCGCCATGGCGCTGGAAAGACTCTTGTGGAAACGGGTCACCCGGATCAATATATCCAACATCAACACCATTACCCGTCCGGACAACATGGCCATGATCCAGCTGTTCGACGTGACGCTGATCCACGTCAGCAAGATCGAGCCCCGGCTTTACAACAAAATCGCCATACTGGACTCCCAGCCCGGTCACAACGACAGCTTCGCCGGCATCGATTACACGGTGATCATCGACCATCACGAGCCGGGAGACTACAAGGCGCCGTTCATGGATATCCGTCCCCATTACGGGGCAACATCATCCATCATGACCGAGTACCTGAAAAGCGCCAAGATCAAACCTTCCGAAAGGCTGGCAACCGCACTGTTCCACGGGATCAAGACGGACACCGCAAACTTCGAGCGCATGGCCAGCAACGCGGATATCCGTGCATTCCAGTTTTTGTTTCGGCACGCGAACATTCATCTGGCCCGGCGGATCGAGCAGGTCGATCTGCGGATTTCCTTTCTCGAGTATTTCCGCAGGGCCATCGAAGAAAAAATCATGGACGAAACCCGGATTTACATCCACCTGGGAAACGTGGAAAACCCGGACATCCTGGTGCTGCTCGGCGACTTCTTTATGCGGGTGAATACGGTCACATGGAGCATCGTGGCCGGTTTGTACGAAGACCGGCTCATTATTATTATCAGAAACGACGGGCTGCAAAAGGACGCCGGCAAGCTGGCCGCCAGGCTTTTCGGCGCCATGGGCTCGGCCGGCGGGCACAAGAGCATGGCACGGGCGGAGATCCCCTTGGAAAAACTCCGTTTCCATACGAAGAACCTGGAGAAAAAAACCCTCCGGGAGTGGTTGTATCAGACCGTCAACAATGCGTTGACGAAACCCGGAAAGGCGGCTGTGCAATAAGCCGTCCGGTCGCCCTGCCTTGAAAGAGCATCGGAAATGAGCGTAGCAAAAAGCAATATCGCCGTTACCATCCTGGGTTCCGGTACCTGCGTTCCATCCCTTGCCCGGAGCGCAAGCGCCGTGTTGATGGAAACCGGCCAAAAGCGTCTGCTTTTCGACATCGGCCCGGGAACCATGCGCAGGCTCCTGGAAACCGGGGTGAACATTCAGGATATCGACTGCGTGTTCATCAGTCACTTCCATCCGGATCATACCGGGGAACTGGCGTCGTTTTTGTTCGCAACCAAATACCCGGATGCTTCGTCCCGCAAGAAGCCGCTTGTTCTGTGCGGGGGACCGGGGTTCAAGTCCTTTTACCGGGCGCTGTCCGAAGTGTACCGGGGATGGCTCGACCTGCCGGATATACTCGATATCCGGGAAATCGACGGGGAGGATCCGGAGAAGCCGGCGGTTTCTTTTGGCGAATTTTCGGTTTCCGCCGCCCGGGTTGCGCACCGCCCGGAAAGTATTGCGTTCCGGGTCGAAACCCCCCATGGAATAAGCGCGGTATTCTCGGGGGACACGGCGTATTCAGAAAATCTCGTCCGGCTCGCCCGCCAGGCGGACATGCTGATCTGCGAGGCGGCCCTTCCCGACGACATGAAAGTCCCGGGCCACATGACGCCGTCTCTTGCCGGAAAAACCGCAACCGAGGCCGGGGTGGGAAGCCTTGTTCTGAGTCATTTCTACCCGGCTTGCGACCACGCGGACATGGAAGGACAATGCCGGAAGACATGGGACGGTCCTTTGCTTCTGGCTGTCGACCTGCTGAAAATCAATGCAAGGAAACATATCGGACCATGAAATATTATCCCGTATGCCTGGATGTACGAAACAAGGACTGTCTCGTTGTGGGCGGCGGCCAGGTGGCATCCCGCAAGGTGAAAACGCTGCTCGGCTGCGGTGCGAATGTTGAAGTGATCGCCCCGTATTTTTCCGGCGAACTGACGGAACTGGAAAAAAGCGGCGGCGATCGCCTGCGCCTGATTTGCCGGACATACGAAACCGGGGACGTGGCCGGCCGCTTCCTGGTGATCGGGGCCACGGACGACGAGGCGGAAAACCGCAGAATCAGCGCCGATGCGGAAAAAAACAACATTTTATGCAACATCGCGGACCTTCCGGATGCATGCAGTTTCATCCTGCCCTCGATTATAGAGCGCGGGGACCTGCTGCTGGCCATATCGACCTCCGGAAACTCGCCGGCCTTTGCAAAGCACTTGAGAAAAACCCTTGAAAAAGAGTTCGGTGAGGAATATACCGATTTTCTACGGCTTATGGGCGGGATCCGGAGAAAACTGCTTGCAACCCGGCATGCCCCGGAGGAACACAAGCCCCTGTTCGAAGCGCTGATCGAAGGAGGCCTCCTGGAGCTTGTGAAAAACAACCGAACGCCGGAAATCAACCGACTGCTCCGGGAAGTCATGGGTGATGAACTGGGAGACGACTGCGACTGCAACACATTGATGGAAACCGGAAATGACCGGTAAACACCCAAACCTTCAACCGTTTTGGACGGCCCAATGAGCTACTGGCTGATTCCGGCAATCGGATTGTATCTTTCCGGCGCGGCATGCTACGGGGGGTATCTCTTCATCCAGAAAGAAAACTTCCAGCGGGCAGGCTACGGCCTTATGATGGCGGGCTTTGCGGTCCATACCCTTGTCGTGGCCACGAAAACGCTTTACTCCGGGGTCATTCCCGTCCGGAACCTGCACGAAACCCTTCTGTTTGCTGCATGGGTGTTCGCCGCGGTCTTTCTGGTCCTGAAAATCCATACCCGTCTCAAGATCATGGGCGTATTCGCCGCGCCCATCGCAACCCTCATGACGGCGGCAGCCTTCATGGTCCCGGACAAGAGCGTGGAAATCGAATCATCGCTGGCAAGCGCGTGGCTGGTGATTCACGTCATGCTGATCTTCACGGGAATGGCGGCGCTTACACTGGCCGCCGGCGCGGGGGTTTTGTACCTGATCCAGAAACACAACATCAAGGGAAAAAAACACCGCTTTTTTTTCAGGCGCCTTCCCTCCCTGGAAATGCTCGACTCCACGGGATATACCTTTGTGGTCATCGGGTTTTCCGCGCTGACCGTCGGCCTGATAACCGGTTTCGTATACGCGCACATGGTATGGGGGCGCATCTGGAGCTGGGACCCCAAGGAGGTGTGGTCCGCGATCACCTGGCTGATCTACGCGGCACTGCTCCATGAAAGGCTGATATCCCGGTGGCGGGGCGGTCGCGCGGCCGTTCTCGCGATCATCGGCTTTGCAGCCATGCTCTTTACGTTTCTGGGCGTCAATTTCCTTCTGGAGGGCCATCACAATGAATTTACCCGGTGGTAATGCCGAAAAAATAACGGCTACGCCGGCCCGGGAGGAAAAGCACCCCGAAATCATGGTTGTCGGAATTAACCACGTTTCGGCGCCGGTGAATCTCCGCGAGCAGCTGGCGTTTTCCGCTGTCCAGTGTGAAGCCGCCCTGGCGCGCCTCAAGCAATCGGCTGCCCTGCGGGAAATCCTGATCCTTTCCACCTGCAACCGGGTCGAGTTCCTCCTGAGTACATCCTGGCCGGATGAAGCGCTCGATACCGTTATCAACTGCCTGTCCGAAACCAAATCCATGGATCGGCGCGCGTTTGAATCGGCCGTATATATTCACCGGGGCGATGAGGCGGTTCGCCACGCCTTCCGGGTGGCTTCCAGCCTGGATTCCATGATCGTCGGGGAACCCCAGATCCTCGGGCAGCTGAAGGATGCCTACCGGATTGCGGTGAACAGCAAGGCCACCGGGGTCATTCTCAACCGGCTCATGCACAAGGCATTTTCCACGGCCAAACGCGTTCGAAGCGAAACCGGCATCGGGGACCGGGCGGTTTCCATCAGCTACGCGGCGGTTGAGCTGGCGAAAAAGATTTTCGGGAACCTCAACGACAAGACCGTTCTCCTGGTCGGCGCGGGGGAAATGGCGGAGCTCGCGGTGGAACACCTTCACAGGCACCGCGCNTCCGGCAGCCTTTTCGTGGCCAATCGCACCTTCGGGGTGGGCGTCGAGCTGGCCCACCGGTTTTCGGGNACCGCCATCCGGTTCGAGGAAATCACCCAAACCCTTACGNGCGCGGATATCATCATCAGTTCGACCGGNTCGCCGGACTACGTGATTGATTATGCATCGGTGCGGCCGGCCATGCGCAAAAGAAGAAACCGNCCGCTTTTTTTTATCGACATCGCCGTTCCCCGGGACATCGATCCGGAAATCAATCGCCTTGAAAACGCCTTTGTTTATGATATCGATGATCTTCAAGGCGTTATCGACGAAAACATCAATTCCAGGCACAATGAATCCATCAAGGCGGACCGGATCATCGACGAGGCCGTCCTCCGTTTCCGGCAATGGCAGAATTCCCTGGACGTGGTGCCGACCATCAAGGAAATCCGCGCCAAACTCCACGCCATCGCGGAGGCGGAACTGGCAAGGACCCTTCAGTCCATGCAAAACCTGTCGCCCGAAGACGAAGCCGCCTTGCTCAAGATGATCGAGGCCATCGTCAACAAATCCCTTCACGATCCCACTATTTTCCTCAAAAACCCGGGGACCCACCGCGACAAATCGCTTTATATCGACATGGTCAGAAAGATCTTCAACATCGAAGAAGAATGACGCTTTGCGTACTTTCCTCTTTACAATCGAAAATGGGTTGTGATAAAGATTCACATTTTGATAATATGCCCGGAAACCGGGAATACCTGCATGATGCGCATGACGCGCCAATCCGCTGAATCGGGTCTATCATGCGGGAAAGCGAAAAGGCAGGGGGATAAAACCGAATATGGAAAAAAAAGAACTCGATTTCTTCAGAGATCTGCTGAACCAGAGGCTCGAAGAGCTTCTCAGCCAAGCCGGGGACACGGTTTCGGAGATGAACGACTCCAAGGGAAACTTTCCCGATCCGGCCGACCGTGCCGCCTACGAAGCCGACCGGAATTTCGAACTCCGCATACGGGACCGGGAATACAAGCTGATCAAAAAGGTCAAAAAAGCCCTGGAGCGCATAGACGAAGGCACCTTCGGAATCTGCGAAAAATGCGGAGACGATATTGCCGTCGCCCGGCTCAAGGCCAGGCCGGTCACCACGCTGTGCATCGAGTGCAAGACCAGCGAGGAAGCCCAAGAGAAGGCCCTTGGATTATAACACCGGCACAATCGATCTTCACATTCACTCAGCCGCGTCGGACGGAAGCCTTCATCCCGAACAGATTCTCGAATATGCAGTGAAACAGGGACTGTCTGCGATAGCCATCACGGACCACGATACGCTGGAAGGCGTTCGGCGGGCCCTGAACCACGGCATTCCGGATACGATCGAATTTGTCACCGGCGTGGAGATCAGCGCCGGATTCCCTCCCGGTCCCGGATCATCCGGAAGCCTTCACATTTTAGGCTATGGCATTGACCCGGATCATCCGGATCTTGAACGGGAGATGGAAAAACAACGTTCGGCACGGTCCGGCCGAAACCCCCGAATTATCGAAAAACTCAATGCCATGGGCATCCCCGCAAGCCTGGAAGCCATTTGTGCGCAAACGGACAAAAATGAAACGGAGATCGCCCGGCCCCACATCGCCGACTACCTCGTGAAATCCGGGCACGCAGCCGATATCGACGACGCCTTCGACAGGATACTGGGAAAAGGAAAGCCCGCCTATGTGGATAAATACCGGGTACCCGCGGCCAGGGCCATCGAACTGATCCGCACCGCGGGCGGCATCGCCGTGCTGGCCCACCCCCGCCTGCTGCTGGATTCCGAAACCGGGAGGGTGCCGGACGAAACACTGGAATCACTGGTGGACAGACTCGTAAACATGGGCCTTGAAGGAATCGAAGCCTATTACCCGGGACAGACAGCCGATCAAACCGCATATTTCATCCGAATCGCCGAAACCAGGGAATTGCTGACAACCGGCGGAACCGATTTTCACGGGGATATCAACCCTGAAATCAAAATGGGAACCGGAACCGGCGACCTGGTTGTTCCCCCGACGGTTTTCAGCCGCCTGAAACAAGCCCTGGCAAACCGGTAGAACCAATCAGAAAGACGCCATGGACGAAACCAGAGACCTATCCGGACTGGAAGAAAACCTTTCCTACCATTTTTCGGACCGCGGACTTCTTGAAACGGCCCTGCGTCACAGGTCTTACGCCCACGAACAGTCCACGAAAACCGACGACAACGAACGCTTCGAATTCCTTGGAGACGCCGTTTTAAACACCGTGATCAGTCACATCCTCATGTCCCGCTTTCCGAACCTGAACGAAGGGGAGCTCTCGAGGGTCCGTGCGAGCCTTGTGAACGAAAACCGACTGGCAATGGTTGCCCGCAGCATCTCTCTGGGCGAATATGTACAGCTGGGAAAAGGAGAAAGCAAATCCCGGGGAGCCCGGAAAAAATCGATTCTTTCGGATACCCTCGAAGCGCTTTTGGCAGCCGTCTATATTGACGGCGGATATGCACGGGTCTTCGGTCTCATCCGGAACCTGTTCGCCCCCCACCTGGAAGAGATCGAAAAAACGCCGCCCATTTACGACTACAAAAGCCTGCTTCAGGAACTGGTCCAGAACCACTACCACGATATTCCCGTATACCGGGTAAGCGGCTCGGAAGGCCCCGACCACGACAAGACGTTTCAGGTATCGCTTTCCGTATGCGGCATGGAAACCACGGGATCGGGAAAAAGCAAAAAAGCCGCTCAGCAGATGGCCGCGAAACAGGCCCTGGACATTCTGGTCACGCCCGATGAAAACAATGCCTCCCATGACGAACGACCCCAGACGATCATCCCGGAAATGCCCCGACAGTAAAGACCGGCCGTTTGTCATACCGGTCTTTCTGCCGCAGGCCGGATGCCCCCACCAGTGCGTTTTCTGCAACCAGGGGGCCATTACGGGAAAAAGGCTCCAATTGCCGGAATCCCGGGAAATGACGCCGGATTTTCTCGCCGGGTATGCCAAACGGGAAATCGACCGCCATCTCGAATACCGTCGGGATGCTCGCCGGCAAACCGAAATTTCCTTTTATGGCGGCAATTTCCTCGGGCTGAAAAAAGACGCGATCCGCAAACTGCTGGAAACGGCCGCAGAATACGTTCGTGCCGGAGTCGTCCACGGCATACGGTTTTCCACCCGCCCGGACACGGTCAACCGGCGCAGCCTCGCGCTTCTTTCCGGATATCCCGTACATACGGTCGAGTTGGGCGTTCAGTCCATGGACGACAGCGTCCTTGAACGCTCGGCGCGGGGACATAGCGCAAAAGACAGCATCCTGGCGGCCTCCCTTCTGAAGGAAGCCTCATACAGAACGGGACTCCAGATGATGGTGGGGCTGCCGGGGGAAAGCGGCCATTCGGCCATGGAAACCGCCCGGTCCATCATTGCGCTTGCCCCGGATTTCGTCCGGATCTACCCGGTTCTGGTGGTCCGGGGCAGTCCGCTGGAGCACCTGTACCGCCGGGGACAATACGAACCCATGGATCTTGAGCGGTGCATCGCGCGCGTGAAGGATTTATTCGCCCTGTTTCTGGCAAACGATATCCCGGTGGTTCGAATCGGATTGCAGGCCAACACCGGATTCGACTCCGGCGGGGAGCTTGTGGCGGGTCCCTACCATCCGGCCCTGGGCCAGATGGTGGTGTCCGGGGTGCTTTTCGACCGGGCGGCAAAGGCCATCGAAGCATTGGGGATTTTTCCGGATAAAGGCGCGCACGTGCATGTGCACCCCAGGATGATATCAACCCTTCGGGGCCAGAAAAACGCCAACATCCGGAGGCTCGAACGCCTTTTTCCGGGAGTGGTGCCGATCCGGGTGGTTCCCGATCCGGATGCGGGGTATTACGATGTTTCGGTCACCCGAACCTGAGGGCTTTTCATGGTATCAGCGGCACCCGAAGACCGCTCGCTGTTTGGCGGCCGCGCACTATGCAACGCCTTCGCGCTCAAGAAACTGCCGGTATTCATACATTCTTGCCAAAGAGCGCACCGCCTGTTCCGGGGTTCCGTAAAATACGGCCTTGCACCTGTGACCCGCCACCGGGTAGACCGTCTGGTCGCCCTCGCCCCGAAGAAAGCTTACGCCTACCACCGGTTTTTCATATTTTTCCATCAAGGCGGCAATGTGCTTCCGGTACTGCTCCTCGAAGGCATCGATCAAGTCCGTCAACTGGCCCAGAAAATCATCCGGGATATCCGGGTCCACCTTCCGGATGGAGGCGGCCATACGCGTCAGCATATGTTTTCTGCCCACAATACCCAGGTTGATCACCGCGTCGCAGCCATCCCATTTCATGAGTTCCTCGATCACGAACAGCGGGATGTGGGGATCGTTTTCCCCCACGATGTCCACGGGATTGGCCCGGCTCCAGAACGGCGGCAGAATTCCGTTGATTTTTCCGATCATGGATTCGGGAAGCCCGGGTACGGACAGGTTGTAGTATTCGCACAAATCCGATGTAACCACCCCCCACCCCCCGCCCAGCGTCATGATGCCGACGCGGTTTCCCCGGGGAAGGGGCAGGGAGGAGAATGCGGCGGAAAGATCGAGCAGGTCCATCGATTTTTCCACCTTAACGACGCCGGCCTGGCGGCATGCGGCATTAAAAACCTTCATGTCCGAGGCCATGGCGCCGGTATGACTCGATGCGGCCTTGTTGCCAGCCTCCGTCTGCCCCCCCTTCAGCAGAACAACCGGCTTGACCCGGCCGACCCGGCGCGCACTCTCGTAAAACCGCCGGCCGTTCTTGACGCTTTCAACATAAAGCATCACGGTATCCGTAAGTTGGTCGACCTCGAAGGCATCGATGTAATCCTCGATGGCGATCATGGCCTCGTTTCCCGATCCTGCAAACCCGCGGATGCCGATTCCCTGCTGCTCGGCAAAAGCCAGAAGCTGAACGCCTATATTGCCCGACTGGGCGACGATGCCGACGGAGCCCGGTTTGGGCCGAACATGGCTGCCGGTGCAGTAAAACCGGGCGTGGGGATTGAGAATCCCCATGGTATTCGGGCCGATGATAAAAATCCCGGCTTCGCGGGCCATCTCCACCAGTTTGTGCTCGTCTTGCCGGCCCTCTTCCCCGGCCTCCGAAAACCCGGAAGCGATCAAAAGCATGCTTTTGATCCGCTTTTGCTTCATCCCGGCGATGAGGTCGAACACGTTTTTTGCCGGAATGGTGACCACCACCATGTCCACCGGGCCCGGAATATCGGTGATGTCGGTATATACGGGCCTGCCGGCAATCCGGCCGCCTTTGGGATTGACCAGGTATATCTCTCCTCCGAAATCCCCCCCGAGAAGATTGGTTGGCAGCATGTACCCCCATTTTCCGAACTGCCCGGAGGCCCCCACGAATGCCACGGACCGCGGATGGAAAAACGCCCCGGTGACCTCCGGTTCAACCGGCGGGAGCATTGGCTTTTCGGCGGATACCGGTCCCTTTACAATCAGTGCATCCACGGCCACCGGCCTTCCTTCGGGCGTGATGATCAAGGGATTGATGTCGACTTCACGGATATCCGGACGGGCCATGACCATTTCGGACAGCTGAAGCAGGATGCCGGCCAGTTCCTGGCGCCGAACGGCGGATTCGCCCCTGAAATCCCCCAGAATCGGTGCAGATCGTATCTCGTCAATCATCTGCATCGCATCATTGGCCGTAAGCGGCGCAAGACGAAAGCTGACATCGGATATGGCCTCGGTGAAAATGCCGCCCAGACCGAACATGATTACCCGGCCGTACTCCTCGTCTGAAAATACGCCCGCCACGAGCTCTCGGCGGCCGTACACATGGGGCTGCACCAGGTATCCTTCCAGGTCGGGGCCTGCATTTCCGGCAATCCGGTCCGCGGCCGTCTCCGCGCTTGAACGGTCTTGGACGAACGTATAGACGAGGTTCTTCTCCGTCTTATGAAGAAGGCCGGCGCCGTATCCCTTGATCACGACCGGGTAGCCGAAGCTTTCGGCCGCGGCGATCACCGCGGACCGGTCTTCGGCAAACCGCTCGGCCACCACCGGTATTTTGTACGCATCCAGAAGCCGTTTAGCTTCCCTTTCCGTCAATACGGCGGTATCCTGCTGCCGGGACTCCATCATCGCGGACTCCTTTACTGATTGTCTGGCTTATGTTCACTGGAAAAAACCACGAGGTTCGATTTATCCATCTTGAAATTCAACCCCTTTCCGCCGCTTCCCAATTCCTCTATGGAAATGATGGTGTATATGGACAGATGAAGAGCCCGGACATCGGAGAAACGCTTCCGGAGCTCTTCTTCGGCGGGATTGACCAGCAGGGGACTGGTATCGAAAATGAAATCCGAAATGGAAATGAAACTCAGGCCAAGGGAGGAGTCGGTTACGGTTTTTGCTTTCAGGGAAACGATCTTTCCTTTTTCCGGCTCCCGGTAGGTTATGCGGTAACAGGTTTCGCTGCTGCTATCGGTTTTCGGCATATTGCAGTGATCTTTCGGGGGTTAAAACGATGCATGCTTCCGATGATACTATCGAGTATCAATCGAAACTATTATACACCTGAATGTTTGTCAAAGAAGTTTCGAGTGAATCATCGATCAAATACTGAAACAACGTTTCTGAAATTCACACCCCCCTTACACCCGCAAAACGTCGCGATCAGATGGCTTCGCGGGAGTTTCAAACCCCTTTCTGCGAAGCCTCACATAACCATTGCGATTTTCACCGGCATGCCGTATCAATTGAGTCTGGCAGGAAAAATAGCGGACGGATGAACTGCCCGGCGGCTGAAATCCTTTAAATAGTGGCCGAACGAAAACCAGGATTTTTCGTCAAGGTCAAGGACAGCGAAAATTTTAACCGAAGGAATACCTGGCGTATTTTGAGGATTAAAATTTGAGCCGGACGCAGAGATTGGCGAAAAAGACGGTTTTCGTTCAGCCACTAAATAGTGGCCAGGCTGAG
>SL_8KL_010_SEDDRAFT_10002993_pt1 | contig 14057 bp, 15 predicted proteins | sample SodLakKL_010_SED_4_FD_11160 | JGI IMG/M metagenome (IMG submission 11160) | reverse complement strand
TGTTTAAATTTATTAAATCAAGATCAGGGCGTAAAAACCAAAGCACTCCTTCTGCTGCCCCTTCAAGAAGAAGTGTACGCCCCAATAGCACAAAAAGTATTAATATAATGCCTGGCATAAGAATTTTGCTCCACCGCTCAATACCCTTGGTTACACCATATAAAACAACTATTACCGTAACCACCATAAATATAGCCTGCCCTAGAATTGGCAATATAGGATTACCCACTATTTGATTGTGTGCCTGAGTTAGACCTTCCGTATCCAAACCGGAAAAAAAACCAAGCAAACTGCCTAAAAAATATATTAATGACCATCCTGCAATAACTGAATAAAAAGATAAAATAATAAAAACTGCAGCCCATCCTATCAGGCCTACTATCCACCATTTGCTCCCCGGGGCCAGGGTTGAAAAAGTGCTGACCAGGTTTTTTTGGCTCTTTCTACCTAGGGTTAACTCCGCTATAATCATGGGCACTCCTATAAACAATACTATAATTAAAAAAAGTAAAAGAAATGCTCCGCCGCCATTTCTTACAACAGCGGTTGGGAACCGCCATATATTTCCCAAACCTACAGCAGAACCTACAGTAGCCAGAATAAAACCTGAACGGGAATTCCAATGTTCACGTTGCCCTGCCATATTTAATCCTCTCCTTCCAACTACAGTTATATTTCCACTAAACTACCTGTATAATACCCTTTTTAATTCCTTAAAAATTAATGATAAAATAAAGGAAAACAGCCGTACTTACTGAATATGTTTTAAATGAATATAATGGAACACAAAATGGTAGACATAAAACATATAATAATGCCAGGCAGGTGAATAAAATGACAGAAGAAAAAGACAGGAAAAAAAAAGAGCTTGGTATAGTATCTTTCAAAAAAGACTCAGATTATTATTTAGAAAAAGGTAACCAATATTTACAGAGAAATATCTATGAAAAAGCTTTAAAATACTTCCGAAAGGCTGTAGAAGTAAATCCAGAAAATATTTCTTTACATTATAAGATTGCTTATAATTTAACTGAACTTGGCAAAGTCCAAAAAAAAGCAGAAATTAAAAAGCTTGCTGATGAACCACTTCCAGAGTTTCTTTTTTTAACAGGCGTATACTGCTGCATGGAGGGAGATCTAGACAACACAATATCTTACCTGGAAGAGTTTAAAACTACAGCTCCGGAAAGTAAGCTAATTCCAAAAACCAATAAGTTATTGGAAGAAATTGAAGAAGCTATGCTATTTCAAAGAAACTTAAACTATGTTAAGTTAAACTATAAATATGCTGGTGTAACTGAATCCGTAAGGGAAAAATTAAAAGCAAAGTTTGAATCGCCTTTTGTCCGGGTAAAAATGAAGGAAAGTTTGTATCAGTTAGACGATGATTTAATAGCTAACGTTATTTTTCTTTATGGCCTTTTAGAAAATAATGAAAAGGCAGAAAGGGTCTTAAAACAGTTTATTAAAAGTCCCTGGGCTAAAGAAGAGCACATTGAATTAGCGTTACTAGCCCTTAAAAAAATCGGTTCTAAAGAACCCCATGAAATATTAATGGAGGGTAAAATTGTAAAAGTAACCTTAAAAGATTATATGGACAGAAATAGAACAATGGACCAGCAAGGGGATAAATGGAACGATGTGCTAAAACATACCCTTAGTAATATGAAAAAAAGTGGCAAGTACAATGAAAATTCTTACAATGAGATCAAGTCTTTGTGGACTAAAGTTTTAAAATCTTATTATCCAAATGTGCCTGAAATAGATGATAAAATGGCCTGGGCAGCAGGATTAGAATTTGCTTTTTTGGAAAATAACAATATAAACATATCCAGCAAACATATTGCCTTGATATATAATGTTCCTAATTCTATATTAATTGATAAATATGAATTAATAAGAAAAACAATTAAATAAAAATATATTTAAACGGAGGGAATAAAGCATGTTTCAAGTAGCAGCTATTCAAATAACCCCTATTATGAATGATGTGGATGCCAATTTAAAAAGAGGAATTCATTTTGCCCGTGAGGCTATAAAAGAAGAAGCAAACTTAATAGTGTTTCCTGAATTGTGGAACACCGGCTATTATTTGTCAAAAGAGGTATTCTGTCAGCTGGCGGAAACTACAGAGGGAAAAACTGTAACCACATTCCAGGAGGAAGCCCAGAGGGAAGGAGTTACTATAGTATGTCCTTTTGTAGAAAAAGAAGAAGGAAATTTATACATATCAACAGTAGTTATAGACGCTAACGGGGAGAATATGGGCGTTGTACGCAAGGGACTTCTCTGGGGACGGGAACACCAGATATTTAAAGAAGCCACCCTTGAATATCCTACCTTTGATTCTGAGGTAGGGAAGATAGGAGTACTGATTTGTTATGAAATGGAATTTCCTGAAACCAGTAGATTGCTGGCATTGGAGGGAGCTACTCTTATTGTCTGTCCGTCGGTATGGAGCATGGCAGCCTCTCACCGGTGGGACATTCAACTGCCGGCGCGGGCACTGGATAATACCGTATTCGTATTAGGGGTTAACACTGTCGGCAATAACAGCTGTGGAAAAAGCAAACTTATAAGCCCCTTGGGAGATATTTTGGCAGAGGCATCGGATAGAAAGGAGGAAATATTAGTTCGGGCTGTTGACAAAGAGGCTCTGTATTGGGCCCGGGAAGAAGTGTCATACCTTGATGATTTCAAGGATAAGCTTACCCCGGGGGGAAGCGATATTCCAACCCCAACCTTCTAATAATCTTAATCATTGGTTCCCTGTAATCAAAATAATAATAAATAAGAGAAGATAATGGTGACCTTTGTCCCATTTCTTCTCCCAAATAATTTTTTATAAAATTTATTTATTGATTTCTTTTAAACAATTTCCACATACGATTTTGTTTTTAAAATGTGTAACATCATTTGCATCGCCACAAAAAACACAAGAAGGCTCATATTTTCTAAAGATAATTTTTTCCTCATCAACATATATCTCTAGAGGATCCTTAATGCTTATACCCAGTGTTCTTCTTAATTCAATTGGAATTACTACTCTCCCCAACTCATCTACTTTTCTTACTATTCCTGTTGACTTCAACAACATCTTCCTCCTTTTCTACATATAACTACAAATTTCAACATTAATAAGTATATCAATTTATGACATATTTGGCAATAGTTTATTATTAATTAAATATAGCTAATCATTTTGGAGTATTAGAAAATACAAATTGCAAATTAGTATCGTTTATTGAATTTTCATGCAATTTAAAATATAATTGAATATAGTGAAACACATAAAATGGAGGTGTAATATTTGAGAATCATACTGGTTGGACAAGCCCCTTTTGGAAAAGATTGTTTGGAAGCTCTACTTGGCCAGAGAGAAAATGTAGTAGGAGTAATTACAGCGCCTGATGATCCCCGGGGAAAAAGGCCCAACCCTGTTAAAGATCTGGCTCTAGAAAAAAATATCCCCCTCATACAACCGGAGGGAAAGTCACCTCACCGCTTAAAGGATAATTCCCTAATTCCCTGGGTAAAGGAATTAAAACCTGATCTCTTTGTGTTGGTTTTTGTAACTGATTTTATGCCTCAGAAAGTTATAGATATAGCTGCTTATGGTGGAATTAATTTCCATCCCTCACTACTGCCAAAATACAGGGGTGGTACAGCCATTAATTGGGCTGTTATTAATGGAGAGGAAGTAACGGGAGTTACCATTCACTACATAGATGAAGGAGTAGATACAGGAGATATAATTTTACAGGAGAAGGTAAGCATTGAGGATGGGGATTCAGTGGGTTCCGTATATTTTAACAAGCTTTATCCCCTGGGTATCAAACTGATAAAGGAGTCAGTAGCCTTGATTAGAGAAGGAAAAGCCTCCACAACACCCCAGGATGAAAGCATGGCTTCTTTTCAACCAGTAATAACCGAAGAGGATGTAAAAATCAATTGGAGCAAACCTACCCGGGAGATTTATAATTTAATCAGAGGTTCTAGCCCCTCTCCGGGAGCATTTTCAAACCTTAGGGGGGAAAAAATAAAAATCTGGGAAAGTGAAGTTAATGATAAGATTCCCAATTCAAATCCAGGAGAAATAATAGGAATAACAAATGAAAAGGGATTTAAAGTAGCAACCGTTGACGGCAGTTTATTAATAACCCGGGTACAAAGAAGCGGGGAAGGGAAAATTAAGGCATCAGAGTTTATCCAAAAAGCAGAAGTGAAACTAGGTGAATTCTTTCGTTAAATATATAAATAAACCACACAGACTTTGCTATGCTGCTAGCTCATAATAAATGACTTTTTATAACTTTTCCCATAACGAAATTTAATGATACCTCTTCATAAAAAGGAAGTATTCTCTAAATTAATTAGGATAAACTATCATTAGAGGTGATATTATGAGTCCTAAAAAACTAGCTATATTAATGACACTAATATTTGCTATATTTATTGTTTCCGGTTGTGCGGTTCTTCCCGGATGTGAAATGGAAGAAAACGGTGAGGAGGAAGCTCAGCAGGTAGAGGAAGAAAAAATGCCTGAAGAAATTGAAGAAATAGAAAACAGGGTATTAGAAATCATGCAGCAAGCTGACTTAATACCAGTTATAAACATGATTTCTGAAATAGAGGAAGATGTAGAGAACGAAAATGAAGAAGAAAATGGAGAAGAAGATGAGGAAGGGGATGAAAATGAGGATGAGAATGAACAGGAAGAGTATGATTTAGAAGAAACCATAATCCTTGAAGACGTTTTGCTGAGCGAGGTATTGATTAAAGAAATGGAAGCCGAAGATGAAGAGAACCAGGAGGAAGAAAATCAATACCCACATAATGCCGAGGAAATATGGGATAATATTGAAAATACCCTGCTAGAACTGTATGAGCAATGGGATAACCTGGAGCCACAACTTGCCGGAGAAAATATTTCCCCAGATTATATAAATTCTTTTGAAGAAACTCTAGACAGGTTAACAATCTCCAGCACTGAACAAAATTACTTTGATACCTTAACTAATGCTAATGAACTTACCCAGTATTTACCAGTTTTTAATGTTCCATTTGCAGAAAATTGTATGCCGGCCGCATATGAGCTAAAATATCATACGAGAAATATTATACTCACAGCTGCAGCGGATAATTATGAAGAGGCTCAAGATAGTATGAATTATATGAAACAACTAGAAGGTAAGTTAAGTGAAGATTTAGAAGAAAACGATGCTGAAGAAACTGCTGAACAACTGGATATTTCACTAAGCAACCTGCAAAGAGTTGTAGATAAACAAAATTTAGATCTTATTAAAGTAAATGCTGCAGTAACAATGGAAAATATAATGCAGGTAATAGAAGACCTGGAATAATAAAAATATAACCAGGCCATTAATCTATATTCAATGATCGTTTTTTAAAGCTTTACCAAAGCCTGCCCCATCTGAAAGGCTTTGATATTCATGTCAAGAATTCTACCGGAAAATTGGTTTTCCAAAGTTTTTATCAAGGCATCGGGAGAAAAAATATTGTACAATTCTAGAACAGCCCCCAGGGCCATAATACTGATTCCCACTGAGTGTTCTAGTTTATATGCTTCTTCCTGAAAAGGATATCCCTGTTCCTTTGCCCTTCCCTTTAAACTTATGTCAATAGATGAATCATATATGATTATTCCTTCTTCAGGATTTACTTGGGGTTCGTAGACTGAGTAGCCCTGCGGAGACAATGCTACTAAAATATCTGCCTTCTCAACGATAGGAAAGATGATCTTTTCATTGCTTATAATAAGGGAAGACTGACTGGCTCCGCCCCTGGCCTGGGCGCCGTAGCTTTGATTGTGTGTAACCTCTAAATCATCGTAAACAATGGCTGCTTCAGCCAAAATCTGCCCTGCACGACCCAGACCCTGGCCTCCGTATCCGGCAAGTACTATCTCCCATCTGGTTTTCATAAAATAATTCATCCTTTCAAATCTGTTATTCATTATTTAACTCATTCATGTACATGGTTAGAAAGTCCTCTCTATCCCGTTGTACCAGTCTGCCTCTCATGATATACTTTTGTTTTTCTTCTATGGTAAGCTCATCATATTTTTCCTTGGGAAGTGCTCTTTCTTTAAACCACTCCATCATTTCCGGGGCACTTCTAAGGTTATTATGCCTGCCATAATATGTGGGACAGGGGGAGGCGATTTCCACAAAAGAAAAGCCCCGGGTAGAAATTGCTTCATTAATAAATTTATTCAATTGAGCTGTGTGATACACGGTGGTACTGGCTACATAGTTTGCTCCGGCTTCAGCCACGAGATAGCACATGTCCATGCCATAATCAACTTTACCATGCTTTGACGTGCTGGAAAAGCTGTGTGCCGGGGTAGTAGGAGAGAATTGCCCTCCGGTCATGCCATAGGTAAAGTTATTTATTTCTAAAACAGTTAAGTCATTGTTACGCCGGGCAGCATGGAGCAGGTGATTGCCACCAATTGCGCCACAATCTCCATCACCCAGAAAGGCTACAATCTTTAGGTCCGGCTGAGCAGCATTTATCCCTGTACAGAAGGCAATAGTTCTGCCGTGGGTTCCATCAAAGCTGTGGAAAGATACGTATGACCCGGCTCTTCCTGAACAACCTATTCCCGTTGCCATAAGTACTTTATGCCGGGGTATACCTTGTTTTGCCAGGGCAAGGGCTAACCCCTTTAAAGCTATTCCGTTTCCACATCCCGGGCACCACATATGGGGCAGCCGGTCCCAGGCAATATAGTCGGTGTAGTCTTGGGAAATGCTCATTATATATCATGAACCTCCTTAATTTTATCTAGAATATCATGGGGATAAAAGATGTTTGTATCAGTGCGGAGAAGTGGATCAACCAGATTTCTAGAAACAACCCGTTCTATCTCTCTAGTAACCTGCCCCCTGTTCATCTCAACCACAATAACTCTCAAAGCTTTAGACAAGTATTGGGCAATGGCTTTCTCAGGGAAAGGCCAAACCGTTTGAAGTTCAATTAAGCCGGCAGAAATCCCGGCTAAATTAGCTCTGTATACTGCTTCCCTGGCTGCCCTTGAAGATATGCCAAAAGAGACCAGGACTGTTTCCGCGTCTTTAGTCCCGTAGTACTTAGGGGGAGGTAATTCGTCCTGGTAATCTTCAATTTTTCTTTCTAACCTTTCTACCAGAGCAGCACATATTCTGGCATCACTGCTGATATTGCCGATTTCCGTATGAACCAAACCAGTTGTTTTAAGAATATGCTCACTACCATAATAAGATAGCCTTGGCACTCCCCTCTCATCAGGTTTATATGGCTTATAATCTTCGGGGGAAACATCGGGCTTCTTCCTTTCAATTAAATGTAACTCTTCGGACTCAAGTATGTTTATCCTTTCACGTAGATGAGCAATAGAAGCTTCAAATAAAACCATTACGGGAGAAGAAAACCTTTCCGCAAGATTGAAAGCTTCCGCGGTAAGGTCAAAACATCCTTGAACAGATGAAGGGGTGAGCGCGATGATGCTCTGATCACCGTGACGACCCCACCTTGCCTGCATGATGTCTGACTGACCCGGGCTGGTGGCAACTCCCGTGCTTAGACCAAATCTTTGCACGTTTATTATGACGCAGGGAGCCTCTACCATAGAGGCGTATCCAATATTTTCCTGCATCAAAGACATACCTGGTCCACTGGTTGCTGTGAACGCTTTCATGCCTCCCAGACTTGCTCCTATTACAGCGGCCATACTGGCTATTTCGTCCTCCATCTGCATGTAAATACCGCCCACTTTGGGCATTTCCTGTGAACAGTATTCAGCCAACTCCGAAGCTGGGCTAATAGGATAACCGGCAAAAAAACGTGCACCGGCTTTAATGGCACCCAAGGCACTGGCTACATTTCCCTCTACAAAAAATTTACTCATATGATTTCACCTCCTGTAACTGAATGGCAAAATCAGGGCATCTGTAAAAACACAGATTGCACTTGGTACAGTTCTCAGGGTATGTTACCCTGGGCTCATTAGCTTTGTTTTTCGTAAATACTTTTTTAGGGCATAGCTCCATACATATGCCGCATGCTTTACATAAACTTCTGTTTACCGTAAATGGAAATTTACTTTTAACTTTTTCCAAATAATCACCCTTTATAGCCTTATTTATTCCATACAGTACGTTATTATATCATCTTTTACTTTTTATGTTAGCAAAATTGCAAAAAAATAATAGGGATAAATATAAAATAATTTTCTTTGCTTTTATTATTTATGTTAAAATTATGGATAATACAGTTTTTGGAGGGTTAATGGTGAAAACGCTTGAATATGAAGGGAAGGCTATATTTGATAAGTACGGATTGCCTGTGCCTGGTGGAAAAGTGATTACAGAAGCAAGTAAGGCTGAGGAAGCCGCCAGGGAACTGGGCGGAGAAGTAATGATTAAGGCACAGGTACATACCGGAGGTCGCGGCAAAGCCGGGGGGATAAAAAAAGCTTCTACCCCTTTGGAAGCAGTGCAGAAAGCAGAAGAAATGCTGGGAATGATGATAAAAGAATACAGAGTAAAAAAAGTATATATTGAAGAACAGGTAAGTATCAGTAAAGAATACTATCTCGGGTTTACTTATGATCGCTCCAAAAATCTGCCGTTTTTTATCGTAAGCAGCAGTGGCGGTGTTGATATAGAAAAAGTAGCCCAAGAGGACCCGGAAAAAGTAAGGAGAATTAACATTGATCCTTTGTGGGGGATTCATCCCTATCAGGTGAGACGGGAGGCTCTTATGGCCGGAGTTAAGTATGAGCATATAGGTCAGTTAGTATCCGTAGTTCTGAAGCTATACAATGTTTTCCTTGGTGAAGATGCCCGTCTTACGGAAATTAATCCGGCAATAATTACAGAAGAGGGAACTCTTATCTGCGGTGACAGTAAAATTGAACTGGACAGCAGTGCAGCATTCAGGCACCGGGAGCTATTTGATTCCCTGGAACCCGATACGGATGACCCTGTTGAGTTAAGGGCCCGGGAAGAAAACATCAGTTTTGTAAAGCTAGAAGGAAATGTAGCCGTAATAGGAAACGGCGCAGGATTGGTTATGGCCACATTGGACAGTGTTAGCCGGGAAGGGGGAACTCCTGCTAACTTTTTGGATATCGGGGGCGGGGCTCTTTCTAAGCAAATGGAAACTTCTATAGAGATTGCCCTGGATAGTCCCAAGGTAAAATCTTTACTTATTAACATTTTTGGAGGGATAACCCGCTGCGATGAGGTTGCCAGGGGTATAATTGAAGTGGTTAAATATCTACGCCCTGAGCTTCCTATAGTAGTCCGCCTGGGAGGCACCAACGAGGAAGAAGGGCGAAGTATTTTAAATGAAAGCAATATCAGAGTAGATATTTGTAAAACAATGCGGGAAGCAACCGTCAAAGCCGTAGCGTATGCGGAGGAGGGATAAGTTGTGGGTATATTTATTGATAATGAGATGAAGGTTGTTGTCCAGGGTATTACCGGCCGGGAAGGAAAATATCATACCGGTCTTATGCTCCAATATGGAACTAACATTGTAGCGGGTTGTTCACCGGGAAAGGGAGGACAAATAATTAATGAAGTTCCCATATATGATGCCGTTGAGGAAACAGTAAGACATGAAGGGGCAAACACCAGTATAATATTTGTTCCTCCTGGCTTTGCCGTAGATGCCCTGTATGAAGCTGCAGAAGCAGGAATCAGGTTAATTATATGTATTACAGAGGGTATTCCCGCCCTGGATGCCATGCACGCTCTCCGTAGAATAGATGTAATATATCCTGAAACCAGGATTATCGGGCCTAACTCTCCGGGTATTATTATTCCCGGAAAGAGTCTTATAGGAATTATGCCGGGAAATATTTTTTCTCCAGGTAGAGTGGGGATAATAAGCCGTAGCGGCACTTTAACCTACCAGATAGCTTATGACCTTACCAACGCCGGGATAGGTCAAAGCAGTGTTATTGGTGTGGGGGGCGATCCCTTCATCGGTGTGAAGTTCATTGATTTGTTGGAACTCTTTAATGAAGACCCTGAAACAGAAGCAGTATGTATAATTGGTGAAATTGGGGGAAGCGATGAAGAAGAAGCCGCAGATTATATTAAAAACAAATTCTCAAAACCTGTTGTAGCTTATGTTGCAGGGCAAACTGCCCCGGCAGGAAAAAAAATGGGTCATGCCGGAGCTATAATTTCCGCCAATGCCGGTACTGCTAGTTCCAAGATGAAGGCCTTAAAAGAGGCCGGAGCAGTTCCGGTGAGCACACCATATGAAGTAGATGATGCCATTAAGAATGTCCTGGGCAAGTAAAACTTTTAAAGCAAAGAAGTAACCAACTGAAAAAGGTAGTTACCTGTGTTAATATCTGAAAACTGCAGCAATAAGTTTATTATCCGGTATTTCTTCAGGGTTAACAGTATAAACCGATCCATTATTTATAAAGGTTTCTGCTGCTGCAAGACCTAAAAGATCTTCATCGTTAATCTCGGGTTTGTCCCTTAAAGATATCTGGCCGCTTTCAAAATTACAGCTGCCCCACTGTTGAATGCCCCTGGGCACAAAAAGGGTACCCACTCTCCCATAATAAGATGCAGGCAAAACTTCATTAAGTTCATTAGAAGTCTTTCCGGTACCTTTCAGCTCATAATACTTGGCTATGGCATTACCTCTATCTTCTTTAAATATGGGATTTACCAGCTCCCAGGCCCTTTGATGCAGTTCTTGAGTCTTAATTTTATCGGGGTTTCCCTTTATATTTTCATCCAAAAGGTTAGAGTAACTGTTTGCTTTTCTATAAAGGGAGACCAGGTCATCCACACAGGCTAAAATTAAAGGTGCTCCGTCCCTGTAAAACAAACCATATAGCTCCTTATCTAAAAAACGAAAATACTTCAGCAGCCTTTCCTTTCTTATATTGTCTATTTCCCCTCCATGGCCAAAGTGAACAGCAGCCCTGGTTTCGCCTTTCCTAGGGGCCTGGGTATGAAACTGTAAGTATTGTTCTGGAAGCTCCTTACCATATTTTTCCTCAAACTTTTGAATCAAGGGGCTTAAATCCATTTCTTCTGCTAAAGTACGGGTTCCCCTTAATAGCCGTGCCTTCTTTTGACTGAGGGCTAGAACGTAAAACTGCCCATCTTCAGATAATAAAGAAAGAAGTGGTTTAATATGAAAGTAATTAGCAACTACAACCAGCTCTTTAAATTCCACAGGAAGGCGATAATAATGCATAAAATCAGGTGAGATAAAAAGCGCCAAGCCTTCACTTTGATTGCTCCAAAATATACTATCACTTGTTAAGCGGTGAGCAGGTTCCAAGAGTTCTTTTATTTCTTGTTTAGAGCCTAATTCTTTGGAGCTCAAGCGTTCTTCCACTTTATTAAGCATATTTTTGAACCTTATGGGATTTTGAGCAGTGTCTGCAGCCTTTTGAGTAGGCATATATATAGAAATACTAGGTTCTTTTCCCCGTTGTTCTATCAGGCGATTTACTTCATTTATATCCAGCAAGTCCATTTTTTTACAACCTCCTTTACATATTTAAAAAGAATTTACTGTCTACTGTACGTCCATGGGAATCGGTAAGCCTTCCTTCGTCCATAATCTGAAGAAGTATATTGAAAACATCTGTATGGGCTTTTTCTATTTCGTCAAAAAGTATGATGGAAAAGGGGTGCCGCCTTACCGTATTGGTTAGCTGTCCACCTTCCTCATAACCTAAATAACCGGGAGGAGCCCCGTCAGCCTGGCCACAGAATGTTTTTCCATGTACTCAGACATATCCATACGGATGAGGGTGTTTTCATCATCGAAGAGGAAATGGGCCAAGGAGCGGGCCAACTCTGTCTTCCCTACCCCGGTAGGGCCCAGGAAAATGAAGGACCCGATAGGCCGATCCGGGTCCTTAACTCCCGAACGAGCCCGCAACACGGCATCGCTAACAACTTCTACCGCTTCCTCCTGGCCTACCACTCTCTCACGCTGACATAATCATCTTTAAAAGCTTCAGCTTCTCCCCGGGCTTTTTCCACCGACCGGACTACCGCAGGACTCATGTAAATTTGCTCCTGGGTTCCTTCTTTAGCATAAACCTGGGGCTTTTTCCCCAGTTCTACTTCAACTTTTTTCTTAAGCCCTTCGGGATTTATGTCCGCAAGACTTAAAATTCGTGGAGTCATTCCCTCAGGCTGCTCCAATAATGATAGCAGCAGATGAAGGGGTTCTATCTGCTGGTGATGATACCGAAGAGATATATTTTGGGCACCAAGAATCGCTTCTTGAGCCTTATGAGTAAACTTACCGAAATCCATGTCAATACTCCTTTTCTCTTGACAGTGCTGTTGCTTTAATCTAGTATAAATACACTTTTAATTATTATACTCAATACTTATACTGCTTTCAATAATAAAAAGCAAAGTATAAATACACTTTTAATTATTATACTCAATACTTATACTGCTTTCAATAATAAAAAGCAAAGATAAAGCTAATTTATGGTATTTATTTTAATTGTCGACTAATAGTGACATATTTTAACAAGGAGAAGTGACTTTTAATACAGAAGTGTAAATATGGGAGGTAAGTTGCTAGTGGATAGTACAGTAGAACAGGGCACAAGGGTAAATATTANTTTCCCAATTCATGAATCAAATTAATAGAAAGGATGTAATAAATGANTGATATAGATGTTGTTTTACTAGATGACAATGATAATGTAAGGTGGTTTTTGCAGGAAATACTTTCATTGGAAAATATATCTTACAAAACAGCCGGGAACGGTTCCGAAGGCCTTGGCCTTATTAAAAAGCATAAGCCCTATTTAGCTATCATAGATGTAAAGCTTGGGACAATGAGCGGCTTGGACGTAGCTAAAAAAATACCAAATATTAGTAAGGATACTAAAGTTCTATTTATTACCGGTTACAGCGAAGTGATTAAAGAGAAAATAGAAAAAAATATGCCTGTGGTAGATATTATTGAAAAGCCCTTTAATATTAATGACTTCTTAAAGACTGTTAAAGATATTTTGAATAAAACAAGCTAAACGATAGAGGAGAGGTTGGTTTATTAGAGGCCTACAACCCACTTGTCATTTTTTTTAACCAGTACATGTTTTTCTTTTATAAGCCCTTTTTTAAACCCATCTTTATCATATCCTTGGTCTATTAGGAATGTTACTTCTATTCGTTCATCTTCATAGTTAACTTCAGCCAGTTGATGATTTTCCATAAAAGCCAGAGGAAACGCCCGGGGCAATCCAAAACCCCAGTCCCATAGATGGTTATTATAAAATTTTTCTAGATTATTTACTATTTCTAATGACCAGTGTTCCTGTAAATCAGATTGAAATTCTGAGAAGGGCACCTTTTCTTTGCCTTCATATTCCGCGTGGAATCCTTCGGAAAATATATCTAAAGAAATCTTGTGAGCCTCTTTAAATATACTCTTAATTTCTTCTTTGTTTAAATGACGCTCGCCTTGAGGTTCTTGTTTCTTTGCTATATAGTCCTTTATTACCGTATCTTCCATACTGACATCCCCACACCCGACAGTTATTGTAAATAATAATGACAGCAATAATATTATTAAAAATATTTTTTCCATTTTTATCTCCCTCCAATTAAGTTATCTTAAAAAAATAGGTTTAATAAACTAATATTATATATATTGTTGCGGTTTCCATTATATACTATTTTCTACTTGCTTTTTTCTTAATCCCTTGCATGTTTAGATATATACATGTTATTATGTGCATTAGGCTAGATTTTGAAATAAGTTAAGGAGGGGAAAGATGAGCATTAACGAAGAGGGAAATGAGGAAACCAAAAAAAATAGCAAAATGTTTTACGTTATTATGTTGGCTGTACTGGTAGTAGGATTTACTTTTGGTAGCATTTTTGCTAGTACAGTTGACATAGCTGGCTGGTTTGGAAACGACGAGCCTGAAGATATAACTGAAACAGAAGGCGAAATGAGCTTTGAAGAAGCAAGGCCTCAGTTGGAGGATCAACTAAGACAGGAAAAAGAACAGGAAATTTTTATGGGGC
>SL_8KL_010_SEDDRAFT_10002992_pt1 | contig 14057 bp, 19 predicted proteins | sample SodLakKL_010_SED_4_FD_11160 | JGI IMG/M metagenome (IMG submission 11160) | reverse complement strand
TCGTCTTCTTGCAGGAAATTAGCATCTTCTAGATCGCTACGATGCACGAATAGATCTTCATCGCCTTCTTCTGGCTCGATGAAACCGAAATTCTTCATATCATTGAAGAATTTTACTTTTCCTCTCATGTTTAGTTCACCTCCTTCATGTTTTATCACTAGTGCCATCTGAAGCCCTTACTTATATAGTTTTGGTAGGTTTGAAATTTTTTGAAGGGAAAATACTTTTTTTGAATCTCTAACCGAGGGTTATTTATCCCTCTTTTTCTTTATAAGGGAATATGGATTTGAAAATAGATCCTACTATAATAAACGCAGAAGACCTAGGAGAAAAAAGCGCTACTTTAAATATGGAACACGAAGAGGCGATAGAGTTTGTGAGAGAAGTGTGTAAAAAGAACGGTTTCGGTATAGCGGTGGAATTCTCACCCTCGGAATTGTTGAATAAAAAGGTAGGAGCCGATAGAGATCCTTACTACGTTCTTGGAGCCTGTAATCCAGAGATAGCAGATCTAGCTCTAGATCAAGCGATGAAGCTCGGCGGACTCTTTCCCTGTAACATAGTGATTTGGGAAAAAGAGCCGGGTGTGCAGAAAGTCTATCACGTTTCGATAATGAAGATCGCTAGGCTATTAGGTATAGCTCCAGATAACGATGAGTGGCAAAAAATCGTTGAGAAGACGGGAGATAATATTGAATCTGTTTTTAGAGAACTTGAAAGTGCCTAGATCATACTAAGATACTTAATCCAAAAGAAGTAAATACGGATATAATATATTCCCATATAAGTGGTGATGACGATAGATTTAAACCCGCTAAAAGGTTTCACCAAGAACGAAAAGATGGGATTAATAATTTTTTCAATCGCCATCTTACTTCAAGTGATAACATTTTCTATGGGTATTTTGATACTTTTAAATCCTGGAATAGTAGAAGGTTTCAAGAGGTTAGTAGATCTAGGTGGACCTTTGGGAACCTTGATCACTGCCTTGTCGCTCTTTATTTCAGCATTGCTGTTATTGGCGATGGGATTTATCGCTGCAATGATCGGGAAATATGGAATTGAATTGAGCAGGCACATATCACCTGACGGTGTAGGCGATGAATGATATGATGGGAGATCTTTTTTAATTGATCCAAAAAACTAGTCTTGATTCCCAATAGACATTTTAGTGAAAGATTCTATATGTTCTATAACCTTATCTATCTCGCACGGCTGAACCACCAAGAGATCACCTTTCGTCGCCGTCTCAAATCCCGCATCTATCGATTCCAACTCATCCAATATAACTTCGACGCGATCCTCTGATAAGCCCGATTCCAATACTCCTTTTTTAACGTACTCAGCGGTCTCGCCTGGTTTACGGTACCTGGGATCAGCGTCGTTTATGATCACTTTGTCGTAAACTTTACCGATAGTCCTACCGAAATCTATAATGTCTTCCACTTTGCGATTACCAGTACCCTGACACACAACTATCTTTTCACCTTCGGTTAAATTGTCGAGTATCTCCGAAAGAGCTTCTACAGCTGGCCTGTTGTGTCCGTAATCTATCATGATTTTAAGCCCATGAATATCTATTATGTTCATCCTTCCGGGATTTTGACTTGTCGAAGATTGGAAAGTCAGAAGCCCGTTCTTTATGGACTCGAGAGCTATACCGAGAGCAAAACTGGAAGCTACCACCGCTAAACAGTTTTGAATGTTAAAAGCCGCCTTGCCTTCTAAAGTAATGGGTATCCTAGAAACTTCGACCACTTTCCAAACGTTATCCTCTTTCTTTATGACTATTTGGTTATTCTCCACTGTAACGACAGTGCCTCCATCAATTGTATGCTTACGAACAGCTTCAATCTCCGGGTCCAAAGAGAACAGTATCGATTCCGATCTTACCCTCTCTTTAAACTTCAAGACATTCGGGTCCTGTGCATTCAAGACCGCTTTACCGGAAGGTTTGACGCTTTCGATCACAACTCCTTTCAAGTGCGCCATCTCCTCTATTGTATTGATACGTCCTTCCCCAAGATGGTCACGAGCCACGTTCAAAAAAACACCAACTTCGCTCTCTTCAAATCCCAGACCTCTTCTCAATATGCCCCCTCTAGCGACTTCTAACACGGCGTGATCGATGTTTTTTTCTCTAAGAACGAATTTTGCTCCCTGAGGTCCGCTAAAATCTCCTTCCTTCAATAGATCATTACCTCTGAACAGACCATCAGTACATGCTACACCCACGCCTTTCCCATCCATCTTCAATATATGCGATATCAATCTCACCGTGGTGGTCTTACCGTTAGTTCCTGTTACCGCCACTATCGGCACGGAAGATTCAGCACCGGGAGGAAACAACATATCAACTACGGGTTTTGCAACATTTCTTTCTTTACCTTCGTACGGGTCTAGATGCATACGGAAGCCCGGCGCCGCATTCACTTCGATCACACCTCCGTCGTTCTGATCCATCGGCTTTTTAACATCAGAAACTATCATATCTATTCCCATAACATCTAAACCGATGATATCAGCGATCCTCTCAGCCATCATCTTGGTTTTCGGATGCACCGAATCAGTTACGTCGGTCGCGGTACCTCCAGAGCTGAGATTAGCAGTAGACTTAAGAAACAACTTATCCCCTTCAGGAAGAACGGTATCAAGATCATATTTTTTCTGTTCTAGTATCCTTTTAGTCATACCATCGATTTCAACTTTCGTTAGAGTCTTCTCATGGCCTATCCCTCTTCTAGGATCACTGTTCAATTCGTCGATCAATTCTTGTATAGTAGAATCACCGTCTCCCGTAATGAAGGGTGGATTTCTTCTAGAAGCTGCGACGAGTTCTCCATCTATAACCAACAAGCGGTGATCAAAACCCGTCAGATACTTTTCTACGATTACCTGTGGATGCACTCTTCTCGCTTCTTTGAACGCAAGTTTTAACTCTTCACTATCTTCAACTCTAGAAGAAATACCTCGGCCGTGATTTCCAACGTTCGGCTTGACGGCCACAGGATAACCTAGATTTTTTGCAACTTCCAAAGCATCCTCCAGGTTAGTAACTGCCTCACCTGTTGGAACAGAAATCCCCGCTTCCTCTAAGATCTCCTTCGTGCGTCTTTTCTCATCGGCTATCTCCATCGCGATAGCCGAAGTATTATCTGTCATGCTCGCCTGTATCCTTCTCTGATTTTTACCATAGCCTAGTTGAATATAACTGTGCTCGTTGAGCCTTATTTTTGGTATTTCCCTCTCAGAAGCTTCTCTGACGATAGCCTCTGTGGTGGGACCTAACATATTCTCATCGCGTATCTTCTTCAACTTCTTTATTATCTCATCTTTATCCGGCTTCTCGCCCTCAGTTAAGGCCTCAACTACTCTGACTGCTTCTCTACCCGCTTCGATACCCACTTCCTCCACTCTATAGCGGAAAGCTATCTCATAGACACCAGCCTCATCAGTACTCAAACTTTTACCGAAACCTACTTCCATATTCGCTAGGCACTGCAATTCTAACGCGACGTGTTCAACCACGTGGCCCAGCCAAGTACCTTCTTCGACTCTTTCCAAGAATCCTCCTTCATAGCCTCTACTGCACCTGTGTTCTTTTAATGAGGGAAAAAGAGATTCAAGCCGGTCTACAAATCCAGGTATCTCATTAGACGGTCTATTCTCAAACTCTTCTATATCAAGAAGCATATAAATTGTTTGATAACGACTGAAGTAATTCGGGCCTCTAAGAGCCCTAATCTCTAGTATTTCCATTTAAAACACCCCACTCCATTTCTTTATATCCCTAATAGCTTTATTACTATTAAATATTAACTCAAAAATTGAAACTCATTAGCCTGTCGAGATAAGACACTCGGTTGAAGTTTGATAATTTGTTCCCTCGTTTTCTGCCTTTTTACACGGCAGAACGAGCTAAAAACCATCAGATAATTATCATTTCATTTATGCAAAAATAAAAGTATTAGTTCGTCATAAGTAAAGACAGTGATAGATATGGTGAAAGAAAAGCTGAAATATGAAGATGATATTTGTTTTGAGATAAATATAGGGGAAGAAAATGTCCCCAAATATGATGTTTTGGTCGCGGGTTTCCCCGGGACCGGTCTTATAGGAGGTATTGCGTCAGAACAATTGATAAACACTCTAGATTTAAAGCAAGTGGCTTCGATCGATTGTAACGAGTTTCCTCCGACAGCTGTGATCTTTGAGGGTATTCCAAGGCGGCCTGTCAGATTTTTTGCAGGAGAGAAGTTCCTCCTGGTCAAATCTGATATGGTCATACCTCCAAATTTGTCATCCAGCCTGGCAAAAACGATCATAAATTTTGCTGTAGACCAGGGAGTAGAAGAAGTGATAATCTTCGACGGGATCCCTGAAAGAGATGAGGGCGAGGAAGAAAAAGTCTGGGGTGTCTTGAGTTCACACGCCGCTAAGACAGAGGCGGAAAAATTGAATTTAGAGATCATCTCTCGAGGAGCAATATCAGGCATCTCAAGCTCCCTACTCTTGAACGCTCATGAGAAAGAGATCAAAGCGGTCGGGATGTTGGCAGAGGGAAAACCGAGTATGCCCGATCCTAGAGCCTCGGCCACTCTTCTTCAGAGATTTGCGGATTACAGAGACATAGATATAGAGACAGACTCGCTCATCGAGAGCGCAGAGAAACTGGAGGAACAGTACGCCCAGATGGTGGATCAGGCCAATAAGGCCCAGCAGGATATGGACAGGAAGAGCGCACACCCACCCCTCTACGGATAAAATGCTAGAAGAGGTATCCGCAGGAGTTTTAGTTTACAGAGAGAACGAAAACGTAAAATTCCTCTTACTTCATTACCCCGCTGGGCACTGGGACTTTCCTAAAGGTCACATTGAAGAAGGTGAGTCCATGGAAGAAACTGCCTTGAGAGAACTAAGGGAGGAAACTGGAATACGTAAGGATGAGATAGAACTAGAGAATGATTTCAGAGAAACTATCGATTATATTTACAGAACAAGGGGTGAGCTCTCTCATAAAAAGGTCATCTTCTTTTTGGGTGAAACAGAAAAAGAAGATGTGAAGATATCCAGAGAACATCAGGGATACATTTGGCTTCCTTTCAAGAAGGCAAAGCAAAAGGTAACATTTAGAAATGCAAGAAAATTACTAGAAAAATCTAAAGAATTCCTCGATGAGGATGTAAAGACGTAAAGGTTAAATACAAATCCTCAATGGTTTCCACAGTTCCTCGGTGAAAGATTCATGAAAAAGTTGATCAGGAAAGGAAAGGTGAAGGAGGTCTATGAAATAGGACCGGAAGAGTTAGAATTCCATTTTACAGACAATATCTCCGTTTTTGACAAAGTTGTACCAAATGAGATACCTAGGAAGGGGGAAACCTTGTGTAAGACCGCGGCCTACTGGTTCAAAAAGACCGAAGAGCTCGGTTTCAATACTCATTTCATAGATATAACAGAGAACGACAAGATGAAAGTCGAGAGTGTAGATGTGATCGAGGACTATGATGAGATAGACGAAGAGACAACGAACTATCTAATACCATTAGAATTTATCGCGCGATATTTTGTAGCGGGCTCTCTCCACGACAGGATAGAGAACGGAGATGTAGATTATGAAGAGCTTGGGTTCGACGAGAAACCTAGCTATGGCGATCGTTTACCAGAACCTTATTTCGAAGTAACGACAAAGTTAGAAGAGTACGACAGAAAGTTGGAGAAAAAAGAAGCTCTCTCCATCGCGGGTCTGACCGAGCGGGAATTCAAAGAGATCAAGGAGACTGTCCTCGAGATCGATAACGTGATCAAAGAAAACGTTGAGAAGAACGGTCTGTTGCATGTAGATGGTAAAAAAGAATTCGCGATGAACGAGGACGGTTTTGGTACGGCCGATGAAGACAGGTTCTGGGAGAAAGACGAATATGAAAAGGGTGAATTTGTGCAGAAGAGCAAAGAATTTGTACGTCAATATTATAAGGAAGCAGGATATTATGAAGAGTTGATGGAGGCGAGGGAAAAAGATAAGAAAGAACCGCCTATACCTCCTCTCCCTGAAGATATAGTGGAGAAGACCTCTGAACTTTATATTAACCTTATGTCAAGACTAACCGAAGGAACATATGGTGATGAAAAATGACGAAAGATCTTATATCTGTATTGGACGTGAAGGAAGAACTAAAAGAGATCCTCCGTAGAGCCGGAGAGATGAAGAAGCAATGTAAGAATGGAGAGTATCCGACTCCCTTGGAGAACAAAAGTTTGGGTATGATCTTCGAGAAGCCTAGCACTAGAACGAGGATATCATTTGAAGTCGGAACAACTCAATTGGGAGGACACGCTCTGTATCTCAGCCCGAAAGACCTACAATTGGGGAGAGGAGAGACCATCGCAGATACCGCTAAAGTTCTAAGCAGGTACGTAGACGGTATCATGTACAGGGCTTTCGAGCATGAGATGATGGTAGAATTGGCCCAGAATTCTTCCGTACCTGTCATCAGCGGCCTCGATGATAAAGAGCATCCCTGCCAGATACTTGCTGACCTTCTTACAATAAAAGAAAAGAAAGGTGACTTCGACCAGAAATTGACTTACATGGGTGATGGCAACAACGTTTGTAACTCGCTACTGCTGGGTTCAGCTATCGTAGGTATGGATATGATCGCATGCACCCCTAAAGATTACAAGCCCGATCAGGAGATATTTGATAAGGCTGTAGAGATCGGTAAGAAGAATGGAGCAGAAATAAAACATCACGACGTTCCTAAAAAAGCGGTCGAGGACGCGGATATCATATACACGGACGTGTGGATCTCGATGGGAGACGAAGAGGAAGAGGAGAAGCGAAAGAAAGATTTCAAAGACTATCAGGTGAACAAGGAAATTTTAAAGCCCGCTGACGATGATGTTATTGTGATGCATTGCCTGCCCGCTCATAGAGGAGTCGAGATAACCAGTGAAGTGATGGACGGACCGCATTCCGTAGTTTTCGATCAGGCGGAAAATCGTCTCCACGCCCAAAAGGGACTCATGGTTGAACTGATGGGTTGATCGAGGTAATTTATTATGAATTCAGATGTAAAACGGATGCTNGACGTCTCTTTTTCAGAGACAATGAAGATATCGAAGTTAGCTAGTACTATGGAAGACGAAGGTAAGGATATTATCTCTCTTGCGGTAGGTGAACCTGACTTCGATACTCCGGAATTCATCATCGAAGCAGCTTATGAGGCGATGAAGGAAGGCTTCACCCATTATACGCAGTCTCAGGGCATACCGGAGCTGAGAGAGGCTATAGCAGAAAAGGTGAGGACTGAAAACGATCTAGATTTCTCTTCGGAGAACATCCTGGTGACTCCAACAAAACAGGCTATATTCATGTCTGTATTAGCTCATCTTGATGATGGCGCCGAAGTCATCCTTTCGGATCCAGCCTGGGTCTCTTACGAGCCGATAGTCAAATTCGCAGACGGTATTGTAAGAAGAGCTCCAGTGGATGAGAAAGATTTTTCTCTAGATCCAGAGGTTTTACAAGAGAAAGTTACTTCCCGGACCAAGATAATCCTCTTGAATTCACCGAATAATCCTACTGGAAAAACTCTCGACAAAGAAGATATGAAAGCTATAAGGGACATCGCAATCGATAACGACCTATTGGTACTGACTGATGAGGTCTACGAAAAATTGGTGTTCGAAGGCGAGCATATATCTATAGGGTCTCTAGACGGTATGAGAGAGAGGACTATAACCGTGAACGGATTTTCCAAGGCATATGCCATGACCGGATGGAGACTCGGGTGGGCGGCCTGTAGCGAGGATCTCTTGGAGAACATAGCCAAGATACAGACTCACTCTATAACCTGCGCTACTTCCTTCGCACAGAAAGCCGGCCTAGAAGCTATGACTAATGAGGAGAAATCAGAAGAAGCCTTGAATTTCATGATGAGTAAGTATAAGGAGAGACGGGAAGTGATAGTGGAGAGATTGAACGAGATTGAAGGTTTCAGATGCAGTAGACCGAATTCTACCTTTTACACGTTCCCTGAATATGATTTCGATATGGACAGTATGGACCTTTCGATGCATCTTCTAGAGGAAGCTAAAGTGGCGACGACACCGGGCTCGGCTTTTGGAGATAAAGGTGAAGGACACCTAAGGCTTTCATTCGCAAATTCCCTAGAAAACATCAAAGAGGCGATGGATAGGATAGAGAGTGCTGTAGAAAAATTGTGAAGCAAGTATCGTTCGAATACTCTCCTAGTTTGATGATGAAAAATATAGGATGAGCCCTCTGGGCGATGATTATCCCTATGAGTACTGAAAACATATTCCTTTTGACTAATTTTTTATTTCATAAAATATGAAAGTAAAGGGTTTTGAGAGGGTAGATCGAGTACCTATCAACCTAGATGTTCTCAATTGTAACTACTCCGCTTACCCTTTGGCGGGGGCGGTTCTTCAGAGAACATCGCGGTATCCGGTCCCATCACTACCCATCTGTCTGGATTGTCTTTGTGTTTTATTCTTCTAACCATGTTTATTCCACCTTTTCGATATCTAACTTACTTATCGGTTAGATACCATCTAATTGAACTAATGTTATGGGTAATATTTAAATATTTCGGGCTTGTTTGTACGTTTAGACGGTATCGAAGGTGGCAAAATGCCTGAAGACCTCAAACCCACTATAGATCAGATAAAAGTGCTCTCTAACGCCTCCAGATTGCAGATAATGGCTCTTTTATTGGAGAAAGAGATGACTATAACAGAGTTGAGTGAAAAGATAGGGATTACGCCTCAAACTGCGCATCACCACGTCCACAAATTACTAGATGCGGGCCTGATCCACGTTTCTAGAGAAGAAACTGAAGGTAATATAGTGAAGAGATTTTATGATGTGGAGGAGGAGTGGCTTGACTCTAGCGCTGTATGGGATGATCTAACGATTGAAGAAAAGAAGAATTATAAGATAGCCGCTCTGGGAACGGTCAAAGGCATGGTGAACAGAGGCATAAAGTACATACAGGAGAGCGAAACCATAGATCACGAGGTCGGTTGGGTATCGTTCAAAAAAGTACCTTTCACGGAAGAGACGATGGACGAGGTCGATAAGATCTTTGAAGATATGGTGGAGAGGTTAGACGAATTGAAGGACGAAGACGCTGAAGAAGAGATAACCGTTTTAGTCTCTACTTTACCCGGGTGAGATAGATGACTGCAACATTGTATTTTGTCGGAACCGCCGGTTCAGGAAAAACTACACTGACTAAGGCTTTCAGGCATTGGATGGAAAACCAGGGATATCAAGCTGTAACTGTAAATCTAGATCCAGGAGCCGAAGATCTCCCGTATTCCGTAGACATTGATGTCAGAGATTGGGTCTACCTTCCAGAAGTGATGGAGGAACACGAGTTGGGACCGAATGGAGCGCAGATAGTCTCCGCGGACATGGTGGCGATGAAAGCGCCCGAGATCAAAAAGGTGATGGATGAATTCAACACTCATTATTATCTTATAGACACGCCGGGTCAGATGGAACTTTTCACTTTCAGAGAAGCGAGCAGAGAGATGGTGAACACATTAGGGGAAAATTCTATGATCAATTTTCTATTCGATCCGGTACTAGCGAAACAGCCTTCCGGACTTGTTTCCTTGATGACTCTCGCGGCGACGACTCAATTCAGGTTCGACATACCGTACTTTCCAGTGCTGTCCAAATCTGATATCCTATCTCAAGAAGAGGTAGAGATAATAAAGACCTGGTCAGAGGATTTCTGGAAACTTGATTCGGCTCTGAGAGAAAGGACCGGGAGCGAAACTCAGGCAAGCCTAGAGTTGATCAAAAGCATACAGAATATGGGGCTTCACAGAGGTATAACTCCTGTATCGAGCGTTGATCAACAGGGCTTAGAGGATATCTACACCGCAGTTCAGCAGGCGTACTATGGGGGTCAGGACCTAGAGACTGACTGACTCAGTCGATATTTTTCTCTATATCGATGTTCTGAAACTTCTCTCTGTAGCTTTCCAGGTGCTCCATATAATCTTCTGGATCCTGGCAATTGTCTTCTCCAGCACAGTGAAAATAGCCGTATTTTTTGCAGTATAGACCGGTCTTGGTATTGGGGCATCTATCATCGTCTTGAACTGATTGACCGGGATTTTGAGTCTCCATCTCTTCTCTCTGTAACTTGAGAGGTGATCCACTGTCAGATTCTTCCAAAAAGCGGCAGTTATCCTCTCCAACACATTCTAGAGCCATGTTGTTAGGATAAGAACATTTTCCATCTCCAAACTTATATCTACACATCAGGGCATCCCATCCGTTAATTCGCCATCCTTCGCTTTGAAGGCACAGGAGGTTATTAAGAACAGTAGATTTAAGCTTTATGCATCTTTAGGAAAGAAAAAAGTTTGCGATCACCAATCTTCATCGTCTAAGTCTATTTTTGTTCGTTCCGAATGTTCTCTAATCTCTTTAAGTCTATCTCCTATCTCCTCTATCTTTACGTCAACATCTCTATCAAGTAGATCTCTTCCTCTCTGACCTTTCTTCTTTTCTCTCCAGTAAAGATAGGTCATGACACCGGAATAGATCAACAACACGATTATGAGGAGATATGCTGCTGTCAAATCATACACCTTTATATTCTTCTTTCAAAATTATCTTTTTTTGTCCGACTTCTTTGACGTGTTTAGTCGGGATCCTAACTCTTCTTTTCAACGGTGATAATCCCGTAGGATCTATCAATAACTTCCAAACTTTCCAGGGATGAGAACTCATGTATATCTCGTAATCGTATATCCTCCCGACTTCCCGGCCGTCAAAAGTCTCCACTTTTCTGCCGTCCATACGGCTGAGAGAAAATTCATTTTTTTCGAAAGGGATTTTTCGTCCCGCCTCGACGGGTTTACCGATTTTCATATTGGCATCTTTTTCAATATTTTGAATTTCTTCTGACGAGAAGTACTTTCCCTTGCTCCCGATCAAACCAGTCTCGATCTTGACTTCATCGGCCTCCCAATAGCCCTTAGATTGTTTCGCAAGTATATCCACTAACTTTGCTTTTCCCTCCTTCTCAGGGGTATCGACCTTTTTTCTGATTATTTCCGAATACAGGATAGTATCCATCTGATTACCTCCTATCTCGTGATCTCAAGATCTCCACAGTAAGGGCACTCTTTCTGGTAGTCTTTATACATGTTACAGTTGCCACAGAACGCGGAACCATAACGGAACTTCCTCTCTTCGTCCTCCTTTTTGAACAGTTTAGCTTCCATCTTCTTCAATTTCTTTTTTTCTTTTTTCCTTTTTAGTTGAGAGCTTATCTCTTTTTTCAGAGCTTTTTTACTCACCTTACCAAACCCCTTTTTATGTAGATACCTCTGGAGAAGTTCTAGATTTTCCGTCGGGTCGTCCTGGGCGAGCATGAAACTATTTATCGCCCGTTTAAGGCGTCTATGCCGTTTCTTGTCGATCGCTGTTTTCACTCAATTCCCCTCCTACAATTCCTCTTCGATCCTCTCGAGTCTTCTGTTTAAGGAGTCTAGTTCCGCTCTGATATCTTTCTGGAAATCCTCCAGATCATTCACATCATTCAAACAATCCCTAAATTTACTCTCGTAGATCTCAAGATGAAGTTCCCTTACAAGGCCGAACTCTTCGATATATTCATCAAAATGTTGATCCAAGTACTTTTCCAGCCTGCGGTCAAACAGCCTTCTATCGTAGCCCGTTCCTTCTATCTCGATCTCGCCAGGGAAAAGGGTTTCTTCTACCCGGTCGAGTATATCTGAAGTTTTTTTCGCACTTCTATTCGCAAATTCATTCATGATTATCTTTCCTCCTCTCCAAACAATTCTTCTTCTGCTCTATTTACCTTCCTCAGGGTTTTCATCAACTTTGCGTTGTCGGCTCCTCTTTCAAGTCTCTGCATACGTTCTTCGATCTCGTTCATCATCGCCAATGACCTTCGGGAGAGCACGGCTTTATCTCTCTCTATCTTGTCTATCTTCTCTTTCTCATCATCTTTTAAAACCATAGAAGCTTCCTTCAATTTGTCGATATGTTTCTGCTTCCGCTGGATGTCCAATTTTTTATGTTTCAGTCTGAATTCCGCGAGTTCCTTTCTCTCCTTCGATTTTTCCCTCGTATGGATGACTTTCGCTATTATTATGAGGACGACTATAACTACTAGGGAGTAAAAGATAGGTAAGAAGTTATTGGAGATAGTTTCTGCGAGAGCCATGTTTTCACCTCATCTCCTCTTGAGTCTCGATCTTATCTATCCTGTTCTCCATGATCTCAAATTCCTGGTCGATCTGGTCTCTTTTTGATTTTAAAGATTCTATCCTGTCGGATAGATCGTTTAACCTGCCATCCATCTTTTCCGCCCATCTTTGAGCTTCGCCTTCCTTGACCAGATCCCAGCTCTCGATGATATCCTCAAAGTACTCTTCAAAATAAAGTTCAGTGTGACTGGGAACATGTCCATACTTCCGTTCTAGAGCTTTTTTTCTAGCTCTGTATCTAAAGTAGAAGTATATGCCCAGCATGATCACTATCACCAATATGACTAGAAGTGCTGTGTAGGCAGCCATCATTCTCCCTCCTTTATACCTAACTTCTTTTCAAGCCTTTCTATTTTGTGGAGGTCCTCGTGCACTCTCTCCTGAGTTTTCTTTTTCCACTCCTTCATCTCTTCCACTTCCTCGACAAATCTCTCGATTTTTTTATCAACGCCGTCAAGATCCGAACGTGTGGCTAACCGGTACTCCTCAATATATTCAGGTAAATTTTTCGTTATGAACTGATCCGCTTTATCAGATGGTGTTATGGCTTTACTTCGAAAAAAACTCTTCGTCCTCTCCAAGATTCCTACGTCGGATTCTTCTCCCATATTTTCACCTATATTCCTTATTGTTTAAAATTAAATGTATTCACAAAACATAAACTTTTCCTTCTTATAGTAAGAGAAACGATATTTTGTGCTTTTTAGTGTTTTTTACTAGTCGTAGATGTTGGAATCTTGGTTTTTCGAAGTTCCAACTTCCGCCATTATTTTGAAAATTTTAGTAGTTTGCGATGAGTTTTGAGATTTTTTCTATCTTTTTAGTTAATTCGTCTCGTTTTAGGAACTTCTGGGTAGGGTCTATTTTCACCTTTTTTTGTAGGCTTATTTTCCATCTGAAAATGGATATTTCCGGACAATATTTAAATAGACAGGGAAAGCTCTTTTGTATCAACTTGGAGATATTATGACAACCCTTTGTAAAAGATTTAAGGATGAGGAAGGTGTTTCTGAAGTCGTTGGGACTATTTTGACCTTGGGGATCACAGTGGTGTTATTTTCAAGCGTCTATGCCGCAGTTACAACTTTAGATGCGCCTGAAAGAAGAGATCACGTGGAGATGGTCGCGGATTATGAAAGAGATGGAGTATCTGATTACATTGAAATTACACATCAGAGTGGAAGGAGTCTAGATTTAGAGGATTTGATATTCAATCTATTGGTCGATGGTGCGAGTATAGAACGTTTACGCATCGATGAAGATCACGAAGATATTTATGTCAACACAACAAGCGATGATGATGTATGGTCAGTGGGAGAGGAGGTGACTATAGAAGGTGAAATATTTGATGAAGATGCCACTAATATAGAATTGATCATACAGAACGAAAATACGAACAGAGTCGTGTTTGATACGATCCTTGTGGAAGAGATCCCGGGTCAGATGGAGATAAAGAATGCGTATATCAGGTACCGCTATGAATGGAGGAATCATGCAGAACAGGGAGAGAAGATCGATATAATTGCGGAACTCAGCAACGTTGAAGATGAAGATATTTGGGTTAACGCTTCCGTTGCAGGAGATGATAATCCCTTAGAAGAGGAGGGTATAATAGAATTGGAAGAAAGCTCTGCAAACCGATACATAGGTGAAGACATCCAGATATCTGCTGGAGCAACTGAGAAGCCGTACAGCGTGAAAGTTACTGCCGAGAGCAATGAAAGGGAAGTGAACGAATACGTACGGCTAAACGTTGGCAAGAGACCCGC
>SL_8KL_010_SEDDRAFT_10002991_pt1 | contig 14057 bp, 17 predicted proteins | sample SodLakKL_010_SED_4_FD_11160 | JGI IMG/M metagenome (IMG submission 11160) | reverse complement strand
AAATTCATTATCTTTTTCATCTAAAAAGGTGAAATTCACATAGATCTTCCCATCTCTTTTTTTCAGAGTTTCGAGTCTTAGTAATTTTTTGATATCTTCTTCCAACTCTTTATATTCTGAAAAAAGCTTCTCTTCTTCCATTGGATTTCGGTTCAGATCATAGATCAACTCTTTGACACTCTCTTTTTTCAGCGTAACCAAAGGATTGTCTTCAGCCGATGTATTGTGCCAATCTAGATCACCACATATGCCGAACTGAATATCGCTCATAAGATGGAAAAATTAGGTCGGGATATAAATTTTCTGTTCAAGATGTTATATCAGTAGATCATGAGCTTTAAATGCTTTTCACCCAAGCTTTTCATCGAATCTCTCCTTTTCTAACCAATCAATGTTACATTTCATTTTTCCGAGTGATAATCTCTAGTTGCATATCCACAGTTATCGCAAACTCCAGAACCGTCAAAAGACACGTCCATCTCTTTTTCACCACATTCGGGACAAACATCTTTTTTGACCTCTTTGGAATAACCGATCTTTGCTGTTGTTCCTGGGGAAGAGTAATCTTTATCGCTTCTATATATCTTCAAACAAACATACAAAGCCCCTATACCGATCAATAAAAACGGAACAGCGATCAGAAGAATCGACGGATCACCATTTATTACAGTAAATGCAAAACCTATGATACCTACAACACTGAAACTGACCCCGAGTGATAACAATTTGAAGAACACGTATCCCTTAAATAGATTGCCAATGCCCATGACTTCTCGACTTAATATTATGATTCATACATATAAGATTTTTGTTTTATATTGTTTCTTTCATATAGTACGTTTGAATCATCTCAAGGCCCCGTTGATTTTAAATACACGATATTGAATCCACGATTAGGAAGATAACATGTCGGGATATTGGAAAAAACTTTTGGAGATAGATTTAACCGAAGGAAAAATCAAAGAAAAAGAACTGTCCGATGACTTTTTGAGAAAATATATAGGAGGAGCAGGATTCACTACAAAGATTATTTTTGACGAGCTCGATCCAGATATAGATCCACTCGATCCAGAAAATGTTTTAGCCGTCGCTCCTGGAACACTGGTTGGACCGAAAATACCTACAGCTTCTAAGACCACTTTTGGTTTCAAAGCTCCACAAACAGGCGGATATGGAAAGACTGTCGTGGGAGCGAAGATGGGCGATCAGCTGAAGAAAGCAGGATATGATGCATTAGCGGTCAAAGGTAAAGCGGAAAAGCCTTCGATGATAGTAATTGAAGATGATGAAATCACAATCGAAGAGGCAGAACACCTCTGGGGTTTAGATACTAGAGAGACAGATGAGAAGATAAAAGAAGAACACAAAAATTTCGCTACCGCTGTTATCGGACCCGCAGGAGAAAATCTCTCCAAGATATCTGAAATAGAATGCGAAGACCGCCAAGCCGGAAAAGGAGGGGGTGGAGCTGTCATGGGATCTAAAAATTTGAAAGCGATAGCAGTTAAAGGAACCAAAGATATACCGATCCACGACCAAGAAGAACTTGACGAACTCAACAGCAAATGGAGAAAGATTACCACAGGTAAAGGAGAAACTGCAGATGAAAGTTTTGATCCTCAAGATCAGATGGATTATGGCACCGGCGAAGCTATGGCAGCCAAGAATCAAGTTTACGGTTGTTTCCCCACGAAGAATTGGCAGGCCGGTTATTTCAAAAGAGCTTATGACAATCTTGAAGATCCAGATGATAGGATAGAATTGAATCCAAGGTACTGGACCGCGGTCTACAGGGAAGGAAGAAGGCCCTGTCCTTACTGTACCAAACCGTGCAGTCAGTACTTCAAGGCGGAAGACACTCCATACGGCGATATAGCCGTAGATGGTCCCGAATATGAAACCCAATACTCACTAGGAAGTGCGTGCGAAGTCGACGATATAGAAGCTGTAGCGAAGGCAAACGAGATATGTGACACTTTAGGTTTAGATACGATCTCCGCCGGTCTAACGATCTCTTGGGCTATGGAAGCTCACGAAAAAGGCATGATAGACACCGATCTAGATCTTGAATTTGGAAACGCAGAGGCGATGTTGGAGGCATTAAGAATTATAGCTCACAAAGAAGGAGAACTAGGAGAGTTGCTCGGCGATGGAGTCTATGAAGCGACAAAGAAAGTAGGTCAGGGATCTGAAAAATTCGCCATCCATGTAAAAGGTATGCCTCCCGCCGGTTTCGAAGTGAGAGGAGTGAAAGGCATGGCTCTCGCTTTCGCTGTTGCTCCTAGAGGAGCTGACCACCTCACCTCTTGCTTATACGCGATAGAGATGGCCGGTAGTTACTGGGACTTCGAAGATTATGATAGAACTGAGTTGAAAGGTAAGGCCTTCGCGCTCAAGGCGATGGAGGATCTCATGGCCCTCTACGATATGACGGGTATGTGTAAGTTCTCTAGAGGTCTTATGGTCGATGAAGGCCAATTAGAACTGTTAATTGCTATGACAGGATTCGAGATGAGTTTATCGGAGTTCCTCAAAGCGGGAGAAAGGATGTACAATCTTTCTAAGGCGTTCAACATAAGGAACGGCTTTGGAAGGAAAGATGACAAATTACCCGATAGAGTCTTCGATGACGAAGTCTTGTATGGACCTACAGAAGGTGAAACTTTATCTAGAAGAGAGTTCGAAGAAGAACTCGACAGGTATTACGATGTAAGAGGTTGGGATGATGAAGGTATACCTACAAAGAACACATTGAGGAGATTGGATCTTCCTGAACTCGCTGAAGAACTCGGATCTGTCAAGGAAAAAAAGTAAAGAACTAACCCCCCCGAGGTTTGACCTCTCAAAAACCCTATTTTCTTTTTTTCATCTTAAAGGATTCCATTTTCAAATACATCCAATACCTCATCTATATCTTCAGTGGAGATCTCACGATGTGTAACGAATCTCATCGAGTTCTTCCCCAAAGCGAGCGTGAGTATATTTTTTTCTTCTAACTTTGCTCTCAATTTTTCCGCTCTCATACCGAACTGGGAAGTATCCATCATCACGATATTTGTTTTGAACCTATCAGGATCTATTTTCACGCCCAGCTCTTCTAGACCCTCGGTCAGTCTTCTAGCGTTGGCATGGTCCTCTTCGAGTCTATCGACCATCTTCTCTAAAGAGACGATGCCTGGTGCGGCTATCACACCTGTCTGTCTCATCCCTCCTCCCAACCTCTTTCTGTTCTTTCTCGCTCTCTTTATGAACTCCTCACTTCCAACTAACATGGAGCCGACCGGAGCGCTCAGTCCTTTGGAAAGACAGAATTGTATAGAATCTACAGGTTCTACGAGTTCAGAAACATCTTCATTTAAAGCTACAGAGGCGTTGAATATCCTAGCTCCGTCCAAATGCACCTTTAAATTGTTCTCGCGTGCTATATCACAAACTTTTCTAGTATATTTAGAATCGATCGGGATACCTCCAGCGACATTATGAGTGTTCTCGATACAGAGTAATGAAGTCTCAGGATGATGTATATTTTCTTCTCTAACAGCCTCGTTTATCTCTGATGGGTCGATATATCCTTCACTATCATCTAAAGTTCTCCCTGAGAGTCCAGCAAGTGAAGCATAACCCCCAACTTCGTATCTATAGATATGACAGTCCTTACCGAAAATTATCTCTTCACCCGGTTCAGTATGAGTCAGTAGAGAGGTGATGTTACCCTGAGTTCCAGAAGTCACGAAAAGACCTGCTTCTTTTCCCAACTTTTTTGCGGCAAGCTCCTCAAGTTCTTTAACCGTGGGGTCTTCTCCTAAAATGTCGTCTCCTACCCTCGCTTCCTTCATCACCTCTCTCATCTCGTCAGTTGGTTTAGTGACCGTATCACTCCGAAGATCGATTATGTTGTCTTCCATGGTCAAAAAATATGAAGAATATATTTAGGTATTTGGTACATCCGTTAATCTATACTAGCAATGTAGAGAGAAGAATCCCATTATTAGTCACTATTCAAACCTGATCTCTGTTCATCTACTCTATTTTAGGTCCTTGATCAGACCATCTACATCCATTGCCGGGAAGGTCATCGTGTCTATTGAACCTCTAGAAGCTATCTCCATAACTATCTTGGTTATTACACCCTTTGAAGGCGCTTCTACAACAGTGATGAAGTCATATTTCCCGAGCAGAAAGTATTGTTCGACTATAGTAGCTCCTTTCTTTTCCATCTCCTGATTGACTTCTTCTATCCTTTCTGGATGTTCTAATATGGTCTTTCTACCCTCATCCGTCAGATTTGACAATATCACATATTTTGGCATTTGTTTACCTCCACATTCTAAATGTATGGCAGATTATATAAAGGTTTGTGACCGTGTTAAATAAAGTGATAAGACATGAACTTGGATATAGAAGGTAATTCAGCTTTGGTTTTAGCCTCTACTAGTGGTCTTGGAAAGGCCTCTGCTGAAGCTCTAGCTGAAGAAGGATCGAATGTCACTATCAATGGTAGGAATGAGGCAAATCTGGAACAATCTATAGAAGAACTCAACAGCAAGTCAAAAGGAGAGGTAAAAGGTATAGTTGGAGACATAACGAAGGAAGAAGATATAAAAAGACTTGTTGAAAAAACCGTCAAGAATCAGGATGGATTGGACCATCTGGTCACTTGTGCTGGAGGACCGCCCAGTAAGGCGTTTGTAGATACCGATGATTACGACTGGTACAAAAGCTTTGACCTTCTAGTCATGAGCGTGGTTAGAAGTGTAAGAGAATCGGTTGAATATCTTAGAAAAGGAGAGGGTACGATAGTCAATATAACTTCTATGAGCGTGAAAGAGGCCGTTCCCAATCTCGTTCTATCTAACTCGGTAAGGATGAGTGTTATCGGTCTGATGAAGACCCTCTCGAAGGAATTAGGTCCCGAGATAAGAGCAAATTCTGTTCTGCCTGGGCCTCATAAAACAGGCAGGATAGAAGAGCTGATAGAAGAGGAACTTGAGAGGGGAGATATAAGGTCCTATGATGAGGGGCTGAAAAACTGGACCGAAGATATCCCTCTCAACAGGCTGGGAAAACCGACTGAACTTGGAGAACTGGTGGCATTTCTATCCTCCCCTAGATCCAGTTTCATCGATGGGGCAGCGATACCAATAGATGGTGGGGGCAGCAGTTCCAACCTATGAATCTTCGTCTTCCCACCAACTTTCGAATTCTTCCTGATCGACGTCCTCGTAATCTATATCATAAATGTCTTCATCTAATGCAGGTTCTTCTTCTTCCCAATGATAGAAAAACATGAACAAAGCGATCATACCTAAAAGTAATATACCTCCACCGGCTAGAGCCAAAGGCCAGAACCAACGAGATATTATACCTTCTTGTTCGTTAAGTATTATATCTTCGATTTCCTTCTCTTCACTCTGGTTAACCTGAATTTCTATCTCTCTATCTTGGTAGCCATCTTTTGATATCTCCAGTGTTATGTCTCCAGAAGGTACTTCTAATTGAAATCCTCCAGAGGCATTCGTGAAAGTATGATTCTCCTCGTCAACGTAAATCCTTACGTTCTCTAAAGGTTCTCCTTCTTCATTTATTACTCGGCCTCTGACCATACCTGTATCAGAAACAGTTGTGAAACTCCAAGTATACGGTGATTCCAACTCGTTTGCAGCTATATCACTGCCCGTTACAGCGACGTGATATGTTGTTTCATAACTGAGATTTTCGTGGGGATCAAAATAGAATTTTGTGTCTTTACCAGAGAGGTTACCTTCTATTTTCTCTCCTTCGTCATCTTCGACTGAGATCTGAATGGAGTTCTCATCCATCTCTTCAGAAAACTCTACCTCTATAGTAGCATTTATAGGGACCTCTTCATCATCATACATAGGATAGTGATCTTCAACTTCTGGACGGGTGGTATCCGGTTGGGCACTTTGAACTTCACTCATAACGCTGACGTATTTCTCATTAGAAGCAGTGAGGCCATAATAGTACGTATTGCCTTCCGTTACGTTTTCATCTCGGAATTCTCCAGCACTTGAACTTATATCCTCATAAACTGAAAGATTGTCTTCTTCTTCACCCCGGTAAATTATTATCTCTTCTACCGGATATCTTATCGAATAAAGAGGTTCATCCCAACTCACCTCTACGTACTCGTCTCTTACTGGTCGGGCTTCAACATTTGTAGGCGGACCGATTGGAGATATAAGCGGATATTCATCCTCATTATCATTTTCTGAAAATATCTCATAAGGCGTATCCCAAATCCCTGTATATATAGACTCGTTAGCCTTGGGATATAGGTCCTCGTAATCTGACCAGTAATTCCCGCCTTTTTCTCCTTGATCCCATTGATTGTCTCCATCATCCCGAGCTTGGTTTTCGTTTTTAAAAAAGATGTTATGATAGATCAAGTTATCTTGTGAGCCTTCAATATGGACTCCCCGGTCAGCATTGTTTGAGATATTGTTATTTGTGATGGTATTGTTGTTAGCGCCGTCTCTGAGAGAGATACCTTTATCGTTTTCGTATATGCTAGAGCTTTTAATAACTATGTTCTCACTAGATATTATATTGATTCCATCGGGTGTATCACTATAACTCTTTACGATGCTATTTTCTAGAGTAAAATTGGATACTCCGTTTATTTTAATACCCGACTCAGAAGAATTGTAAATTTTGCAATTTTTGATGACGAAATGTAGTTCAGTATCTTCTAGATATACTCCGTAATCATCACCCATACCGTCGATAGTGTAATTTGCTAGTAAATATGGGTTTTCTTCAGATCCATTCCCTGAAAGATCTTTCTCATCAGCAAATTCTCGTAACGCATCATTACTCCTAATCGAGATGTTTTCGATCTCTTCGCTTTCTAAATTTGAGTTTACATACGATAGACTATCCGAACCCCCTATAACTTGAGTGGAGCCCCCAAGAACGGAAAGCAAAATCAATATGATTACGATAGTTGAAAGTTCTTTTCCCATCATTACAATATTGTTCAAAATCATACTTGTACTTTACTATTGAATATCGTAGACTACACAATCAGGATGCTACCAAAAGATTAAAATTCAACAGGCAAGATTGAAGCGATGTAAATTAGAGGTGACCAAAATTGGGAAATGCTGCTCTAAACGAAAAACTTTCAAATTTCATATTATCTGATACCATAAGGAAGATGACGATAAGCAGTTTTGCGGGCATAGGCACTCTCCTCATTATTCTTTCATACCTTGGGGGGCGTAGTTCTTACCAATTTATTATGGGTCTTGGAGTCTCTCTCTTAGTTGGCACACTTATAGGCTTCTATATGGGAAAGAAAGTCGGTTGGCCGATAGGATTTTGGGTTGGCCTTATCGGAGGTCTTATAGTTGCACCTCTAGTTGCTCTTTTTCTAGGTGATGGTGTTTCCGCCTATTATGCATCATTTATGGGTCCGATAGTCGGTGCTCTTGTAGGTAGATGGACCGAATTAGATGATAAAAGAAAGCTAAAAGAGGACATGGATAGGATTACTAAAAATTATTAGGCCCTAGTTCTATATCCCTAGGTCAAAATCATGCCGGTCGGGAAGAAGTTCGGTGAAAATCATACAGATGAAAATCGTCCGTCAACACTAGTTCTGGGAATAGGAGGAGCTGGTCGGAATATAGTTGAAGAGATAGGAGAGATATCTTCTTCTAATGTTAAGATATACGAAGTGGGAACTTCTTCTAGACCTTCTAAGCTATCTTTCATACCGATCTCCAAAGAAGATATGAAGAAAGCTTACGACTCAGAAATCGATTTGAGGGAAAGGCCTTTAACTGGATCGGAAAGAAGATTAAAAAATAAGATAAAGGATTTTGAGATAATTTATCTGATCGCTGGACTAGGAGGTAGAACTGGCAGTTGGACCGTTCCCACCTGTGCAGAGATCGGTAAAAAGCACTGTTCTTTCACGATGGGATTGTTGGCAAAACCATTTGAGAGTGAAAGCGCTAATAGAAAAAAATTATCAGAAGAATCTCAAACCGAGGCTCAAAAATATTTAAACATATCCGCGATCTTCCCTAACAGTAAGCTGCTGGAAATCAATCCAAATCTACCCATCAGCAAAGCTTTTTCAGTTATGAACAAAATAATAAAGCTTCCCATCGTTGATCTCAATGCGGTTATAACGAAAAGTGACATTTCTCATATGAAGGAATTTTGTAAGGAAGTAGATGAGCTCAAGATAGGAGCCGGATACGGGAAAGGTAGAAAAAAAGGTGTAAGAGCTGCTAAAGAGGCGTTAAGCTCACCATGGTTGGAGGAGTTAAATGATTTTGATAAGATCCTTGGGGTGATCACAACCAATAATGAAAGAGAAATCATGGATGTAGAAGATGCACTAGATGAAGTCCAAAAATCCTGTCCCGAGGCGGATATCATGTGGGGGCTCAAAAGAGACCCTAAAATAGGGGAAAGGATAAGAGTAACTTTGTTGGCAGGTAGGCAAAAATAAAACGGAAAACAAAAGGGTAGAAGTTGTTAATGTGTCTATCCGAATACGGTACCTATGCCTTCCGCTGCGGCCTCTCCTTCCTCTTTTATCTTTTCTCTTACTTCCTCTCTATTTTCAGCTGGTTCTACACCTTCTTCTTTGAATAGCTCAACGGCTTTTTCTACAGCTTCCTCTTTACCTTCTACCATTACGTAGGAAACCCCTTCTTTAAATCCGAGACTAGATCCATCTCTTACGTTGGTATTCTGTTTGCTTATGAGATCATCGGAGAGTATATCGTCGATCACGTCTTTTTTTTCCGCTTCAACTTCCAGTACTTCGTACATGTTTCTCAGGTGTCTCACTCTTCTTCTAGGATAAAAATATTACTATTTTTTACCTCCGTAGGTGAAAGGTATCAACATCAAGAATATACCGATTATACCCATCCCTATAGGAACGATATTAACTATTTCTGAAAATATGGAAATCGCTATACCCACCAAGATGAAGATGAATCCAAGTAATATAACAAAAAGTTTAGCATGGTTAGGCATCACCATATTATCTGTTTTATTTATTCAATCTACCTATTTAACTGCTTCGCCGACTTGTTCTCTCAAGCTTCAATCATCTGTTTCTGTTTTTAGATGCATCAGAAGGGATATCTGCTCTTCTTCCCAAGGAGTCAATTCACATAGTTTTTCTTTGTTTCCTTCCCGGAGTAATTTTAATAGAAGAGGAGAACCCTTAGTGAACATCATGATCCTGTCAAGAGCGTCATCATCAATATTTTCTTTTAGTATCTTTTCAGCCTCTTCTTTACCGAGAGGTGATAGTTTCAATTCTTTTACCACTCCTTTTTCAACATGATCTTTTCGATAAAATCTTTCGTATACTGGAGTGCCCTCTCGACCTGTTACTATTACTTTCAACGGATCGCTTTCTTCGATTCGTTCTAAAAAGTCATTTAAAAAGCTTACTACATCACTTTCTAATTCGTAATAATCGTCGAATACAATAACGGCTTTTTGGGAAGTGAGTTCGTCTATAATCCTATCACCTTCATTGCCTATTTTTTCAAGAAAATTTGAGATTCGAGTTTTTATCTTGGCTTTACTAGTACCTTTCAAACTGATCCACAGTACATGTCTTTCTTCCAATGCCTGTACGAACTTTGCCGTCAAAGTAGAAGCGCCTTGACCTTTCCGCCCCATAACTACCAAAACTGAGTCATCACTCTCGATCCATCTTTTCATCTTCTTTAACTCTTTTTCTCTTCCGTAAAACTCGAGGATATCAGGAAGATTTTCGACCATCTTAATTGGCTCAAAGATCCCCTGCTCACGTAAATCTATCCTTTGATCGTCTTTATCCTCTAAGATCGAAATGCATCTCAGTAGGTCCAACTTACCATCAGTTTTTTCTTCTACTCTGGAAAGATTAACTGTTCTTTTTTCGTCTCCCTGTATCAGATCGATAGATGTTTCAGAAAGTTCATCTAAGATTTTATTGGATACTGTCAAACCTTGAGAAGTGANTGAATAAGTTTTCATCTTTCTATCGTGACCCACAACTGGAGCCAATTTTTCTTTGATCAAATTTTGCTCAGTGAGAGAGTTGAGGACCCTTGAAAGATGCGTTCTGGAGATCCCGATGTTCTGAGATATGCCTTCCTGAGTGATATCCTCTTGTTTCTCTTCTCTCTCCTGTTCGGGTTGATAATAATCTCGTAAGTATAGTAGAATTTTCTGTTTGTATGTCAAAGATGATGGGTCCGTCATATCTCTCAAAACATTATTACTAACATACCCTATAATTTTTTCTTTCTTTAACAGCTCAAACTCTTATCTTACAAGTATTTTTGATATATTCCTCTTTCATCTCACCCAATATTTCTTCCAAAAGATCCTGTCTTTTTGGCATATATTCTTCCCTCAAAAGATCAAACATCACCCAATCGATCCTTTTGCCGAATACATATCCGCTCTTCCGGGCTCTCCCAGTTTCCTGGAAACCAACATCTTCAAGGATAGTCTGTGCTCTTTTATTGAATGAAGCGCTACGTGCACTCAATCGATCATAATTTTTTTGGAAAAACAGAATTTCACACAGCCCCAGGGTGATCTCCCTACCTATCCCTTTATTCCATTCTTCTAGTTCTCCTATGTAAGTTCCTATATTAGCGTTCTTAACGCTGTTTGACCTGTCTTTGTAATTTGCGATCCCGATCTTTTTATCATCCTTTTTCTTTTCTAGGATGAACTGCTGTTTGTCGTCGTTCTCCATATATTCTTCAAATTCCTCTCTGATATCTTGGGAATTCTTGAAAACTAATGGTTGCGCACGGGCATAGAGAGTAACCTGGAACGAGTTCTCCCATTTTTCTAAAAATGAAAGATCATCTTTTGTAAGGGCCCTAAATCTTATCCTACCTATTTCAAACATCTAAACTTCACCCTATAATAGGCTTCTCAATACTCTCTCCAAGTGTGATTACATTCCGTACATCGGTATATCCTAGTCTCTGGTTCATCTGCAGCTCTAGTTTGTTCTAGTCTCCAGAAAGCTTCATTGTTGTCGCAATCCGGACACCTCACTTTGGTTTTCGGAAGAGTATCAAGTTCTTCCTCGATCACGACTGTTTCCCTCTCTTCTTTCTGAGAACTGATTATGTTATTATCATCCTCGTCTTTCTTTTTAGTCAGTCCACACTTTTTGCATACCCACTCATCGTCTGAAGGCTTCATCAACGCGCCACAATCCGGACAGAACATCTTTGTTCACGTCTTTGTAGGTAATACGGTTTGATATAAAGTTTATGTGACTAAGATAGTAGATCTACAGCTTTCTCTTTGTCTATCTCTAGAGCCTCCAACATGTAATTTAGAGATTTCCTGAGGATTATGTCTTCCCCAGCCTGTTCCACGTATTCTTCCATCATGATCGGAGCTTTGAACCTGTATCCTACCGCGAGGTCTGACAGGTAGTGGTGTTTGTTATCCGGGTCCAACTCAGCAGCTTTTCTATAATGCTCCTCCGCTTTCTCGAACTTTCCTATATCTATACAGAAACCGCCTGCCGATTGTCTATAAAAGGGATTGTCATTCAATTCTATCGCTTTTTCGTAGTCTTCTAATATCTCATCACTTTCTATTTCGTTCAGACCCAAAGAAGCCTCCGCTCTACCGAAGCGAGCCTGAGCTTCCGTTTTTTCGTCTAGATTTTCTTCTAGAACTTCTGAAAACTTTTCGTAAGCTTCCTCATATTCGAACCTATTAAGAAGAGTTTCCGCTTCTTCCAATGGTGCTTCAACGTCTGCCATGTTTTGTCCTCGTACCTCTTAAGAAAAACGTCCAAATAAATGTTTCTACTCCGGTGCTAAGATTCAGTTTTTATTTGAGATAGATAGTGTCTCATCTTCTCAACAGCAGTTTCTTTCTTGGAAGGATAGCTCTCGACACGAGCCCTGATTCTGATACTGTTCCCTCCACTAGTTAAAGCAAATTCCTCTTCGTAAGCTTTCCCTTTGTCAATCCGAAAGAAAAAATTGCACCTTTCGTCTATTCTCTTATCTAATTCTTCTCGAAGCCGCTGGATGATTTCTTCAGGTAGATTTTTAAAAAAGGTGTCCATCTCCCTGTTCTTAGAGATCTTGCCTTCAAGGATCTTGATCGGATTTCCGTAATAACCTTCAGCATCTGATATCTCCAGTTCTAATTCTCTTCCTGCTAGATTTTCTAGCGACTCTTTGACCTTATCTAGACTTTCCGTAGCATGACAATAAGCTTTGAACTCGATGTAATGAAACGTCACCAATCTACCTCCTCTCGTGTATCTCCACCTAAATTTTCCACGAGATAGATGATCTTACAGATACTTTCAACCACTGTTATCCAATTGTANGCTTCTTCNAAATTCTCTCCTCGAGCGAAAGTTCCGTGCCCCTTCACTATAGCTGCNGGATAATCCTGTAGTATAGNAGGAAGTCGTTTTTCCACTTCGTCAGAACCGATGGATTCTTCAACATCCAATACTGGAACTTTCTTAAGATGATACTTTCCTTCGTCATCGATGGGTACGATCTCATCCCTGACAAGTGAAAGGGAGAGAGCGTATGGCGTGTGTGCATGGACAACCGCTAGAGAAGAAGTATTTTTATAGATGGCTCTATGAACACCGACTTCGGTAGATGCGATTATCACACCGCTGTCGTCTTCTTCTACGCCTGTTTCTACTATATCCTCTTTTTTGAGGTCGCCCATCATGGCTCCTCTTCTTTTTATATATAATCTGTCGCCTCTCCTGATACTCATGTTTCCGCTGTGTGAAGAGAGGTTCAATCCTCTTTCCTCCAAGAATCTACCGTACTTCTTCATCTCCTCCAATATGTCCTTTTCCATCTTTTCCTGCTCCGTACCGCTCTTCTCGGGACTAGAAAAATGGCATCGCTAATAATTTTTTTGAAGGAGAAAGCAAAACTGTTAAATCTGAATTGTGTAGTTTTTAAACGAATAGATGAAAGTCATATATCACCCATATTTCACAGATCCCACATATTCGTCAGATCCGGCTGCGGAAGAGGGAAGGATCGAGTGTATAATAGAGGAGCTCAAAAAGGTCCAAGGAATAAACTTTCTAGAACCAAAACCCGCTAGTAGAAAAGACCTTGAGCTTGTACATGACTCTCATCACATCCAGGACATAAAGCAGAGGAATAAGAAATTGTATGAGATGTCTAAACTCGCAGCGGGAGGATCTATTCTCGCTGGAAAAAACGCTTATGAAAAAGTTCCCGCTTTCGCTGTGATCAGACCTCCAGGCCATCATGCATCACCGGATTCAAGCTGGGGATTCTGCTACTTCAACAACATGGCTCTAGCGATAGAGAACTTGAGATTTAGGGAGAAAATAAAGAGTGCCTTCATAATGGATTTCGATCTTCACGTTGGTGATGGTAATATCAACTGTCTAGATGATGGCTCAGACATCAGGATAGTTAATCCCACCGCAGATGAAAGGACCCATTACTTGGAAAATGTTGAAAAATGTTTGTATGAATCAGATAATTACGATATACTCGGTGTTTCCGCTGGTTTTGACCAGCATATTGATGACTGGGGAGGAAAATTGAAGACCGAGGATTACAGAAAATTGGGAAGCTTTCTGAAAGACTTTTCTAAAGAAAAATGCAGTGGTAGAAGGTTCGCTCTATTGGAAGGTGGCTACAATCATAAGGTCTTAGGAAAAAACGTTTCCGCTTTCGTTGAAGGCTTTTCGGATTGAATGTTTTTCATAAAATACCTTGGATATCGAGTCTCTCAAGCGTTGATCTGTTAGGTATTCCTTTTTCATCCCACCCCATCGCTTCATAGTAATCATCAAGCATAGATTCTATATCGAAAACGTTATCTGCTGACGCGCCTTTTTTCAATGGATCATCGAATCGCTCGGGTAACTGATCGTCTTTTCTATCAAAACCCGCTTTGACGTTGAACAACCTCTCTAGATTATATATCCTTTCACCGACTGTATGTAGATCGCTCACTGTATAATCAACTCCTGTAGTGCTCTGCATGAATCTTGAATA
>SL_8KL_010_SEDDRAFT_10002990_pt1 | contig 14059 bp, 10 predicted proteins | sample SodLakKL_010_SED_4_FD_11160 | JGI IMG/M metagenome (IMG submission 11160) | reverse complement strand
GGTCACGGCGGGGGTCGGCCCGGTGGCAGCCGATCTCGCCGGGACGGGAAGCGATTTGCGCGACGCGTCCGAAGCCGGCCCCATGCGAATCGCGCTACTCGGGGGGACCGGCGACATCGGCGAGGGACTGACGCTGCGGCTGGCCCGGGGGACGGACCACGAGCTCGTGGTCGGCTCGCGGAGCGTCGAGAAGGCCGAAGACGCGGTCGAGGCGTACGCACAGCGGCTCGACGAGGCGGCCACGGCCGAGCTCTCGTCCGCGTCGAACCCCACTGCCGCCGCCGACGCGGACGTCGTGATCGCCTGCGTCCCGCCGTATCACCTCTCGGACACCGTCGAGGCCGTCGCCGACGAGCTCGGGGACGCCGTCCTCGTCAGTCCCGCGGTGGGCATCTCGCGGGACGAGGACGGCTTTCACTACAACCGCCCGCCACACGGTAGCGTCGCGGAGGTCGCGGCCGACGCCGCACCCGAGGGAACCCCCGTGGTCGGGGCCTTCCAGAACCTCGCGGCCGGGGCGCTCTCGGATCTCGACCACGAGCTGGGCTTCGACGTGGTGGTGACCGGCGACGACGGGGCGGCGAAAGCGACCGTGATGGAGCTGATCGGCGAGCTCGACGGGCTCCGGGCGCTCGACGGCGGCCCCCTCGCGAACAGCGCCGAGGTCGAGGCGATCACGCCGCTTCTGATCAACCTCGCGGCCGAAAACGACGGGCTGGCGGATCTCGGCGTCTCCTTTCACTGACCGCGATCGGCCATAGGCGTTCAACCCGGGGAGGACGGCCGTTCGGCCGGCGGACGCCGAACCGCGTCGGCGACGGGGCCGTCGAACGGGAGCCGCATGTGGACGTCGGCGCTTCGGCGGTCGACGAGTTCGAATCCGACCCGATCGTAGACGCGGATCGCCCGCCGGTTCGCGGCGTCGACGTCGAGGGTGAGCGCCTCGTAGCCGCCCTCGGCCGCGTGGGCGACGAGCTGTCGACACAGCTCCGTGCCGATCCCGCGGTCGTGGTAGTCGGGGTCGACGAAGACGACGAACTCCGGCTCCTCGTCCGTCGTCGGCGTGTACGCCGCGTGGCCGACGATCCGGTCGCCATCCCGGGCGAGGAAGTTCGAGCCGTGCTCTCGGAGCTCCGCGAGCCAGCTCTCGATCGCCGGCCGACTCCTGGGTGGCAGCCCCATCGACCGGTGGCGGTCGGAGTAGCCCTCGTACATCGAGACGAGCCCCGCCAGGTGTCGCTCCGAGAGCGGCTCGACGAGGAGGGCCACGCCGCGTCGGTCGACGAAGCGGGGACACCGCGGCGGACAGCCGACGGTCCCCGCACAGTCGGTCGGATCCCAGGGCGTACAGCGCTCGGTCACGTGTGTACCTCTACGGCTCCGGAACATGGCCACACCACGTCACGTGTTGGGGTTTTTAAAACCCATCCACGAATCGGGGCGTTCACGCGGTGTCCCTACCGGGCCCCGAACGACGAGCCCACCGGGGCCGACCGACGTCTCTACCGAGCCTCCGAACGACGAGCCCACCGGGGCCGACCGACGTCTCTACCGAGCCTCCGAACGACGTGTCTATCGGGCACGCCGTCCGGCCCCGGAGCGGAAGGATGGCTTCAAGGTCGCCGACGAACAACCGGGCGACATGAATCCAGGCGATCGCGTGCGGGTCGAACGCGCCGAGCAGTCCTTCGAGGGCGTGGTGCTCCCCTCGAGCGACGCCGAGTACCTCGTGATCAAACTCGACGGGGGGTACAACGTCGGGGTCGACCGGACGGACGCCTCGGTGGAGCTGCTCGAGGCGGACGTCTACGACGTCGGGGAGACCGGAGGCGACGACGGGGGGTCGGAGGTCGCCTTCGACGAGGAGCTGCCGACGATCTCGCTTATCTCCACCGGCGGCACGATCGCCTCGACGGTCGACTACCGGACCGGCGCCGTCACGGCCCAGTTCGACGCCGAGGACGTGCTCCGGGCGGTGCCGGATCTGGCCGGGCGGGCGAACTACCGCGGGCGGGTCGTCGCGAACATCCTCTCGGAGAACATGACGCCGGCGATCTGGGACGAGCTCGCCCGCGCGGTCCACGAGGAGATCGAGGCCGGCGCCGACGGCGTCGTCGTCATGCACGGGACGGACACGATGGCGTACTCCGCGAGCGCGCTCGCGTTCGCCCTCGAGTCGCCCGTCCCGATCGTGTTCACCGGCTCCCAGCGGTCGGCGGACCGCCCCTCCTCGGACAACGTGATGAACGCCGTCTGTGCCGTCGAGGCCGCAAAGAGCGACTGTGCGGAGGTGCTCGTCTGCATGCACGCCACCGGGAGCGACGACCGGTGTGCGCTCCACCGCGGGACCCGCGTCCGGAAGAACCACACCTCCCGCCGGGACGCCTTCGAGACCGTCGGCGCGAAGCCCCTCGGGGAGGTCACCTACGCCGACGAGCCGGCGGTCTCGTTCCGCCGGGACCACCGCGAGCGTGGGGCCGGCGAGCTCGCGCTGGCCGACGGCTTCGAGACCGACGTCGAGTTGCTGAAGTTCGTCCCCGGGATGGACACCGCCTTCCTCGACGTCCTCGAGGGGAAAGCCGGGGTCGTGATCGAGGGGACGGGACTCGGCCACGTCCACACCGACCTCATCCCGCGGCTCGCGGCGCTGGTCGAGGACGGCACGACGGTCGTCATGACGAGTCAGTGTCTGGAGGGGCGGGTCTGTGATCGAGTGTACGACACCGGCCGGGACCTCCTCGATGCCGGCGTCATCGAGGCCGGCGACACGCTCCCGGCGACGGCGCTGGTGAAGCTGATGTGGGCCATAGCACACGCCGAGGACGTCGAGGAGGCGATGGAAACCTCCCTGGCCGGCGAGCTACAGCGTCGATCGACCCCCTGGACGTGACCGATCGCCGACCGACCCCCTGGACGTGACCGATCGCCGACCGACGCCGTCTACTGACCCCAAACCTATAATAAATCCACACGACACCACCGTTGNATGAGTGAAGAGCCGGGTGGGACGAACGTACGGGGCGAGAGCCCCGACGCCGAACCCGTCGTCGAGACCGACGAGGCCACGATCACCGACGACGCCGAGCTCGAACGCACGCTCGGGCTCTCCGGCGGCCTCGCGATCGGGATCGGAACGATGATCGGCGCGGGTATTTTCGTCTTCCCCGGCCTCGCCGGCGGACAGGTCGGCACCGCCGCGACGGTCTCCTTTGCGATCGGCGGCGTCGTCGCACTGCTGGTCGCGTTGCCGACCTCCGAGCTGGCGACGGCGATGCCGAAAAGCGGCGGCGGCTACTACTTCATCTCGCGTGGCCTCGGGACGCTCGCCGGCACCGTCATCGGGCTCTCGCTGTGGTTCGGGCTCGTGTTCGCGACCGCGTTCTATCTCGTCGGGCTGGGCTTTTACGCGCTGGACGCACTCGCCGAGGTGGGCGTCACGATCGGCGCGAGCCCGGGCGCGATCGTCTCCGCGATCGCCGTCCTCTCGGGGATCGGCTTCACCGTCCTGAACGTCACGGGGACCGAGAACGCGGCGAAACTACAGAACGGGATCGTCGCGCTGTTGTTGTCGATGCTCGTTGCCTTCCTCGGGTTCGGACTGCTCGAAGCGTTGGGCTTCGTCGACGCCGACACACCCCCGGGTGAGGCCGCCGACGTCTGGGAGGTCGTCCCGATCATGTCCGTCGCCGCGCTCGTCTTCACCTCGTATCTGGGGTTCGCACAGGTCGCGACCGTCGCCGGCGAGATGAAACGGCCGGGGCGAAACCTCCCGCTGGCGATGATCGGCTCGGTGGTGATCGTCACGCTGCTGTACGTGCTGACGATACTCGTCGCGACGGACGTCTTCACCCAGGATCGGCTGCTGGAGGAAGGTGAGACGGCGATGGTCGAGGTCGGCCGGCAGTTGCTCGGGACGGGGGGTGCGCTGGTGATCATCGTCGGCGGTCTGCTCGCGACGATGTCCTCCGCGAACGCCTCCATTCTGAGCACGTCCCGGGCCATCTACGGCGTCTCGAAGGACGCACTCCTGCCCAGGTGGGCCAGCCGGATCAACCTGAAATACGGGACGCCACACGTCGCACTCGGGATGGCCGGCGGGCCGGTCGTCGTGCTCGCGGCCACCAGACAGGTCCAGTTGCTCGCCGAGGTGGCATCCTTCCTGCACCTGATCATGTACGGGTTGATCTGTGTCGCNTTGCTCGCGATCCGGCGTGATCGACCCGAGTGGTACGATCCGGACTTCGTCGTGCCCGGCGGNCCGGTGATCCCGANCCTCGGCGCGCTGGCGAGTTTCGGCCTGATCGCGTTCATGGATCCGACGTCGATCGCGGTCGGTATCACCGTCATCGTCGTCACGGCCGGGTGGTACTTCTATTACGCCCGGGACGTCACGCTCAAGGGGGCACTGTAATGACACGCGTACTCGTTCCCGTCGAAGTACTCGAGGGAAAGAGCGTCTCGCCCGGGCTTATGAACCTGCTGGGAACGGTCGACGTGACCGTACTCGGCTACCACGTGCTGCCCGAGCAGACGCCACCCGACCAGGCCCGACTCCAGTTCGAGGATCGGGCGACCGACGCGCTGGCGGACCTCAGCGAGGAGTTCGAGACGGCCGGCGGCAGGGCCGACCACCGGCTCGTGTTCACCCACGATCGGGAACAGACGATCGACCGGATCGCAAACGAGATCGACGCCCGCGCGTTCGCGATCTCCGGCATGACCGGCGACGTCGACCGGCTGCTCGTCTCCATATCCGGTGACGTCGCGACCGAGCGGATCCTCGCGTTCGTCGAAGCGCTCGTCGGCGGCCGGGAGATCGGCGTGACGCTGCTTCTCGCCGGAACGAAGCCGGACGAACGACGGCTCGAGGACGCCGCCGACCGGCTCCGGAACGCCGGGATCGACGTTCGAACCGAACTCGTCGCGGGCAAGTCGCCGTTCAGGGGACTGATGGACACGGTGCCAGACCACGACGCCGTCGTCATGGGCGAGAACGCGCCCTCGATCCGCTCGCTGGTCTTCGGCGACGATCCCGAGCGAGTCGCCTCGGCATCGGTCGGTCCCGTGCTCGTCGTCCGGTACGTCGAATCCCTCGACGGGTGAGTGTCGGCTCTCCCGGGAACCGTGGCCCGCCGTCGGGACCACCGGTCTTTTCGATCGGCCGTGGGGTCGGGGCGCCACGGCGTTCGGTTCGCCGACCCCGCCCTCGGGTCCGAAGTCCGGTGGCTTCGGCCGTCATATTGATCACGTTCGTACCCTCGTCGTCGGCTACTCCCTCACGGGTCACCTTGTGCTTCGAGGATCGTCGCCCGAAGCTCTTCGGTCGCCAGCTCGCCGTCGAGTACTCCCCGAAGGTGCTGGATCAGCTGTTCGCCGGCCAGGAGGTCCGGGACGGCGACGTAGGTGGCCCCTGCGTCGAGCAGCGAGAGCGCGGTCCGTTCGTCCCGGGCCCGGAGAACGAGGGCCGCGTCGTGGCCCATAGCCAGCAGCCGGCGGGAGACCACCTCCGAGCCGGTCACCGACACGATGACCCGGGCCTCCTCGGCGTTGGCTTTCTTCCAGGTGTACGTCTCCATCGCGTCGCCGAAGACGTACGCCTCACAGTCGAATCGGACGTCGTCTCGAAGCGCCGGATCGTTCTCGATGACGACGTACGGGTGGTTTCGCTCCTCACAGAATTCGACGATCCGTCTGCCCTTCTGACCGTAGCCGAGGACGATCACGTGGTCGGTGATCCCCTCGGGAACGTCGCTCAGCTCGTCGATCTTGTCGTGGCTGCCCGAGACGATGCCACGGGCCGAAAGCGTCCAGTAAATGCGTTCGCTGTACCGCTGGGTGACCGTCGAGGTGATCATCGTGACGGCGGCGGCGAGGACGATGGCGTCGAACACCGCCTGGGCCAACAGCCCGACCAGCAACGCCTCGATGGCGATGATCAGCGAGAACTCGCTGATCTGGTCGGTGCTGAGCGCCGTCAACGTCGCCGTACGGCCCTCGTACCCCCGGTAGATCAGGATCGCGACCGTCACCGCCGGCTTCAGGACCACCGTCAACACCACGAGGGCGACGACCAGACTCAGCTTCTCGATCGAGGCCGCCACGTCCATCTGGACGAACGGCAAGACGACGAGCGCGCCGACGGTGACGAAGAAGATGGCCACGAAGAAGTCCTTGATCGACTCCAGTCCGTTGAACAGCCCGAGGTACTCCACGGTGTTGTGGCGGACGGCGAGCCCGGCGGCGAACGCCCCCACGACGATCGGGACGCCGACGGCCGAAGCCGAACCGATGAACACGACCAGAAGCGAGACGACGCCGACGATCATGAGCTCGTCCGAGTCGCCGGCGAGCCGACCCATCACGCCGAAGGCGTAGCGGTTGACGAGAAACGCCGCGACGAGGAAAACGGTGCCGTAGCCGATCTGCAAGACGATGGGATCGAGCTCGAGGACGCCGGCACCCACGACGAGGATGAACCCGACCGCGAACAGGTCCTGGACGAACTGGATGGACTCGCCGAGCCGACCCCGGACGAGGCCCGTCTGGAGCTCGGTCTGCAACAGCGCCGTCGCGACGATCGTCGAGGAGAGCGCGACCGCGACGCCGAGAAACACCGCCTCACCCGGTGGCACGCCGAGGGCGACCCCGGTCGCGACCCCGAGCCCACCGACCACGAGTATCTGGCCGAGCGCGGCGAGTTCGCTGTCCGCGAGCACCGTCCCGATGCTGGTGAGCTGGATACCCACGCCGAAGGTGAACACCAACAGCGCGATGCCGAACTGCGCGAGCTCAAGCGCCTGCGTCTCGTCGACGAAGAAGCCGGCCACGATCCCCGCGAGGATGAGCAACGGCGCGGCCGGGAGGGCATACCGGTTGGCAAACAGCAAGAACGGCCCGGCGACGATGAAGATGACCGCCACCGCGGTCAGCAGCTCAGACATCCCGACCACCCCCGACGGCCGGCGGTTCAGTCATCGAGATCACCACTCATCCGTTCGTGGACGTCCCGGAACGGCCTCGGATCCCGCAGTAGTTCGGCGTCGTGTTCCGCTGCGTCCTCGAAGGTCTCGGGCTCTTCCAGCAGCGCCCCCAGGTAGTCGACGAGACGGTCCGACGACAGCGAAACGCTCCGGATGACGTAGTCGGCACCCCGATCGTAGAGGTCACGGACGTCTCCGGGGTCGTTCGCCTCCAAGACGACCGTCGCGTCGTCGCTCGTCTCCCGCAGGATCTTCTTTCCGACGTCGACGCTGTCCGACGACGAGAGCACGAAATCCGCCTTCTCGAGGGCGACGTCTTTCCGGATGGAGCTGCTGGCGATGTCGCCGAAGACGGCGTCGTACCCCTCCGCTTCGAGTTGTGCGACGTGATCGGTTCGTCGGTCGACGACGACGAGATCATCGTAGTAGTCCTCGAGAAGCCCGAGCACGTTCCGCGTCAGATCGTCGTAGCCGACGACGACCGCGTGGTCCGTGTACTCCCGTTTTTGCTCGGTGAACGTCTCCTCGGCCTCGAACCGCGAGAGGTACGGCCCGGCCCGCTCGAAGAGGGCGTCGCCGAACGCGAAAAAGTAGACGGAGACGCCCATCGTGAGAAGCGCCACCAGCGTCAGAAAGCCGAGTATCTCGACGCCGATGAACTCGCCGGCGACCGCGGCGGCCGCGACGACGACGCCGAACTCGCTGACCTGGATCATGTAGAGACTGCCGAAGAAGGTCGTCTCGCTGTCGAAACGCTGCCAGCTGAGGAGCACGAAGAAGATCACGAACTTCCCGACCATCAACACCACCGCAGCGACGACGGCCTGTTCCCAGTAGAAAAACAGCTCGCCGGCGTCGAGGCTCAACGCGACCGACGCGAAGAAGATCATCACGAACAGGTCGGTCAGCGGATTGACCCGGTCCTGGAGCTCCTTGCTGTACGGCAGCTGGGCGATGGCGACGCCGGCGAGGAACGCGCCCATCTCGATCGAGAGGTAGGCCGTGATGCCAAGCGGCGCCAGAAAGAGGTTGACGTTGTCCGAGACGAACACGAACAGGAACGCCCACGAGAGGGCGATGAGAAAGAAGAGCTGTCTGTTGTCGGCGACCCGGCGGAAGACGGGAGGCAACGCGTACTTCGAGGCGGCGAGGGCGGCTACGGTGATGATCGCCACGAGGGTGAGGACGACCGCCAGCGTCGTGGCGACCTCCGTGGCGCTGTCGGGACGCCCCGCAGCCAGCACGGCCAGTATGATGACGACCACGACGTCTTGCATCAGGAGGATGCCGACGTCCATCTTGCCGTGGAGGGTGGTCGTCTCGTCGAGGTCGGTGAGCATCTTGATGACGACCGCAGTGGAGCTGTACATCACCGCAAGCCCGATGATGACCGACTCGATCGTGTCGAACCCCAGCGCCAGCGAGACGCCGGTGCCGACGGCGGCGACGCCGGCCATCTGTGGCAACGAGATCTTGACGATCGGCGCGAGGATGTGTCTGATCTCGTCGATACGCATCTTGATACCGAGCAGGAACAACAGGAACGCCAACCCCAGCTCCGAGAGGGTCTCGGTGAGTTCGGTGACCTCGACGATCCCGAGACCGACCGGGCCGACGACCACGCCAGCGAGGATGTAGGCGATGATGGTCGGCTGGCCGGTCTGTTTGGCGAGGAAGCCGGCGACGGTCGCCGCGAGGAGGATGATCGCGAGATCGAGCGAGAGCGCGACTTCAGAAACCATCTACACTGTGTTGATTTCTCACACTCTTTAGTTAATAGTTGTGGAGGTGGGGCCGTCGCTCCTCGGGAATTTTTTCACCGCCGGGGCGACGGTCCGGGTCCGGACCGTCGGTCGGAGCCGAATACCACGTCACGAGCTCCCGTCGTCACGAACGTGGACGGAAATCCGGCAGGACGGTGGCCGCGGGGACGCGACCCGGCGGGCGAACGTTTATTACGCACTTCGGGCAATCCCCGACGATGGCGTCCATTCCGGTAGTGTTGCGACGGATACGGCGAGCACGCCGCGAGGCCAAAGAGCCTCCGACGGTCGGCAAGTTCCGGGAGTACGAAGCGGCTTACAGGGAGATCCTGGAAGCCGTCGAGGACGCCGGTGGCGAGGGGTCACGCGACGAGGTGAGCGAGTGGCTCATCGAGTGGACCGAACGACGGAGACGCCTCCCGGAGCCCGAAACCCTCCGGGAACACGCCAGGGACGTCCTCGTCGAGCGGGGTGTCGAGCTACCGGACCGGCTGCAGCCTGCGTGATCGTACTGGACCGGCTACAGTCCGCATGATCGACGGGGCCGTCTCAGCTCGATCCCTCTGGATTTCCGTCGCCGTCACCGAGGTCGCCGATGAGCTCGGCGAGGTCCTGGCCTTTGCTCTCGCCGGGTAAGATGTCACCCAGCGTCGCCCCGAGGGCTGCTGCGGCCCAGATGACCGTCACGCGAGCGAACTGTTCGAGCGTCGTGGGATCCTCCTCGTGCAGCCGCCCCCACATCAACATCGTCAGGAAGGCGACCAGAAGCGAGATGACGAGTATCGCCGTCAGACGTTTGGGGATGAACCCGAACAGGCGTCGCATCTGGACGTCCCGAATGTCGGTGTAGTAGAGCAACCCCGACGCGAGCGTGACGATGAACAACACGTTGATCGCCAGAAAGAGGGGCAACGGACCGACCGAGAACTCGGTGAACCACTCGGCGATCTCGAAGACGCCGTCCTCGACGAGCAGGGGGAGCGAGAAGATGATCCCGCCGACGAACCCCTCGGCGACGTCCCGGGAGGTGTACTTTTTGATCCGACCACTCCCCGGAACCCGTTCGAGCATCCGCCTGGTTCGTCGGACCTCCCGTCGCTCCTCCGAACTCGTCACGGTCCCTTCGAGTTCGTCTAGCTGCTCGAAGACGTCCTGGAGGTCGTAGGTAGCTCCACCGGTGTCGGGAGTGTCATCAGTGTCGGGAGCGTCTTCCTCGCGGCTCATACCCAACGCTCAGATAGGAGGAGGATAAAAACGGGTGATTGCCCCTCTTTCCGGTCGAGTGGCCCCGTCACCGGTATCGCTCCGGAACGTCCCGCAACGCGGTCGGGGACGTATCCGACCACGAGGGGCCGCTCGTCGTCGCGACCTTCGGACAGGCCCACCTGCTGGGCGTCGCCGAAACCGTCGGAACGACCTGCTGAGAAACGAGTGACCGTCGATCGCGACGGTCACAGTTCGCCCGGGAACGGGACCGACGCGTCGAAAGCGCGAGAAAGGGTGATCGAATCGGTCTCACGTGGCCGCGGTCGGCGTGTACGAGCTCAGCCGAGCAGCTCGCGAGCGGCCGCGAGCAGGGCGTCGTACCCCGCCTCGACGTCCGCGAGGACGACGTGCTCGTCGACGGTGTGAGCCTGCTCTAAACTGCCCGGTCCCCAGGTGATCGCCTCCATCCCCGCGTCGTTGACGAAGTTTCTGACGTCCGTCGACGCCTCGATCCCCCAGGGGTCGGTCGACGCGCCGGTGTGGGTCGCCGACACGTCCCGGAACCGCTCGGCGAGCGGGCTGTCGACCGGGATCGACGCCGACTCGTAGGTCGTCTCCCGCTCCCACTCGAGGGTGATTCCCCCGTCCCGGAGCTCCTCGGCGATGGCCGCGACCTCCCGGTCGACGTCGGCGACCGACTCCGTCGGTGTGATCCGTCTGTCGAGCACCAGCGTGACCTCGTCGGGGAACACCGCCCGGTTGGTGTCCGCACCCCCGACGACCTGCGTGACGGTCGCGTACGCCGGACCGCAGAGCCCCCCGCCGCGGGCCCGGAGCTCGGCGTCGTAGGCCTCGATCCGATCGAGCACGGCCGCGACGTCGCCGACGGCGTTGTGTCCGCGGTCGGGCTGGCTCGCGTGGACGGGCTCGCCCGGAATCGAGAGGTCGTACCACGCCAGCCCCTTCGCCGCGGTGGCGACCCGACACGCCGTGGGCTCGAGGACGACGCCGTACGTTCCGTCGAAGCCGGCCTCGAGCAGCGCCTTCGTCCCCGGCTCGCCGGTCTCCTCGCCCATCGCGGCGTGGACGACCAGCGAGCCGGCGAGCTCGCCCGCCCGGATCTCCGGGGCGAGTTCCAGCGCCGCGAGCATCGCGACCGCGAGCCCGGATTTCATGTCGGCCGCGCCGCGGCCGTACAGCCGGCCGTCCTCGACGACCGGCTCGTAGGGGTCGTGGCTCCAGGCGTCTGGGTCGCCCGCGGGGACGACGTCGGTGTGGCCGTTGAGCACGAGCGTGGGACCCCCTCCCCTCTCGCCCTCGATTCGGTCGTCGCTCCCGTCGCCCTCGATTCGGTCGTCGCTCCCCCCACCAGCGCTTCCGTCCGCCGTCACGCCGCCGACCCGAGCGCCGACTCCCGGACGGTCGGGATCGGGCTCCTCGAGCAGCGTCGATTCGATCCCGTGGGCCCCGAACCAGGCGTGGACGTACTCGGCGACCGGCCGCTCGTTGCCCGGCGGGTTCTCCGACTCCCGGCGGACGAGTTCGCCGACCAGCGCCGCGAGGTCGGTCGGGTACGCCGTCATCGGGTGCCCGCCTCCGGGCCGTCGGTCCTCGGGAACGTGTCCTCTCCACCGTCGGCAACCGCCGTCTCGCCGACGTCGTACCGGCTCGAGACCTCCGCCAGCGCCGGCTCGATCCGGGTCACCCCGTCGGTCGCCTCCCGGGCGCTCGCGGTGTCTTTCAGCCCAGTTCCCGTGACGACCGCGACGACCGTCTCGTCGGGTCCGACGATGCCGCGCTCGCGGGCCGTCCGGATTCCGGCGATCGGGGCGGCCCCCGCGGGCTCGGCGTAGATCCCCTCGAGTCGGCCGAGCAGCGTCTCGGCCGCGAGGATCTCCCCGTCGGAGACCGTAACGGCCGTCCCGCCGCTCTCTTCGAGCGCCCGGCAGGCCTTCAGGGTGTTCCGCGGTCGGCCGACCTCGATGCTGTCGGCGACGGTCTCCGCGAGCTCGTCGGCGTCGTCGGCGTGGAAGGCGTCGTGGATCGCGCTCGCGCCCGTAGCCTGGACGCCGAGCATCTTCGGGGTGTCCTCGACGAAGCCGAGCTCGTGGAACTCGGCGAACCCCTTCCAGCAGCCGGCGATGGTACAGCCGTCGCCCATCGAGAAGACGATCCAGTCGGGGACCGCCTCGCGGGTCTGTTCGGCCAGCTCGTGGCCGACCGTCCGCTTGCCCTCGATCTGGAACGGGTTGATCGCGGCGTTGCGGTTGTACCAGCCGTACTCGTCGGTCACCTCGAGGCTGAGGTCGTACGCCTCGTCGTAGCTACCCTCGACGGCGAGGACGTCCGCGCCGTAGACCAGCGGCTGGACCAGTTTCCCCTCGGGGGCGTCCCCGGGGACGAAGATGCGGGCGTCGAGCCCGGCGCGGGCGGCGTAACCCGCGAGCGAGGCGGCGGCGTTGCCGGTCGAGGCGCAGGTGACGACCTTCCGGCCCAGCTCGCGGGCTTTCGTGGCCGCGACGCTCGTCGCCCGATCCTTGAAACAGCCCGTCGGGTTCGTCCCGTCGTTTTTTACGAGCGTCTCGACGCCGAGTGCCGCCGAGAGCCGCGGAGCCTCGAGCAGGTCCGTACCGCCCTCCCCGAGCGTGACGGGGTCGGCGTCGTCGGCGACCGGGAGGAACGCCCGGTACTTCCACTGGGAGTCGATCCGGCCGTCGAGAGGGGCGTCGAACCGGTCGACGATCTCGTCGTAGTCGTAGACGACGTCGAGGATTCCCGCGACGCCGTCGTGTTCCGGGCAGGTGTAAACGACCTCGGTTGGATCGTACGTCGCGCCACAGAGCGTACATTCGAGCGCGCGGACGTGTCGGAGCGTCATATCCGATCCTCGGCGCGAGGGGTCGAGAAAGCACCGACTTCGCGGCGGCCGGCGTCCGACGGGAGAAAGAATCGCACAGCCACGCCGGAAAAACAAAGACGGTTCGATCGGGACGATTGGACGATGAGCACACGGGAGGTGCTGGTCGTGACCGACGGCCACGGGCCGACGGCACGGCTGGCCGAGGAGCTAGACGGGCTGGCGGAGGCGCCGGCGACGACGACGGTGGATCCCACGGCGGCCGTCGACCGCGCGACGACCGGCGTGTGGGGCTGTGTCCTCGTCCCCGCGACGCTCGTGGGCGAGGACTGCCTGCAGGGGCTCCCGCCGGAGCTTCCGACGATCGCCCTCCTGACCGACGGGAACGATCTAGACGCGATCGGCTCCGACGACGTCGCCACGGGCGGCCCCGGTGACGTCGCCACGGGCGGCCCCGGTGACGTCGCCACGGGCGGCCCCGACGTCGTCGACGTCGTGGAGTGGCCCGTCGAGCCGGACCGGTATCCGTTCGTCGCTCGTCGTCTCCGTGCACACGCGAGCGGGGCCAGACGCGAGCGCGACGCCGCCCGGTTCCGGGCGATGTTTCGGGACTCGCCGGATCCGATCATCGTCCACGACGCGGACGGCCGGATCGTCGACCTCAACCGACGGGCGTGTGAGAGCCTCGGCTACGAGCGCGAGGAGCTGGTCGGGATGGCCCTCACGGAGATCGAGGTCGGTATTTCCGAGGCGGAGATGGACGAGTTCTGGGAGGGGTACACCCCTGGAGAGCCGCTGACCCTCGAGGGGCGCCACCGTCGGAAGGACGGCACCGAGTTCCCGGTGGAGGTCAGCCTCGGACGGATCGACCTCCCCGGCGGCGAGCACTTCTTCGGGATCGTCAGGGACGTAACCGACCGGGACGAGCGGGAACGACGCCTCGAGAGACGGACCGACCAGCTCGAGTTCTTCAACGGGCTGTTGCGCCACGAGGTGTTAAACGGGATGACGGTCGTCCGGGGGAACGCCGAGCTGTTGCTCGAGCAGCTCCCCGAGGACGACGACCGACGCCGGCACGTCGAGGCGATCGACGAGCGCAGCGAGGACATCGTCTCGGTGACCCGCCGGGTTCGGTCGGTGCTCGGGCGGCTCACCGACGGTCGGGAGGCGTCGCTGTCGACGGTCGACGCCGCCGCGATCCTCGAAGAGCGGATCGCGTCGTTCGCCGAGAGCCACCCGGAGGTCGAGGTCCG
>SL_8KL_010_SEDDRAFT_10002989_pt1 | contig 14063 bp, 11 predicted proteins | sample SodLakKL_010_SED_4_FD_11160 | JGI IMG/M metagenome (IMG submission 11160) | reverse complement strand
TTTGTGGGGCTGGCCAAGAACACGGGCAAAACCGAGGCTTTAAACCAGGCGGCAGAGGAGCTGGCTGCCCGGAATAGAAGACTGGGTCTTCTTTCCTACGGCCGTGATGGTGAGGAGATTGATGAGATAACAAGGCAGAAGAAGCCGGCTGTTCGGGTTCCACCCTCGACCTATTTCATCACGGTCGAGGACAGCATCAGGAGCGGGGAAGAGTTCTGCCGGGAGATAAAGCCTCTCGATATTTACACCGCTCTGGGGCAGGTAAAATTGTATCAAAGCAGCCCCCGTCTTTCAGGTTTCCTGGAGGTTGAGCTGGCGGGGATTAACCGCAGCTCCCGTCTGTGGAAGGCAAAGAAAATACTGCTGGATTTCTGTGATTTCATTCTGGCCGACGGTGCCCTGGACAGGCGCAGCTCGGCTCTGCCCGGTCTGGCAGAGGGTGTCATACTCTCCACGGGTGCAGTTATCGGCTATACCCCCGCACGGGTGGTGGAGAAGACGGATGAGATGCTCAGGCTCTTTTCACTTCCTCTATGTGAGGTGGAATTTCTGCGCAGGAGATTCCAGGAGATGATCGATAAAGACGATCAGGGCCGGGGAGAGAGTCCGGGGGAGATATATCTAAAAGGCGGGAAGGAGCTGGAGCGATATCAGCTGAAATCCTCCACCAGCTTCGGACTCAAACAGGAACTCCAGAACCTCATCTGTGAAGATGCCGAATTTACCGCGGCTTTGAGTGGATCCGCAGAGAGCTATCTGCTGCTGCATGGTGCCTTCACTGATAGTCTGGCCGGCTTTCTGGCCTCACAGGATATACTGCAGGGGCTGACAGTGGTGGTGAGAGATCCAATACATGTTTTTATAGATGGATCTGAACTGAAAGCTCTGGAAAAAAACGGCATAGAACTGAAGCTGAGGGAAAGGATCAGTCTGCTGGCGGTGACGGTCAATCCCCATAATCCTCAGGGTGCTGATCTCTGCGGTGAGGAGATTGTAAGGGGACTGAAGGAGCACTGGCCGGAACTGCCGATATTTGATATAAAAGCGGAGAGTTATCAGGAATAGATTGGGGGGGTAGATTTGCCTGAATTAAAACTTGATGCAGAGGAGATTAAAAGATGCAGAGAGGCCGCCGCTACCATAGCCGACGGTGTCGATGATTTTATAAGAGGACATACCACCACTTCGGTGGAGAGGGCCGTGCTGCGGCTGCTCGGTGTTGAGGGAGCAGATGATGAGGGCGTGCCGACCGTAAATATCATGGTCGATCAGCTTAAAGAGGAGGATATGCTGTCAGAAGGGGCAGCACTGCCCCTGGCCGCCGCTCTCAAAAGCTCCGGCCTGGAACTGGATGAGCTGACCGGACGTATCAGCAGAGGCGAGGAAAACCTGGCTCAACTGGCCCGGGATGCTGAGATCAGCCCTGCAGAACTTCGTAAATTTCTGGGGAAACCTGCCGGCAAAGAGAGTCTTGAGCTCAGCCGTGTGCGCGATCAGAGGAATGAGCTGCAGGAGAGATATCCACCCGGAGATAGACCCTGGAAATATGTCATAGTGGCCACCGGCAATATCTACGAAGATGTCAGACAGGCCCGGATTGCCGCCCGGGAAGGTGCTGATATCATAGCTGTAATCAGGAGCACCGCCCAGAGCCTTCTCGATTACGTGCCCCGCGGGGCCACAACCGAGGGATATGGAGGCACATATGCCACCAGGGAGAACTTTCGCATCATGCGCTCCGCCCTGGATGAGGAGATGGAAGAGCTGGGGCGTTATATACAGCTGGTCAATTACTGTTCAGGCCTGTGCATGCCGGAGATAGCTGTGATGGGGGCCAGGGAGAGGCTCGATATGATGCTCAATGATGCCATGTACGGCATCCTCTTCCGGGATATCAACATGAAGAGGACCTTTATAGACCAGTATTTCTCCCGTCTGATAAATGCCTATTCCGGCATCATCATAAATACGGGTGAGGATAATTATCTGACGACAGCAGATGCCCTGGAGGAGGCCCATACGGTCATCGCCTCACAGTTCATCAACGAGGAGCTGGCCTTTCGTTCCTGTCTGCCGCCGGAGCAGATCGGTCTGGGCCATGCTTTCGAGCTCGATCCTGATCTTGAGGACGGTTTTCTGCTGGAACTGGCCCAGGCTCAGCTTGTGCGCCAGCTGTTTCCCGGCTCACCCCTGAAATATATGCCGCCCACACGTTATATGACGGGTGATATTTTCAAAGGCCATCTGCTCGATGCCATGTTCAATCTAACGGCAGCGATCACAGGCCAGGATATACAGCTGCTGGGCATGCTGACAGAGGCCATACACACCCCTTTTGTACAGGACAGGGCCTTAAGCCTGGATAATGCCGGCTATATCTTCAATAATGCCGGGGGCTTAAAGGAGGAGATCGATTTCAGCAAAAATGGCAGGATACAGGATAGAGCCGATAAAGTTTTAGGGGAGGCCGTGGATATGATGGAAGAGATAGCAGAGGAAGGCCTGGTCTCAGCCCTGGAAAAGGGCCGCTTTGCCAGTATCAGCAGATCTCCGGATGAGGGCAAGGGGGCAGATGGTGTTATCGCTAAAGATGATAGCTATTTCAACCCCTTTACCACTCTGTTCAGAGAGGAGCTGGAAGATGATGCCATCTGAGAGCATAGATGAAAGGATTACGGACTTTGACCGCGAGAGCATAAAGCCCTATGGGGATGAGCCGGGTGATGGTATGATTCAGCTGGGCTTTACACTGCCCGTGCCTCCCGGACCGAAGGCGGATGAGGCGGCGGTGAGACTGCTGGAGAAGATGGGCCTGGAGGAGTGTGATGTGGTGCACAGCCGCGGTCTTGGCGATGAATTCACATTCTTTATCATCTACTGCCGGTGTGGTGAGACGGTCAATTATGAGGAGATAGAGATAGCGACCGTGCCGGGCACATCTCTCAGCTATGAGGAGATAAATGAGCTGATAGCAGAGAGATCTCCCCGCCCCCTGCGGGTTGTGGGAGCCTGCACGGGCAGTGATGCTCATACTGTAGGTCTCGATGCCATTATGAATATGAAGGGATATGCAGGTGAGTATGGATTGGAGAGGTATCCACAGTTTGAGACCTGGAATCTGGGCAGCCAGGTTCCCAATGAAGAGCTGATCAGAAAAGCGGTGGAGGTTGATGCTGATGCGATTTTAATTTCACAGGTGGTAACCCAGCGCGACATCCATCTCAAAAATCTGACCGAATTCGTGGAGCTGCTGGAAGCCGAGGGAAGAAGGGATGAATTTGTCCTGGTTGTGGGAGGACCCAGAATAGGCCATGAGCTGGCCATAGAGCTGGGGTTCGATGCCGGCTTCGGTGCCGATACCAGACCTGATGAGGTGGCTTCATTTCTGGCCAACGAGCTGGTCGAAGGCTGATGATTTGAGCGCTTGATCTGAAGTCAGAGATCCGCGCCAGTCTGTCCTGATAAAACAAAACTCATTACGGGGGGATACAGGATGCGCAGAAGAGAGGATGAAGCTGTCATCAGAGTGAGGATGAGCAGTGCCGATGCCCACTATGCGGGAGGCCTTGTCGATGGGGCAAAGATGCTCGAGATATTCGGCGATGTGGCCACCGAACTTTTGATCAGAAACGATGGTGATGAGGGCCTTTTCGTCTCCTATGATGATGTGGAGTTCACCGCTCCGGTCCACAGTGGAGATTATATCGAAGCCCGGGGCAGAATTACAGAAGAGGGCAATACATCGAGGGCCATGGAGTTCAACGCCTATAAGGTGATAACGGCGGCCGGGGAGGCCGAACATCCCTCAGCCCGGGATGTTCTCGATGAGCCGGAGCTTGTCTGCCATGCCACAGGAACCTGTGTGGTGCCTGCTGCCAGACAGCGCCGGGGGGAGGAATAACATGGAAAAAGTAATCATAACAGCCGCCATCTGTGGTGCCGAGCTGACAAGAGAGGACACACCTCATCTGCCCCTGACACCTGAGGAGCTGGCAGAGGAGGCGCTCAGAGCCGAGGAAGCCGGGGCGTCCATCATCCACCTCCATGTCCGCGATGAGGAGGGACGCCCTTCTCAGAAAGAGGAGGACTTTCGCCGGACGGTGGAGGAGATGGAAAAAGCCGGAATTTCGGCCATCATCCAGGTTTCCACCGGCGGAGCGGCAGATATGAGCCCTGATGAGCGAATAGAGGCCCTTAAGGTCGAGCCCGAGATGGCCAGTCTGGACTGCGGCAGCATCAATTTTGGTGATGAGGTCTTCGTCAATACCATGTCGATCCAGAGGCGTTTTGCCCGGGAGATGAGAGAAAGGGGTGTCATGCCGGAGCTGGAATGCTTTGAGACCGGCCATATTCACAATGCCCTTAAGCTGAATGAGGAGGAGCTGCTGCCCGATCATCTGCATTTTGATCTGGTGCTGGGTGTGCCCGGCGGTATGCCTGCTTCAGCCCGCAGCCTGCTCTTTATGCTCGATCAGCTGCCGCCTGATGCCACCTGGACTGTGGCCGGGATAGGTCGATATGAGCTGCCTCTGGCCTATCACGCTCTGGCTCTGGGCGGGCATGTGCGTGTGGGCCTGGAGGATAACATCTATTATGAAAAGGGACGGCTGGCTGAGAGCAATGGTGAGCTTGTGGCCCGTGTTAAGCGGCTGGCCGGGGAGCTGGGCCGCAAACCGGCCTCACCGGCCGAGGCCCGTGATATGCTGGGTCTGCCCCTGGATCAGGCTTAAATATCACATTGGTGAGGAATATATGAGCTGAGGGGAGAGCAAAGAAAATATAACAGGGAGGTAATAGATGATGAGCGCTGCTGACAGATTCGGAACCCACCGTGTGCTATCACCCGAAGGTGCGCTGCCACAGCCTGCTGATAAAATCGATAACAGCATGGAGATATATGATAATGAGATTCTCATAGATGTGGAGACACTCAATATCGATTCGGCCAGCTTTACCCAGATTGAGGATGAGGCCGGCGGGGACGAGGAGAAGATCGGGGAGAAAATAATCGAGATTGTGCGAAAGAGAGGCAAGATGCACAACCCTGTTACAGGTTCAGGGGGGATGCTGATAGGCCGGGTGGCCGCTGTGGGCCCTGAACTGAAAGACCGTGATCTGGAGGTTGGTGACCGTATTGCCACGCTGGTCTCACTCTCACTGACCCCTCTCAAGCTGGATAGAATTACCGAAATAAGGCCGGAGGTGGATCAGGTCGATGTTGAGGGAAAGGCAGTTTTATTCGAGAGCGGCATCTATGCCCGTCTGCCCGAAGATATGACTGATACGCTGGCTCTGGCCGTTCTGGATGTGGCCGGTGCCGCCGCCCAGACAGCAAGACTGGTAGATCCCGGTGACAGGGTGCTGATAATCGGGGCCGGGGGCAAATCAGGTCTTTTATGCCTGCATGAGGCTAAAAAGCGGGCCGGTGTGACAGGTCAGGTTCTGGGCATGGGACACAGCGACGCCAGCACGGAGCGCATAATCGAGACCGGATTGGCCGATGAGGTTCTCCAGGCCGATGCCACAGAGCCCCTTGATGTCTATCAGCTGGTGGAGGATAAAACAGGGGGAGAACTTGCCGATGTGGTCATAAACTGCGTCAATATCCCCTCAACCGAGATGGCCTCCATACTGGCCTGCCGCGAGGGGGGCATGATCTACTTCTTCAGCATGGCCACCAGCTTTACAGGGGCTGCCCTGGGAGCAGAGGGTGTGGGAAAGGATGTTGAAATGCTTATAGGAAACGGCTATACCAGAGGCCATGATCTCATATCACTGCAGATTCTGCGCGAGAATGAGAAGCTCAGGGAGATTTTTGCCGGCATATATGGCTGAGTATCCCGAATAATAATCAATGATTTTTCCCGGGCTGGCAGACTTAAGCCCGGGAATTTTTTGACTAAACTAATTTAATGTATTATAATATAAATCAATGAACTTATAAAAGCTTTGCGCAACAATACAAAAATATAAGAGGAGGAGAAAGCAGATGGGCAGAAAAAAGTTGATCGTTTTGCTGGTGCCTGTTCTGGTACTGGGACTCACTCTCACGGCCGGTGCTGAAGCCATACCCGAGATAGAGATTATGACCACCACGGAAGCCTATGATCCCATTCGCTATGAAGCGGCCTTTTTAATTCAGGAGAACTGGGAGGAGCTGGGGCTTGAGGTAGATGTGCGGCCCACGGAATTCAGCACACTAATCGAGACATTCTATGATGAGCAGGACTTTGAAGTCGCTATAGCCGGCTGGTCAGGCAGGGTGGAGCGTCTGGATCCCCAGCATTTTCTGGGTACCCTTCATTCCGAACAGACTGATCTTGGAGGCAATAATCCCGGCGGCTATATGAATACCAGAGTCGATGAGTTATTTTATCTACAGGAGAGGGAATTCGATATGGATCAGCGCAGGGAATACGTACATGAGATTCAGGAGGTCGCCACCTCCGAGCAGCCTGTCAATATTCTCTTTTACAGGGATGAGGTTCTGGCCTACAATATGAACAAATTTGAGGGCTTTAATCCCATGCCAGGTGAGGGCATTTACACAGAATGGCTGCCCTTTGATGTCACACCTCTCACAGATGATGAAATTGTAACCATCGGAACCAGTCAGGAACCGGACACTATAAACCCCCTGGATTCCACCACAGTCTGGGGCTGGAAATTTATGCGGCTCTATTATGATAAGCTGGTCAGACTTACACCGGATGTTGAGCCTGAACCATGGGCGGCAGAATCTGTGGATAGCATAGCCGAGGATACCATAGAGGTCGTGCTGCGCGATGATATGACATTCCACGACGGTGAACCCGTGACTGTGGAGGATGTCAAATTCTCCTATGATTATTACCGCGATCAGGATTTTGCCTATTTCCGTCCCTTCTATCAGCCGCTGGATTATGTGGAGATTGTCGACGATGACACACTACACTTTGTGCTGGAGGAGCCTGTGGCCAACTTCATAACTGTTACCATGAGTCAGATACCGATACTTCCCCAGCACGAGTGGGAGGACATCGAAGTGGCTGAGGATCTGGGCCCCGATGAAATTCCGACCATCGGCAGCGGTCCTATGAAGTTTGAGAGCTTCGATGCCGGTGAATACAAGGCCCTTTCCACCTATGAGGATCATTTTGCCGCTGACGATATCGATATTGCCGGTATTGATTATATCATATATGCCGATGCTGAGGGTGTCTTCACCGGCCTCATCACTGAGGAAGTGGACATGAACGCCTGGAGGCTGGAACCCGGACATATCGAGCCGGCCGAAGATGAAGATCATCTGTCCGTAGTAAGCGTTCCCGATCATGGCTACTATCATATGACATATAATCTCAGAGAAGAGCCCTTCGACGATATGGAATTCAGAAGAGCTCTGGCCCATTCCATACCCAAGGATACTTTCGTTGATGTGCTGCTCGACGGACTGGGTGAGCCGGGCAATTCCGTCATATCGCCTTCAAATGCCTTCTGGCATAATCCCGATGTGGAAGATTTTGAATATGATATGGATCTGGCCCGGGAGAAGCTGGAGGATGCCGGATATTATATCGAAGATGGCAGGCTGCATTTTCCCGATGAATAAAGACTGGAATTTGAAGTTCGACCTCTTTGAAATGAGTTAATCTCTTAAATAATGCGGGGGGGCTGTTCCTGCCCCCTCTTCTTTATTTTTCCCGGAATTATCCGTAAATCCAACTTTTCTATAAGAGGTGAATTATATGAACAGAAAATATTATATCATACGCAGGCTACTGCAGATGCTATTATCATATCTAATCATATTAACCGGGCTTTTCTTTCTGTTCAGACTGGCCCTGCCTGATCCCACGGCCGCCCTGGTGGTTGAGGGGCTCTCCGAGGAGGCCAGAGAGATGGTCAGAGCCAGATTCGGCCTTGATCAGCCTCTGTGGAGGCAGTATATAAACTATCTTGTCAACTTTGTCCGGGGTGAGCTGGGCCTTTCCTTCCATTACAGGGCACCTGTTTTTCCCATTCTCATCGACAGACTTTATAATACACTGGCCCTGATGATACCGGCCATATTTGTGTCCTATCTGCTGGGGCCTATGCTGGGAGTTTTTCTATCCTGGAAGAGAGGAAGCAGGGCTGAATTCACCGGGATAGTGGGCGGACTGGTTATGAGGTCAGCCCCTCTTTTCTGGACTGGAATGATATTTGTAATGGTTTTCGGCATCTGGCTGGGAATCTTTCCCACCAGCGGCATGAGAACTCTACCCTATGAGGCTGCTCATTTTTTCGATAAGATCTTCACACTCGATTTTCTCTGGCATCTGATACTGCCGATGCTGACAGTGGCCATATATTATCTTGGTTTGCCCATGCTCATAATGCGCAACACCATGCTGGAGGTTATGGGCGAGGACTTCATAGAGCTGTGTCAGGCTAAGGGTCTGAGCGAGCGCAAAATAATGTATCGCCATGTGGCCAGAAATGCCCTCCTCCCTGTTGTCACTCAGGCTGCAATCACCATAGGTCTGGCAGTGGGAGGACAGGTGGTTGTGGAGGTGGTCTTCTCCTGGCCGGGACTGGGCAGGGAGATTGTGCAGGCGGTGAGGACCAGTGATTTTCCCATGGCCCAGGGGGCATTTATGATGATGTCCGGGCTGGTCCTGATCATGAACTTTCTCGCCGATATGCTCTACAGCTATCTGGATCCCCGTGTTGGCAAGGAAGGAGGCGGTGAATAGACAATGGCAGATAGAAGACAGAGATCACTGAAGGAGAGACTTTCCTACCTGAAGCCCTATCTGGATTCTGTTCTGGAGCCGGCGAAGATTATCTGGCAGGATCCTCTGGGGCGGGCAGGAGCTATCATATTCACGTTAATCGTGCTGATAGCCGTATTTGCGCCCCTTCTGGCCACTCATAATCCCCATGAGATGAACGAGAGAATTGAAGGGAGTATAATTCCCTTTTATGGTGCGGGAGAATGGGAGGACTATGAGATCATAGGAGAAGATCCCATAAATGATCTGGCCACCGGTCAAAATATCACAGCAGCCATAACTGAAGCGAATGAAGTGATCGTTCGTGGTCCGGGCGGTGAATGGGAGAAAGAGAATTTGAATATAACGAGAGAGATCAAAGCCATCACAATTTCGGGAGAGGAGATTTTGCTGGCCGGAAGTGGTGGCGAGCTTTTGTCCCGCCGGGAGGGAGAATGGACAGGCGAGGATCTCCCCGGAGATGATACCATATATGGAATCTCATCTTCTCCTGCCGGTGAAGTGCTGGCGGTGGGTGAGGAAGGAGCTATCTTCCTGCGCTCTGACCGTGAATGGAGGCGCATTGAGAGCGGCAGTGAAAGAACATTAAATGCGGTCAATTTTTCCGGAGCCGGAGATGCTGTAATTGTAGGCGACAGGGGCACAATATTTCACTATCGGGAAGGGGAGCTGATTGACCCCGAGTATGCAGGTTTTCAGGATGCGACCTTTCGCGATCTGCTGGCCGTGGATTATCATGCTTCGGGTATGGCATTTGCAGTGGGTCAGAGAGGAACGATCATGGGCTTTGATGGTGAAAGCTGGTCCAATATGGAAAGCGATACCTCCAGAGAACTGCGGGGTATTGCCATTTTTTCAGAGGATAGTGCTTTTACTGTGGGATATAGAGGAGTTATGCAGCAGTATGATGGAGAGGGCTGGGGCTCGCTGGATAGAATAACCAGGCGGGGTTACCGGGGAATTACCGCCGGCGCAGGTGATAATCCGGGGATTATATACGGTGTTGACCCCTATGTGAACGAGCTGGCAGCCCCGTCAACAGAGCACTTTTTTGGCACCACCCATCTGGGCCGGGATATCTGGAGTCAGGTGGTATACGGTTCCCGCACAGCCCTTATGGTGGGCATTATCGCTGCTTTAATGGTAAATATACTCGGTTTCACGGTGGGCCTCATCTCCGGCTATTATGGGGGCAGAGTTGACAGCCTGCTGATGAGGCTGGTGGATATCATGTATGGCATGCCCCTTGAACCATTTGCCATTGTGCTGGTATTGATTTTCGATCCCGGTCTTTGGATAATAATACTGGCCATAGGACTTCTCACCTGGCGCACAAATGCCCGGGTTATACGCTCCCAGGTCCTTTCTCTGGCCAAACGCCCCTTCGTCAAGGCGGCCAGAGTGGCTGGTGGAAGCAATATCAGAATAATGCTGGTTCATATAGCCCCCAATGTGCTGCCTCTGGCCTTTCTGCAGCTGGCGGTGGCCATGGGTTATGCCATCACAGCTGAGGCCACGCTGAGCTTTTTGGGCCTGGGCCCTCCCCGGGTTTACAGCTGGGGAACGATACTGCACGCAGCCCGTCTATCCGGGGCCTGGCGCACTGCCTGGTGGTGGGTTATACCACCCGGGATATTCATATCAGCCACGGTGGTTTCAGTCTTCCTCATCTCCCGAGCAGTCGAAGTTCTGACAAATCCCCGTTTGAGAGGAGGCAATCAAAGTGCTCCTGAACCTGAAGAATCTGAAGACACACTACCGCATGGACAGTAAAAACATCAAAGCAGTCGATGGGATATCGCTTAGCCTTGAGAGTGGAGATAATCTGGGTCTGGTCGGCGAGAGCGGATGTGGCAAGACAACGCTGGCCAAATCCATCAACAGAATACTGCCCGACAATGGAGGAATAGTCTCCGGAGAAATAAACTTTCAGGGTCAGGATCTCACCAGGCTGTCAGAAGAGGAGCTAAATGAAATACGCTGGCAGGAGATATCGATGGTTACACAGAGCGCAATGAACGCGCTCAATCCAGTCTATAAGATCGGTGATCAGATGGTAGAAGCTTTCAAGGCCCACACGGATATCAGCAGAAAGGAAGCTATGAAAGAGTCAGCCCATCTTTTCTCACTGCTGGGCCTGGAGGAAAGCCGCCTGCAGGATTATCCCCACCAGCTCTCCGGCGGCATGAAGCAGAGGGTGGTCATAGCCATGGCTATGGCCCTGGAGCCCTCACTGATAATAGCCGATGAACCGACCACAGCTCTGGATGTGGTGGTACAGGATGGAATTTTGCGTCAGTTTTTAGAGCTGCAGGAGAGGATAGAGTCATCGCTGATAGTTGTCACACACGACATCTCGGTCGTGGCCGAGATATGCCAGAGAGTGGCGGTTATGTACGCCGGCCATCTCATGGAATACGGCAGCGCTCGTGAGATATTTAAAAAGGCCTACCATCCCTATACATTGGGCCTTATCAATGCTTTTCCCACACTTGAGGCTGCCGGGGAAGAGCTCATCTCCATTCCCGGTTCACCTCCTGATCTGGGTGCAGATCTAAAAGGCTGCCGCTTCCGGGAGAGATGCCCTTTTTCTGAGGAAAGATGCCGGCAGCTGCCCGAGAAACACGAGGTGTCAGCCGAGCACTATGTCAGATGTCATTTTCCCGACCGGGTGGAGGAGTTCCGCCGCCGGGCCAAAAAGCCCGGGACCTGGAGCTCAGGAGCAGAACCTGAGGTCGGAAGCACAGAAGGTGAGATTCTGCAGGGGGAAGAAGTTTTATCTGTGGAAAGTGCCAGAAAGGTATTCCGCCTGAAGGGTGAGGGATTTCTGTCCCGGAACACCCGGGAGCTGAAGGCGGTCGATGATGTCAGCTTTTCCGTGCGGGATCGGGAGATACTGGGCTTTGCCGGTGAGAGCGGTTCCGGCAAGAGCACGCTGGGAGAGCTGATAGCACATCTGCAGGATATCACCTCAGGCCGCATACTCTATCTCGGCGATGATATAACAGAATTTTCCCGGAGCGANTTGAAAAAATTTCGCAGCAGTTTNCAGATGGTATTTCAGGANCCNTATGAGACTTTAAACCCCCGCTTTACCGTGCTGCAGACGGTGATGGAACCCCTGAAAATCCATGATATTGGCCGGGATTTCTTCCAGAGGGTCGAGCTCGTGAAAAAAGCACTGGCCAGGGCTGAACTGCGTCCTCCTGAAGATTTTCTGGAACGCTTTCCCCATCAGCTTTCGGGAGGCCAGAGACAGCGGGTGGCGCTGGCCAGGGCCATCGTGGTCGAGCCGGATTTCATCGTAGCAGACGAGCCGGTCTCCATGCTCGATGTATCGATAAGGGCGGGAATTCTCAATCTGCTGAAGAGGCTGCGCGATGAGATGGGTGCATCGATACTCTATATTTCCCATGACCTGGCCACAATAAGATATATCTGTGACCGCACGGCCATATTGTACCTGGGCAGGATTATGGAGCTGGGAGATACTGAAGAGCTCATAAATAACCCCGCCCATCCCTATACAGAAATGCTGCTGAGAGCGGTGCCTGTCTCCGATCCTGACCGGGAGAGGGAGAGAGTTGATCCCCGCGGTGAGATACCCGATCCCATCGATCTTCCCAACGGCTGTCGCTTTCATCCCCGCTGTCCCGAAGCTTTTGCTCCCTGTGGTTTTGAAGGCAGGGATGTGAAAAAGGTGATAGTGAGGGAGAGGACGAGACCGGATTATCCCCGCATAAGTCCTGAGCTGGAGATGATAGAGGAGATGGAGATAGAGGGCTGTGATATCAGGCTGAAGACCTCGGCCGTAAACGGTGAGGAGAGGGAAGAGCTGGAGGAGAAGATCAAAGAGCTGATGAGAAACTGGAATGATAATATGCCGGAGGTGGTTGAGAGCTGGCGCTGGCAGGAGGGGAGTCTGGAATTGAGCTTCCCTGAAAGAGAGGGTCCTGAAGTTTATGAAGCTCCAGGAGGTCAGGAAGTATCCTGTTATCTCCACGCCTGAAAGTGGCTATGAGAGAGGAATCAGAGCAGGTAAAGATCTCAATGCCAGTTTTCCCGTGTCAGTTAAGACCAGATGACCGACAGCCTGAATATAACAGCGATAGTAATTCCGGTGCCGCTGAAAGCAGAATAAAGCTAAAATTCCCATCAGTGATTACCCCGCTGATGGGTTTTTTATGCTATTTTAATATGATATACTATTAACACGATTATGGTTTGGAAAATTACAGCTCATTCTGGAGGCAACAGCTGTGAAAACGGCCCGTTTCCGCTTCTACGGGGAGCTGAAGGATCTGCTGAGAGCAGAACATAGTTCCGGCCTGCTGCTGCATGAATTCAGGGGCAGGCAGTCACTTAAAGATCGAATAGAGACGCTGGGTGTTCCCCATACAGAGGTCTCGCTCATTCTCAGGGAGGGTGAGCCGGTAGATTTTTCCTATCTGGTGCAGTCAGGTGATGATCTGAGCGTCTTCCCTACCTGGCAGACGCTGAAACTGCCGGCTGATCTCGATCTTCAGCCCGAGCCTCCAAAGCCGATTAAATTTGTGCTCGATGCTCATCTGGGCAAGCTGGCATCATATCTCAGGATGCTGGGCTTTGACTGCCTCTACAGCAATGATTATGATGATGCCGAGCTGGCAGGGGTACAGAAGGATGAAAAGAGAATTCTGCTAACCCGTGATAGAGGTCTGCTCAAGCGAAGCCGGGTGAGATGGGGATGTCTTCTGCACTCACATGAACCGCGCCGTCAGCTGAGGGAGGTTATGATCAGATATGACATAGCGGAGGAGATAGATGAGTTCGGCCGCTGTCCCCTCTGCAACGGAGGCTTAAAGGAGATTGCCAAGGAGAAGATAGTTCACCGGCTGGAACCCCTGACAAAAGAATATTTTCACTTTTTCAAAATATGTTCTGATTGTGATAAGATCTACTGGCGCGGCTCACACTTTGACAGAATACAGGATCTTGTGGAGAGCCTGAAGGAGGAGATTTGAGACCGGCTCAACTTATTCTTTCTCAAAAATAAAATTATTTTAAAAAGAAGGATTAGAGAGAGACATATATAATATTATAGATGGGAGGAAAATCATGATTACCGGTGGAAACTGCGGCAAAAAATTTTTGCGCCGGTGTAATCATGATTAAAAAAATCAGGTTATATCTAATTTTAAAACATTTTTCTATCATCAATCTACAGGGGGGATAATTAAAGATGCCAGATTATGAAAAGATGAGCGAGAAGGTCATCGAAGGAGACCAGGAGGGTGTGAAGGATCTGACCCAGGAGGCGATAGACGA
>SL_8KL_010_SEDDRAFT_10002985_pt1 | contig 14068 bp, 13 predicted proteins | sample SodLakKL_010_SED_4_FD_11160 | JGI IMG/M metagenome (IMG submission 11160) | reverse complement strand
CCGGGAAGCCGACCTGGTGGTTTATGCAGGTTCCCTGGTGAACGAACAGATTTTAGAGAAGGCCGCAGAAGGCTGTGCCCTTTACGACAGCGCCGGGATGGATTTAGAGGAAATCTGCCGGGTGATCATCGAGTATGCAAAAGCCGGTAAAAAAGTAGTCCGTTTGCACAGCGGTGATCCCAGTTTATACGGAGCGCTGCGGGAACAGATGAAACTGCTTGCCAGGGCCGGGGTAACTTATAAGATGGTGCCCGGAGTAAGTTCTTTTTCAGCAGCGGCGGCGGCAGTTGATAAAGAATACACCCTGCCCGAGATATCGCAAACCGTTATCCTGACCCGCCTGGCCGGAAAAACTCCTGTGCCGGAGAAACAGGCCCTGGGAAGCCTGGCTAAACACGAAGCCAGTATGGCAGTATTTTTAAGCATCGGCATGATCGACCAGGTGGTTAGCGAACTGCGCCGGGGTTACGAGGAAGAGACCCCGGTTGCCGTGGTTTACAAAGCATCCTGGGAGCAAGAGCAGGTCATCTACGGGACAGTCGGCGATATTGCAGATAAAGTAAAGACAGCCGGTCTGAAGCTGAGCGCGCTTGTCCTGGTCGGTGATTTTTTAGGTGATCCAGTCAGCAATTCCAAGCTTTACGATGCCAGCTTCAGTCATGGCTGCCGGGAGGGCCGGTCATGAAACCGGCCATTATCGCCCTTAGCGCTGTTGGAATAAAGCAGGCTGAAAGGCTGAGGCAGGTTTACTGGCAGGCTGATATATTTTTTCCGCCCCGCCTGGCCACAGCAGCGGAAAGCGAGGCCGGTTCCCTGCAGCCGTTTAAAAATGATTTTTTTGCCGAAGTGGCCGGGATATTTTGCGCTTACCGGGAGATCATTTTTATTTCTGCTGTCGCCGTGGCGGTGCGGGCAATTGCGCCCTGCTTAGCCAGTAAAGCCAAAGATCCAGCTGTGGTGGTGGTTGATGAAAAGGGGCAGTTTGCGATCAGCCTTCTTTCGGGGCACTTAGGCGGCGCCAACGAGTTAACCGGGATGATTGCCGGCTGCCTCGGGGCGACAGCAGTGATTACTACCGCCACCGACGGACGCGGCTTGCCGGCCTTTGATGACCTGGCCCGAAAATGGGGCTGGACTATCGAGAATCTGCCTGATTTGAAAAAAATCAGCGCGGCCTTGCTCGAAGGGCTGGAAATTGTCCTCTACAGCCGGCAGCCCTTTGATCTGCCCCTGGAAGGAAATATTTACAGGACCACGCAGAGTGAAGAGCTTTCCCGGGTCCAAAATGGCGCGGTTTTGATTAGTAATCGCACCGGTCAACTGCCGGTTCCTGGCGGAGCGCCGCAAATTACTTTGCGACCCCGCAATGTGGCTGCCGGACTTGGCTGCCGCCGGGGCACTCCTGCAGAGGAGATCATTGAAGCAGTGCGCTCAGCCTTTTTTAATGCCGGGTTGGCCCTGGAAAGCCTGAGCTGCCTGTCCAGCGGAGAATTTAAAGCGGATGAAGCGGGATTGATCGAAGCAGCCCGCTATTTTGATGTGCCCTTTAAAACATTTAAACGGGCAGAAATCCAGGCTGCAATGGGAGAGAGCCCTGGCTCTGCTTTCGTGGAGGAGCAGGTCGGAGTAGGCGCTGTAGCCGAGCCCTGTGCGGTGCTTGGCAGCGGAGGCGGGGAAATAGTTTTTCCGGTCAGGTGCGGAGGCGGTATTACTGTCTCCCTGGCTGAAGGGAAGCTGTGTTAAAAACCAATACGGAATAGAGCAAATATCCAAATCCTGCCTGTTGAAATATGCTGGAGTTAGGTTTAAAATAGGGGCTTGTGTTACTAAATATTTTTTCGGGGCGCAGTGTCTGGAGGAGGAAGGATGTGGAGGATTTGAAGAAAGGGAAAATAAGCGTTGTTGGAACCGGTCCCGGCTCCCCTGAATACCTGACTGACCAGGCCAGGGAAGCCATTGCGAAAAGTGACCTGATTGTCGGCTACCGCCTTTATGTTGAACAGATCAGCGAATTGATAGAAGACAGGGAAGTTGTTTCTTCCGCAATGGGTAAGGAAGTGGAGCGCTGCCGCCTGGCAGTGGATGAAGCGGCAAAAGGCAAACAAGTTGCCCTGGTCAGCGGTGGAGATCCCGGTGTTTACGGAATGGCCGGAGTGCTTTTGCAGGTAGCCGGGGAAACAGAAGATTCTCCGGAGTTGGAAATCATTCCTGGACTGACCGCGGCCAGTGCAGCGGCAGCTGTGCTTGGAGCGCCTTTGATGCATGATTTTGCGGTGATCAGTTTAAGCGATCTGCTTACTTCCTGGGACTTGATAGAGAAGCGGATTACGGCCGCCGCCGAGGCTGATTTTGTGATTGTCCTTTATAATCCGCGCAGCAGAGGCCGCAGCGATCTTCTTGCGAGAGCCCGGGAGTTAATTCTCGAAAAGCGGAAGGGGAAAACACCGGTTGGGATTGTAAAAAGCGCCGGAAGAGAGGATCAGGAAAAGTTTGAGACTACTTTGGAAGCGATGGTCTGCAGACTTGAAGAAGTTGATATGGCCAGCCTGGTTATTATCGGTAACAGCAGCACCTACTGGCAGGCCGGTAAAATGATTACTCCCAGGGGGTACGCATTATGATCCTGGTCTTGGCCGGAACCAGTGAAGGACGGGAGGCAGCCGTTTCCCTGGAAAAAGAGGGTAAGGCAGTCATGGCCTCTACAGCAACTGTTTACGGTGGTGAGCTTCTGGCTAAAGAATTCCAGGGTGATATCACGACCAGGCCTTTAAACCCTGCGGAGATGCTTCAGCTGATTAAAGATAAGCAAATCAGCAAAGTTGTTGATGCCACTCATCCTTTCGCGGTGCAGGTTTCAAGAAATGCCCGGGAAGCCTGCCGGCAAAGCGGCACATTATATGAGCGGCTGGAACGTAATACAGAGATGGTGCCGGAAGGAGAAGGAGTAATCAGGGCCCGTGATTTAGAAGAGGCAGTGCAGCTTGCTGCAGGTGCTGCAGGCACCGAAGGCAATGTTTTTATAACCACCGGCAGCAGCAAATTGGAGCAATATACCGCAGTCCTCGATCCGGAAAACCTGGTGGCGCGTATTTTACCGGTCCGGGACTCACTTGATAAGTGCCTCAGCCTGGGTATCTCTCCTAAAAACATTATCGCCATGCAGGGCCCGTTTGATGAACAANTCAACCGCCTCCTTTTCCGGCGATATAACGCTAAGCTGGTGATCACCAAAGAAAGTGGTTCTACCGGGGGAACTATTCACAAAATCAATGCAGCTGCAGCTCTGAGGATCCCGGTTATTTTAATCTCCCGCCCCCAGGGTCAGGCTTAAACGATTGGCCTGCTTTCTAAACTACGCTATTTCTTCAAGAAAATAGTTCCTGGTAATCAGTATGCGCTAAACGGATTATCTGATGGGCTTCTTGCTTATCATAAATTGCTTCCAGGGTACATTTTTGATTTTTTGATCCCGGCATTTGTTTATAGGTCAGAAAAAAGTGTTCCAGGCGCTTAAGGACAGCTTCCGGGACGTCATCAATGTTTTCCCAGTGGCCATAGAGAGCGTCTTCGAAAAGGACAGCCAGGATTTTATCGTCTGCTTCTCCGCTGTCCAGGAGCCGAAAACCGCCTATCGGGCGGGCCTGCAGCAAAATATCACCGTGCGGCACTATTTCTTCGGTCATCACACATATATCGAGAGGATCATCATCACCCTTAACGCCTGTGTGGTCAGACATTTGACTGCAGAATTGACCAACTCGTTTTCCACAGTACGTTTGAGGAAGCATCCCGTAAAGGGTGGGGTAGAGGCTTGAATAAAGCTGGGGCCGATCAATTTTTAAGAGGCCGGTTTCTTTATCCAGCTCATATTTTACTGTGTCACTGGGCACAATTTCGATATAGGCGTTTACTGTTTCAGGCCATTTTTCGCCGAGAGAAACCCCGTGCCAGGGGTGCGCCCGATAGCTAAGGCTGCTGGATTTTTTGAAATTACTTTTTTCAGCCATTGTAATTTTTCCTTTCCCGAGTAGATTCATGATTCCCTTAAAGTATAGATGAAAATATATTGTTATGCAAAAAAGCTTTATCCACCGGAAGTGATTTGCACCGGAAGTGATTTGATGATAGCATCTTGATACATGGAGGTACCATTTATAGTGAACAGCAGCGAAGAGCTATTAAGCATTAAGGAGGCAGCCCATGGAAAAAGGTTACGTGCAGGTTTACACCGGAAATGGCAAGGGTAAAACCACCGCCGCCCTGGGCCTCGGGTTGAGAGCAGTGGGAGGCGGTTTTAAAGTAACCATGTTTCAGTTTCTAAAAGGTGTTTACAGCGGTGAGCTGGACAGCACACCACTGCTCGGAGGATATTTTAAAATTATCCGCCTTGCTGAAGCCAATAAATTTTTCAGTGCCCTCAGTGAAGATGAAAAAGAGAAGCTCAAAGAGCGCCTGCAGGAAGAGATGGTCCAGGTCCGGGAAGTCCTCCGCGAGAAATCCTGCGATCTGCTGATCCTTGATGAGATTATGGCCGCTATTCATGGCAAATTGCTCAGGGTTGAAGATGTATGTGATTTGATTCAATCTCGTCCGCCGGGAATGGAAATGGTTTTAACCGGCCGTAATGCCCCGCAGGAGATTTTAGACAGGGCGGATCTGATTACAGAAATGTGCTGTGTCAAGCACTACATGGACCATGGGGTCATGGCTCGCAGGGGTGTTGAGAAGTGAACTAAAGGATTCGAATGCCGGGCCCTGCTTTAATTGAGTGGATTTATCTGAGTTTGTTTGCGTCATATGTGGCAGATTATCTGTTTTTAAGAATAAGCTTAAGGAGTTGATTTTAGTTGAATTACCTGATAATGCTTAATGACGGACCTTACGGGACAGAAAAACCTTATAACGCACTGCGTATAGCGATGAGTCTGCAAAAAAACTTCAATGCAAAAGTAACCATCGCATTGATGGGTGACGGGGTTATTAATGCTGTCTCAGGCCAGGATACCCCGGAAGGATACTATAATATTGAGCGGATGCTAAAATCAATCATCGTTAAAAAGGGCAGGGTCATTCTGTGCACTACCTGCATGAACGCCCGGGGCATGAGTGGTGATGGTTTAGTCCGCGGAGCAGAAAAAAGTTCTACGGACGAGATAGCCAGGGTTATTGAAGAAGAGGCTGAAAAGGTCCTTGTTTTTTAGGTTATGCGGTTCATAGGCTTCATAATATGAGTTTTCTCTGCCGCTGAGCCATCAGTTGACCACATATCTGTTCCCGGGATTGAGGCATTTACCCTGCCGGCAGGCGCTTATATTAATGGGTGATCATAGATAAAAGCAGGTATAATTATTTTATTCTTCATTCTGTTTTCTTATGATTTTTTCTACCTTCTGGGTATCTTTAATCCACATCTGTTTTGTGTGAGCCGCTGAAATTCCCCTGATCAGAGAAAATGTCATTAAAGTAAGGATGATTGCCAGGGGTAGGCCTGCGCTTGTTACCGCCGCCCTTAACACTTCTAAGGCTCTATCCCCTCCTATTAATAGCAGGGTGGCGGCGAGCAGACCTTCCAGGCAAGCCCAGGTTACCCGTTGAAATGCCGGAGTTTCCATTTTCCCTCCGGAGGCAATTTTATCTACTACCAGGGAACCAGAGTCAGAGGAGGTTATAAAATAATTTATAACCAGGGCTGTTGCCACTATATATATTAAAATCCTAAATATATCTGCCCCAAAAGGGATATTTAAGAAACTGACCAGCTCAAACAGCGCAATCGGGAGGTTATCCTGAACAACATTAAAAAGGGCGCCATCATAAGCCTGATCAATTTTAATGGCAGTTCCGCCAAAGACTGTCAACCAGAAAAACGAAAGCAGGGATGGGACGATTAAAACCCCGACAATTAATTCCCTGACCGTCCTTCCGAACGATATCCTCGCAATAAACATACCGACAAAAGGAGACCAGGCGATCCACCATGCCAAGAAGGGGATTGTCCAGGTAGCCTGCCAGGTGCCATTATCCACAGGAAGATATGAGGAATATTGGATCAGGCTGTTGAAATACAGGCCCAGGGAATTAGAAAACAGGTTGATTATGAATGCGGTGGGGCCCAGTAAAAAAATTACTATCATAAACAGAAAAGCCAAACGCATATTTAAGGTGGCCAAAAATCTGATCCCCTTATGGATCCCTGAGATGATCGATATTATCGCAACCAGGGTGATCAGGGCAATTAACACAACCTGGATGCCCACATTAACGCCGGTGTCTAACAAGTAATCCAGTCCGCTGTTGATTTGCTGTACTCCCAGCCCCAACGAGGCGGCCAGGCCGAATAATACGGATAATACAGCGAAAGTATCAATGATATCGCCTACCACTCCATATATTTTATCCTTAAATAGAAAGTAAAATACAGAACGCAAGGATAAGGGCATGTTCCGGTTGTAGGCGAAAAATGCCAGTGCTAAGGCCATTAAGGCATAGATCCCCCAGGGATGTAACCCCCAATGAAAATATGTGGTGGCCATGGCTGTTAAGGAGGCTTCAGGGTGCGTGAATAGCGGTGGTTCGTTAACAAAGTGGGTCAAAGGTTCGCCCACTGCCCAAAACATCAAGCCGATGCCCATTCCTGCTGAAATCAACATGGAATACCAGGCAAAATCGCCAAATTCTTTTTCGCAATTAACCCCGCCAATTCTTACAGTGCCTAACCTTGATAAAGCAAGGAAGATACAGATGAGCACAATGAAGTTACTGGATATGATGAAAACCCAGTCAAGATGTGTGGTAATGTTATTTTGAAGCGAAATTGCGAAATTGTAGGCCTGGTCCAAATTTAAAAGAGCATAGATGCAAAGCACTAAGATGAAAACCACGCTGGCAAAAGAAACGATTGGATTTAAATCCAGACCAAGTTTTTTAAAATTCCGTTTACCGATTTTATCCTGGTGTTTTTGACCATAACTGCTTTCCAATTTTAAAACTCCTTTTCCTAAATGCTAAGGATAAGCATATATTAGCTTAAAATCTTATTTTGCTCCCTAATCTACATGATGTGGCTTTTTAAGTCAAGTGATTTAAGCAGAGGACAAAACTGGTGGAAATCCTTGAATATTCACTTTTTTATACTTGCTGATGATTTGACATGTAATTTCATTTATTTTAAAATTAGAATGGACTATTTTATATATAGTCGATAGAATAAATATTAAAGGAGCGTGTTGATATGGGTCGATTAGATGGTAAGGTTGCAATTATAACCGGAGGCGCATCAGGTCAAGGTGCTGAGGAAGTAAGACTTTTTACTAAAGAAGGCGCTAAAGTGGTTGCTACTGACCTGCAGGAAGAAAAATTAAATAAAGTTGTTGAAGAAGTTAAGAAGGCCGGTGGAGATGCTATCGCCATAACCCATGATATTACCTCGGAGCAAGGCTGGGTGGATGTAGTTAAGAAAACCGTTGATACTTATGGGTCGCTAAATATTTTAGTTAATAATGCTGGTGTATTTTCTGCGGGGAACGCAGAGGAAACAACTTTGGAGGATTGGAATAAGGTTATGAGCATCAATGCCGGTGGCGCTTTTCTGGGCACAAAATATTCTATTCCCGAAATGCGTAAAGCCGGCGGGGGCTCTATTGTTAACATTTCCTCAATCTCAGGCATATTAGGGTTTGGAGCTGCTGCATACAATGCCTCAAAAGGGGCAATGCGTACATTTACTAAGAATGTAGCTGCTGATTATGCGAAAGAAAATATTCGGGTTAATTCAATACATCCTGGTGTTATAGTCAGTCCGATGACAAATCCGATTTTAGAAGTTAAAGAGTCAAGAGAAAATTTTGAAAATATGACACCTATGCCTCGCCTGGGAGAGCCGATTGATATTGCTTATGGAGCTTTATACCTTGCCTCCGATGAAGCATCCTTTATGACCGGTTCAGAGCTTGTTATAGATGGTGGAATAGTTGCCTGCAAGGGCTGCTAAGTGAACTAAGCCAATATTTACGGGTTATGCTCAGGATGTTTAGGGCACCTAAATTCGCCCCGCCTTCAAATAGGCGGGGTTTTAAAATTGCTTAAGTAAGGGGGTTGGTTTTATATTGAGTAAGGACCAATGCTTGTGATATGCTAGCCTGTGAAAAGGTTACGGCTACAGCGAAAAAACGAACCATTGGACTGTTCAGTTTGTCATATCTAGAGAGGCTGAGGTTTAGTTAAAAATAAAGCTTATAAAGAGGGGGATAATCCAGATATGAAAATGAAAATCTTGCTTGTATTTGTGCTTGCTGCTGCCATGCTTGTGGTAGGTTGTACTGCAGAACACCAGGTCAGCCTGGAAGCCAATCCTGAAGAAGGCGGAAATGTAGAAGGGGCAGGGACTCACGAGCAGAATATAGCTGTTACTGTTGAGGCTGAACCTTTCGAAGGTTACGTTTTTGCAGGTTGGGAAGAAGCCGGAGAAATCGTGAGCAATGAAAAGAGCTATCAGTTTGAGATAGAAGCAGATAGAAACCTGGTCGCCCTTTTCGAAGAAAAAGCAGCTTATCAAGAGGTGGACCTTTACTTCGGTCATTCCGAAGCAATTCAAACCGGCGAAGCCGGGCGGTATGGTTACGTTAGCCCTTACCGGGCGGAAGTTGCAGATCATGATGATCCTGAAAAACTTTTAACGGTTACCCTGGAAGCGCTCTTTGAAGGGCCTGATCCGGAAGAAGAAGACTTCTCGCCGGTAGTTCGTGACCCGGTGGAGATAATAGATCTGGAAATTGATGAACATGGCCTGGCCACGCTAAACCTTTCTGAGGAGATGTTCGGAGAGCAGTGGCCGGGCGGATCGCTGGCCGGGAATGTCTTTATCCAGTCAGTGCTCTGGACGGCTGTGCAGTTTGCAGAAGTTAATGAAGTGATGGTCTTAGTTGAAGGTGAACCCTGGGATGATGGCCATCGCATCTGGGATGAACCAAAAGCCCCTGAGGAGGAAGAAGCAGTGCTGCCAGGAGAGATTGAAGAGTGGATTGAATACTCCCGGGATATATGGCTGGCCCAGGCCAGGGAATACGCGGGGACCCTTTACCTGCTGGTCACTTTCGGAGAACAGCGGACCGGCGGCTATAGCGTTGAGATCACCTCATTAGAGGAGGAAGCTGACCAGCTAACAGTTACTGTAAAACTTTCCGAGCCAGGTGAAGATGATATCGTCACCCAGGCGCTTACTTATCCTTACGATTTAAAGGAGACTGAGCCTACAGGGCTGCCGGTGGAGTTTGTCGCTGAAGGAGACGTGGAATTTGTACCCACCCTGGATAACCTTGATTGGTTGCCGCCGATGGTTGCCGGAAGTGAAGATATCAGGGTTTTATCCCCTGTTCCGGGTGATACCGTTTCCAGGGAGTTTATGGTGGAAGGAATTGAATTGGTTTTTGAGGGCACGGTTCAATACGAGTTGACCGATGGTGCAGGAAACAAATTGGACAGCGGAATTACTAGCGGACACGGCCATAATTGGGGACACTTCACAGTGGATTTATCAGTTCCCGAAGAAATTGAAAGCGGGGAAGAGATTATTGTGAAACTGTATTCAGAGTCTCCGATAGATGGCAGTGTGGAAAATCTGGTTGAACTGGACCTGGTAATTGAATAGTTGAGTTCGCATTTTCCAGGCAGTGGAGCCTTTGAAGGCTGTTCGCTTTGAAATCCCCAGGCGGGTGCTCGGTAATTACGGGTGTGGCTTTTGATAACCGGCTTCTTTCTCCGGCGACATTGTTGAAAGGTTGCCCAGGTTGAGTCTGCTGCTGCTTTAAGCCCTTCGGTGTCAGAGGGGTAGTATTCATTTGCCCTGGGATACTCAGGTAATGCGCGGGGTCCAGCAGGGGAGATCAGCTAAATCACGACGAAATCTAACCTAGGGGATATGAAGAGATCTATTGTTTGTAAGGGTTAGAGGAAATGTGAATTGCGGAAATTAATTGCTCCGGAGTGTTCAGCTTAGACACCCCGGAGCGTAGTAAAAGAATGAATTGTTTTTTGCTGTAAGAATATATCCTTCCTTGTTTACAGCTCCGGCCTTTCTTCCTTTAAACGGGCGTAAATGTAGGTGCCCACGATCATTCCTGCAAAGGTGAAGAAGCCAAAAACCTTGCCTTCGCCTAGTTGGGCAAGCACGGTTCCCGGGCAGGCCCCGGAAATGCCCCAGCCGAGCCCGAAAATGCCTGCGCCGACAAGGCTCCAGGGTTTAAGTTCCTTATAGCTTATTTTTAACGATTCACCGCTGATGGTCGGCTGTTCAAATTTCTTAATAAGCTGCATCCCGATAAAGCCGACCACAACTGCAATGCCTATAACTCCGATTAGGGTATAGTCTGCTCCGAGAAACATGCCTAGAATCAGGTCGAAATCAGAGGCGCCGACCCTGCTGAGGGCAAATCCGAAGAGGATACCGAAACCTAAGAAACCGAGTTTTTTATCCATTACCAAACACCTCCCAGTAAAGTGACCCGGACCAGGTTAGCTGCAATAATCCCGCCGATAACAAACATTGCCGAAGCAAGCATGCTTGAGATATGCAGGTTGGCCAATCCATGAATGCTGTGCCCGGAGGTGCAGCCACCGGCGATGCGGGCTCCGAGACCGAGTAAGACCCCACCCACAAAAAAGTAAATGGCGGTAAGCAGGCCAGGCCACTGAACAGTATCGGTGAAGCGGCCCATCTCCGTGGTCAGCCCGGCGTTGCCGGCCAGCGCGGAGGAGATAAACCCGCCCAGGATGATCCCGATTATGAAATAGACCCGCCAGCTCCAGGTTTCAGGGAATTTGGTTTTAATCCATTCCAGGTGCCGGGAAGGCAAGAATATTTTCACCAGGTTTCCGTAGCCGGTCGAAACCCCCAGGGCTGTGTTGTAGTAGTAGTAAAGCAAAGGAACAAGCAGTCCGATGATCATGCCCCCGGCCCAGAAGGGCCAGGGGTCCACAAATATTGTTCTAAGCAGGGTTGCGATCATCGGTCATCACCACCTGTTTCAATCGGGTAACCGGCTGCAGCCCAGGCAGTGGTGCCCCCAACGGCATTAATAACCTGCCTGAAGTTTCTTTGCTTTAAAAGGCTGGCTGCTGTCATGGAACGGTTGCTGGTATTACATAAAACAACAACCGGTTTTTCAGGATCCCATTCTTTGTAACGGTGCCGCATATCGGGAGTCGGAGCCAGGCCGGTGCCTTCAATATGCAAGTCTTTCCATTCATTATTTGCCCGGGTATCAAGGATCACTGGTGGATCATTTTGCATCCACTCCCGCATCCGGTGCACCGAGATAGTTTGAACATGGCTTACCGGCAGGCCGTTGTTAATCCACTTTTCAATGGACCCTTCCAGGTAGCCGGCCACATTGTCCAGACCAACGTTGTAAAGGGCAGCCTCTATTTTCTGCAGATCATTTTCATCTTCCAGGATTAAAATCAGCTTATCTTCCGGTGGAACAAGCCAGCCGGCAAAGGTGGCGAAATTGCCGTATTTGCTAATGCTGTACGATCCGGGAATATGGGCGGCGGCAAAAGAATGATAGGAACGTGTATCAATAACACTGTAGTTTTCTTTTTCTAAAGCAGCAGAGACTTCCTGGGGCTTCATAGGTCCAGATTTTATAGTCTCCCTGATTAGGACAGGTCCTGTGCGGTTAATTTCCGTGCAGCGCGTAAAGTGATCGGGCGCAGCTGGCATATCGGTCAGTAAATCCTTTTTGAAAGTTTCTAGTTCGTTGTGCTGGAGGGCATAGTTTGCCCGACGTTCAGTTCCGATGGTGCTCCATAATTTTGCTGAAAGGGCCCGCCCGCAAAGAGAACCCATCCCGTGAGCCGGATATATTTCGATATGATCGGGGAGTTCTTTTAGCTTTTTAAGGCTGTTAAACAAATTTTCCGCTAATTCTTCTTCTCGGTTTGGGAAAAGGTCCGGACGACCGACATCACCAACCATCAATGTGTCGCCTGTAAAGGCCATTACCGGCTGTTCACCTCGTTCTAAATCAGTGACGAGATAAACCGTGCAATCCGGGGTATGGCCGGGTGTTTCGATTAGTTTATAGCGCAGGTTTTCGATAGTAATTTCTTCCCCTTCAGCAAGAGCATGATGGGGAAATTCGCAGTTGGCAATTTTGGGAGCATATATTTTTGCTCCTGTTTTCTCAGCCAGTTCCATGTGGCCGGAAACAAAGTCAGCATGCAGGTGGGTTTCCAGGATTCCCACAATTTCCATGTTGAACTCGTTTGCCTGCTCGATATACTGTTCGACATTGCGGACCGGATCAACCACCACGCATCTTTTGCCGCTACCGATGACGTATGAACACTGGGCAATCCCCGGGGTGTAAATTTGTGCAAAATGCATTAGCTCAACTCCTTTAAATATAAATTTGGTGCTTACGCCTTAAGGGCTGGTAAGCAAAACTACTGATTTATCGGCAAGGTTTTAAACCATTACCAGGCTGTATCATTTTACTGCCAGAAGATAATGATTACTGCAGCGGCAGCCAAACTGCAAAAAAAGCTCAGGATTACTCCAAAGCGTAAAAAAGAAATAGTCGAGAAGGGTGCCTTGCTCATGACCATCAGGGCTGCCTGATGAGTCGGGATAAGCAGGGTCAGGTTAGAGCCAGCTGCTGTAGCCATCAGGGCTGCTGCTGTTCCCAGGCTGCTGCCGGCTGCAATTCCCACGGCCAGCGGAGCCATAAAAACTGCAGCTGCTGAATTATTGATCGCATTCGACAAGGCAGATGAGATTATAACCAGCAGCAGGATTAGCCAGAATGGAGAAAACCCTTCCGTGAAACCCGCGATATATGCCGATAATGTATCGAGGGCCCCGGTATGTTCTAAAGTTTGGCCGATTCCGAGCATTGCACCCAGGAAAAAAATAATTTTTATATCAACATTATTATAAGCAGCGGTCGGCTTTAAGATACCGCTAACTATCATAAGCAGGGCAGCCCCTCCGAATCCAAAAGCCGGGTGCAGCAGGTCGAGGCTTACCAGGATCACAGCAGCAAGTAAAATAAGGAGAGTTGCCTGCTTTTGCCGGCCGGCCAGGGGAGTGAAGCTAATCGGTTTATCAAGTCCGTTACCTTCCTCCTCAGTTGATTTTTCAGGATCACCAAGGTCTCCAACCAGGCCGGGGGACTGTCTTTCCGTTTTTGATTTGTTTCGCCCTGAATTTCCAGGGGTCGCATTATTTCCCACATCCATCCCGCAGGATTTACAGAGTATCCAGGTTAATAAAGCTGTAATTAGCATAGCCAGTCCATGGGGGGCAAAATCAAACATTTTAAAAGGCTGGCCGGTGGATGACAGCATATAAGAGGCGATAATGATATTAGGTGCGCTGCCAATCAGGGTCACTGTGCCGCCTAAAATTGAAGCTATCGCCAGGGGCATCCCAAAAGTGCCCGAGCTGTTTCCAGAGCGTTTGGCCATGCGGATAGCTGTAGGGAGCATCAAACCTACCGCCCCGACGTTGTTCATGAAGGCAGAGAGAAAAGCGCTTACGGCTGAAATGCTTATAATCTGCCCTCTGAGAGAGTGCAGCCTTTTAGCCAGGGCCTGCCCCAGTCCCTGCAAAAGGCCCGAATCAATAATACCCTGGCTAACCAAAAAAATAGCAATAATCGTAGCCAGCGCAGGATGACCAAAGCCTGAAAAAATCACCTCCGGCGGTGCAAGCCCGCTCACCCCCAAAACAAGCAGGCCCCCCAGGGCCACCAGTTCCATCCGGAATCGTCCGGAGGCAATCAGGGCCAGCACTATCAGTAAAACGCCCCAGGCTCCCTGTTCTTCTATTCCCAAAACATTCTCTCCATTAAGAACTATTGCTAACAACAACAATATTATTATATAATAAATGTAGCAATTGGGGAAGGGGTGTCAGGCAGGTGTCAAGCAGGTGTCAAGGGGTGTCAAGGGACGGTTCTCTTACACCTTTTTGGGGGAATAAGTTTGTTTAGAGGGTGTTTATCGGATCTTATAGTTATTTAAGAGCTCAGGCGCGGGTCAGCAACTCGTTCCAGGTCCCTACCCA
>SL_8KL_010_SEDDRAFT_10002984_pt1 | contig 14070 bp, 10 predicted proteins | sample SodLakKL_010_SED_4_FD_11160 | JGI IMG/M metagenome (IMG submission 11160) | reverse complement strand
TGGGGTAGACTTCACTGCTCCCAACGGAACACCGATCTATGCCACCGGCAACGGCGAGGTAATCAGGGCAGAAAGAAACCGCCATGGATATGGCCTTATGGTAGAGATCGACCACGGATATGGGTACATAACACGCTATGCCCACATGAGTAAAATTGAAGTGCGCAGAGGACAGCAGGTAAAACGTGGCGAAGTAATCGGACGCGTAGGTGATACCGGTATATCCACGGCCCCGCATCTGCACTATGAAGTACACCGCAACGACAGAACCGTCAATCCTGTTCCTTACTTCTACAATGACTTGTCACCCGAAGAGTTTGAGATTATTATCGAACGTGCATCACGTGTTAACCAGTCCTTGTCGTAAACACCAGCCCCATCTTTTCCACGCGGTGCGCATTGGCTATGCGGACCTCCCATTATAACAAGCACCCAAAAAGGATATTTATTCCACATCAAACCTGTAGATCTCCCTGCCCCGCGAACCAATAATTATACTGTTTCCAAAGACTACGGGTGAAGCTTCAAAGTTTCTTCCTGCACGCTTCCTAAGTAACACCTGACCGTTACGTCCTTCTATTATATATACGTTTCCGGTAGAATCCCCGGTGAATATATACAGGTCGCCTTCTTCATTATACAAGCCCACCGGCGAAGACCAGGAGTAGGATTGCAGCTCAGTTCTGAAAACAATTTCTCCGGTGGTTGTGTTCTTAGCAATAAGCTCGCCTTTACCCTCTGAGTCGGTATGGGCAATGTTTGCAAATATAAGTCCGGAAGCATTCTTTCTGCCTAAAAGGGGCGTGGCAAACATTCCGCCTGGAAGCTCCCTCCCATAGTGGTCTGCCCGGTAAGCTCTGATCCTCTGCTCCCATACCAGGCTGCCATCCATGCCATTAAGTTTAACAAAACGGCAATATCCTTCCTCGCCCTGAAGGTCTACCTCGCTGCCGGTATACAGATAGGGCACGCCATCCTCCACCTCCAGCACGATGGTTGCATCAGTGTCGTCTTTATTGTTATAATACCATACTGGCTCCATGGTCAGCAGATTAACACACATGATCCCTCCGTGGTTATCCCCAAAATATCCATAGTTCTTATACACCGCCAGGCTGGATTCGATACCTGCCGCCTGTGCTCCGCGCACGTGATAAACCATCCTGGCTACGAGGCGAACCACGTTGTCCTGCAACAGGAATTTATACAACACTCCGTTTTCTCCGGGCCAGTAAATATAATCGCCCACAAGCAGAGGGCTGCTGTCAAAGGCCCCCCAGCGACGGTAGGCTTTTACATCTTCATGGCCTGAAAAAAAGTATACCGGCTCATGACGGTGCAGGTCAATCATGCGAATACCAAATAATTCATTGTGAGGAACACCATCCCCGACATACAACATGCCGTTCAACCGGGGATCCAGCATGGGCGTTCCCTTTACTGGATTACCCGTTTGTATGGAGGGGCGAACCTCCGTGCCGGTATCAAAGTCGAGAAAATAGACATGACCACTTAAGGAACCAGCGATCACCTCAAGGCCGTTATTTTTCACAAAATCCTTTTGCAGGGATGGAAAAGCATGCCTCATTTCATCAGGCCACCTGACAAGCAGCGGCTGTCCGGTCCAACCCTGGCCCCCGCCCCACATGCCATATTGGGTTTCCGTGGTATCATAATGGGTGACATGCGTCCATTTCCGGGTAATGGTCTCAGGTATACCGGAAATTTTCCCGGATACGGGCACATCGCGCTTTAATCCTCCTCTGAAAGTAAACACACCCTCAGCTTTTGTATAATCATCGCTTATAAAGCGTGTACCCGGCAGGAGACCATTTCCATAATGGAAAGTTCTTGAATACAACTGCTTAATGCTTTGAAAACTGGTGTCCGGCAACAGGTTGGAGGCAAATACCGGCAGTTTATCCAGGCCGGGAAGGTAACTTTCCCGGAGAAGCGCGCCTGGTTCAAGAAAGTCATGCGACAAAGGAGGTGAACCCATCTCCACAGCAGCTGATTGAGCGGCCGGGCCTGATTCGCCATCAATATCACCCCTGGTGTCAGCATAAACAGGGCAAGCGGTGACGTTAAGCATGCAGAAAAGCCAAACAATAATCATCGTCGTGTTTGTCAATAAAATAGGCATGACTCTGTTTATGTAGAATAAGCAAATATAATAAACCGCAGAAATCGGATTTGCCGCCGGCATAACTTTTTTTCCTTTGGCGGTTTCTTTTTTATATTTTTGATAAAATTTTCCACAAGAAGGTGAAATCAGAAAAGAGCCGGCAAGAAAAATTATACTACAGTATTGGTGAAGTGGCACGCATGTTCAGCGTAAACACTTCGCTGATACGCTATTGGGAACAACAGTTCGACATCATAAAGCCCCATAAGAACAAAAAGGGCAACAGGCTTTTCACACAAAAGGACATTGACAACTTCCACATCATCTATCACCTCGTAAAAGAGCGCGGCTATACCCTGAAAGGTGCAGGCGATAAGCTCAAAAAAAACCCCGACGACCTTCGCAAAGACATTGAGATACTTAAAACCATGGAAAAGATGCGGTCTTTTCTTTTGGAGCTAAAGAAGCACCTGTAACGCATGATGGGCAAGCTGGTTATGCAAACCCCTTTTATCTGAAAAAATTCATTTTTTAAAACCGGAGTTATGGTAGCAAAAATCAAACAAAAGCTTCATGAATCGAAAACGGCCCGATGGATTGTACTGATGATTGTCAGTTTTGCCATGGCCACCAACTATTATTTTTATGATGCCCTTGCACCTCTTGCGGATCTGATACGCATGAACCTGGGTTTCACCTCGACAGAGTATGGCTTTTTTGTTTCTGCCTATTCCATACCAAACGTTTTTCTGGCCATGGCTGTGCTGGGGGGTATTATTCTTGACCGCATTGGCATAAGGATCACCGGCTTTTCCTTTATCTTCCTGATGGCCCTCGGAGGCAGCNTTACAGCNTACGGGGCTTCNGACATGTTCCTTGATGGTGGTTTTGGATACCGGTTCATGGACTCTTTCCTGACTTCATATTCNCCGGCTTTNAANATGATGTCGCTGGGCTTNTTCATTTTTGGGTTGGGTGCTGAAACCAGCATTGTGGTGCTTTCCAAGGTCATCGTCAAATGGTTTAAAGGCAAAGAACTTGCGCTGGCACTGGGTCTGAACCTGGCTGTAGGCCGGCTGGGAGCGGCCCTGGCCTTTACGATGTCGCCCAGGCTGATCTATCCTGAGTGGACAACGGCCATCTGGGTTGGNGTCATCATCCTGTGGGCCGGNCTTCTGGCATTCATGATATACATGGTGATGGACTACAAGGTCGACCGCGAGGTAGACATCGACCTGAAAGACCCTGAAGACGAGTTTAAATGGAAAGATCTGAAAGACCTGGTTACTAACCGTTCGGTGATTTACATCACCATGCTTTGTGTCACATTTTATTCGGCTGTATTCCCCTTCCTGAAATTTGCGCCCGACCTGCTGATGAACAAGTTCGCCATGCCCCGGGCGCTGGCGGGAGATGTCACCTCGTACCTTATGTACGGAACCATCCTTCTGACACCGCTGTTTGGATGGATAACAGATAACAAGGGCAAGAGCGCCACCCTTATGTACCTGGGCTCCGCCTTGCTTATCATTGCCCACCTGATGTTTGCCAAAACATATATTGAGCCGAGGGTTCCCATTGTACTCCTTGGAATTGCATTCTCGCTGGTACCTGCTGCCATGTGGCCCGCCGTGACCAAGATAGTGAGGCAGAGCAAGCTGGGAACCGCCTATGGCTTTATGTTCTCGGTGCAGAATATCGGACTTTGGATCTTCCCCATCGTCATCGGCCTGGTCATCGACGCATCAAACCCATTTTACCGGACCGAGGTGGACAGCCAGGATTTTACACAAGTCCAGCAAGCAGACATGCGCTATACCGGCACCTACCTGGACAGAAAGGAAACACCCATCACAGATATGGACATTCATATCAATGCATCCGTGTTTAAAGACAGCATCAGCGGCGACGTGGTCTGGCGCGAGCTGCATCACCAAAAAACCAACGAGCAAGGTGAGTTTGAGCTGCGCATCGGCCAGGGTGATGTAATCTCCATGGCTGACTTTAACTATCTGGTGGAAGGACCCGATTATCGGGCAGAGATCATAGTGACCAGAAGATCTGAGGAAATCCTCCTGTTTGATGGTGATTTTTCTGCAGACCCGCAAGGATATTTCAGAAATGATGTGGATCCTCGTCATCAGACCCTTTTCGGAGGCACACTCCGCGGCACGCTGACACTTTATGATGCAGATGCAACCTTAGCGGATGCAGATATGCAAGATGGCAGGGAACATATGGTCTGGCAGGAGAGGGTTCGCTTTTACCTGGAGGATGATGGCAGTTTTGAGATCCTGATGGGCTACGGGCGGCTGGCATACGCCGACGCCAACTATTTTGGCCTGAGAGAGGGAGACTATGAACTCGAAGTGATAAAACCACTGGATTATACCAATGCCATGCTGGTGTTCTCCCTGCTCGGCTTTTTTGGCTTTGTCTTTGCCTTCCTGCTGAAACGGGAGGATAAGACCTCAGGCTATGGCCTCGAAAAACCCAATAAGGAAATTTAAGCGAAAGTATTTTTATGATTGTTATCACAGGGGCAGCAGGCTTCATCGGCAGCTGCCTTACCAGCATACTTAATCAGGAGGGGCTGCAAAACCTCATCCTTGCGGACGACTTTTCCCGCAAGGAAAAAAACATTAACCTGGCGGGGAAGAATTTCTTTCATCAGGTCGACAGAAAAGACTTTCACGCATGGCTGGAACATTTCCATCCCAAAATAGATTTTATCTTTCACCTGGGCGCCAGAACAGATACGGCTGAAACCGACACAGACGTTTTCAACGCCCTTAACCTCGACTATTCCAAAGAGCTCTGGAAGGCATGCACATCTTACCAGATTCCCCTGGTCTACGCTTCCTCTGCCGCCACTTATGGTGCAGGAGAACACGGCTATTCCGACGATCATGAACTGATCCCGCGGCTGAAGCCCTTAAACCCTTACGGCGAAAGTAAACATGAAATGGACAAATGGGTGCTGCGGCAAAGCAGCACGCCCCCATTCTGGGCAGGGCTGAAGTTTTTCAATGTGTACGGCCCCAACGAATATCATAAAGGAAGAATGGCTTCGGCCATCATGCATCTGGCACAACAGATCCGCCAGGAAGGCAAGGTAAAGCTATTCCGCAGCCATCGTCCGGATATCGCCGACGGTGAGCAAAAAAGAGACTTTATCTACATAAAAGACGTGGTCAGGGTGTGTCTTCACTTTATGAAGCACCATGAAACGCTTACCTCCGGCATATATAACCTGGGGACAGGTGAAACCCGCAGTTTCAACGATTTGGCCACAGCGTGCTTCCATGCCCTTCACAAAACACCTGAGGTGTCATACGTCGATACACCGCCAGGCATTCGTGACAACTACCAGTATTATACCAGGGCAGAAATGGAGAAACTACGCAGGGCAGGTTACCATGATAAATTCTATAGCCTGGAAGAAGGGGTGATGGACTATGTCAAAAACTATGTATCGGAAAAAAACTACCTGTAAAAAATGCACATCCAGATAAGAGGGGTCAGGAAGATTTTCCCTCATTCATTTGTTCTCTATGATGGGGTAACGTGACTCCCTGTTGCTGCACATAGCTCACCAGGCCGGGAAAAAACTCCCTGAATTCTGCCTCAAACTTGCCATAATGATCTTCAAGATCACCCACGGCCTCCTCCATACCAGAATCAAAAGGAGTACGGCGTGCCATACCTCCGAAGTTCTGTTTCAGGCTTTCCAGGTCAGCATAGTTCACAAGCCAGTTATGCTCCACCATGTAGGGAAAGATGAAACGGGCACGCTCGGGCAGGATGTCCAGATTGCCCTTAAGGATGCTATAGGCCTTACCAGCAAATGCTTTGAGATCATTATAGGAGTAGTCAGACCAGTACTTCGCCAGGAAGTGGTCATAATACATGTCTACCACCACCCCTGAATATAAACGGTACTTCTCACGCAGGCGCACCTTGCTCTTTCTGAAAACCGGATGAGTATCTGTAAAGCGGTCTATTTTCCTGTGAAGATGAATCCCTTCAACTATTTTGGGATCATAGCCATAAATTTTCCTGCCCTTTACCATGTCAGCAATGAAGTTGCCCAGGATCATGTCTTCATCATTTCCTGAAAGATAAAGGTGTGCGAGGAAGTTCATAGGCTGCGTGAAAATACATTTATCAACAATACTACAAAGAAATGAAAAGATTGTTTGTTGTGAAAGGTAAAAAGTGGGATGTTTATCACCGCAGTGGTAAAAGAATTCGCTCACAGGCATCAGAGAGTGTAGTAAAATACAATGATTTTTATAGCTTTGTAGCTTTAATTTCAATCAACATATTTCATCATAAAAAATTAATCCCATGAATAAATTATTGCTTCTGGGCGATGAAGCCATAGCCCAGGCAGGAATAGATGCAGGGATGTCAGGAGTTTTTGCTTATCCCGGCACGCCTTCCACAGAGATCACGGAGTACGTACGCAGTTCACCTGAAACAAAACAAAAAGGCATTGTGGCCACCTGGGCTGCCAATGAGAAGACCGCCGCAGAGCAGGCCCTTGGTATGTCTTATGCCGGCAAGCGCGCCATGACCTGCATGAAGCATGTGGGGCTCAATGTGGCCGCTGATGTGTTTCTGAATGCTGCCATTACAGGTGCCAACGGCGGGCTTATTTTCGTCGTGGCAGACGACCCCTCCATGCACTCTTCACAAAACGAGCAGGACAGCAGGGTATACGGCAAGTTCGCCATGGTGCCCATCCTTGAGCCCTCTAACCAGCAGGAAGCTTACGACATGGTGCATACCGGGTTTGACATTTCTGAAAAGCTCCAGGTGCCTGTCATGCTGCGCATCACCACACGCCTGGCGCACTCCAGAGCAGGTGTTGCCAGGAAAGAGGCCCGGCAGCAAAACCAGTTTAAGCTTCCGGAAGATTTGAAACAGTTCATCCTGCTTCCGGCCATTGCCCGCAAACGCTACCAGATGCTTCTCAATAACCAGGAAGCCTTCCAGAAGCTGAGCGATGAATCCCTTTACAATCAATACTTCCCGGCCGAAGACACTTCCATGGGCATCATAGCCTGCGGCCTGGCATATAACTACCTGATGGAAAACTATCCCGACAGGAAAGTGCCCTACCCCGTAGTTAAGGTCACCCAGTATCCCCTGCCGCAAGATCATATTAAAAAGCTGTACGATACCTGTGATGAGATCCTGGTTATCGAAGAAGGTTATCCGGTGGTAGAAGAGATGATGCAGGGCTTTATGGATCGCGGAAAGAAGATAAAAGGCCGCCTGGACGGTTCCCTGCCACGCACGGGAGAGCTAAACCCCAACCTGGTGGGCAAGGCACTGGGCATTCCCATGCCGGAAACCACACAGGCACCCGACCTGCTGACCCAACGACCGCCTTCACTCTGCAANGGCTGTCCNCACATAGACAGCTTCCTCGGNCTNAATGAAGCCATTGCCGAATACGGAAAAGGTCGTGTTTTCAGCGACATNGGATGCTATACNCTCAGCGCATTGCCACCGTATAATTCCATTAACAGCTGTGTTGACATGGGAGCCTCGATCACCATGGCCAAAGGTGCCGCGGATGCCGGAATGACCCCGGCGGTTGCCGTGATCGGCGACAGCACATTCACACACTCAGGGATCACAGGCCTGCTGGATGCAGTAAATGACAATACCAACATTACGGTTGTCATCCTCGATAATGCCACCACAGGCATGACAGGCGGACAGCCCTCATCAGCCTTTGGAAAAATTGAAGGCATCTGCAAAGGCCTTGGCGTGGAAGAAGATCACATCAAAATCATCAAACCCCTGAAAAAGCGCCATGAAGAAAACACACAGGTCTTCAGGGAAGAGCTTGCCTACGAGGGCGTTTCGGTGATCATACCCCGCCGTGAATGCATCGTGACACTCAACAAGAGGATGAGGCAAAAATTCAAGGATAAAGCCAAGTCAGAAAGTTAAAGCACCATAAAATGCCCATAACAGTTTTTTGGACACACAGGGGGCATCAGGGGGGCTGAGAGTTGGGACTTCAGGGAAGTAAGAAGGCTGAAATGAGCAAAACGGCGAGAGGGTGAGCAAACAATTAGCGAGGGGAACCTTTGCGAAACTCGGCGATTTCCTCTGCGAGCCTCTGCCAGAAACAAACAACACACTAAAAACATCACATCACAAAAATATAAATCCATGAAAAACGACATCATATTAGCCGGCGTCGGTGGCCAGGGAATCCTTTCAATAGCAGCAATCATAGGATATGCCGCCGTAAAATCCAATCTTTACCTCAAACAGGCCGAAGTACATGGCATGAGTCAGCGTGGCGGCGACGTGCAATCGCACCTTCGCTTGTCCTCGGAGGAGATCTATTCAGACCTGATCCCGGAAGGGAAAGCCGACATGATTATCTCCGTAGAACCCATGGAGTCACTCAGATATCTTCCCTTCCTGCATTCAGCTGGATGGTTGATTACCAATACGGAGCCCTTTGTGAACATCTCCAATTATCCGGATGAAAAGGATGTAATGGCAGAGATCCGAAAGCAGCCCAGGCACGTGGCACTCGATGCAGGCAAGATGGCTGAAGAGGCAGGAAGTAAAAAATCTGCCAATGTGGTGATTCTCGGCGCAGCATCGCCCTTTATCGACATTCCTTTCGAAAAGCTTGAAGAGGCCATTCACTTTCTTTTTGGAAAAAAGGGAGAAGATCTGGTGGAGATAAACCTGAAAGCCTTGCGCGCCGGACGTGAATATGCCCAGACAAACAAGTAAAAGCTGCACTGTTTACTAAACAAAAAACCTGGCAAATCAGTTACTATTGGTAAGTATTGAAGCGCCGGCAAGGGCTCTTCAGACGAGAAAGGCTTTTTTGAATAATTAACAAATGCCATTATTATGATAACAAACAATTTCATAGCACGTCACAACGGAATCAGGAAAGATGATGAAAAAAAGATGCTTAAAAAAATCGGCATCGATTCATCCTCTACACTCATCGACCAAACCATACCGCAAAATATAAGGCTTAAGGGAGAGTTGAATATTTCTGATGGCCTTAACGAATATGAATATATTCAGCATCTCAAAGAGCTGGGCAGCAAAAACAAGATGTATAAATCCTTTATCGGCATGGGTTATTACAACACCATCATGCCGGGAGTGATACAGCGCAACATCCTGGAGAACCCGGGCTGGTACACCTCTTATACCCCCTACCAGGCAGAAATTTCGCAGGGGAGGCTGGAGGCACTGCTGAACTTTCAGACAGTGATCACCGATCTTACCGGACTGAGCATTGCCAATGCATCACTGCTTGACGAAGCTACCTCAGCAGCAGAAGCCATGATCATGCTTTTCAATGCACGTCCGCGAAGTGCTGTTAAGAAAGGGGTGAATAAGTTTTTTGTGTCACAACGCACCTTTCCGCAAACCATTGACGTATTGAAGAACAGGGCGAAGCCACTGGGCATCGAGCTGGTTATTGACGACCATAACAAGGTCATGCTTGACGAAACCTATTTTGGAGTCCTGATACAATATCCTGACGAATATGGTTCCATCAACCTGTACCAGGATTTCGTGCACGCCGCCCAAAAGCTTGACATTCGCATTGCTGTGGCAGCCGACCTGCTTAGTTTAACCATGCTGACACCTCCCGGTGAATGGGGAGCTGACGTGGTGGTGGGTTCGTCGCAACGCTTCGGCGTGCCAATGGGCTATGGCGGGCCACACGCCGGGTTCTTTGCCACGAAAGATGAATTCAAACGCTCGGTACCCGGACGGATCATCGGTGTTTCGGTGGATAAAAACGGCGACTATGCGCTACGGATGGCGCTGCAAACACGAGAGCAACACATTAAAAGGGAAAAGGCCACATCCAACATATGTACCGCACAGGCACTTCTGGCTTCCATTGCCGCCATGTATGCCGTGTATCACGGCCCCAATGGCCTCAGGAAAATTGCCCGCCATATCAACATACTCACAGGAGTGCTGTCACAGGAGGCGGAAAAGTATGGATACAAACAGCTTAACAAGTACTTTTTCGACACCTTGCTGTTCCAGCTTCCGGAAAATATCCTTGCTGACACCATCCATGAGCTTGCCACCAGTCATCAGATGAATTTCCGCATCCTTGATGACAAGCACATAGGCATCAGCCTGGATGAAACTACATCACTGGAAGATGTCAACACCATCCTTTCGATACTTGCCAAAGCAGCTGGCAAAAACTTTAAAAAGTTTGTCTGTGATCCGGTTGCATGTGAAAAGATCACTACCATACCGGATCTCTACGAAAGGACTACTCCATTTCTCCAGCAAGCATGCTTCAACTCCTATCACTCTGAGACCGAGATGATGCGGTATCTTAAAAAACTGGAAAACAAGGACCTGGCTCTTAACCGGACGATGATACCCCTTGGATCGTGTACCATGAAGCTCAACGCTGCATCAGAGCTCTTTGCTCTCAGCTGGCCGGAATTTTCCAGCTTACATCCTTTTGTACCTGAAGATCAAGCAGCAGGATACCATGATCTTATCAGGGAGCTGGAAAAGGATCTGAATGAGATCACCGGTTTTGATGGAACCTCTTTCATGCCCAACTCGGGAGCCTCAGGAGAATATACGGGGCTGATGGTCATCCGGGCTTATCATGAAAGCCGTGGCGAAGGGCATCGTAATGTAACACTGATCCCCTCATCGGCTCACGGAACAAACCCGGCGAGTGCGGTAATGGCTGGCACAAAAGTGGTTGTTGTCAAATGCGATGACAACGGCAATATTGACGTCGACGACTTGCGTGAAAAGGCGGAAAAGCACAGCGACAGCCTGGCTGCCATCATGGTTACCTATCCTTCCACGCATGGCGTTTTCGAAGAAGACATACTGGAGGTTACAAAGATTATCCACGACAATGGCGGACAGGTTTACATGGACGGCGCCAACATGAACGCGCAGGTAGGATATACCAATCCCGCCATCTGTGGTGCCGATGTGTGCCATTTAAACCTGCACAAGACTTTTGCCATCCCGCATGGCGGTGGCGGTCCCGGCGTAGGACCCATTGGTGTAAAAGAACATCTTCGTCCCTTCCTGCCATCGCATCCGCTGCATAAAACCGGTGGTAAGAAAGGCATCCATGCTGTTGCAGCTGCACCTTTCGGCAGCGCGTTCATTCTTCCGATAACCTATGGTTACATCAAGATGCTGGGCGGGCAAGGCCTGAAAGAAGCAACACGCGTGGCCATCCTGAGCACCAATTATATCAAGGCATCACTCGAAGATCATTATAAAGTGCTGTACACTGGAAAAAATGGCTGGTCGGCGCACGAGATGATCCTTGACTGCAATCCCTTCAAGCGTAATGTGTCCGTCGATGCTATCGACATTGCCAAACGCCTCATGGATTATGGTTTCCACGCGCCTACGGTGGCCTTCCCGGTACCCGGGACCCTCATGGTTGAACCCACGGAGAGTGAACCCCTGTCAGAGCTGGACCGGTTCATTGATGCTATGATCGCCATCAGGGAAGAGATCCGTGAAATAGAGGATGGTAACGCGGATAAGGACAATAACGTGATCAAAAATGCGCCCCATACCGCCATGATGACTGCCGGAGACAAGTGGAACAGGCCATACAGCCGCGAAAAAGCAGCATTCCCGTTGCCATGGTCGGCTGAGATCAAATATTTTCCGCCCGTAACACGTATCGACGATGCCTATGGCGACCGCAACCTGGTTTGCACCTGTGAACCCATTGATAGCTATGCACAAGACTAAATCAATAGGATAATACACCCCAAAAGGGTCTGCAGCATTTAGCTACAGACCCTTTTTTTATGCATTACAAATCGCGGACAACATGTATCAACACCGGGAATTATCCAGGCGAAGGATAAAAATTTTGTCCATCCAGAATGAACGACTTAGTATCCTTTTACATGATGACTATATCACGATTCATCTTTCTTTTTGTCGTGATACAGAAAACGCTTTATCTTTTTTGTAGGGGTCTTTTCAAAAGGCTCATCCTGCTCTTCGATCATCGTGAGCCTTGAAAAACGATTTAGCCGGGCATTAACGCGTCGCTGTATCTCCTCAAGACGTTCTTTCACCTTTTCCTGAACCTGGGCATAAAGCTGGTTTGCAGAGGCTTTTAGCTCCTGATAACTCTGTCCGGCGGATTCTTTTAGTTCGTGATAACTCTGCCCGGCAGATTCTTTCAGTTCATGATAGCGCTTGTCAATCTCCTCATAGTTAAGGTGTACCTTAGCCACGAGCTTACCTTTCAGCTCGTACACAAGCGAGTCCTGAACATGTTGTTCAGTATTGATCACGGCTTCTATGTCTTCGGGATAGATGTTTTCGCCGGTAGAGCTGATAATAACATTTTTCAGACGGCCTCTGATGAAAAGGTAACCGTCCTCATCGATTGTGCCGAGGTCACCGGTTTTAAACCAGCCATCGGATGTAAATACTTCGCGTGTCAGTTCAGGCTCTTTATAATATCCTTGCATGACATGGGGGCCACGTGCGAGAATTTCGCCTTCGCCAGTATGCGGGTTGGGATCAAGAATACGCATTTCCTGGCCAGGGATGACGGGACCTGTTGACTGGAACTTCGTATGTTGAGGGCCACTACCGGCCACCAGTGGTGCCGTCTCTGTAAGTCCGTAACCTATGGCATAGGGGAATCTGGCATTACGCAGAAACCGCTCCGTCTCCGGATTGAGTTTTGCGCCACCGATACCAAAAAAGTGAATATGACCTCCAAATGCTTTATTGATTTTCTTAATGGCCAGCCGGTGAAAAAGTTTTTTTAATCGTTCCGATCGCATGAGCGTGCGCATCACAGCACTGCCGGTAAGCTTTGGCAATACCCTGTTTTGATATACCTTTTCAATGATAAGCGGAACTGTCAACATCATGGTGGGCTTTACCTTTTGCATGGCGGGTAAGAGAACCGCCGGGGTAGGAAGCTTATCCAGATAATAAACAGAGGAACCCGACATAAACGGAATTATAAAACCTATGGTACATTCATAGGTATGCGGCAGGGGGAGCACGGAGAGCAAACGGTCTTCCGGTATTACCGGCTGCATATCCAACGTATTGGCTGCATTTGACAGGATATTCTTGTGGCTCAGCATCACACCCTTCGGCTTACCCGTGGTGCCAGAAGTATATAGTATAGCAGCCAGGTCGTGCTCCGAAGGTTCTTCTCCGGCAGGTTTTTCAGCTACAGCATATTGAGAAGCTTTTGCTTCCACAACACTGCCGTTAAGCTCCAGGTTACCCAAACTGAGTGGGATAAAGTTATCCATGAGTATGGCAAAATTCACCTTGTCGGGAAGTCCTCCACTCAGTTTGTGGGCTTGCTTTTCTGATACAATAATACCTTTAGCATCGCTATGCTCCAGGATCTTGTAGATCTCTTCTGCGGTAAAATCAATCAGAACAGGCACAACTACAGCACCCATGGATGTTACTGCCAGGTAAGATACGCCCCAGTGGGGCATATTTTGGGCCAACAACACCACCTTGTCGCCCTTTTTAATACCATTTTGTATCAGGCGGTCGCGCAGATGCCTTACTTTTTCTCCTACCTGATGATATGTCAGGGATTTTTTACCCACGTAACCAAGAGCTGGTCGTTCAGAAAAAGAAGAAACACTATTATTTACGAGGGACAGGAAGGTCAGTTTCTTTGGGATTGTCATAAAATGCAAACGCTAGTTTAAAACACAAAGATAAGCATAATAAACAGTGTAATAACACAAAAAAATATAAATATGTCAGGTTTCTGAGTTCATGCTTCCTGACATTCAGCAGCAGAGATATAACATCAATGAGCGCAGATCAAACCGGCTAAAACGATTTAGATCTGCGCTCTGCAGCATATTCTTCTTTTAGGCTGGGGTGGGATCCGTCAGCTTACA
>SL_8KL_010_SEDDRAFT_10002983_pt1 | contig 14072 bp, 12 predicted proteins | sample SodLakKL_010_SED_4_FD_11160 | JGI IMG/M metagenome (IMG submission 11160) | reverse complement strand
TCTTTTCCACCTAATTGCTTAACTAATTATTCAAATGGTAGTATATAAGAGTTACGACTTTCGTAAACTCCTTTTTATATTTTAGGGTTGATTGTTTGAAAAAGTTTTACACTTTCCAATCCGAAAGGTTATATACCTATTTTTGAATTCAATACTGAGAAGGATGTTTGACAATATACTGATAGCTACCGATAATTCTCCGCTTATGAAAAACGCTATTCAATATACTGCAACTTTATTTCCCTACGCCGAATACCACTTGATAAACGTGGTCAATACCTCCGATAGCAGCATACCGCAGACCAATCTAATGCAGACTAAGATGGCTAAGATGTCTCAAGATGCTTTGAACAACGGCGAAGAGATACTAATAGAGATGGGTATTGAAGATGTCAGAAAAAATAGTCCCTCTGGAACTCCCTCGAAAGAGATAATGAAACATATAGATCAGCATGATATCGATCTTCTAGTGATGGCTACACACTCGAAAACAGGCGCTCAAAGAATCCATATTGGAGATACGGCTATGCACTCCCTTCAGATAACTTCTATCCCATCGCTAGTGTTTTCTTGCGAATGTGATAACATAATACCGGAAAAGATATTCAATCCGACTACCTTCAGCTCTTACTCTATACATGCTTCTATGTTGGCGTTAGAGCTTGCAGAGTATTTCGACGCAAGTCTTATGACCTTTCATTTCGGTGATAAAGATCCAGGAACTGAATCTCGAAGGATAAAGAAAAGGGCTTCTAAAGCAGGTATTGATTACGAAATAGAGATCAAAAAGGGTGCCTCGGATAAAGAGATAATTGAAAAGGCTAATGAGTTCGATTTTATCGTGGGGAGCAGAGGACGGGGTGGTTGGCGTTACAAACTCCGCCACATATTCCGAGATTTCGCTCTAAGTAATCTAGAAAAAGAATTGATCGCCGAGAGCACTGTGCCTTTCCTGATGGTGGGCGATTAAATATTAAAAAATAATGGTTTTCTAAAAGCCGTATTCTCCTACACCTTTCAATTTCTCCTCAATTCTCAACAATCTGTTATACTTCGCTGTCCGTTCTCCTCTTGAAGGAGCTCCAGTCTTTATCTGTCCTGAAGACAATGCTACCGCAAGATCGGCGATGAAATCATCAATAGTTTCTCCTGAACGGTGAGAAACCATTATGTTATAGCCATTTTCAAGAGCTAAAGAGGCTGCGTTCATCGCTTCGGTCAGCGAGCCGATCTGGTTTACCTTTAACAGTACCGCATTACACGCCTCTGCTTCTATACCTCTCCTTATCAATTCCGAATCGCTCACGAATAGATCATCTCCTACTATCTGTATCTCGTCACCCAATCGCTCGGTTATCTCTTTGAAGCCATTCCAATCTTCTTCCCCAAGGGGATCTTCAATAGAGATGAGTGGATAATCATCAAGCACACGTTCGTAAAAATCGATCATCTCTCCAGTGCTGAGGATCTCTCCGCCTGATTCGTAGCCTTTTCGAGTTCTAAATTCAGTAGCGGCAGCATCTATTGCGAGCTTTATCTCTTCAGTGTACCCGCACTCTTCTATCGCTTGCATCATAAGTTCGAAAGGTTCGATAGGGTCCTCAAGTGGAGGAGCGAATCCACCTTCATCACCCAAATTCGTAGCTGCAGGACCATATCTCTCTTCTAATATTTTCCCGAGAGCGTGATATGTTTCCGTGCCGATCCTCAAGCCTTCTTTGAAACTGTTCGCTCCAATAGGGGCGATCATGTACTCTTGTATATCTAGGTCGTTGCCAGCATGTTCTCCTCCATTGAGAACGTTCATGAAAGGGACGGGTAAAACAAGATCGTTTATCCGGCCTAGGTAACTGAACAGCGGCACCTCTAAAGAAGAGGCTCCGGCTCTAGCATTGGCAAGTGAGACCGCCAGTATGGCATTCGCTCCAAGATTACTTTTATCTTCACTCCCATCTAACTCTATCATCTTTTTATCGATACGAGCTTGCTCGAAAACGTTCTCGCCGATGAGTTCAGGGCCTATAGTTTTTCTAATATTTTCAACCGCATTTTGAACGCCCTTGCCCCTATATCTTTCTCCGCCATCTCTCAATTCCAATGCCTCGTTTGAACCAGTAGATGCACCAGATGGTACAGCCGCTCTACCTTTTCCTCTAGTGGTTTTTACCACCGCTTCCACGGTAGGATTACCTCTTGAATCTAAAATCTCTCTTGCTTCTACTGATATGATCTCGCTCATCTCAATCACTTTTATCATTACTTAGTCGGCAAGATTAAAAGTTTATCGCTACTTTTCTAGATCGGAGGGGCTAAAGAAAATGATTAAGTACCCGTTATCCATCTAATTTTCTATTATGATTCCTCCTCCTGATATCGATTTGAATTTGAAAGACATGGCCAAATATCCATTTCTAGAAGAATCTAAAGAGTATATAAAGGAGGATGGACCATCATTTGAAGAACTCATCCAGGACAGTCTTTGGGGAGTTGCTAGAAAAAGGGGTAAAGAGAGAGTTATTCAGACATTGAGTGAAGGACGAGTTCAAATAAGAAATATCGAAGAGGAAATAGAACAGGAAGAAGAACTGTTCTCTTACCCTATAGCTAGGATGTTGGTTTCCTCTGTTGGAGATGAATATCTTTTAAGGAGGTACACATTGGGTGAAGCCGAAAGAGTTAAGGAGGAACTCCTTCGAGAAAGCGAAGAAAGAATTTTACAGCTTGCATCTAGATTAGGTTTTGATGCTGATAAAAATAAAGATGGATTGTCTATTCATTTTACAGATTATCTAGAGAGTACTGAAAGGTTGAGATCATCAGAATGGAAACTGGTAAACCAGGATCTGAGAACAGGGCGTGTATTTCTGAAAAAAAGAAGGTTCGTTCGAATACTTAAAGAGAAAGTATCTGCTGTTATATCGGAAGGTTTACCAGCACCTACTTCGGATATGATCCTGGAAAAGTTTGACAGCGAACTTCAAGAGATAAAAGAAAAACTAGAGAGTGTTAGAACTAGGATAGAAGATGTTGACATGGGCGAGGTGGAGACAGAATTATTTCCACCCTGTATCAAGAAGTTACTAGGAGGACAGAAAGAAGGTGAGAATCTCTCCCATGAGGGAAGATTCGCTCTCACCGCCTTTCTAAAGAAGGTCGGTCTATCGGAAGATGAGATCATCGATATCTTCAGAGAGGCTCCTGATTTCGATGTAGAGTTGGCCTCTTACCAGATACAACATATAATCGGCGAGATATCCGGAACAGAATACAATCCACCTGGATGTGATGTGATGAAGACGAATGGAATCTGTTTTGATCCGGATTCTTTGTGTGAACAGGATTGGATGACACATCCATTGAGCTATTATTCTATCAAAAAGAAAAATAAGAGTGAGGAACAAGAAGAGGAGTAATCACTTTTTGCTCAAATCGGACCAGCTGTTTAAACCCCTGAAGACAGCAGTAAAGTTACCAGCTATCGCAAACCAGATCACCAATAGTTCGAATAATCTCAATTCCCAGTTAAGTATTTGAAAGGTTGTCCAACCGGTCTCGAAAAGGAAAAAATAGAGGAAGGAAAAGAATATCAGGAGCAGTAAACGTTCAGCTCTTCCGGCTATACCTCCGTAATCTCGGGAGACGCCTACTGCATCTGCTTGGGTTCCCATGTAACTGGTCATCAGCACTCCTATTATGGCGAAAATCCCTAACCAGGTTCTAGACAAAGGTCCTAGTATGATACCTAAAAGGATGAAGATGTCCGAGTATCGGTCTATGGTATGATCTAAAAAGTCCCCTCGTTTAGACTGTTTACCCGTGATCTTTGCGACTTTACCGTCTAAAGCATCGAATAGAGAATTCAAAAAAACAAAGATGCCTCCTGACAATACGTATAAAGGAGCATGTGAAAGATAAAAAGATATTCCAGCCAGTAAAGCGAAGATTAAAGAAAGGAAAGAGATCACGTTCGGATCCACCCTTTTAAATATTTTTGCGATAGGGACTATTATGGAATCGGCCTGTTCCCGGTATTTGTTCAATACCATGGTTTCATAAATAAATTCAAGTAATAAAATCTATTGCCTCGAGAGGAATCCTTCACTCCAATCGACGGAACCCGGCTCATAACTTTCAAAATTTCCATGCATGATTTCTTCCACCGCGGAAGCGACTTCTTCTGGACTTTTACCTGTGGTATCTATTTCATACACATCTTCAGATTTTTCGAGAGCTTCTATGAGGATTAAATCTAACATCTCAGCTTCAAGATTTTCCTTTATCTTATCTTCATCCCAACCTTTCTTACTCATTCTTTTTTCCAATCCAGAAGGAGAGCACCTCAATACCACTGTAGGAGATAATGATAGGTGATGAGCAAGATGCCCTTCCACAACATCGGGATTTAAATTTTTAGAATTGTAGACTTCCCTTAAACGCTCAGTATCGACTTCAAAGGAACTCCTATCTATGTCCTTATCTCCTCTAAGATCTTCCTCCTCGATGAAGTTATTCAGGTCTAAGATTTTATATCCTCTTCGCTTTAGAACTTTGGAAACTGTCGTTTTACCGACGCCAGGAGTACCGGTCAAAGCGATCGTCATATCTTCTGAGGTGATAAAGCCGTATTAGTATTTTCTCACTTTTAATCACCCCTCCCTTGCACAATTTTAAATATTTTACAACTGATATGGTAATGGATGGAGAAAACTAACATCGATCGGGAAAAGGACCTGGATCAAAAGATATATTCCGTTTCAGGACTGAACCATTTTGTTAAGTCGCTTCTTGAAAGGGAAAATGAGATACAGGATGTTTGGGTAAGGGGAGAGATCTCTAATTTTAGACACCATAATGAAAGACACATGTATTTCGTTTTGAAAGACGATACTAGTGAGATCAGCAGCGTGATGTTCAGATCTAAAAACAAGGACTTGGATTTTGAACCGGAAGAAGGTATGGAAGTGTTGTGCAGAGGTGATATAGGTCTGTATGTCCCTAGGGGACAGTATCAACTCGTTGTAAGGAGATGATGGTCGGTGGGATAGGCGAACTTTATTTGGCTTATGAAAAATTGAAAGAAAAATTATCGGAAGAGGGATTATTTGACGACGAACACAAGAAAGAGATCCCTTTTCTCCCACAGAAGGTAGGTATAGTCACTTCCGGAGAAGGCGCAGCATTAAGAGACATGTTGAGAGTTTTGAAAGATCGTTTTGAGAATATAGATGTATTCGTGGTTCCCACTCAGGTGCAGGGTGAAGGTGCAGCAGAAAAGATAGTCGATTCAATAAAAAGACTAGACAGTATGGATATAGATGTCATAATAATTGGCCGAGGTGGAGGCTCTATAGAAGACCTATGGAGTTTTAATGAAGAAAAAGTAGCGAGAGCCATCTTTAAGGCAGAAACTCCTATAGTTTCTGCTGTAGGTCACGAAACCGACTTTTTGATATCTGATTTTGTAGCGGATGAAAGAGCACCTACTCCAACTGGTGCAGCGGAGCTAGTTGTTCCTATCAAAACGGAACTGGAACAAAAGATAATGGAGCAGGAAAGAAGAACCAGAACTGCATTGAACAATTTGATCTTGGGTTATAGGGAAAAAATGGAAAGCCTTGCTGAAAGCCCTGTTTTTCAAAGACCCGAAAGAATTTTAGAGGATCGTTATCAGAAATTAGATGAAAATATAGAGAGACTAGGGATAACTTTTGATAGGTATCTGAAAACATATAGCCAGGAATTGAATGGCCAAAAAGACCGGCTAAAAGCTCTGAGTCCGATCCAGACTATGAAAAGAGGTTACTCTATAGTGATGGATGAAGATAACGAAGTCATAACTAGTGTAAATGAGGTGAATATTGAGGATATATTGAAGATCAACATGGTAGATGGTGAAATAAAAACTGAAACTAAGGAGGTTGAAAGATGTCAGAAGAAATTGAGGAAGTAGAAGATATAAAAGAACTAGAGTTTGAAGAAGCTCTAGATAGGCTTGAAAAGATAAATAAAAAGCTAGAGAGGAACAAAGTTCCGTTAGAGAGAGCGATAGAACTTTATCAACATGGGATGGAACTCATAGAATACTGTGAGAAAAAACTAGAAGAAGCGGAAGGGAAAATAAAGAAAATCACTGAAGATAACGAAAAAATAGACTGGAAAAGATGAGGATTCTTTATAATAAATCTCCCCAAGTTATATATCTCTTTTCCGTTTTGATATTTAATAACAGTAGAGATGTCACCTGAAATAAAGCTGTTCGAAGACTCGGAGTCCTTAAAAGTAGGCCTAGAAAGGACTAGGAAGCAGATCTTAGACCTTTTGAGAGTCAAAAATATGACTATATCTCAGATGGCTGAGGCTCTAGCAAAAGATCAATCCACCGTATATAGACATGTTAAAAAATTGGAAGAAGCGGGTTTCATAGAGGTCAGGGGGGAAAGGAAGGAACATCACATCCCTGAGAGGATCTATGGAAGAACTGCCGATGTCTTCTTGATGACTCCAGAACCAATAAATTCTAACAGCACATCTACAATCGGTATCAGATGGAGTGATGATAAAGTCAAGGAATGTGTAGAGGTATTGGAGAATTTAGGCTATCGAGTAGAGAAAAAGGATGTTATAGAAGAGATATCTGATAGTCTTTACCAACTCGATAAGGAAGTAAACAAAGAATTGTCTCAATCACTTGATGAGGATTTAGAGATAGATTTTTTTTCATTGATGCAAATCAAATTTCTTATTAGCCTTATAAAGATCGAAAATTCAGAATCATATTCAGAGGAGATTAGGAAAGTAATTTCTGAGTTTCAGCTACCAGAGTGAAAAGGTTTTTTTAAAATAGATTAGCTATCGGTTTATCCAATACTATAATTCGATTGAGTGCGGACCAAAACACTAATAAATAGAATTATTCTAAGGATATATATGGGCGAAAAGCGTGGTTTTCATATAGTTGATGAAGAGGAGATAAAGGAAGGAAAGACCACCGATATATATTTTGAAAATACTATGGATGTCTTTGAACATGAAGGAGTGGGAGATGAGAAAGTTGTTGCTGAATTCACAGCTTCTTCTTTTCCTTTGGATTGGAATTGGTCTGTATTTTGTGGTTTAGATGAAGTTTTGCATCTACTTGAAGGTAAAAATATAGATATCTATTCTTTGCCGGAAGGAACTATCTTCAGAACTGAGGGAAGAGATGGTATTTTCACGCCAGTCTTCTTTATCGAAGGACCTTATAAAGAATTCTGCATCTATGAGACTCCAATATTAGGATTCGTATGTCATCCTACTGGTGTAGCTACAAAATCAGCTAGAGTGAAGAAAGTTGCCGGTGATAGGACTATAATGTCGTTCGGTATAAGAAGGATGCATCCCGGCATAGCTCCAGTTATCGATAGAGCTGCATATATCGGAGGATGTGATGGTATTTCATGTATAGCAGGAGCCGAAGAGGTCGGCGTGAAACCGCAAGGAACTATGCCTCATGCATTAACAATAATCTTCGATGAACCGAAAAAAGCCTTCGAAGCTTTTGACGATGCCTTACCAGAAGATGTTGCTCGTATCGCTTTGGTAGATACTTATTACGATGAGACAGAAGAAGCTTTTATTGCGGCTGAAGCCATGGGAGATGATCTTTTTGGCGTTCGTTTAGATACGCCCTCTTCACGCAGAGGAGATCTCGGCAAGATAGCCCAGGAAGTAAGGTGGGAGCTCAAGAGAAGAGGAGTCGAAACCAAAATAATCTGTTCTGGTGGTATGGACGAGTACTATATCCCAAAATTGAAAGAAGCTGGTGTTGATTCATTTGGTGTCGGAACTTCGATTTCAAATGCGAGAACAGTCAACTTCGCGATGGATATTGTAGAGAAAGAAGGAGATATGGTCGCGAAGAGAGGAAAATTCAGCGGTAAGAAGCAAGTATATAGGTGTCCTGAATGCCTCACTTTCAAGATGAAGAGTTGGGAAAGCGAAGAAAAACCAGAATGTGACTGTGGTTCTGTCATGAAGCCTATGCTCGAAAAGGTCATGGAAGATGGTAAAATAATTAAAGAATATCCGAAACCAGATGAGATCAGAGATAACGTATTGGACCAGCTTTCTAATGTTGAAGCAGACTGGCTGGAATGAATTGGTAAAGGATCGGAAGAAAATAGCAATTTTAGTTATTATCGATGATAAATTGAACCAGGTACATTATTAACCCCACCTCTCTAATACTAAATCTTAAACTTTTCTTTATACTGCAATGAGGACGGCTCAGTAGAGGATCTCTTTTATAAAAGGAATAAAAGGTTTAATCGCTAATTACATTTTACCATTCCTACTCTTATGAATCTTTACAGCTATGACTACTGACAATAACAGTAGTATCGGAGTGAATCCAGGTATCTTTTCTCCTTCTACTGTGATAGCAACTGTATCTTCGTCGTCATCGCTAGATACTTGTAGTAGATAGGATCCTTCTTCAGACATCCAAAAGAATTTACCTCTGTATTCTTCACCTGCTTCGAGAGTAACGTCCTCTTTTCTATCCTCTTCTAAACCTTCTACAAGGAAGATTATATCTTGTGTATCTTCTGCTTCTCCTGTGTTAGTGATTGTGAATTCCACTGTAACGTATTCACCTTCCTTAACATTTCTATCGTATGATATGATCTCGATATCGAAGAATGATTCATATGGCTTGAAAACTGCAGTTATGCTTTTATCCTCATCCATAGTGATCGTTATCTCTTCTTCAGGCCCCTCATAATCTCCTTTCCATTCAACGAATTTCCAGTCCTCCTCAGGTATGGCTTTTACATTTACTTCTTCCCCTTCGTAATGAGTGTGAGTGCCTTCTTCTGGTTCAGTTGCACCTTCACCTTCGATGTTTATATTGAGAGTATGTACTTCATATTCCCAAACTAAAAATGGATAGCCGTCGTTGATCACATCATCTTCATCTATATCCCATATGTTCTCATCACCTTCATCATCGTATGGATCACCTACAAAGTCCCAAGGTTCTTCTAATCCTTCGGTGTCCGTGTTTGTAAAAGTCGCAACGTCTTTCATCTCTAGTGTAGTTTTCCCGGTCCCACCTGTACTTGTATCCATTCCAGATGTTTCAGTGTCCCAAAACGAGTTTTCTACCGTGCCTTCTTCCCTATATCCTACGAGTCCACCTACATATTCTTCTCCGTTAACTCCACCGGTAGCGTAAGAATTGGATACTGTAGTACCATCGATCCCTCCTACCAGTCCGGCTACACCCACATCCCCATTGACGTCACCAGTTGCATACGAATTGATTATAACGCCTCTGCGTATTCCTCCAACCAGACCGCCTACACCATCGTTTCCGTTGGCGTCAGCGGTTGCGTATGAGTTGAGTAACTCGCCTTCCAAGCACGCTCCTACTAGGCCTGCTACACCATCGTTTCCATCAATGTCACCAGTAGCATACGAGTTGATTACCACGCCTCCACGGAGGCCTCCTGTTAAGGCCCCTACACCATCTTTCCCGCTCACTAATACGTTGACGAGTCCTAGGTCGGTAACTTTTGCCTCACTATCGATACCACCGAAGAGTCCCACTAAATCTGTTTCGGGACGATCGATGTAAAGACTACTTATCCTATATCCGTTTCCGTCAAAAGACCCATTAAATGGGTTAGTGTAATTTCCTATGGGCTCCCATCCCTTTGTGGTATTGACTAACTCTTCGTAACCGGCTGTATCTTCGCCTAGGCTATTCATCAAGGCGTAACTTCCATTCAAATCACCTCTTATATCATCTAAGTCATACCAATTACGTATTTCTTGGCTGTTTTGGTGTTCATTTTGTTTTATCTCATCACCGATACTTCCATCATTCGCCTCGCTTCCCACAGCTACCAGCATTGGGCTTATAAGCAAAGAGAGGCACACGGCAACTACGAACAATTTCATATTCATATCAAGGCCCTCCTCTATATTATTACATTACCACATCCAAGCTATAAATAGGTTAGGAACATCTGTAATTTTAACCACAAATAGAAAAATTAATACCTAAAAATCTTAGATTGACCTTCTACTTTTTATGATAAAAAACCGCCGCAAAATCAAAGATTCTTCTTGTCTTTTGATCTTTCGCTCAGCCCAAAATAAAAAAGACGCCGAGGAGGAGATTCGAACTCCAATTTACCCGTAAATCTGATCAATAATAGAGAAAAGTCAGGAAGAGTTTTTTCTTTCGACTTGCTAGGTATACTTCACCGCTTTTTCTTTCGGTAGATAGACGAGAAGGATAAAAAAAAGGATGTTTTAGCTGTTTATCCTCTATTTGAGTCAAAATTCATCTTCTAGAGGCTCGTCCACATCTGGTTCATTCTATTGAGAGAGGTGTTTCTTCCTGTTCCATGCTATCGTTGCTCCTATCGTTATAGCAGCTACTATCACAATGAGAGCTATCAGCCACCAGTAGTTAGAAAGAAAGCTAGAACTATCTTCTTCGATGTTTCCTGTTACCGTTTTTTCTTCTTGATTACTAGATATTCTGAGGATATACGCTCCACCTTCCTCTGTCTCCCACACGAATTCCTCCGTATGGTTTTCATCTGGTGCGAGTGTGAGGTCTAGATAAACCTCCTCAGGTTCTTCATTGACATAAAAAACTATGTCCTGTGTATCTTCAGTATCACCTCTGTTAGTTATCTTATATTCTACCGTGACATCTTCGCCGTGTTCTACCATTTTATCGTATTCAATAATCTTGACCGTAAAGTATGGGCCACTTTCTTTAAATTGTGCGGTTATCTCCTTGTCCTTGTCCATCGTTATTGTTATCTCTTCATCAAAACTCTCATAATTCCCAACCCATTCAAAAAGATACCAGTCTTCATCTGCAATAGCTGTTAGATTTACTTCTGTACAAGGTTCATATCCCTCTCTCTCAGGGTCTATCTCTACTATCCCTTCACCGTTTATTGTTATATTAAGATTGTAAATATGCTCTTTAAAGACCGCAGTTATGTCTTTGTCCCCATCCATAATTATTGTAATATTTTCTTCAGTATCTAAGTAGTCCCCTACAAACCCTTCAAAATACCAGTGTTCATCCGGACTGGCTGTTAAATTAACTTCAGTTCCAGGTTCATATTCCTTTCTCTCAGGGTCTATATTAACTGTCCCTTTACCCTCTATTGTTACATTGAGAGTGTAATTGTCTTCTTCAACCATAACCGATACCTGCGTACTCTGTATATTATAAGTCTGAGCAGCGAACTCTAATGCATATTCTCCAGCCGCGTCATCGGGAATCTGTAAGAATGCAAGGAATCCTCCGTTTTCACTAGTAGTCGCCCTCGTAATGGCTATTGCTGAAATCGATTTCAGAGAAATGACTACCTCTATCCCTGAGAGATTCTTGTTATCAGAAGCTCTGACCACTCTGCCTCCGAAGCTATAAGATTCACCAGGGACCATCTCTTGATCAGGGAAGTCTAAATCCTCAAATGTAATCTCGGCCGAGGCTATGTCCTCAAAATCATCCGCAAAATATCTGATTTCATCATGAGTCCTACCGTCCCCGCTAGTAGAATTGACCCAAATAGATATCTCTGGATTGTCAATAACTCTAACGTTCCATTCGGCAGAAACATTCACGGTTTCATTGACTTCTAGGTCGATATTTTCACTCTTCTCTGTATCACCTGGGAACTTATACTTGACTAGAGCGTCAAAGATCGATGCCCCTCCTTCGTTCTTTATCTGGCCTTCAAAAATCAGGGTGTCCCCTTCTTCCAGTTCAAATCCGTTTTCTGGATTCATATCTTCGTCATCTATGTACCAAGTCTCCGTTACAAAATTAAGATTTGGAACTGGGTTAAGCTCGACAAATATTTGATTATCATCATCCTCACTCGCGACTTCAAGTTGGGAAGTCTGGGCCTCATCTCCTGCACCTTCCAATTCGGTCTCCCAAGTCAGGTAGACTCTCTCCGTTTCACCGGGACCTAAGGAAACTTTTTGGTCATCCAATACTATAGCCCCTTCATCGTAAAGTTTGATGGTTTGAGTCTCCAATTCATCTTCTTCACCGATATTCTCTATATCAGCAACTATAACTAAATCTCGTCCTTCGGCTCCTTCAGTATCTGACTCTTTGGTGTCTATCTGGACTGCAAAGTATGCTGCTTCTCTGAGTTTCTCTACACTTTCTTTAACTTCTTCTCCACCTATCGCCTCGCCCCCGACCGCTACCAGCAACCCGCTGAGAAGCAGAAAAAATGTGGTAACGAATACTAGTATTTTCGTTTTCATATAAACACCCTCTATTATTACAAACCCGGAAGGTTGCTATTAATAGCTTTGCATCATTCTCTGAAGACCCAAGTAGTCCATCATTAACTTCACAACAGTAAAATGAGCTGCTGGTCGATGGAAGACAACGTAGGTTAGAGGATACCTTAAAGAGGGATCTGATGTGAAAATGAAAGTATCTTCTATCGCCACTCTCTCAACTAACAATACTATAGATTTAGCGATCAAGATATTTTAGACGATAATATCAACTATAAAATTACGGCTAATGTTTTCACTTAAACTCCTCAAGTGAATTGAGTATCTTCTCGGATAGACCAGGACCTATACCTTTCACTTCCTGTAACTCTTCTTTTGTAACTCCTTGTAAGTCCTCTAAAGTTCTGAAACCGCTTTCATACAATTGTTCGGCCTTACTTGGACCTACACCACTCAACTCAGATAATTCCATCAAAGCTTTTTCCTTTGGTACATCCCTTGGTATTTGCTGTTCAGATGGTGGTTCTTGAGATGGTGGTTTTTGCTGTTGAGCCGGTTGTTGCTGAGGGGGGCGCTTTCTCTGAGATGAAGGGGGTCGTTGCCACTGTTGTGATGGTTGTTGAACACGGGGTTTCTTTTTGCTCCATGTTATCGCTATTCCAATTGCGATAACCGCCACTATCAATATGAGGATTATCAGCCACCAGTAATTGGATAGTATCTCATCTTCCCGATAAACATTTTGGGATTTAAGTTGTTCTTCTCTACTTAATTCCTGCAGAATAGGATAGCCATCCTCATCAGCATCTACATGATCTTTCTCCACCGTCTCCCAAGAGTTTTCGAAATCAAAACCGTCCATATTGTCCTGAGCATCCTCTCCTGTCATCTCGTAGGTTGTAAGACCAGTTCCGCCTTCGCTTGTATTTATTTCAGAATTTTCAGTGTCCCAAAAAGAGGAAGATACTGTACTGAAGATACTGCTACCTCCCACGAGTCCGCCTACATATTCGTCTCCGCTTACATCACCGGTTGCATAACAGTTAGACACATTGGCTTCGTTCCATCCCACGAGTCCGCCTACATATTCGTCTCCGCTCACGTTACCGGTAGCATATGAATTGGTTATCGTCTCCCCACTAAACCCTACGAGCCCACCTGCACGGTGAGCACCTATAACATCTACATTTGTATAAGATGAAGACACAATACCGTCACCAACATTGCTACCCAAGAGTCCTCCTGTATTCCAATAACCAGTCGAAGTACCCATTGCATATGTTTCTGAAATAAAACCCCCATTGTTCCTCCCCGCAACTATACCAACAAACCGGTCTCCGCTCACGTTTGCATCGACAAGTCCCACGTCGGTAATTTCTGCTATATTATCTATTCTTCCAAATAGTCCTATCTCATCTGATGGGGAGCGGTTTATGTAAAGGTCTCTTATCTCGTATCCATTTCCGTCAAATTTTCCCATGTATGGGGACCCATCTTCTCCGATCGGTTCCCACCCTTCCTCAGTATCTACCAACTCTTCGTAACCATCAGTATTTTCGTCTAGATCGTTCATCAAAACGTAGTTACCGTCTAAGTCATCTCTTACTGCACCCAAGTCGTCCCAATCATGGATTTCCTGAGCAGATTGTGTTTCAATTTCTTCGATCCCTTTACCAACACTTTCCTTCCCTTTTGTCGCCTCGCCTCCGACCGCTGCCAGCAATCCGCTTAATAGCAGAGAGAGGGTGATGACGAGTACAAACAATTTTTTTCTCATCCTCAAACCTCCGCTTGAT
>SL_8KL_010_SEDDRAFT_10002982_pt1 | contig 14072 bp, 17 predicted proteins | sample SodLakKL_010_SED_4_FD_11160 | JGI IMG/M metagenome (IMG submission 11160) | reverse complement strand
TTCATCCATGAAATAAAAAGAACCTTGGAAAGTCAGAAAGTTCCCGAGGCGGATCCGGAGTGTGATTTTTGTAATTATAGAAAACAAGTAAAGAAATTACTGAGCTGATTTTAAGCGATAGGCCCAGATTTGTTCTTAAAAATTTTTATTTGACAGCCCGACAACACTTTTGTTAGCCTAAAAGTGAACTATTTTTGGATTTATGGGGAGAAAAATAACTTTCATAGTTTTAATAGCGACCCTCAGTTTCGGAACCATCCCCGGAGTTGTAGTTGAGCGTTCTAATACGGAAGCTAAAAATAGGGTAAAGATATTCGCTTTAGGGGGAAACTCTTTTTCAAGTCCCAATTTGTCTTTAAGTGCAGATAGCAGAGTTTCTGAAGAAGAAAGTAGCTATTTAGCGAGACTAAAAAAGGGGGAAGATAAAGAAAATGATTTCCACTTCCTTTCATTTGCAAAGGGATACTATCCCGAAAGCCTCAGTGAAACAACTCATAATCCTCGTGCACCACCCCGAACAGCTTAAAAACATTCATCAAAGCTTTTAAATAAGCCCCGGATTTAGGCCGGATTTTTTTTATGCTATAATAACTTGTATTTTGATTGAAAGCTTTTTATGATCAGCTTGAATAGGCTAAAAGTATTATACAAGAGATACGAGGGATACCTTATTCCCTTGGCTTTGTTTTTCGGTTTTGCAACCGATATTTTAACTTTCAGACTTATTGAGTTTACCACCTCGATGCTCTTTCTTTTGGGTCACTTACTTTTTGCCGGTCTGAATATAGTGGTGATAAATTATTTTGAAGACAAGCTGCCACAAAAAAAGATAACTTCTTTCTGGAAACTTTTCGCCCCACTCTTTTTGCAGTTTTCTTTNGGTAATCTTTTCAGTGGCTTTTTGATATTTTATTCCCGATCGGGTTCCTTTTTTGCCAGCTGGCCGTTTTTACTTATGGTNGCCGCTTTACTCATTGGAAACGAGGTGGCCAGAAGATATGACGTAGGTCCGGCAATNCAATTGGGGGCTTATTTTTTTGCGCTCTTCGCTTACTTCAATTTGGCCTTGCCGTACATCTTTAAGAGATTGAATTTGGTTATGTTTTTAATCAGTGGAATTCTGAGTTTTGTTTTGATATCCGTTTTTATCCATTTTCTTTCCAAGTACGCCAAACGAGTTAAGAAAGAAAACGGCTTTCTGATAAAGACCATCGTTGGATTTTTTGTGTTGATGAATTTTTTGTATTTTTCAAATTTAATTCCTCCCATACCGCTTACCCTGAAAGACGTCGGGGTTTATCACAGTATTGAACGAATAAACGATAGTTACGAGGTAACGGCTGAAGAGTGTCAAAATTGGGACAGGTGCCTTTTTACCAGGGAAAAAAGGCACATAACGGTGGATAGGCAACCGATTTATTTTTATAGCGCTACTTACGCACCGCCGGAGATGGATATGAGAGTGGTGCACGAATGGCAGAAATATGATAGAGACGAAAACGGTTGGATTACTCAAGCGAGAATCCCTTTTGACATAACGGGTGGGAGAGAGATAGGTTTTCGATGGTACAGCTATTACAACGCAGACCCCGGGCTTTGGCGGGTAAATGTTCAAACCGAAAGAGGGCAAACAATAGGCAGGAAGAGCTTTCATATAGTCCAAGACGGAGAAGTTTCCAAAACCATTGAAATTAAATAGTGATTGTCAGCAGTTCTTTTGTTGTGCTATAGTTAAAAAGCAGATTCAAAATTAATTTTTAATATATGGGTTACGTAGAAAAAAGAATAAAAGATTTTCAAAACGGAGAAAGCCCCACTTTTTTGGAAAAGATGGCTCTGGAGCACGGAAATCCGGTAAATTGTTTTCTTACGCTTGTAGCTTTCGGAATCTTCTCTTATGGCCTGTGGACAAGAGACCTTATCTGGATCGGAGCGGCGGTAATCGTCGGTTTTGCCGGCCACCTTTATTGTTGGCTACAAAAATAATGATGACTAAAAACCTAATAGCTATTATAGTGGGACTTTTGATAATCGGAGGAGCTCTTTTTTACGTCTCTTTTGAAGCTCCGGAAGAAGATGATTCAAAATTAGAGGAGTCACTAACCGCGGAAATCACGGAGGTTGACTTTAAAAGGGAAGAAATAATAACCGGTGAAAAAAATATGGATTATGAAATAACTTTAAAAACAAATAGGGGAGAGATAACTTTTAAAACTTTTCCCGACAAAGCCCCCAAGGCGACTGAAAACTTTGTGAAATTAGCTAAAAAAGATTTTTACAACGGACTCATCTTCCATAGAGTGATAGGCGGATTTATGATTCAAGGAGGGTGCCCCGAAGGTACGGGTAGGGGTGGTCCCGGATACACCTTTGAAGATGAAATAGATCCGGAGCTGGAGATTTATCAAAACGGATATGATAAAGGAATAGTCGCCATGGCCAATTCCGGTCCCGACACAAACGGTAGTCAATTTTTTATCATGGTAGAAGATTATCCTTTGCCTCCGGACTACACCATCTTCGGAAAAGTAACCGAAGGCCAGGAGGTAGTTGATAAAATCGGAAAAGTGGATACTGATAGAATGGATAAACCGGTTGAAGAAATAGTAATTGAAGAGGTGATAATTAATTGAATATATATCCACAGTTGCAGTTGACAAAAAAGCTTGAGTTGCTATAAATACAGACGAAAGGAGGGGGTTAAAATAATTACCGTCGTCTTGGGAGTGATTGGAAGTGATGTGCACGCCGTAGGAAATCAAATTTTAGAATACGCCTTGGAAGAAAAGGGTGTCGATACGGTAAATATAGGGGTAATGTCCTCTCAGGTAGATTTCATAGAAGCAGCTATAGAAACCGACGCGGATGCAATTTGGATCTCTTCACTGTGCGGTCACGGACAGATGGACTGCCGGGGTTTTCGTGAAAAATGTATAGAAAAAGATATAGGTGATATACTGATTTACATCGGAGGAAACTTGGTAATAGGAAAGAGGGATTGGGAAGAAACCAGAAAGATTTTTGAAGAAGGAATGAAGATGGATCGAGCATACTCTCCGAGAACTGAGCCGGAAGAAGCGATAAATGATCTTTTCAATGATTTGGATTACGATTAATAGATATAAAAAGAGCCGGGGAATTCCCCGGCTTTTTAGTTGTTGCCATTTATAAATTGACAGCTTTCAATTTAGAAACCTTCCTGTCAGAACCCCCACAATTATAGGAAGTGAAGTAAATATGAAAGCGAAAACCAATAGCTGATGAGCCGCATTCAAATTTATCCCTCCTCCTTATCTATTTATATCAAAAATTTAATTTCTTTCAAATTTTGACAAAATAATTTAAATAATGTATAAATGACACCACTCAGAAAAGGAGGGATGTGTAATGAAAGAGTTCATTGAAAAAGAGTTTGAGAAAAATGAAGAGAAAGGATTCATCATTGAGAGTGATGAGCTGATTGTAGATGTCTTCGCAGGAAGGGTTATTTCCTGGAGTAATTTTCAAGCTGGAAATCTTCACTTTGACCTCTCGGAAAATACCGGAGAAGGGGGTGCTCTAATTTCTCTAACCGGTGGAACCGTGAAGGGGGATCTCATAGTTTGCGGTGCCGGCAGCTATCTCGAAAGATTGGATATAGATAATTGCTCAATAGAAGGAAGGGTAATACTTAGCTACCTGATGACAAACGTGATAAAAGTGGTGGGGAGAAGTGATTCTTTACATTGCTATAAATCGTATTTCAGGGAATTGTATTTATGCGGCGACTTCGGAGAAAAAATAATGATGGATAATCTCGGAGGGGAAGCGATTGAGATAAATGTTCGATACAAGGGTAGTACTTTTTGATTTTTAAGATGAAGGAACTAAAATTCTAAACTCTTAAAAGCGTCCTTAAACGGGCGCTTATTTTTTTATTGAAAATATTAAAAAAAGGATCTGAAAAGGAAATTTGACATAAAATTATTATTGATTATAATGGGAACAGTATGAAAAACAGCCACCCGACAATTGTCTATTTTGTCATGACCCTTCTTATTACGGAAGGATTATTCGGGAGGCTGACTTAGTTTCAAAAAAAATAGTAGTTGTCAGTACCTCCCGAAAAGGAGGTTTTTTTAATCGCGTCTTGTAATTTATTGAATTATAGGGCCCGGTTAAAAAACCGGAAGCACTTTACAAACGAGGAGGTGATGAAAATTTTTCCCAAGAGTAGCGAGCAGGATGGCAGAGCAAAGTCGAGAAGTATTTGGGGAGAAAGATCTGATCTCAATGATTTGCCGAGTGGGCAAGAAGAGAAAGCGGTGAAGTAAGATCAGGGAAAAAATTTTTATGGACAAAATTGGAATTTATCAAAATTCTAAAAAAGGAGGGAAAACATATGCCTCAGATCTACGGCAAGTTATCAGATGATCCGATTCATAGGGAATGGTGTGATAAGTGTAATAGGGTANGCGAGCTGGAAAATAGGCTGGAATCAGCCAATTTATCAGAAAAAGAAAAGAAAGAACTCAGAAGAGAAAAAAGACGTGTAGAAAGCAGGGCCAACGATCTACGAGAGGAGCTAAACAAATCATTATAACAAGTCCGAGCTAAAAGTGCTTTAAGCCAGGGGCGGTATTTTTTACCGCCTCTTTTTTTCTGTTATTTTAATTTGAAAAAATTTCTAATCTTTCTGAGTACGGTTTTGATAACTATTCCAATAAACATCACCAAATGCATGAAAGTTCCCCGAAAAAAACCGTCTTTGTCCATTTTGGTTACGTGCTCCAAGCCTTCCAAAACTTCCGTCTTCACTTCTCCTAAATTTTTAGCCTTTTCATAAATTAAAAAATCTATTTCATATCCCTTTTTGATCTTTTCTTTCTCCACTTGCTTCCAGACCTCTTTATTTATGAGTCTGACACCAGTAATAAGCTTTTGAATATCGGTCTGAATCGAGGCATCTTTTTTGATAATCCCGTTAACCATCACCACCTCCGGATTTTTCTTAAAGTGAAAAAGCATAGATTCGATATGCTTTTCAGTTAAATTTTTTAAATCGGCGTCGATAATTAAAAAGATTTCACTTTCCACTTGTTTTATTCCCGTCTGTAGAGCCGACCCCTTTCCCATGTTACAAGGATGGGTTAAAATCAAGTCCGCACCGGCCTCAGCGGCCACTTCGGCGGTTCTGTCGGCTGATCCGTCGTCAACTACCACTATTTTTTTTATAAACCTAAAAGAGGCCAGAGGTTTAATTACTCCGGCAATCCTTTTTTCTTCATTGTAAGCGGGAATTATCACTTCCAAATTCATGTTTTTAAATTATAGAAAAAATATCATAAACAAACAACTTAACACAATCTTTATTGATAAATTTATTAATTTTAGTTATTATAAAATTACCAAAGGAGGTGGATAATATGGGAGTAATAACGAAAATGAATTACGGTAAAAAAAGATTGAAGTCACGTGCCCGAGCTTTCTTTATGATAAACATAAACCAGCAATCAATCAGCTAAAGGGTGCTTGCAAGGGGCAAAAAACCGAAAGAGAGATTGATGAGATAGTCAGAAAGTTAAAGAAAAGAGAAAGAGTTGAAGTCGAAATCATAAAAAGGCAATGACCAAATCAAAAAGCTAAAATAAAAACCGGCTGTCCAACAGACAGTCGGTTCTTTTTATTGAAAAAGTTTGTTAAAATAAAGATATGTATAAAGAAATTGACAAGGATTTATTTCCGGCCTACAAGCCCGTAGGCATCTCTCCTTACGACCTGATAAAAGCATTGAAAGATAGATGTCCCGAACTTAGAAATCAAAAGATAGCCTACGCCGGAAGACTCGACCCGATGGCCGAGGGAGTTGTCTTATTGGTAAAAGGGGAGGAGTTAAAGAATTTCCATGATCACTTGAATTACGGCAAAGAATACCTGGCGGAGATACTCTTCGGTTTTTCGACTGATAGCTATGATTTATTGGGACTGCCCGAATATAATTATAAGGAATTATCCAAAAAAGAGATAAGAAAAACACTTAAGTCTTTCGAAGGAATTTACAACTTTCAATTACCGCCTTTTTCCGGATACAATTTAAAAGGAAAACCGCTTTTTAAGTGGGCTCTGGAAGACAGACTGGATGAAGTTGAGATTCCTGAAAAGAAGGTTGAAATTTATAAACTTTCGGTCCAAGAAATAGGAGAGATAGGTAAGCTTGAATTGAAGGAGAAAATAAATATTAAAATAAAAAACGTTTCCGGTGACTTTAGGCAAGAAAAAATTTTAAATGAGTGGAACCGATTATTAACCGGAAAAAAAATTAAAAGTAAGTATTCGGTTGCAAAAATTAAGATAGTCTGCAGTAGCGGTTGTTACCTACGCTCCATAGCCCATCAAGCCGGACAAAAGTTGAGTGCCGGCGGTCTTCTTCTGAGTTTAAAAAGAACAAAAGTAGGGGAGTGGACTATTGCGAATTCGGTTTCTGTTTTTGACTAATAGAAAGATTTGTTGTAGAGTAAAAAAGGGAGGGGTGAAAATGAAAAAACAAGGAAATGGGAAAGATTATCGAAAAGCTTTAGAAGAAATCAAAAGTTTGGCTCCGGATATTACTAAATTTGAAGTCCGGAAAATCGCTTTCAGTAATAATCTCACCGACAGTCAAGAAGAAAAACTTTTCGAAATGGCTAATATATTGAGAGAAGATATATATCAAAATAAGATAGAGAGGTGAGTATAAATAGACTAAGGGCTCCGGATTAAAATCCGGGCCTTTTTCTATAACCGGTTTTTATTTTTCCTCTTGATTGCCAAAAGATAGAATTAGCTATATAATAATGTATTCCATTCCGAAAAGAAAGTACCTTAAAAAAATAGTTTTTGGAAGACAAATCTACAAAGGAGGTGAGTCGGATGAGAGAGGAGAGAAGCTGTGAAAACTTTTTCTACGACGGAGATGATTTGGGGATAAGGTATGAAAAAGAGAGAACCGAGGTAACAGTTTGGGCTCCCGTAGCCGACCGGGTAGAAATACTCGTTTTCAGAAAGGAAAACGACACTGCTCCCTTGGCAATCGAGAAGCTGGAAAAAGGAAAAGATGGCGCCTGGAAAACAATGCTGGACGGTGATTGGTCCGGGTTCTATTATATTTTTCGGATCAATTATCCGGATAGGGTAGAAGAGTCGGTTGATCCTTATGCTCGCGCAGTGGGAACCGACAGTAAAAGAGGGCTAATTGTCGACTTGAAAAGTACCGATCCTCCCGGCTGGAACAAGGATCGAAGAGTAAAACTGGAAAAATTTACCGACGCGATAATATACGAAGTCCATGTTCGTGACTTTTCTGCCTCTCCTAATTCCGGAATTGAAAACAAGGGAAAATATTTGGCTTTCACCGAAGAGGGAACAACTAACGGACACGGCTTAAAAACGGGAATCGATCACTTGAAGAGTTTGGGAATAACCCATGTTCATTTACTACCGGTTGCCGACTTTGCCACCGTTGACGACGAAGGCCAGCATTACAACTGGGGATACGATCCCTATTTTTACAACGTTCCCGAAGGATCTTATTCAATCAATCCGTCGAATAAAAGCAGACTAACCGAATTCAAAAAGCTGATTATGGCCTTGCACGAAAAGGGAATCGGAGTAATTATGGATATGGTTTACAACCACACCTTTCACAGAGAAGATTCGCCTTTTCAGAAATTCGCCCCGGACTATTTCTACCGGTTCGTAAACGGTTATTTCGCCGACGGATCCGGTTGTGGAAACGAATTAGCCACAGAAAAGCCGATGGTTCGTAAATTTATCGTCGATTCGGTTTGTTATTGGGCTAAGGAATATCACATCGACGGCTTCCGGTTCGATCTGATGGGACTGATGGATGAACAAACGATGATCATGGTCGAAAAAAAATTGCACGCCATAGATAAGTCAATTATAATTTACGGAGAACCCTGGTTCTCTTCGGAGCCACAACTGGAGTGGTATTTAAGAATGGGAAAAGGGTCTCAACAGGGAAGAAGGATAGCCGTCTTCAATGATGATTTTCGAGAGTCGGTAAAAGGAATAATCTTCGGTAGCGATGAGGAAAAAACCAACGTGAAAGAGGCGGTAGTTGGCGGAGTCCAATACGATTGGCAAATATCAAATTTTACGGAAAAAGCCGGGGAGTCGATAAATTACGTCAGTTGCCATGATAATTTGACCCTTTGGGATAAGATTTGCTCCGACTTTCCTTATTTAAGTAAGGAGTCCCGGGTGAGGATGCACAGATTGGCCCACGTAGTGGTCTTTACCTCGCAAGGGATTCCCTTCATTCAGGGTGGAGACGAATTTCTAAGAACCAAGCATTTTCACGGAAACAGTTATTGTGCGGGCGATCATTGCAATCAATTAAAATGGGAAAGAAAGGCCAGATATCAAGATACTTTCGATTATTTCAGAGGATTAATAACCTTAAGAAAAGATCATCCGGCCTTTCGAATGACTGATCCGGAGATGATAAGGAGGCATCTCTCTTTTATTGAAGCACCGGGTAACGCAGTAGGATTCAAGTTGATTGAGGGAGCCAACGGTGACAACTGGAAAGAAATTTTGGTTCTTTATAACTTCGATAACCGGTGGAATACTTTCCGGCTCGAAGAAAAAAAGAAGTTAAGCATAGTAGTAAACGAAAACAAGGCGGGAGTAAAAGACATTCACCGCTTTGAAGCGGATAATGTCAGAGTCTCTCCGTTCACCGGAATGGTACTAAGGAGGAGATAGACAAAGCCCCGAAAGGGGCTTTCTTTTAAACTATTTTTTGAAAAGTATTTTAAAATTGCTATACTTCAAAAAAACAAAAAGTATGGAAAAATTAAAAGACATAGTAAATTTTTTGAATGACTATCTTCAAGTTAACGAAGTGGAAGATAAAAGTTGGAACGGCCTGCAGGTGGAGGGGTCTAAAACGGTGAAAAAAATTGCCTTTTGTGTAACCGCCGGGGGAGAGGTTTTCGAAGAAATTTTAGAAGAAAATCCGGACCTGGTCATTGTTCATCATGGAATTTTCTGGAAAAAGTCCAATCCGTCGGTCAAATCCTGGATGAAAAAAAGAATTCAACCCTTGCTTGAAACCGACACCTCTTTATACGCAGTCCATCTTCCTTTGGATAAACACGAAGAAGTGGGAAACAACGCTCAGATTTTAAAAAAGATATCAGTTAAACCGAAGGAAAGCATGGCCGACGAAATCGGATGGATAGGAGAAACAAAAGGAGACGTATTCGAGATAACGGAAAAGATGGAGGAAATTTTGGACAAGGAGTGCAAATTACTCAATTTCGGACCGGAAAATATTAAAAAGGTAGGAGCGGTGAGCGGCTCCGGAGGGGGGTGTATCTACGAAGCGCTGGAAAAAAATTTGGATCTGCTGATAACCGGAGAAGAAAGAGATATCGCCGAAGTAGCCAGAGACGGAAAAATAAACGTTTTGTTTTTGGGCCATTACGCAAGTGAAACTTTGGGAATAATCGCTCTGAAGAAAAAGATACAAAAAAGGTTCAGTGTTAAAAGCGTCTTTTTGGATTTTCCCACTTCCCTTTAGATTTTTTTTGTGATATTCTAAATTAATAAAAGCTTTAAAAGAGGAGGGATACTGGTGAGTACAGAATTCAAATGCTGTCCGGCATGTGGTAACAAAGAAGCCTTCCTAAAAACACATAACTATTGTAGTGAATGTGGCGTACCGATAACTTTTCGACGACGTAAGCCAACGGTGGATAATTACAGGGCAGAAGAGGAGAAAAAAGCTAAGTAATTCGGAGGGCAATCGTGCCCTCTTTTTTTTATTAAAAACAATTTTTGTTATAATTAATCAAGGAAAGGAGGTGTTTTAGAAAGAGGAGCTTTTGATCTTATTTCAGAGCACGGTTATAGAATAGATAAATTGCGAGTCGTTGACTTAAATTGGGGGAGGCAGTGAGCCTCTCCTTTTATTTTCAAAAAACCGAAATTTAATATATAATTATCAAAGTAATTTAAGAGAGACAAAATGTTTTCAAAGTTCAAAAAAAGAAGCAAGCCGTATAAAATAATAACTTTAGTTATACTACTTAGCCTTATAATCGCTTTTCCGATAAGTGTCTGGGAGCAAAACTGGCTTAATACATTTCTTATTTTTCTAACCTTTTTATTGTTTTTTATCGTTCAAGCAGCTCAGGACAAATACGATTTCTATCTTCCCGGTGAGCTTCAACTTCTTTTGATAGTTTTCATATACGCCGGTGTTTTTTTGGGAGGGGTCCAGGACTTTTACTACCGTTTCCACTGGTTCGATTCTCTTCTTCACGCCATAAGTGGACTGGGGCTCGGATTTTTGGGCTTTTTAATCCCTTATTCACTTTATAAAACCGGAAAACTGAAGACATCTCCGTTTCTGATTGCTCTACTCGGATTTTGCTTTGCTCTTTCTTTGGGTGTTTTGTGGGAAATCTTCGAGTTCGGAATGGATGAGTTTTTCGGAACCAACATGCAAAAGGCGAGAGACCTGGAATACATTTACGGCTACTTCGATACCAGGCTGGGAGTAATCGATACGATGCATGACTTGATTCTGGACACTTTGGGCGCTTTTTTTGCCTCTTTAGCCGGTTATTTGTATTTAAAAAACGGAGAGTTTTTCCTTTTTGACAGGCTTATAAAAAAAGTGGAAGCCAGAAATCCCAAGTATTTTAAAAACAATCCCGATGCCGAATAAAATATATTTAATAATTTCCATAGGAATAATTGCATTTATCGGTATTTTTGCCGTTTTCAATGCCGGATACAGTCCGGAAAGTGAACCGGTAAAATCCGACGTGACCGAAGATGTTTCCGAGTCATCTCAAGAAAAAAATGATGAGCAAAAAGAAAACGGAGAAGCTGAAAGAGATGAAGAAGACAAACAGGAAGAGCTTTTAGAAGAAGTAAAAGAGACAACAACAAAAAAGGGGACGGTTGAAAAGGTGGAAAACCATCCGAACCAATTGGTAAATTGTAAATATGAGCTTAAAGGAATTCCTTCCCCCAAAGCGGTTGCTTTTCGTCCCGAGACGGAGGAAATTTGGGTGACTTCGCTGATGAATAAGCGTTACGGCGTAGTTGTTTTCAACACTGAAACGGGGCAGAGAACCGAGATTCAGCTTCCCGACGGAGGCGGAGTGGAAATTATATTCAATAAAACCGGCTCCAAGGCCTATGTCAGTCAGATGGAGACGGGAAGGGTATTTCAAATTAACGGAGAAACAAAGATACCGAAAAAAACTTATTCGACGGAAAGTACTTGGTCCAAAGTAATGGAGCTTTCGAAAAACGAAGAGACGATTTACGTCTCTAATTGGAGCGGAAACGATGTTTCCAAAATTAATTTGGAAGATAAATCTACGGAGAGAATTTCAACCGTAAGAACTCCCCGGGGAATCTATTTGAGCAGAAATAAGCTGTATGTAGCCGGGTTTGCCAATGGGGAGATCCAAAAGATGGATCCGGAAACGGGTGACTTCGAAGTTTTAATTGAAACCGGGGGAGCTATGAGAACCATAGTGGGTGACCGAGAGCATCTCTACGTCTCCGATATGGCGTTGAGCGCTATTTACCGAGTAGAAAAAGAAACGGGGGAGACGAAGCCTTTTTTGGAGACCGACAACAATCCGAATACGATAAGGCTGACTCCGGACAAAAAAATTCTCATAGTCTCCAACAGGGGAATAAATCATCCGTCCGGAGATTACTCCGTTCCCGGTCCCGAATGGGGATCAGTTCTTTTTTTCGATGTGCAATCCGGCGAAATACTGGACGCCCTGGTGGCCGGAAATCAAACCACCGGATTGGATATAGACGGTGAAGGGGCCAAACTGGTTTACTCTGACTTTTTGGACGGAAAAATAACCGTTTGTGAAATTCCAACCTACGAAGAGTTTATGGAAGCCGACGGTGGAAGATCCGAAAATTACAAAGATGACCTAATAAAATAAAATGAGTAAAGTGTTTTTTTCAAAAGACATAAAGGAAATCGTAGAGCGAATAGACGAGTCAAAGCTGAAAGGTAAAGTCGGTTTAAAGGTTCACTTCGGTGAAAAAGGAAATGAAACTTATTTGGATCCGAGACTGGCAAAAGCGGTTTATGATAAAATTACCGATTTGGGTTATGAAGTTAGTTTAGTGGAGTGTAACGTTTTGTATAAGGGTTCGAGAACCAACAAAAAAGACCACATCCAAACCGCAAAAGAGCACGGTTTTGATTTTGCTCCCATAGATATTTTAGACGGTAAGCGAGGTGAAAAATCAATGGAACTGGAATCAAAAAAAGGGAAAATTAAAAAAGCTAAAATAGGGGAGGGGCTTAAAAAATACGACTCATTAGTTGTCTTATCCCACTTTAAAGGACATATCGCCACCGGCTTCGGCGGCGCTTTTAAAAATTTGGGAATGGGCTTGGGATCCAGAGCGGGTAAACTTCACATGCATTCCGATGTAAGTCCTTCAATAGATAAAAATACATGCACCAAGTGCAACGTCTGTATTGAAAACTGCGACGTAAACGCAATTGAAATGACCGATAAAGGGGCGGAAATTAATTCCGCAAAATGCATCGGCTGTGCCATGTGCATTGCCGTTTGTGATTACGGGGCGGTTTCCGTTCCTTGGGGCGGATCAACAAACAAAGAGCTTCAAGAAAAAATCGTTGATTACGCCGGAGCGATAGTTAATTATTTGGAGAAAAATTTAGTTTACATCAACGTTTTGAAAAATATTACCAAGGATTGTGATTGCATAGGTAAAAAAATGGACCCGATTGTCGGTGATATTGGAATTTTAATCTCCAATGATCCGGTTGCCCTGGAAAAAAAATCACTTGATTTGGTCGAAAAAGAATCAAACGGGAGCTTCGAAAAAATAAACAGGACTCAAAATGAGCATATGGTTGAATATGCTTATAAAAAAGAACTCGGAAATAAAAATTAAATCAACCAAATATGAAAAATATGGAAGAAGAATTAAAAAAACAAGGGGAAAAAATTGAAGAAATCGGGAAGAATATCCGCTTGATCAAAAGGGTCTATATTACCTCTATAATCTTAAAGATAATTATTATCGCTATTCCGGTTATCGGGCTTATTATTTCCATGCCCAAAATAATGGAAATTTATCAAGAGGTCATAACCAATGTTACCGTTTAATGAGATTAGATAGAAACTTTTACATACGACCAACTAAAAAAGTGGCCGAAGACTTATTGGGTAAAACGATCGTTAGAAAATTAGAAAGTAAGATTTTTAAAAAAGGAAAAATAGTGGAATTGGAAATCTACAAAGGACCCGAAGGCAAAGCGGCCCACAGTAAAAACGGTAAGAAAACGAAGAGAAACAAGGTTTTTTGGGAGAAAGGAGGGCTACTATACGTTTATTTGATATACGGAATCCACTGGATGGTCAATATAATAACTGAAAAAGAAGGAGGACCGGAAGCTATTTTGATTCGAGCCATATAGACGGCAGTCCCCGGAAAGACAAAGAGTGAGGGTTGCTGCTTGCCGACTATCAGAACGAGCTTCCGGCTCCTTAATTCAAATAATTTGAAAAATCTGATATAATTTATAAATATGCCGAAGGAAGAAACAGGATCAAATCAATTCGGAACATTCAAAGGAGTTTTCGTCCCCACCTTTTTGAGTATAGTGGGAGTAATTTTGTTTTTAAGATTAGGATACGTAGTAGGGGGTGCGGGTATAGCTGGAGCCATATTTATTATACTTCTTTCCGTCTCGGTAACCCTCTCGACGGGGCTTTCCCTGAGTTCGATATCCAGTAACGTCCGTATCGGAGCCGGCGGAGCTTATTCAATAATCAACAAAACCCTCGGATTGGAAATAGGGGGTAGTATAGGAATTCCGCTCTATCTGGCCCAAGCTTTTTCCGTTGCTTTGTATATTTTCGGTTTCTCCGAAACTTGGCAAGCATTTTTCCCCGGCCATGGTATCAGTTCTGTTGCTCTCGTATCTTTCATATTTCTTTTGTTTTTAACTTTCGCAAGCACTAAATTGGCGGTTAAATTTCAGACCGTAGTTTTCG
>SL_8KL_010_SEDDRAFT_10002980_pt1 | contig 14076 bp, 9 predicted proteins | sample SodLakKL_010_SED_4_FD_11160 | JGI IMG/M metagenome (IMG submission 11160) | reverse complement strand
CTAGTTTCTACGCCTTCATCCGAAGACGATAGGTGACGGCGTTCGTACACGAACAGCGGTAGTTAGCAGACGTCGTTCGTACACGAACTACCTGACGCTGTTCGTGATGAAAGTGGGAAAAACTGACGTAGTTCGTACATGAAAATTGAATGACTTGTGATGTGATTTTGTCTTTCTGGATAGGGTTGTTAACTGACGTAGATCATAATGCGAACAGCGGTTGGTGGGTAGTTAGGAAAACGGACGAGTTTCATAATGATGTTGATTGAGTTTGGTAATCGTGTTGATCGTGGGAAGAAAAAAAACGTAAGAGTGATTTAAGAGAGGATTTAAGGAGTTTTAAGTTAAGATTGATTTAAGAGAGGTCAAAGAACATATGAATTCCAAAGGTCAAAGTAATCACCTCGCAATTACAGTAGATGTTGAAGAATGGTTTCACACTGACTTTTTCGATGTTGAGGAAGTGATCAGCAAGTACTACGGTGGAAAATATCCTCGGACTGATGTAGTGGAGTCGGTAAAAAATCTCTTGGATTTATTCGATAAACACGATGTAAACGCAACCTTTTTCGTTCTCGGGGAGACTGCAGAGAAGTATCCAGAACTCATGAACATACTGGAGAAAGACGAGCACGAGATCGGCTGTCATGCGTATTACCACAACAAAAAGTACGAAGATTTAAACAATTTTAGAAAGGACCTCCAGAAGTTCAAAAAAGAAATAAAAAAAGACGTGATCGGTTTCAGATACCCTAATTACAACATCAGTGATGAGAAGTTGATGGTAATCAAAGAAGTCGGTTTTCAGTACGACTCATCCATCGTCCCCTGCCGTAATATCCCGGGATGGTACGGCAACCCCACCGCCCCGTTGATCCCTTACGAAATAAAATTGAAAAATGGGAAGAAACTGACCGAATTCCCCTTATGCGTTTCCCCCATCTTGAGACTCCCGGGTAGCGGGGGATGGTACCTCAGGAACGCCGGATACTGGTGGACCAAGCACGTCATCAAAGCATCCCTGAAGAAGCACGGGTATGCCAACCTGTACGTACATCCGTGGGAGTTCAGTGAGAACAACCCCAAGCATAAGGAGATTCCCTTCCATGTTTTTCGAGGCTCTGGAGAAAAAAATTACAATAGAATCGAAAAGATCATAGAGACGCTAAATAACGTAGAATTTAAACCGTTGAAAGATTTGGTATAATAGGTGTAGTTATGACTTCTGTTAAACAAGGTTTACCCGATCCAGAAAGGGTTTTAAGGTTATTGGACTCCGCCTATGATGGTTGGGGTGACCAAAAATTATTTGAGTGGAAGTACAAGGATTACCCTGATTTTAAAGAAGACGAAGTGTTTTATATCGAAAGTGAGGAAGGAGATTTAGCATCTTTTGGTAGGGTATTTTCTAAAGAGTTAGTTGTTAAGAATTTTCAAAAAAAAGTTCAAGTTTATGTGATAGGAGACGCTGCGGTAAGTCCTTCCCATCAAGGAGAGGGGTTATATTCTAACATCCATAAAGCTAGGGTAGATTATTCTAAAAACCAAGATGTGGAAGCTATTTTTTCTTTCATAAGAAGAACCAATGTACCTTTTAAAGTAAATAAAAAAAGAGGATGGGGACATAAAGTTTTGCCCTTACATATGTTGATTCTTTCCCCAGCCAAAGTTATGAAAGAATATGGTGGATTAGCTCTTGAAGATAAACCGGTTCTTAAAAAACTTTGTAGGACTATCGGGAAAAAAATTGATTTGGTTTTTAGTGACGGAAAATTAAATCTCGGGGAACTTGTAGGACTGGAAAACAAGGAAGGAATATTTAACCTTTTTTTTAATTTTTCGAATTTTGCGGTAAAAAGGTTGATTGAGCAAATAGATGCAAATATTGATATCGGGGACCTGCTTAAGGAATCAATTAATTTGTTATTGAAAGGGGAAATTAGGATAGGACCTAAATCTCCTAAAAAGATGGAATTTACAGATAAAAAATTTAGAGACTTCTCAGTAGATTTGAAAGATAATTTAAGTAGTGATGAAAAAGACAAGATATTATCTCTTTATGATAATTCTATTACTAATTATGATGTGTCCTTTAGGAGAGAGAAAAAAGATCTTGAACATTTATTGGGATATCCCAAAATCACTGATATATTATTGGTTAGAAAAAATAGTAAGATAGTGGGGTTTACTGTATTGGGGTTAAGGGATGGGAGTGATTTAAAAGAGATTTGGGTTCTTGAACTACTTTATAAAGACAAGAATGTTAAAAATTTTTTACTTAATCTCATTGAGAATATTTGTGAGAAAAAGGACCTTGATTCTGTACTTATAATCTCGAATTTAGATAATAAAAACTGGACCAACATACGTTATCAGACTTTAATGTGGAAAGTTGTCGGAGATAGTAAAAAGAACTTTGAAACTCATTTTGAGAATAATAGATGGAAAATAAATTTGTATGATATTGTATAAATGAAATTGGAGGAAAAAGATGAAGAAAGCATTCATAACAGGAATAACTGGGCAAGATGGGTCGTATCTGGCTGAATTTCTTTTAGACAAAGGATATGAAGTACATGGTACAATTAGAAGAGCTTCGACTTTTAATACCCAAAGGATTGATGATATCTATCAGGATCCACACGTGAAAAATCAACATCTTTACCTTCATTATGGTGAACTTACTGATGCAAGCAATATAAGCAGGTTAATTGAGGAGATTGAACCAGATGAGATTTACAATCTAGCTGCACAAAGTCATGTTAGCGTGTCATTTAAACAGCCAGAATATACAAGCGATGTGAACGCTTTAGGAACACTTAGATTGCTTGACGCAATTAAGAAAAAAGAACTAGATACTAAATTTTATCAAGCTTCTACTAGTGAACTATTTGGTAAAGCAGAAGAATTCCCTCAAAACGAAGAAACACCATTTCATCCAAGGAGCCCTTATGCTGTATCAAAAATGTATGCCTACTGGATTACAGTTAATTATAGAGAATCTTATGATATATTTGCTTGTAATGGTATTTTGTTCAATCACGAATCACCAAGAAGAGCAAAAAGGTTCGTTACAAGAAAAATCACTAGAGCGGTTGCTCGTATAGATGCTAGTATTCAAGATAAGATCTATCTTGGTAATTTGAATGCTAAAAGGGATTGGGGTTATGCCCCTGAGTATGTCGAAGCCATGTGGAAAATGTTGCAAAATGGAAAACCCGTAGATCTTGTTGCAGCTACAGGTGAGGCTCATAGTGTGAGGGAATTTGTAGAAATAGCTTTTAAAAGAGCAGGGTATGAAATAGAATGGGAAGGTAAAGGAGTAAATGAAAAGGGAATCGATGCAGACACAGGAGATGTTTTAGTGGAAGTTGACGAACGCTATTTCAGGCCAGCCGAAGTTGACTATTTATTGGGTGATCCAAGTAAAGCTAAAAAAGAAATTGCATGGGAACATGAAACCGATTTTGAAAAATTAGTAAATATAATGGTGGATGCAGATATGAAGTTGCTTGAAAATAAAGGGCAAGTCGGCTTAGACTACCTTGGCTGAGTTGAGAAGGTAAGATGAAGCGAATTGCCTATTATATCTCTGATCATGGATATGGTCACGCTTCTAGGAGTGTTGCGTTGATTAGGAAGTTAATAGAGAAGTTAAAAAACATAGAAATTTATGTTAAATCTTCATATCCTTTGAAGTTTTTGAGAAATTCTCTAATTAATAATTCCGAAATTAAATTTCAAAGAGTAAAAAATGATTTTGGATATGTATCCGATGAAAATATTGAAATAAACCCTAAAAAAATAGAAAACAGGTATAAAAACTGGCAATCTACTTGGGAATCTTATATATTTAAGGAAAAAGAATTTTGCAAATCTAGGAAAATTGATTTAGTGATTTCAGATATCGCACCTCAACCCTTTATTGTTAGTGATGAATTAGGAATCCCCTCTATTGGTATATCCAATTTTACTTGGTATGAAATTTATGAAGATATATTTAAAGAAATAGAGAAACTAAAAAAATTGAAGAAAGCTTATCAAAAAGCTAATATTGGTTTGATTTTGCCTCTTGAGACTGATTTAGATCCTTTTAACAGAAGGCAAAAGATTGGATTGATTTCTAGGGAGAATAACAAGAATTACCAAACTGTAAGAGAAGAAATGGGAGCTAGTGAAAATGAAATTATAATTTACTTTGGTGTTGGGAAATCTTATTTTAACAACAGAAAAAGTGAAATTCAATTCCCAGATGAATTAAGAGAAGATTATAGTGTATTGGTTTCCTCAGGATATAATCTGATAGACAATCCTGACTATATTATACCTGAAGATGAAACTGAAAGTCAGGATTATATTGGAGCCTGTGATCTCATAATATCTAAATTTGGATACGGAGTAGTTTCTGAAGGTATTAGAAGTAGAACTCCAATGATTTTGGCAAAGAGAAACATCTTAGAAGATGAAAAGGGAATGGAAAAATTAATTGAATTAGGAATTGGAGAGGAAGTTAGTAGGAATGATTTGATAAATGGTAAGTATGTTGAAAAAGTTCGGAAAATTTTTGATGGAAAATATGATTTTTATCAAAACGTTCCTAAAAGGTTCAAAGATGATGGTTCTAAGGAAGCTATTAGAATGATTCAATCGCTTTTAAATTAAAAAAATAGAGGTGAAAGAATGGATTGGGAAAATAAAGAAATAGTATTGACAGGCGGAGCAGGTTTTCTAGGTTCTCATGTCTATGACAAGTTATTGGAAAGAGGTGCCAAAGAAGAGCAAATAATTATACCTCGTTCGAGTGAATATGATTTAAGATGGAAAGAGAATTGTGCAGAAATTTGTGAAGGAAAAGACATCGTAATCCACTTAGCAGCGAATGTTGGTGGAATAGGTTATAATCAAGAACATCCTGCTGACCTATATTATGACAACATATTGATGAGTACTCACATGATGGAAGAAGCTCGTAAGGCAGGGGTTGAAAAATATACCGCTTTGGGGACTATATGCGCATATCCAAAATTCACACCAGTTCCCTTTAAGGAAGAGGATCTTTGGAATGGCTATCCCGAGGAAACAAATGCTCCTTATGGTTTAGCTAAAAAAATGCAATTGGTACAGTCTATGTCCTACAGAAAACAATACGGATTCAACTCTATTTTTTTACTGCCTGTGAACCTATATGGTCCTAGAGATGTATTCGATCCAAAGAGATCTCATGTGATACCTGCCTTGATCAAAAAGATATATGATGCTAAGGAAAAGGGGGAGGATAATATCGTGGTTTGGGGAACAGGTAAACCAACAAGAGAATTTTTTTATGTTGAGGATTGTGCTGAAGGTATCTTATTAGCTACTGAGAAGTACAATAAGAGCGAACCTGTGAATTTGGGGTCAGGGATGGAGATATCAATCAAAGAATTGGTTGAATTGTTAGTAGATCTGATGAATTTTGACGGGGATATAGAGTGGGATACTTCTAAACCTGATGGTCAGCCAAGAAGAAAATTAGATGTATCAAAAGCTAAGAAAGAATTTGGTTTTGAGGCACAAACTAAATTTGAGGAGGGCTTGGAAAAAACAATTGAATGGTATATGGTAAAGAGGCAGTAAGAATGAAAATATTAATTCTACCATCGATCATAGACCTAAAACAGGGTTTGGGATGTACTCCATTTTGGTGGCAGTTGTATAAAGCATTATATGAAAACGAAAATGAACTAGTTGTAGTTCCGTATTTGGGAAGGGCTGTTGAAAGTCCTTGGTGGGAGACCTATGAAAATCCCTGTTTGAAAGAAAGTCTTTTGATGAAAAAATTAACAGATAGAAAAATGGAAAAAAGAGTTAAAAAAGAAAAACAGGGAAAGGATGTTAAGAAGGAAGGTGTCTTCCCCGAAAAATTAGTCCAAAAATTGACTAGCTTATATACTGTACCAAAATGGAAGAAAAAAATTAAAGAAATAAATAAAGAAGAAGATGGATTTGACGCATGTTTGACCACGAATCCCCTCAATCAATTTGAAGAAGTTACCGAATTTATTAAAGATTTGATGGATATTCCCGTTGTGTATTATGAAGGGGATTTACCTACAATTTTACCAAAATATGCTTTAGAAAGGGGATTCAGATTTAATCACTTTAAAAATGCAGATTTATCATTATATGACGCATTTTTAGTAAATTCTGAAGGTGTTATTCCAGATTTGAAAGAAATGGGAGCAAAAAATATTCATCCTTTTCATTACGCTGTCGATCCAGATTTAGTTTATCCGGTCGATGTAGAGAAAGAAAATGACGTAGCTTACTTTGGGTATGGAAGTCAATACAGAGAAAAATGGATGAAAAAGATGATTACTGAGCCATCAAAAAAAATGAACGGTATAAACTTCGTTGTTGGTGGTGGTCATTTCGGTATAGATTTAGGACAGGCTGAATTTGTTGGAAATGTCCCATATCCCAAATACAAATATTTTGTAGGGCGATCCAAAATTAATTTGAATATCACTAGAAAAAGCCATGCAAGTGTTTATAAAACTTCTACTGGGAGGATCTTTGAACTCCCAGCTATGGGAGCAGTTATGGTTTCACAACCTTATAACGGTCTAGATGAGTTCTTTGAACCTGGTAAAGACTATATTCAGGTCGATGAAGAAGAAGATATTGTGCAAATATATCGAGATTTATTATCAAATGAAAATTGGAGGAGTGAAATTGCAAAAAATGCTAGAGAAAAGATATTAAAAGACCACTCTTACGAAATCAGAGCTAAACAATTAGATAATATTCTATATGATTGTACAAAAATTAATTAAAATAAAATCCAGGTGGTGAAACAAATCAATCTTTGTATTGTCAAGTTAAATGGGATGTCTGAATCATTTAATGAAAGACTATTGGAATTAACTAAACACGTAAATAAGGTTTATGTGATTCGGGGAAGTTGTCAAAATACTCTTAAAATAAAAAATGTAGAAACGTATGATTTATTTCCTTTCCGAGAAAGTATAATCACTTCTCCAAAAGTTTATTTTTATATGATTGTCTATCTAATACAAACATCATTAATACTTCTTTGGCTTAGTAAAAAGGGAAAAATAGATATTATCCATTGTTTTGATTATCCTATAGATACCTTAGCTGCACTACCTTCAAAAATAATATTTAATATACCACTAATAATTTCTCTGAGAGGGCTAGAACACATAAAAATTCATCCTAATTTCTCGTTAAAAACATTATTAAGATTAATGACGAAAATTACAATTAGATTTTCAGATCACATTATATTTAAAAGTGGTTATCAACCAGGATATGTGAAAGAAACTTTTAATCTTTCTTTCTCAAAATATTCTGTGATTCCTACGGGTGTTAATTTAGATATTATTAATCCTAAGAATTATCATTATGATGAATCGATTAATGGAATACAGGAAAAATTGTCAATCCCTAAAGAATTTATAATTGATAAAAAAATATTTGTTTTCATTGGTAGGATCTCAAAAGTTAAAGGCGTTCATTTATTGAAAGAATTCATAACACAAATGAATAACGAGGATATCCGATTTATTTTGATAGGCCCTAGTCAGGATAATTTGAGGATAGATGAATGGAGTAAGGATATTGACAATACTATGATTTTAAGTCCAATACCCTTTGAGCAAATACTTCACATTATAAATATCGCTGACGCGACAATTCTTTTGTCTGAGGACAAAACAGAGGGGGCTCCTAGAGTTTTACAAGAGTCTTTGGCTATGGGAACACCCATTATAGCATCAAACGTATGCGGAATAAAAGAGGATTTTGAAAATATTTCAGGATCATTCCTTATAGATAGAAATTCTTTTGAGGAATTTAAACAGGCTATAGAAATAATTAAAGAAAAAGAGATATCGATAGATTATGATATGGTTAAAGAAGGGTTTGATATTGAAAAAAATTATGAAAAGTATGGGATGATTTATAGAAATCTTATCAGAAGAGATTGATTAACATTTTTTTGCGACATAGTGACTAAATCGACCGTTTATACTAGCCTTTTGGTGAGTGAGACATATCTAAATATTAGTGCAATCGAATAAGGATGGTTAGATTAATTGGGAGGTTAAAAACTCAAAAGACTTTTCGAAACAGACGAGTAAATATATCAAACTGAGAAAATCTAAGAAAAAAAGACTAAAGAAAGATGGGTCAAATTTGTTAAAATCCCTGGTGGAAGATTGTAGTTAGTTTAATTGAAGATAAATATGAGGATTTATTATGTTTGGGAGATAGATAATTATGGAAAAGAAGAAGATAGCTTTAGCTAATTTTCCTGGGAGCAAAGCTAGATTTAAAATTGTCTCGGATCTTATTGAGGTTCTAAATCCTATTTCAGACAATATCTTTGTAATCACATCTGAGGAGTTCAAAAGAACTTTTTCTTATGGTAATTGTGAATTGATCGGAATATCTCATAAGAAAGGTAAGAATCCTATTTCTAGAGTTCTTAACTTTATTTCCACACAGATAAAAATAGCTAAAGGTCTTACAAAAAATAAACAGGATTTAGACACTGTGATTTTTGGATTTGGTGGATTTAATTTAATCATTCCTGTTTTCCTCTTAAGATTATATGGCAAGGAGGTCATTATAAGGATGTCAACTGAATTAGAACATTCTAAAACCGACCTCTTTTCTAATATATTGGGTAAAATGGCTTATATAACTCTATTATTGGCGGATAAAATCTTAGAAAAATCGAATAGAAGTAAATATAGACATACAAGTTTACCCTTTTTTAGTAAAATACATGTTGTAGAAGATCATGTGATTAATACTAATGAATTTAAAGAGAAAAAGTCATATGGTGAGAGAGAGAATAAGATTGGGTATATAGGTAGATTTGCTGAGGTAAAAGGGATAAGGAATTTAGTAAGGGGTATTTTGTTAGTGGATATAAATGAAGAATTAAATTTTGTTTTAGGAGGAGATGGGAAAATCAAGGATGAAATACTTTCTACTATTGAAAATGAAAATAGAATTGAATACATTGGTTGGATCGATCATCCAAAGTTGCCTAATCGATTGAACGAACTAAAACTTTTGGTTATTCCCTCTCATAGCGAAACGGGACCTAGAATTGCATTGGAAGCGATGGCTTGTGGGACACCAGTTCTGGGGACAAAAGTTGGAATACTTCCTGAGTTAATTAATGAAGGTGAAAACGGGTTTTTGTTAGATGACAATGAACCTCAAACTATAGCTAATAGAATCGAGGAGATACTTCAAAGAGATGATTTAGAAACCATTTCAGAAAACGCCCGAAAATCAGTTATTGGAAAATACACTGAAGAAAAAATAAGAGAGAGATATAAAGAAATAATCTATGATTTATAAAGCATTTTGTCTATTTTATTTTTCACACATCCTTTCATTTAAAGAGAAATACTTCTATAGTACAAAAGATGAGGACTATCTATGAATAAAAAAGTAGAATTTTTATTTAACCTTAGTATAATCCTTGGAGTGCTAGGTTATGTGGCACTAGATCTACCTTTTAGAACTTTGATATCAGTCTCAATTTTTTTATTTTTACCAGGGTATTTGATTTTAAAAACAATAAATTTAGAATTAGGTAAATTTTGGCATCAGCTTACTCTATCTATTGCTTTCAGTTTTTCTTTTTTGATGATATTTGGTTTTCTGTTTAATCACTTATTTTCTTCCTTAGGATTTAATAGACCATTAGATTACACATATATTGGTTTTGGTTCAATCCTTATCATTTTAAGTTTTATAAGATTTAATCAACGCTATATCAAGGATAGAAAAACATTAAAAGAAGTATTTTTCTCATCAATAAGCACTGTAAAAATTTTCTTCATAAGCCTATCCATCTTTATAGTGATTTTGAGTGTGTTTTCCACTTTTTATATGAGAAGATACGATATTGTGATTTATACTTTTTTTACCTATTTGTCTATTTCTATTTCATTTATATTTGTATGGCTTCTTAGAAACAAAATATCAGAAAAAATATATGCTCTTTTGATTTTATCATATGGATTATCTATTGCGATATTATTGGTTTTTAAATCTAGTCATTTCTACGGTGATGACATCTATTTTTCTTATTATCTAGCTGAGAATATAGCCGTAAGAGGAGAATGGATTTTACTGCCTGAAAATACCTCTTTACTCAACTCTCTAGCAGTTACGCTTTTTCTACCCGTTTTAAACAGTATTGGGGGATTAAATTTAGTTCACACATTTAAGTTGTTGATTACTATCACGGTCAGCCTAACCCCTTTGATTTTGTATTTGATTTTGAGGAAATTTCTAAATCCTTTTTTGGCTTTCATTGGAAGTATATTTTATATCTCTTCGATGTGGTTCCCGACTCAGAATGTTGGTCTGAGAACTCAATTAGCATTTTTGTTCGTGGGCATCTTCATACTTGTATGGTGTGGGAATAAAGAATCTCAAAATAAAAAATTTTTACTAGGGATAATTGCTCTATTTTCAGTGATAATTTCTCATTATGCAACCACTTATGCTTTGGTAATTGTTCTAGTTTTTGCTTTTCTTTGGGTTTTAGTTAGAAGTAAACTTTTTGATGATGACATAACTTACAAACTTCACGCAAAGTTAGTTTTTTCATTTTTAATTATGGTTTATCTCTGGAATAGCTATATTGCTCATCCTTTTGAAAGTGGTGTTGGAGTTATCGAAAGAAGCTTTTTAGGATTTTTTTATGGAGTAGAGGAGCACACATATCGGGAGGCAGCTATGGGGGCTGGAGCTCAAGCTAATATTTTAGAATATTATTTACCTTTACAATTTGAATGGGTTTTGATGTGGATTATAATAATCTGTATATCCATTGGAGCTCTTTATGTTTTACTTAATACTTTTTTCAGCTCTAAAACACCCTCCAAAAAAATCAAAGAATCATGGATAGAAAAATATCTCGATTCCGATTATTTTGCATTGAGCGTTGGAGGATTTTTCGTAGCTGCTATCCTTTTTTTACCAGGTATGGATCCAGGTATGGGAATATCTAGAACGTGGGGATTGTTAACTTTATTTTTTGCTCCATTGTTTTTGATCGGGAGTAATCTGATTTTCAAAAAGGGAAATAAGCAATATGTGGTAGTTATAATAATCCTTACCGTTTATTTCATAAGCGTTACAGGAGCGTCTTATTATGCCTACGATCAAATCGAAGAAGATTCTATGGATATAGAGATCTTTAAAGGCCGTGTTTTGAATACTCGGAATGAGTCAATGGGGATGGCTTATGAGATATATGAGCAGGAGCTAAAGGCGAGTTATTGGTTAAATTCCAATTCTGAAGGAAATAAATCTATCTGGCAAGATGGCGCTCCTCCTCCAACACATTTACATGCAAGGGTGAGAATAAGTGGGCCTTTTAGAGAAGACAAATATGTTGGTTGGCGGGAGGGAATTGAGACTTTTTCAAATTACACGATAAATGATTTCGATAATATTTCAGGATATCTATATCTAAGATATGTTAATGTGGAAATGGAGGAATATAATACGATAGATAAATTTGAATATGACTCTTTTGAAGAAATTTACCAACATTTACAGGGAAATAACCATTTTAATAAAATATATTCAAATGGGGGAAGTGAAATATACCTTAGTATGTAAAATATATTTAAAAAGTAATTAGGTGGAATTAATGAAGAATGTTTCTGAGATAAGAGAATATAATCTTTGTGTCTCTTGTGAGGCATGTAACAGTGTCTGTCCTACTGATGCTATAAATATGATACTGAAAAATGGGCAATTTCTACCTGAGGTTGAGAATTCTGAATGTATACACTGTAAAAAATGCTTAAGTGTATGCTATGGGAACAATATTGAGACAGAGAAAATTGATTTGGGGAATCACATAGATGTTTATGATGCATATGTACCTGATGAGAAGATAAGAAAGAATTCGACAAGCGGTGGGATAGTTTCAAGACTATTGTCTGCATTACTCGAAGATGGGATCGTTGATGCAGTGTTTGCTCTAGATTTCGATAACTTTACTGGAAATCCAGTTCGATTACAAATGATGAGGGATTCTAAAAATATTTATGAAGCATCTGGTTCTAAGTATTTACCTGCATCCATTTTTAACATTCTTAACAAGATAAAAGTGAACGGATCTTACACTGTAGTTGGTACTTCATGCCAATTTTATGGTATTAAGGAATACATAAAAGAAAAAGAGTTAGATGTTGATATTTTGTATTTTGGACTTTTCTGTGATCGGACACTAAATTTTAACTTTTTGAAGTATATGGAAGATCAGTTTGGAGAATCCGATGAAAATCTAGTTGATATTGATTATAGAAGTAAAGAAAAAAGAGGATGGCCGGGTGACGTAAAACTATATTTCGATTCAGGTAGGGAAGTGCTTGTTAACAGAAACGAGAGGATCAAAGTCAAAAATTATTTCCAATTAGAAAGATGTCTTTACTGTATTGATAAGCTCAATCGAAAGGCGGATATCTCATTTGGAGATTGTTATATTCATGGGAAAGATCATCCAGAAAGAACAAGTGTTATAGTTAGAACGCCGAAAGGAAAGAAAATATTCGATAGATATTCTCACCTTTTTGAAGTAAATAAAAGCAGTATAGAAGGGATAGAAATTGTTCAAGGAATGGAAGAGAGGAAGCAACATTTGAAGAGGGCTAGACTTCTTGAACCTGGAAAAACTATTAGTGATTTAAGGGATAGAAAGAGAAAAATAAACTTGGGGCGAAATTACTCCGATGGTAAATTATTAGCTAAAAATAGATTGAAGTTAAGTCTAAAAATTTCTAAACTAAAGAGGGGGTGGAAATATTTTGACAAAGTTTCCCAAACTATTGTAAATCTATTAAATAATTCAGATAGGTCTAAAAAATCGAATAGTGGTAAAAACATATTGATTATCGGAGGAGGGCTATCCAATAAGGGAGCCCAAGCGATGACATTTACAGTGGTCAGTAACATTAAAAAGGTCTTCCCTTCACATGAAATATATCTTTTGAGCTCCAAGGATTTCAAACGAGATCCCATTGAAAAAGAGAAATATACTTTTAATATAATTAAGTGGGATATGCCTTGGCAGGATGATTTAAAATTAAATATTTTGACAGGCAAAGAGCACTCTTATGAGAAAATACTTAATAATACAACTATGATTTTAGATGTGAGTGGCTACAGACTTAATTCCCAATCCAATGCCCCCTATTTAGGAAGTTATAATTATTTGTTAGATATAAAGATTGCAAAAAAATTCTCAATACCTATGTATATCCTCCCACAATCAATAGGACCATTTAATTATGTTTCTCCCGAGCTACCATTATTGTGGATGTTGCAAAAAAAGTACTTGGAATATCCTGAATGGATTTATCCCCGTGAAAGAGCAGGAGTTAAAGCGATTAAAAAATTCACATCAGATAATGTGAAAAGACGACATGATTTGGTCCTAACAGATGATTATAATGTGGCATCAGTTTTTGAAGGATCAAAAAAAGATTTAAAAGTTGAAGAACCGGCTGTAGGTGTAGTACCTAATGAAAAAGTCTCTCGTAGATTGGATTATGAGGTGATGCTTAATTTTTATGAAAAGGCCATTGAAAAACTACGTCATGAGGGATTTGTAGTTTATTTGATTCGACATTCGAATCTGGATTTATCAATAATAAATGATTTGAAAAATCTTTTCCCAGAAGATAAAGGAGTAATACCAGTAGCTGAAGAATTATATGCTTTTGAGTTAGAAGAATTGATATCCAATCTTAAATTCATGATATCCTCTAGATATCACTCTATAATTCATGCATACAGAAATGGAGTTCCTTGCTTAGTATTAGGATGGGCAGTGAAATATCAGGAATTGCTTACAGATTTCAATCAATCACAGTATGTTTTCGATGTAAGAAATGGAATAAACACATCTGAAATTCTAGAAAATTTGGAAAAAATGATGGAAAAACATTCAGAGGAAAGCAAGACAGTAAAATCAAAATTAGAAAAGATTCGCAGAAAGGAGGGCAGTATTTTTGACGAAATTTT
>SL_8KL_010_SEDDRAFT_10002979_pt1 | contig 14076 bp, 13 predicted proteins | sample SodLakKL_010_SED_4_FD_11160 | JGI IMG/M metagenome (IMG submission 11160) | reverse complement strand
CTTTCAATATTGCCCGGGCTTTTCACCTGGCCGGACGCTGTATAGAGTGCGGTGAGTGCGAGCGGGTTTGCCCGGCAAATATTCCCCTGGGCAAGCTGAATCGCAAATTGGCCCGGGAAGTTCGGGATAAGTACGGTTTTGAGCCCGGGTTGGATCCGGAAGCCGAGCCGTTCCAGGCCAGTTTTAAGCCTGATGATCCCGAGGACTTCATACTCTAGAGGTGGGTGATATGTCAGCGATGCTGTTAAAAAAAGAAAAATGGCCGGATTTTGTCGGAAAGTTGACCGGAAAAAAAGTCTGGGCCCCGCAGGGGGAGGGAGAAGAAATGCGGTTTGCCCCGGTAAACGAAGGCGAAGCGCCAGACCTGGCCTATGGAAATACCAGGGTGCCTCCCAAGCAGGCGGTGTTCCCCCAGACCGAGACTATGTTCCGTTTCCAGGTGGACGGAAAAGAAATCGAGGAACCACAACTGGATCAAGAAACGGTTTTACTCGGTGTCCGCCCCTGTGACGCGCGTTCCATGGCCATAGTGGATAAGCTTTTTGGCTGGGACGAAGATGATCCCTACTATTTCAAGCGCCGGGAACTGGTTACCCTGGTCGGACTGGCCTGTTCTGAGCCCGGTATAAACTGTTTTTGCACCTCCGTCGGCGGCGGGCCCGCTGCTACAGAGGGCCTGGACCTGCTGATGACCGATCTGGGTGAAGACTATTTACTGGAGGCGGTGACAGAAAAAGGCGAGTTACTGCTCAAGGAAGCGGGCGACATCCTGGAGGAAGCCGGAGATGACAGGTATAAAGAAAAGGAAAAATTAGCCGAAGCAGCGGCGCAAAAAATCAAGCGCAGCGTTGATCATGAGGGCATTCCTGAAGGGCTACCCGGACTGTGGGAAGACCCCCTCTGGCAGCGGGTTTCGGCGTCCTGTCTCGGTTGTGGGACCTGTACCTTTCTTTGCCCCACCTGCCACTGCTTTGATATCCAGGATGAAGTGGAAGGCTTCGCTGCCAGGCGCTGCAGGATGTGGGATTCCTGCATGTTCAATGAATACAGCCTGCATACCTCGGGCCACAATCCCAGGCCTTCGCGCCGGGAGCGGACCAGGAACCGGATTAACCATAAGTATAGTTACTATGTCGATAAGTTTGATGTGATAGCCTGCGTCGGGTGCGGCCGCTGTATCAACCTCTGCCCCGTGAATATCGACATTGTTGAAATTTTAAGGCAGGTGAAGGAGGCGCTATGAAAACCAACGACAACCCCTACATCCCGTACCATGCTACAGTAGAGGATACCTGGTTTGAAACCGGCGGTGAAAGGGCGATTAAGACTTTCAAGGTCGTCTTTGACGACGAAGAGGTCCGCAAGAACTGGAGCCACCGCCCGGGGCAGTGCGCCATGATCGGTGTGCTGGGGGTCGGCGAAAGCATGATCTCCATCTCCTGCTCTCCCACCGAGGGTGAGTTCCTGCGCTTTTCGGTAATGAAAATGGGCAAAGTGACCCAGGCCCTGCACCAGCTGGAGGCGGGGGACAAGATGACCGTCCGGGGCCCCTATGGCAACAGTTTTCCTTTAGACGAATGGGAAGGCAAACATGTCCTGACCATTGGCGGGGGGATCGGTCAGGCCCCGATGAGGCCGGTGGTGGAATATGTCAAGGCCAACTATGATCAATACGGCGGCCTGACCATGATTTACGGCGCCAGGACTTCGGGAGACCTCTGTTTTAAAAAAGAATTCGAAGATATGGCCCAGGATGATGAGCTTTCCTGTCACCTGACCATTGATATTGAGGAAGAACAGTGGGATCATAATGTCGGTTTCGTACCCCAGATCCTGCTGGACGTCAACCCCTCCCCGGAGAATACCATAGCCGTAACCTGCGGCCCGCCGATCATGATTCGCTTTGTCCTGGAAAACCTGAAAAAACTGGGTTTTGAAGACGACCAGATCTACACCACGCTCGAAAACAGGATGAAATGCGGGATCGGCAAATGCGGGCGCTGCAACGCCGGGAACATGTATGTCTGCAAGGATGGGCCGGTATTCAGCTATGCCGAGCTGAAGGAGATTTCCGAAGCCTTTGCCTAGCCCTGAAATAATCGGCCGGCTGATCACAAACAACAACAGGGGCCTGCTGTGGTTCAAAGGCTAATTCAGGCCCGCGATAAATATAAAGGAAACTTTTCGGGTACCGCCCCACCGGGGCCGGTGCCCTTTTTGTTAAACAACAACAGATCCGGCTCCTTCACTTGTTACCGGTGAGCTGTTGTGCTAAGATTTATAAATAAACCGGACCGGGCTTCAGCAGACCGGGATGGCGGATATGTATACCCGGGAGTGAACAACTATGGAACAGTACGGGCTTGTTACCGAGACTAAGGGAAAAACTGCCACAGTGGCCATGCAGAGGCATCAGGCCTGCGAAAAGTGCGGCCGCTGCGGTATTTTAAGCGGAGCCGGTAAAAGCGATGCCGAAATCGAGGTCCTGAACCCGATCCGGGCTGAAAAAGGCCAGCGGGTGCTATTGGAAACAGACGATAGAAGGATGCTCTTTATATCGTTTATGCTTTACATGGTCCCCCTGGGCGGCCTGATAGCGGGGATATTCTCCTGGCTGGCCCTTTCGGACCATTTAGGCCTTGCCGGTAACCAGGAACTTAATGCAGTCGGGGCCGGGTTTGCCGTTATGGCCGTGATATTTTTCTTTATCCGCAGCTGGGATAAACGGGCTAAAAATAATCCCTCCTACAAGCCGGTCATTACAGAGGTGATCGAGGACTGGGAAGCAGAAGTGGAATGCGAAACCCCTGGGCAATAAGAAAATGATAGCTGTAAACAAGAGCGCAGGATGCAACCGGGAGGTGCACTATGGCGAACAAAGTTAAAGTGGCGGTAGTCGGGGCAACCGGGATGGTGGGCCAGAAGATGGTCGAAGTCCTGGCCGAACGCAAATTTCCTTACAGCGGCCTGAAACTGCTGGCCTCGGCCAGGTCGGCCGGCCAATCCGTTATGGTGGGCGGTAAGGATTACCGGGTGGAAGAAATAGCGCCCGCCGTTTTCGACGGTGTCGATTATGCCTTTTTCAGCGCCGGAGAATCGATCAGCAAAGAGTATGGCCCGGAGGCGGCCAAAAGGGGAGCGGTGGTCATTGATAACAGCAATGCTTTCCGGATGGACGATGACGTACCACTGGTCGTGCCCGAAGTTAATCCTGAAGCTGCCAGAAAGCATCAAGGAATCATCGCTAATCCAAACTGTTCGACGATCCAGATGGTCGTTGTTTTACAGCCCCTCCAAAACAGGGTCCCCCTTAAACGAGTCGTTGCCGCCACCTATCAGGCTGTGTCCGGGGCCGGCCGGGAAGCGGTTGATGAACTAAAAGATCAGAGCCGCGCTTTTCTTGACGGCCAAGAAGTGAAGGCTGAATATATCCCCCAAAAAGGAGCCCGGCGCAATTACCAGATTGCTTTTAACCTGGTGCCCCAGCTGGATGTTTTTGTAGAAGACGATTACTGCAGGGAAGAGATCAAGATGGTCAACGAAAGCAGAAAAATCATGGAGTTGCCCGGGTTGGCGCTGACGGGAACTACGGTCAGGGTGCCGGTTATTAACGGGCATTCCATGGCTTTAAACGTAGAGTTTGAAGGCAGCATAACCGCGGAAGAAGCCCGTGACCTGCTCAAAAGAGCGCCCGGTGTAAAAGTAGAGGATGATCCTGATCAGCTCCTTTATCCAATGCCTCTATATGCCGACGGCGACGATGCTGTTTATGTGGGCCGCATCCGGGCCGACCATTCCATCGAATACGGGTTAAATCTATGGGTAGTGGCGGACAATATCCGCAAAGGAGCGGCCACCAATTCAGTTCAAATTGCCGAACTACTGCTCTAAACATAGTCGGCCTGAGCGAAAGGAGCAATTGAGCCAATGATTGTCGTTATGAATCCTGATGCCTCGAAGGATGATGTCAGCAGGATTACTGATAAACTAAAAAGAATGGGTTACGGGGTCCACCTTTCCATTGGTGAGAGGCGTACCATCATCGGGGTTATCGGACAGCGCCGCGAAGAAGCGGCCCAGGCCCTCGAGGCCATGTCCCAGGTAGAGCGGGTTGTATTCATCACCCGACCCTTTAAACTGGCCGGGCGGGAATTTCACCCCGATGATACGGTCATAAACCTGGGGCATACCACAATCGGGGGGAGCGAACTGATTGTTATGGCCGGCCCCTGTGCTGTTGAAGGTGAGGCGCAGTTGATGGAAGCCGCCAATACGGTCAAAGAAGCCGGCGCCCAGGTATTCCGGGCCGGGGCTTTTAAACCCCGTACTTCTCCCTACAGCTTCCAGGGCCTGGAAATAAAGGGTCTTGAATACCTGGACAGGGTCCGTTCCGAAACCGGACTATTGATTGTAACTGAAGTGATGGACCAGTTTACCGTGAGTGAAGTAGCCGCATGCGCGGACATTCTCCAGGTTGGAGCTCGCAACATGCAGAATTATTTTCTTTTGCGGGAGCTGGGCAGAATCCGCAAGCCGGTCCTCTTGAAAAGAGGGCTTTCCGCCACGGTGGAAGAATGGCTGATGGCTGCGGAATATATTTTAAACGGCGGTAATTACGAGGTTATTTTATGTGAACGGGGCATCCGTACCTTTGAGCCCTATACCCGCAATACTCTGGACTTAAGCGCCGTGCCCCTGGTCAAACAGTTGAGCCACCTGCCGGTAATTGTAGATCCCAGTCACGGCACCGGTCATTCTTCCCTGGTACCGGCAATGAGCAAGGCGGCTGTTGCGGCAGGCGCCGACGGTTTGATGATCGAAGTCCACCCCAACCCTGAAGAGGCCCTTTCAGACGGGCCCCAGTCCTTGAATCCGGCCCAGTTCAAGACATTAATCAGGGATCTAAAAGGAGTGGCCTTAAATGCAGGCAGGCTTCTCTAACAGCGGATTTTTCTATAAACGGGCCGCCCTTATTGGCACTGGTTTGATCGGCGGAAGTCTGGGCATTGCCCTCCGGGAAAGGCGCCTGGTCGAATCGATTGCCGGGTACGATCGTGATCGCCGGTCCCTGGAAGCAGCGCTGAAAAAAGGGGCGGTGGATGAAGTGGCAGGCACCCCTGCAAAAGCTGCCAGGGGAGCCGATCTAATCATCCTTGCCGTTCCTGTCTTAAGCACCGTTGAACTGCTCAGAGAAATACTGCCTGCTGTCTGGGAAGGGGCAGTTATAACCGATGTGGGCAGCACAAAAAGCTGGATCATGGAAGAAACTGCAGGGCTTATGCCACCTTCGGTTCATTTTATCGGTGGGCACCCCATGGCCGGATCCGAAGATAGCGGCATCATGGCTGCCGATGCGGCCATGCTGGAAAATGCCATTTACGTCCTGACCCCTGCCCCGGGTTGTCCCGCACCAATTTTGGATAACCTTGAAAAGATGCTCCGGGAAACCGGAGCTCAGACCCTGATTCTCGATCCGGATACTCATGACCGGGTTGTTGCCGCAGTCAGCCATCTGCCCCAGGTGGTGGCTGCTGCTTTGGTTCAAAGCGTGGCGGGGACAGAAAACAAGGAACTAATTCAGACCCTGGCGGCAGGAGGGTTTAGGGACAGCACCAGGATAGCTTTAAGCAATCCTGGCCTCTGGAGGGATATCTGTCTCAGCAACAGCAGGGCCCTCAGTAAGGCCCTCTCTTCTTTCAGGGACAGCATTGACTCTATCAAAAAATACCTTGCTGAAGGTAATGCGGAGGCAATTGAAGAGTTTTTCAGGGAAGGACGCGATTACCGGCGGGATATTCCCTACCGGGGTCGGGGCATCCTCCCGGAACTATATGAAGTGGTGGTTTTGATCAGGGATACACCCGGGGCCATTGGCCATCTTGCCGGACTGCTGGGAGAGGCGGGAATCAATATCGATGCTATTGAAATCATGCATGTGCGCGAACTGGCCGGCGGCAGCATCAGGCTCGGTTTCAGGAACCAGGATCACCAGCAGCAGGCCTTAGAGCTGTTAACCAGGAAAGGTTATTGCGCCCACAGAAAACAGTAAATCTGTTTATTGTTTTGTGAGGTAAGTTTTTTCCTGCTTCTTTGCCAGATCGGCCAGGGTTTGGGCCTGCAATTCTTTTTTCATCGCCTCTTTAACCCGCATCCATACCGAACGGGTTACACATTGATCAATTCTTGGGCAGGATTCATCATCTACACAGGCCACGGGGGCAATTGAACCTTCAATGCTTTCCACGATATCGTAGAGGGTAATAGTTTCCGGTTTTACGGCCAGATGGTAGCCGCCCCGGCTCCCTTTTTGAGTGCGCACAAACCCCCGGGCCCGTAAGGGGGCCATGATTTGCTCCAAATATTTAACGGAAATATCCTGCCTGCAGGCAATATCATTTAACTGGACCGGTTCCACATTATAGCGTACGGCCAGCTCGATCATTGCCCTTGCTGCGTAACGGACTTTTGTAGAGAGCTGCAGTGTTCTCAACCTCCCGCCGGTAATATTAATAGTATATCTATTTTAATTATAGCTATACTACAAATATTTTAACCTGATAAATATAATCTGTCAAAAAATTTAAGGGAAAAGTTTTTTCGGGTCCTCAAGAAGAAAAAGACTGCCCTTTTTGCATGCAAGAAAGTGGTACCGGGCGTGATACCACTTTCTCTGTAATGTCTTGAACTTAAACCTTACTTACAGTTAGGAGCTTATTCTCCATGGTACTTGAAGGAGACATCCATTTTAACCCTGAAGACAATATCACCTTCTTCTATTTTCACGTCCATTTCTTTTACTTCGGCTACTCTCAGGTCGCGAAGAGTTTTCGAAGCAGTGCTTACCGCTACCCGGGCCGCTTCCTCCCATGACTTATCACTGGTGCCAATTAGTTCGATTACCTTATATACGCTTTCCACAGCGCTCCTCCTTTCAATGATATGTCCTTTGCTAAACATTATACATATTATTTAATCATATGTCAATATTGTGTCAATTTAGCAAAATTCAGATTCAAGAAAAAAATCAGGGCTCCAGTATCCAGGAGCCCGATAAATGTAATGGTTAAAGATTTTTAATGAACCTGCTCACAAGCGCCCGACGGGGGCTTTAAGAATTGAGCAGGGTTTCAAAAGAGGGTTGAATCATTAAACCTACCGCTCCCGGTCCGATATGGGCCCCGATTGCCGGTCCGACCATGCCGATGTGAAGATCTGCTATCTCATAGTGTTTCTGTAATTCTTCCAAAAGTTTCCTGGCATTATCTTCGGCCACGGTATGAACTACGGAAAGATTAACCGGGTGTTCGGTGCTGACATTTTTTAAAGCGGCCTTGACCAGGCTCGGAATAACCTGTGAACGGCCGCGCACCTTGTCATATGGAGCGACCATTCCTTCCGGATCGGCGTAGAGGATGGGCCTGATTTGAAGCAATGAGCCGAGCAGGGAGGCGGCTTTGCCAATACGCCCGTTGCGCTGCAGGTATTCCAGGGTATCGACGGCAAAGACGCTAAAAGTTTGGGCAATAGATTTGTTGACGACGTCCAAGATTTGTTCAACCTCCATTCCCCTCTGGGCAGCTTCTGCGGCCACAAGCACGGATCGCCCGACACCCTGAGAAGCGGTCCTGGTATCAACTAAAGAAACCCTGGACTCGACCATTTTGGAGGCAAGTTCTGCTGAATTCAGGGTCCCGCTTAGCTTGGCTGAAATGTGGACACTGATAATAACTTCATCTCCTGGAGCGACTTCTTCATAAGTCTGGCGGAACACTTCCGGGGAAGGCTGGGTAGTCTTCGGCAATTCGCTGCCCGAGGTAAGTTTGCTGTAAAATTCTTCTGCCGAAAGATCTACGCCGTCAGAAAAAGATTCTGTGCCGAAAGTAACGATAAGTGGAATAACCTTGATACCATACTTTTCAACTTGCTCTTTAGAAAGATCTGCAGTGCTGTCGGTAACAATTTTAATATGGTGCATAACTGACTCTCCTTTTTTAGATCAATTTTAAAACCAGCGTGACTATATAGAATAATATAGCATAATAAACCTTAATTGTGGCTAAAATTCACTTATTTTAAATATTTTTGGCCCTAATAAGTGCTGCGGACTAAAAAGATTGATAGAGCCAGGCCCCATAAAACAGTTTGCTATGTCCTGTTAACCCGGTTTAATGATTGATCAATCTATGATAGAATACAGAAAAGTGAGTTGAGAGGGGATGTTATTTGTGATTAAGATGGAGGTAAAAACAGTAACGGCCGATCAGGGCGGTAATTTCCTGGTTTTGCTGATGGATGACGAAGAAAAAAAGGTTCTGCCCATTTCTATCGGTCCTCTTGAAGCGCAGGCCATTGCCATTGTTTTACAGGGCGAAACACCTCCCCGTCCGTTAACTCATGACCTGTTAAAATCTGTCTGTGAAAATCTTGGTGGCGAAATGGAAAAAGTAGTCATTACCGATATCAGGGAAAGCACTTTTTATGCTGAAGTTTACCTGACTCAAAACAGCCAAACCCTGGTCGTCGATTCCAGGCCGAGCGATGCCATTGCCCTGGCCTTAAGGTTCGAAGCGCCGATTTATATGGCTACCAGGCTAATTGAATTTACTTATGATTACCAGGACATTATTGCTCGCGACGGCGGGGATGAAGAACTGCATTAATATAAGTTTTGGTCTAGTTATAAGATAATTAAATTAATCATGGCTTCAGGTGGGAGGCTTAGCAAAGCGGCCGTCCTGCAAAACATGGCTAAAAGGGCTTGTTTGCTGCCGGTAGGGCAAGCAGGCCCTTATATGATGGGATTTATCATCTAAATGCTGTCTTTAGGGTCGAGTAAAATGGTCTTCGGCAATCCCATAAAGCTGCAGCAAGTGAAAAGGAACCCGGAGCTGCTTATCGAATTGCAGGGATGGAGGAAGGGAAGAAACAGGATATGAAAAAACTGGTATCCCTGGAGAAAGAGAAGATCTACCGCGATTTGTGGCATCTTTCCTGGCCGGTCATGATGTTCATGATCTTTCAGACCTCTCTTGAACTGGTCGATTTTTTCTGGGTTGGCATGCTCGGGACGGATGCGTTAGCCGCCCTGTCCCTTTCTCATAATATATTTTGGATGCTTTTTACCCTGTCCCATCTGCTCACCGTATCCACCCTATCGCTTACTTCACGCTACCGGGGCAGCGGGGATACCGAGGGCGTACAGCTTGTGGCCCGCCATACTTTTTGGATGGCGGTGTTTATTTCTGTGCTGGTCATCACCTTGATTTTTACTTTAGGAGATTATGTGCTTTCCCTGTACCAGGTGGAACCGGAGGTCCACCGCCAGGCCCTGATTTACCTCCGGGTTGCCGGCACCAGTTTTCTATTCCTGTACGGGGGAATCGGACTGGCTTTCTGTCTCCAGGGTGTGGGTGATTCCTTTACTTCCATGGGTATCCTTGTTTTTACTAACATCATCAATATTGTCCTCGATCCCTTTTTGATTTTCGGTTGGGCGGGCTTTCCGGCGCTCGGTATCCTGGGTGCCGCCCTGGCCTCGCTTTTAGCCCGGGCGATAGGCTTTTTTCTAATCCTTTATGTTGTTTTGAGCGGCAGGATATCGCCCAGCGGACTGAAAGTGCCGGGTCTTTTCAATTTGCGGCTTTCGGGTGATGTGTTTAAAACAATGCTGGCCATAGGCCTTCCGGCCTGTCTTCAGGGAATGACCCGTCCGGTTACCGGCGCGGTTATGATGTGGATCGTGGCTCTCTTCGGCACTGAAGCAGTAGCTTCTTTTGGTATCGGCCTGCGCCTGCTCAGCTTTTGTTTTATCTTAATTACCGGCCTTAATCTGGGGACTGCCACCATGGTCGGTCAGAGCCTGGGAGCGCGCTTGCGGGAACTGACTGAAGAAGTTATCAGCAAGGCTATGAAGCTGGCTCTGACTATTCAGACCCTGATGGCTCTGCTTGCTTTCACAGCGGCCCCGGCAATTATGGGCCTCTTTGCCGCTGATCCACTGGTTATAGAGATGGGCATATCCTATATCCGCATCATTGCTCCTGCCCTCATCATCATGGGCCCCCTGCATGTTATAGCTGCTGTTTTTAAAGGAGCCGGCCATACTGTGCCCCACATGGTTAGCGCCCTGGTTGCCAACTGGTTGATAAAAATTCCGCTGGCTGTTTTTTTTACCATGTTTCTAAACCTGGAAACCGATGGGGTCTGGCTGGCCATTACTCTTTCAATTTTTGCCGAATTGGCCATTTTGTACCTATGGTACCGGAGAAGAGAGTGGCTCTACCGGGGCATGGCTACCCGGGTGCAGGAGAAGGTTATTTAAAACTAAAGGTGATTAAAATAGGACTACAGAGAAAAGTAAGCAGTTGAGCAGTGCCTGCGGGAACGGTTCGATTGTCACTGAAGCAAAGCGAAGGTCCGGCAGGGAAGACTATGGAACCGTACCAGAAGGCATGGTGATTTTTTGAAATAAGCTATATTTCGCTATAATGATAGAGGATAAATATTAACCGGGTTGGGTATAAAAATTCAAAAATAAAGGCTGCCTTTTGATAAAGGCAGCCTTTTGAAACCTATCTTCTGGGATTTTTATTCTTCAATATAAACATCCTGGAGCATAAACATCATGGCTGCAGTGACCCAGAAGTTTTTAACATTGTCGTTTACGCCGACCAGGTCCTCATTATAGACGAGGTAAAGCATGGGCGCGTCTTCGATCAGGATTTCCTGGAGCTCGCTGTAGATCTTAAGGCGCTCGTCAGGATCGGGTTCCTGGCGTCCCCGGTCCAGGAGCTCATCAACCTCTTCATTTGAATAATAGGAGCGGTTTCCGGGATCCCCGATGTTGTTCGAGTGGAAAAGGGCATATACCGCATAGTCTGCATCCAGGGTCGGGGTGGACCAGCCCAGGATGAACATGTCATGTTCACCGGCAGCGGTGTTTTCCAGGTAGGCGCCCCACTCGAGAACTTCTATTTCCACCTCGATATTGAGGTCTGCCAGTTCGGACTGGATATATTCTGCGGCCATGATCCGGACCGGGTTGTCATTGGTCCAGATCGTGGTGGAGAAGCCATCTTCGTATCCTGCTTCAGCCAAAAGTTCCCTGGCCTGATCGATATCAAAAGGCAGCCCGCTGATGTTTTCATCGAATCCGAAAACGCCGGGTGCGATGGGTCCCTGGGCCGGGATAGCGGTTCCTTCATAGGCTCCCTCGATGATCTCGTCCTTGTTGATGGCCATTGAAATAGCCTGGCGGACGCGGACATCGTCGAAGGGTTCTTTTTCGCAGTTGTAGCCCACGTAGGCCATCACAGTTACCGAGGTCACATCCATGGAAGCGATATCCATGTTGTCGACGCGGTTCATATCGCTGGGTTCAACCGGATCAGCAATATGGGCTACGCCGGTTTCNAGCTCAGAAATACGGGTCAGGCTTTCGGGCACCACTTTAAAAGTTACACTTTCAAGCCTGGCGTTTTCGCCCCAGTAGTCATCATTACGGACCACTTTGAGTTGGGCGCCCGGTTCCCAGCTATCCAGCTTGAAAAAGCCGGTGCCGACCGGGTTGGTAGCCAGGAAAGTTCCGGGCTCGTTGCCGGCTGCCATTTCTTCGTAGTCAGCTTCGATGGCGGCCGGGCTGATGATGGCGCCACCGTTGTGGGCCAGGTGGGCGGGCAGCGGAGCGAAAGGAAACTGGGTTACAAATTGGACTGTGTAATCGTCAACGATTACAACCTCTTCGATCATTTCGAAGAGAAAAAACCGGGGCGAACCGATGTCCGGATCCAGGAGACGCTCAAAGGATGCTTTAACCGCTTCGGCGGTAAAATCGGTGCCGTCGTGGAACTGAACTCCTTCCCGCAGGCTAAATTCCCAGGTTAAGTCGTCGACTGCTTCCCAGTCGGTGGCCAGCAAAGGCTGCAGTTCGCTATTTTGGTCAAAATAAAGCAGTGACTCATAGACGTTGTAAGCTACTTTTGCTGAAGGTACATCATTGGATCCGTGCGGATCGAGAGAGACGGCATCTGAAAGGGCGGCGATGACCAGGTCCCCTCCCCCTTCCGGTGCTTCTTCAGCTTCCTCGGCAGCGTCGCAGCCGATAAAAAGCAGCGGCATGAGCACCAGAATTAATACAACCCAAAACTTGCTTTTGAACTTCATGCTTCTGTCTTCCCCCTTAATTGTTGATTTTTTTATGCCGCTTCATACAGTCTAAACCCCAAACTTTTTTTTAAAAAAGTGAAATTTGGACTATATTTATTCAGCATAATTGCTTATACTATACATATTGTTGCAACAAAAAACAAGATATATTTGTAAAATATTTGAAGTTCTCGTTAAATTATTTTTGAGGGGTAGAATACAGCGATGAGCGATCTGGCACACGAGGTAAAAGTAGCAGAACCACAGGTCATAAAAGGCGCTTCCAACTGGAACCTGATTTATAAACGGCTTAAAAAAAATAAAACCGCTTTGATCGGCGGCTACCTGATTTTATTTTTCATAATTGTCGCCATTGTCGGCCCCCTGTTTACAGTCCACGATCCGCTGAGGGTCGATTATTCCACCAAACTGCTGGCTCCCTCCAGTGAGTTCTGGCTTGGCACCGACCACAATGGCCGGGATATTTTTACCCGCCTCATCCATGGTATGTCGATCACCCTCTACATCGGTTTTCTCTCGGTTTTGGTCGGGGCGGTGATCGGAGTCCCCCTGGGTATCGTGTCCGGTTACTACGGCAAACTCCTTGATACTTTAATTATGCGGATTGTGGATGTGCTGTTGGCCTTCCCGGGCATCTTGCTGGCTATTGCCCTGGTCAGTGTCCTGGGGGGAAACATCACTAATGTTATTATCGCCGTCGGTGTCTTTTCCATTCCCGGCTTTGCCAGGATAGTCAGGGGAACCACCCTGGCGGTCAGCAAACTGGAATATATTGAAGCTGTCCGCGCCCTGGGGGCAAGCGACCTGCGGATCATTTTTTTGCATATTTTGCCCAACATTATTTCACCGATCATAGTCCAGGCTACGATCAGGATCGCCATTGCCATCCTGATTGCCAGCGGGCTTTCTTTTTTGGGCCTGGGGGCCCAGCCGCCAACTCCGGAATGGGGAGCCATGTTAAGCCAGGGGCGGAGCTACATGTTCGATCATCCGCATGTAGCCCTGTTTCCAGGGCTGGCCATTGTTACGGTAGTGCTGGCTTTTAATCTATTTGGCGACGGTTTGCGGGACGCTTTTGATCCCAAGACAAGAGTCTAGAAAGAAAAGGAGGGCCCTTAATTGCTACAGTTCTTTGTTAGAAGGTTCATCCAAACTATCCCGGTTATAATCGGCGTTACCCTCCTGGTATTTTCCCTGATTCACCTTATCCCCGGCGATCCGGCCCAGATCATGGCCGGCGAAGCTGCACCGGAAGCAACTGTTGAAGCCATGAGGGAAAGGCTGGGTTTAAATGACCCTGTTCATGTCCAGTACGGCAGATATATGAGCAATTTACTCCAGGGCGATTTGGGCCAATCGGTCCGCAGCAGCCGTTCGGTGGTCGACGAAATTGCGCCCAGGATAATGATCACCATTCGCCTTGCCATATACAGTATGATTTTAAGTATTATTCTGGGACTGGTAGCCGGCGTTGTCTCAGCAGTCCGCCGCTACGGTATGCTCGATGCAACTTTAATGCTGGCAGCCCTGTTTGGTTTTTCTATGCCCAATTTCTGGCTCGGTTTAATGTTGATTAAACTTGTCTCCATTGATCTGGCCCTGCTTCCGCCCTCAGGCTGGGGATCCTGGCAGCAGGCCATTTTACCGATTCTTACGCTGGGCACAGGCGGGGCGGCGATAATAGCCAGGATGACCCGGTCCAGCATGCTTGATGTAATCAACCAGGATTATATCCGTACCGCCAGGGCAAAGGGCTTAAAAGAAAGGGTAGTAATCTATAAGCACGGTTTAAAAAATGCTTTGATCCCGGTGGTAACGGTAGTGGGTATTGAAATGGGAATGCTTCTTTCAGGCACAGTGCTGGTGGAAACTGTTTTTGCCGTAAATGGTATGGGAAGGTTGGCCATTGAT